>TARA_R110001583_G_scaffold169768_1_pt1 | contig 362359 bp, 358 predicted proteins | sample TARA_R110001583 | Tara Oceans TARA_R110001583 (sample SAMEA4398432) | marine metagenome | biome: Polar Biome; feature: [MES] marine water layer (ENVO:01000295) within the mesopelagic zone...; material: water (ENVO:00002006), including particulate matter (ENVO:01000060) such...
TCCTTACTTAAGTTGATGGTCTCCGGTGAAACCGGAGCGATTCACTGTCATCGGCCAGGGCGGCATTGACAATCGCATCAAAGCGGGCGCGCAGGGCGGTTTTTCTGCGCCTTTGCAATCATTCCAAGGCCGTCCCTGAAGCCCCATCACCATAGCGTAATAGCCGATGAAATGCGGTCGACTGCCATGGGCCAAAAGCCGGGCATAGGCGGCATCCGGGCCGATGTCGCGCAGGACTTGGGCGGAGGTGATCCCGGCGCGGGCATAGGAGGCGTCCGAGGTCGGGCCGAGGTTGCGGATTGAGGAGACGGGAGCGGACATGACGGGCCTTGGCACAGAACGGAGGGAACAGTCCTGTGACTGTGCCAAGGCGACGGCACGGACGTCAAGAGAGCTGACGTCTTCTCGGACCTCGCGTTAGATCGCGGCCCAATCGGTATAGCTGACGGTGTGTTTGGCGATAAACGGCAGCGGCGCACGGCTTTGCGGTTGCGGCAGTTGTTGCGGCTGTGGATTGGCTTGCGGTTTTTGCGGCATTGTTTGCATTTGGAAAACCCCTTTGAAATATCCTGACTGTTGGTCTCATCAGATTTGTCGCCAAATGCGGCCACGCCCGGCACCAAATTGTGGCGCGGGTGCGGCTCTTATCTGAAAATTTGAGCTTTCAGTGCGGCTTAACCAAATCTGGTTTATGCGCCGGGTTTCACAACCTGATCCAAGGCGCGTAGGGTGCGCAACAGCCCGCCCAAATCTTCAATCCGCACCATATTTGGCCCGTCCGAAGGCGCATTGTCCGGGTCTTCGTGGGTCTCGATGAACAAACAGGCCACGCCGACAGCCACGGCAGCGCGCGCCAAAGGCGGCACCATGGTGCGGTCGCCGCCCGTTGACGTGCCATTGCCACCCGGTTGTTGCACCGAATGGGTGGCGTCAAAACAGACCGGATAGCCGGTTTCGGCCATGCGCGGCAGGCCGCGGAAATCACTTACCAGCGTGTTGTAGCCAAAGGAGGTGCCGCGATCACAGAGCATGATATTGTCATTGCCGGTCGAGGCGATTTTGGCCGCCACATTGTCCATATCCCACGGGGCCAAAAATTGCCCCTTTTTGATGTTGATGGTTTTGCCGGTCTCGCCCGCGGCCAGCAACAGATCGGTTTGACGGCACAGAAAGGCCGGGATTTGCAACACATCCACGGCCTCGGCGGCCATAGCGCACTGGTGGGTTTCATGCACATCGGTCAGCACCGGACAGCCAAATTCGTCGCGGATTTTGGACAGGATGGTGAGGCCAGCCTCAGCGCCAATGCCGCGTTTGCCCGACAGCGCGCTGCGGTTGGCCTTGTCATAGGAGCCTTTGAAAATAAACGGCGTGCCCGTCGCGTCACAGGCCTGAGCGATCCGTTCGGCCAACATGCGGGCGTGATCGAGGCTTTCCAATTGGCACGGGCCCGCGATCAAGCCAAAGGGCAGGGCATTCGACAAGGTGACTGGACGGCTCAGCCCCTGTGGGCCGACAGAAACGGATTTGGCAGGAGTTGAAGCGAGGGGCATGGGCGGTCCTTATGTCTATGAGCATATCGGTGATTTGGGCCTGTCTGATCCATAAGATAAGCCTGAGCTCATAGATCATAAAGGGGGCGCGTGTTGCAAGGGCGGGTGCACAGGAGGGTGTGTCTTCTGGCGCATAGCTATCGGCATTTGTTATGCGTTTTTTGCATGACGGCCTTCGCGTCTTGTCTCTGGTGTGGGGGGCGCTAACAGGATCATATAGGGATCAAGGAACGGGATCGAAGCGCTTTGAAAAGGTGATGATCCCAAAACAAAGTGACAGACCAAAGGAGCGATTACCATGGCCTATATGACCCAAAACCTCGCCGTCACGCAGCCGCTTATGGATCGTTTTTCCGCGTTGCGTGCTGAGTTTTCCCACCGTCGTGCCCAACGCGCTGAGGCGGATCGCGTTTTTCGCGAACTGTCCCTGATGTCGGATTATGAATTGGCCGACCTCGGAATTTCCCGCCACTCAATCCGAGACATCGCCGCCGATGCGGCCCGTCGGATTTGACGTAAAGATTTCCGGTGGTTTCCGGTTCGATCCAGCCGTTGCGGTCGGATTTGATCGAAATGTAAGATATACGTCTAAAACCCGTGAGTGGCGCCCCCTCGCGGGTTTTTTGTGACCTGCGGTGCGAGGCCATTCGGGCGGTGACAGGGGCTTTGGCCACAGAGCGTTGGCCTAAAGTTAAAACCCATTTTTAGAAATCGTATTCTAAAATATTTTTCACATAAATATATAATTTAGTCAGTATGTTATGCGGTAATTCTGCCGCATTCGGCGCATTCTTTGTTCATGCGTTCAACCCTGCGCTTGAGCCTATATTGCGTGGCGACAAGCAGGCCGGTGTGTGGGCAAAAGAGCGGGTGCGAGAGGGCTGACACCGGGCATCGGTGGAGCGGCCGGGACCGTTCGCAGGGCTGTAAACCTATGACTTCCTATAGGTTGTTTGGACCCTTTATCGGTGGAACCTTTGTTCAAGATCTCGAGGGATCATCTTCAGACCACTGAACTCAGAACACTGTACAACCACTAGGATACATCACATGAAACTCTTCACACTGGCGGCCCTTTCGGCGGCCTCTCTTTCCTTGGCCGCATGTGGCGGCTCTTCCGTTGATGGCGATATGTCGGACACCGATTTGCCGGCAAAATATGACAGCCTTGAAGGTCTTGTTGCCGGTGCAGAAGCGGGTGAACTTGAGACGGCATCCGAGGCGATGATGGCGGGCACGGCGACAATGTCTGGAGCATTGGGTGTTGGCGACCTTGGGGATGATGGCAATCTTGAAGCGCTCGGTGATCTGGCCCTGACCGCCGATTTCACCGGCGGGACAGTCACCGGAACGGCAAACAATTTCGCACTCTATGACCAAGACACTCAGGCCGTAGAGGCAGAGCTGAGCGGATCACTGTCCATCAATGGCACGATCACGGGCACGGGCATGACGGCAGATGCTGATGGGACGTTGAATGATGGCGAAGACCATTTGGTCGATCTCGTCATGGACGGCATCTTTTATGACTACGAGGGCGACCTTGCGGTTTATGGCGATGTGAGCGGGACGATTGATGGCGACTACGAAGAAGGTGGCTATGCCGCCATTGCGGACTGATTTTTCGCGTAACGAGTGATCGTTTTAGACGTGCTGCGGGACCCCTCGCAGCACGTCCTGAATTTCAATGATATCGGTGTGAACATGGGGCGTTCTTTTACCTTTTCGTGGCTGATCCGGTTCGGTGTGTTGATCGTGATCCTGATGGGGCCGCTCGCAGGCGCACAGGCGGACGGGGCCCGCACGAGGTCTGACGCGACCGCGGCCTATGCCAAGCTCATGCATTTGGGGCAGGTGGCTTTGGCCAAGGATGCGCCGAAAAAAGCCGCGCTCGCTTTTGCCAAGGCGCGCAGAATTGCCCCCACGGACCTGCGGGCACAGCTGGCGCTTGCCGAAGCCTTTGCGCAACAAGGGCAGGTGGCCAGATCGGAGGCGTTTCTCAAGCATTTGCTGCGCGATCCGGCGCAAAGTGATCATGTCGATGCCTATCTCAATGCCCTCGCCAAACTGCAACAGCGGTATCCGTTCGTCGCGTCGGCCAGTGTCGCGCTTTTGCCGAGCACAAACATTGCAAACGCCTCGTCTGAGACGGTGTTTGATACGCTTTTTGGGCGGTTTGAGATCGACGGGGGTGGTGAGGAAACCTCTGGTGTCGGGGTCGAATTTGGCGCGCGGGGCACCTATCGCACCCCTTTGGGCGAGGGGTTGTCTTTGGAGATCGGGGCGGCGCTGAACCGAATTTGGTATGACGCCCCTGAGCTGCGCTATTGGCGCGGGCGGGTCACGGCAGATGTCGTAGGGGTCGATCCGTCGAAAGAGTGGCGCGGCGGTTTTCATGCCGATCGGATTTATTACGACGCGATCACAGGTCAAACTTCGGACCGGATTGCTTTGGGGGCACATGGAAGCTGGTCACAAACGGTGAATGACACCACGCGTCTCACCCTGTCGGCCTTGGCCGAGTATCGCGACTATTTGGACAAGGACAGCCTGTCTGGCCCCTATGCCTCCCTTGGGGCCGGGGGATCGAAAGCGTTTGGGCATGGCGTGCCGCAGGGGGCCACCCTGTCATGGGGCGGATCAGTGGAGCGTTCAAGGCCCAGCCTTGACTATCACCGCTTTTGGGGGGCGACAGCGCGTGTGGGCTATGCGCAAAACCTCACTGACACGCTGCGCGGCGGGGTGACGATGAGTGCCACGCTGAAACTCTATGATGCCGATTTTGCGGCGGTGGATTATGCCCGCCGTGATGAGATTTACCGCTTTGGCGTCTCACTTTCGGACAGTCGGATCAAACTTTTGGGCAGCACGCCGACCCTATCGTGCGGGTATAAGCTCCAGTCTTCAAACATCGCGCTTTACACGACGTCTTCGACGGATTGCCGTCTTGGATGGTCCTATCGGTTCTGACGCGGCTATCCCTCACGCCCTGTTGGGCGAAGACGGGCCTCACGCCCTGTTGGGCGCAGACGGGGCGGGGGCGGTCAATGTGGCGATATGGTCCACGAAGTCTTTAAAGTGCTGGGTGAAAATGAGATGTCCAGCATTCTCAACCGCATGAAATGCGGCGTCAGGCAGGGTTTGCGCAATAGACCGGATGTCGTCAATCGGGCTGATCGGGTCCTCAAGGCCATGCACAAATGTCACGCCACATTGCAATGCGCGCAAATCCTTTGGCCAGTTGCGTTGTAGATTGGTCAACTCATCAACAGAAGCCAGGGTGGCGTGATTGGCAATCAGGCGCAGCCATTCGCACAGGTGAGGGTGGCGAAATAAATTCTCAAGACAGGCCAGATCAGCAGGGGATTTGCGATACATATGGGCCAATGCCTTTTGGGCAAACATCGGCACGCGGCTGATCGCATTGTAGACCCGCGTCAGGCCTGCAATGATCCGCGCATCGCGGCGCAGACGGTTTGAGATTTCAACGAACAGCGTGGGTGTGTCACCGTGGTCTTGCGAGGGGGCCGGATGTGGGTGCGCGGGTTGCGGTGTGGCCGCCAAAATGACATGCGACACCAGATCGGGATTGTGCCGGGCAAAATGCGCCAACCATGGCACCCCGGCACTTTCGCCCAGACAAATCAGCGGCTCATCGGTCAGATAGTCCATCGTATCGGCCAGCGCTCTGGTCAATTTGGTCAGGCGGGTTTCGGCATCTAACACCCCGTCAAATCCCATAAAATGCCGCGGCACAATCAACAGACGCAGCCCAAGTTTGTTCAGGCAGGAACTCATCTCCGGGTGAAAGGCGATGGGTGCCAACATCGAGTGAAAATACAACACGGGACGGCCCCGGCGCGCGCCAAATTCCCACACTGGCACCTCAAGCCCTTCGCCGATTGTGACCATATTGACGATCACGTCTTTGCCGAACTGGCGTTTGACCAAAGCGGTCTCAAAATTGCGCTGTTGGGTGGGCAGAACCTCGTCCAGAATACGCGCGGTGATATCGACGGACAGGGCGCGGAGCAGGGCGGTTTGGGTTTTGAGGCCGAGCTTGTCTTGAATAACCTGCACCTGTTTGCGTTTGGTGTCATAAGACGCGCCCAAAAGCAGCGCTGCCTTTTTCAAATCCAACCCGGTCATCAAATGCGCCAGCAACAGATATTCGGATTTGGTCAGCCGAATATCCGGCCTGTGATCGGACAGGGCCACAATCCGCACCGCCTCAATGCGCACCGCGACAAAGGCCAGATGACCCGGGGCATCGCTCCACCGATCCATGCGATCATAGAGGAAATAGAGGTGGTCATCGGCCACCACAAACGCGCATCCGGTGGCCGCCTCTTGTGGCATCCGCATTTGGGCTGGAAAGGCGTCTTTGGGATCGGCGCCAAACCTGTCGATTTGGCACATCCCGCGCTGATCATAGAGGTTGGCGGGAAAGCTGCATCGGGCAAAGTTGCGGAAAAAGAACCGTTCGCTGCCAGGTTTGTCTTGGGTCTGAAGCAGGATCGCATCTTCTGGCGGCAAAGCGACTTTGCGCTCTGTGTGCAGCGCCGCCTCTAAGGTTTCAATGAATTGCGATACGGGGCTCATCGGCTGTTCTATCTCTCCAAGCTCGGGGTGTGGGTGCCGCCTTGTGTCTCTGAGGGCGAGGGTGTTGGGCGCAAACACACTGCCCCTAAAACCAGCCAACCCTATGAGGTTGCCTAGCATTTCTGATCCTAAATTTCAAACACACCACGCTTGGGAACCCGTAAAAACCGATTTTTTGTATGTGGCGCGCCTTTTTTGATCATGCCCCCCCAAAGGGGGGCGATTGTGCCAATCCCTGCCACGTAGGTTTGGCTTAAAGGTCTGACATCTCCGTCAGATCATGCACTTACAGGGACCGGCGGCGCAGATGTCACAAGACAGGCACAGCTCATACAACACCCGGATGCCCCCCGGTGCCGAGACAACCGCGATTGCCTGTCTTGATGTCACTCCCAGCGCGCGGATCGTGAGCCGAGATCACGCCGCCGCACGGTTTCTCAAAGCAAACCGGGACTTTGTGAGGGGGCAGAGGCAGGAATATTTCACCGCGCAACCGGCCAATAGATTTTCAAATGCCCTGCGTGCGGCTTGTGACGATCTTCAACCGAGGGCGTCGATCTTGCGCGCTGAGACGGCGAAAGCGACCGCGCCGCTGCAAATCAACATTCTGCCGTTTCAACCCAAGCTCATCCGTATCGTTTTGTTTTTGCCTCAGCCGGTGGGCGAGGCCATGCCCGTGGCTGTGCCAAAGCTCACATCGCGGGAAAAATCGGTGTTGCGCTTGGCCGCCTCTGGGCAACGGCGGGATCGGATCGCGTTTGAGTTGAATATTTCCTTGCCGACCGTCGATATGCACTGTCGCAATCTGCGGCAAAAACTGTCGGCTTTGACCACGTTAGAGGCGGTGGCGATTGCCACAAAGATGCACATGCTCGACCTCTGAGGGATAGGTGCGACAGATGCCACAGGTGCTTTTGGGGTCAAAACGGCGCAGCCCGTTTGGGCCGCGCCGTTTCTTGTCCTTGTCAAAGGCCCGAATTACATCGCAGGCAAGATCGCAATGTCGCGGATCGGCGCATCAAGCCCCTCAATCATCCCCGTCTCAATCGCTTTGCCCGTGGCCAAATCAACGGAATAGAGCGTCATGCCATTGACCAGCCACGCCATGTTGTCCATCGCCTCGGTGGTCTGAATGTCGAACGCGTAGCTGTCTTGCGGGGTGTCGATCCCCAGCTTGCCGATGGCGCTCAGCGTGCCGTCATTCGGAGAAACCTGTTGGATCACCGCGACGATGGTCGCATCAATGTCAAACATCGCGGTCTTTTCGGGTTTGCCATAGCTGTTGATATAGGCTGCGGCGGCGATGGCGGGCCTCTCACCGACATGCATGTCGCCCTCTTTCCAGTCCAAGCTGCCGTCCACGGTCACAGCCCCGGTGTCGACATCGACGCGGTGGTTGGTTGTGCCGGTCATAAAGCGCAGCTTGTCGGCCATCGGGTTGAAATCGACGATCACCGGCATGTCGCCGAGGGGCAGGGGCGTGTCCATGGTGGCCATTTCGGTCGCGGCCCCAGTGGCCAGGTCGATGCGAACGATGACCATATCCGGGGTGACGCCGACGAGCGTATTGTTGGAGGGGCGCAGGTCCAGACCCAAAAGGCCGTCAACACCGCTCACGTCCATTGTGCCAGAAACGGCCAGGGTGTCGGTGTCAAACATCACAAGGGTTTTGTCACCAACAAGGCCCACAGCAGGGGCGGCGGAGACGGCAGACAGGGACAGGGTCAGGGCGGTGGTCGAGAAAGCGGCAAGACGAAGCATGGCGATTTTCCTTTGTCAGGTTGCAAAAGCACGGCGTGTGTCGCCGTCCATACTTCGAAGACACCGGGGGGCAGAAAACGGATGCAGTGTTTTTGAAAAAAATTTGCATCCGCTTGGCAGCGATGCGTGTCTTCTCTTTTGAAAGGGGCGTGGCTGTGCAAAAAACGACGTTACAAACTGTCCGGTCCGAAACGGTCTGGGCTGACATGAGAGAGCGCGCGCCATTGCGGCCAATACTCAGACAAAAGGATCGCAAAGTGAGCGAAGACAAAAGCAACACGCGGTTGCGCGAGGCGCTTGTGGACTGTGCGGCGGGGCGGCATGCCGGAGTGTCGGCGATTTTGGAGCATGAAGGCCCAAAGCTTTTGGGGCTGGCCTACCGCATCCTTGGGCGGCATGATTTGGCCGAAGAGGCGCTTCAGGACGCGATGGTGCAGGTCTGGCGCAAGGCGACACAGTTTGACGCGGCACATGGATCGGCGCGGGGATGGATTTATGCGATCCTGCGCAACCGCTGCCTGAACACCCTGCGCGACGGCAAACGGTTGAGCATCCTGTCGCCCAGCGATCTGGCCGAGGTGCAAGAGCGTCGCCAAGCGGTGGTGCCGACCGAAGGCTGGGAAATTCTGGCCGGGCCAAGCCGCATTCGCGATTGCCTCAAAACACTGGATGGTCAAAGCCGTCACATCATCTTGCTCGCTCATGTTGCAGGCTTCAGCCATGCCGAGATATCCGCCCGCCAAGACGTGCCGCTGGGCACGATAAAATCGCTGATCCGCCGGGGTTTGCACGCATTAAAGGAATGTCTGACATGACCCATCTTTCAGACCAGATCATCGCGCTGTCCGACGAGTATGTTTTGGGCGTGTTGACGCAAACCGAAGGGGCGTTGATCGAGGAGGTGATGGCGCGAGACCCCGAACTGGCGCGTCGTGTGGGCGCGTTGCGTGACCGGTTTTTGCCGCTCGATCGCTCCGCCACACCGCAAGATTTGCCGCCTGAATTTATCACGCAGGTGCGTGCAGAACTTGCCGCGCAGGATCGGCCCCTGTTTGTGTCCGCGCCACCGCACGCCGCAAACCACCCTTCTGCGCCACGAAAATGGCGTCTGGGCCTTGTGGCCGCCGCCCTTGTTGGCCTTGCGGTCGGGATCGGGTCGTCGGGGCTGAAACCTGTGCCAAATCCCACGGTCGTGGCCGTTTTGGTTGATGCGGCGGGCGTGCCGCAAGCGGTGATTGATGACTACGGCAATGACACGGCTTTCGTGCGGTTCGTCGCGCCGATCACCGTGCCAGCGGACCGGACGTTGCAGGTGTGGACGCTGCCGTCCGAGCAAATGGGCGCGACCTCGCTTGGCACATTGGATCAAACGGCGGCGACGCGTTTGAGGTTCCAAGACCTGCCGCCGCCCAATGCGCAGCAACTATATGAGGTGACGCTTGAACCTTTGGGCGGTTCCCCGACCGGGCGGCCAACCGGGCCAATCATCGGCAAAGGCTTTGCGGCCTCACAGGTGTAACGCGTTGTCGAGGCTCTTGGGATTGGCGATGGATTGGCGATCTGGTCGTGGAAGGCCCTGTTGAGGTGGGGTGGTTTCATCTGAGCCGACCGGACCCTTACATTTTGATCTCCGCCGGAGCTTTGAAGAACGCCCTTTCGGCGGGGCCAATGGCCCAGTGGGGGGCTTTGGGGGCAAGACTGGCGCAACGTGACGGCTCAACCTCAGGATACCCCTTTGAGGCTGATGGAGAGCGGAAAATCCCCTCACAGGCCATGCGCGGCGTCCCAGTCGAGGCCATATTTTGCAAGGTATTTGCGCAATCGGTCAGCGTCATTGGTTGAGGTGCGTCGGTTGCGGGACTGCGAGAACAGGGTGCGCCCGGCCTCGCTGAGGCTTGCGCTTTGACGGCAACTGCGGATCACCTGTGCCAGTTGGGCGCGATCAAACAGATCAATCGCCTCGGCCTGACGGCCCAGCAGAGGGTGCAGAAGGGTCTGATCCGCATCGGCAGTGGCTTCGGACCACAGCGCGCGCAGGCGCAGGATTTCTTCCTCAACCATGGCGCGGGTGATGCGGCCACGGGCGGCGAAAATGCACATCCGCCGCACCGAAGCACCAAAATCGCGGAAATTGCCGGACCATGGCGTCGCCGGATCGCGGGCAAATTTCAAATAGCGTTCGCGGGCATCCAAATTAAACCCGTAGCGCATGCCAAGCTCTTTCTCGGCGCGGGCCAGTTCAAACATCAGGTTCGGTTCGATGTCCTCGCGCCTGTGTCGCAGGGGCGGCAATTCAAAGGTCCATGCGGTGAGGCGGCTGAGCAAATCTTGGCGGAACAGACCCTCAGCGGCGCGTTTTCGTAGGTCGTGGTTTGATCCGGCGATGACATGAAACCGGCTCGTCACTTCGTAATCGGAGCCCAGAGGATAGTAGCGCCCGGTTTCGATCGCATGCAGGATCACCGCCTGTTCGCGCAGGCCAAGCTCGTCGATCTCATCTAAAAACAACACGCCACCGTCGGCCTCGCGCAGCAATCCGTTGCGCTCGGACCCGGCTTGCCCGGTGTAGCCACGTCTTTGGCCAAACAGCATCGCGATCCCGTCAGGTCCGGCCAATGTGGCACAGTTCACATGCACCATCCGACCTTTGATCATCCGTCGATCCAGTTTCAAACTGTGGATGCGTTCGGCCAATTGGGTTTTGCCGGTGCCAGTCTCGCCCAGCAACAGAATCGGCGCACGGGTTGCGCCCGCCACATGTTCGATCTGTGAAATCAAGCCGTTATAGGCGGCATTTTTGGTGGCGATACCGCCTTTGAGCAGGTCGCTATATTCCTGCGATATCAAGTCAAAGCGATGTTGCAACGCATTGTAGCGCCGCAGGTCGAGGTCGATGACGTCGAGTTTGGGCGTGGCATCGTTGCCGCGTGGTGGTCCGGTTTGCACCAATTGCGCTGGAACGTGACGGCTTTCGGCCAAGAGGAACCAGCAAATTTGCGCCACATGCGTCCCGGTGGTCAGGTGGATGTGATACTGTTCACGGTCCTCGTCAAAGCCGTAGCCGCGGGCAAAATCGAACAGTTTGGCATAGACTTCTTCGAAATCCCAAGGGTCCACAAGGTCGAGGCGATGCAGCACCACCTCGGTTTGCGGGCTGATCGCTTCGATCTCGTGTTTCACCGCCAGAGCGAGCCGGTTGAAATGATGATCGTAGAGCATTTCGAACCGGTCCACCGGGAAATCGGGATGACTCACCAGTGAAGGCGATGGTTTCCAATGCCGTTTGCGCCCAGCATCAAGTGTTGTGCCTAGGAAACCGATGACGACGTTTCTCATAACGATCTCAAAATATAAAATACGATACAAAAATATCGTATAGGTTTATGTGTGTTCTGTCAAAATTTGATTTAATCATTTAAAAACAGTATATTATGTGTATTTCACTTTTTTATACGCACAGAGGCGCAGTGATGCGACAAAAGCCTCACCGAAAGAGTGAAGAGAGAAGAACGGGCAAATCCGTGTCCGTAAATCGCCGGGAGCAAGGGCCCATTCCCTGTGCTCCCGGCCCCTTTTTCCTAACCTGCCAGGCACGAAAGGCACAGGCGATGACCGATGACGTAACATTGTATGAACTGGCCGTGATAGCGGCCGAGGCGCTCTATAATGGGCGGTGCGGCATTGGCGGTGTTCATCACATCGAAATCGCGCGGCTTGAGAGACGCCTGTCTCGATTGACGCCGGAGGCGTTGATGATTGCGGAGCGCACGATGGGAAACGCATTGCGCGATGTGGCGTGGCGGGAGCCTGCAAGAAAGCTGCCTCAGCCCGCCGCACAGATTGCCCCGCTTTTGGTTTCGACGGCCTCTGACGGGCATCTGCGCGAACAGGCGGTGCGGTGTATGACGCCGCAGAGTGGTGATTTGGCGATGGTGATGTTTGTGATGATGCGCACCAACGACTGGGTGCCGCAGGTGCGCGCGACCGCCCAGCGCAAACTCGACGCTGCACTGCCCGGCCTGTCCGTGGAGGATCTGCGCCAGCTTGTCCCCTTTGTTTTGCTTCGCTCCGGCCAGTGGGGCCGCAGTTCCGGCGCGGCACTGATTGCGATGCGGCAACACCCGGACTGGGCGGAGGCGGTTGTTTCGGTTTTGATCGAGGCGGATCGTGGTCCTTTGGCGCGGATCATGCGGGCGGAATTGTGCTCGGACGCGCTGGACCCGTTGCTGTTTCGGCTGGCGACACAGGCGCGGTCCTTGCAGGTGCGCGCCGTCGCCACAGAGGTGCTTTTGAGCGCAGAGGCGCGTTGGCAAATCGGGCGCCGCAGGGAGTGGATTTGTAAGCCGCAGGGGCTGTCACGGTGCGTGCCGGTGTTTGAAACCCGGCGGCTCATGGTGGCCTCTGAGCAACGAGACGCCATTCTTTTGGTGGCGGGGCAAAGCCGATGGGCCCTTTTGCGCAGACTTGCCGCGGATGCGTTGATCCGGCTCGGGCCGAATGTGGTCCCCGAATTGGTTGAGGCGCTCAAAGCTGATCGCACGCCTTCGGTGCGTCGCCGGATGGAATTTATGGCCCGCAAATGGGCCGACCCAAAGACTTTAAGAACAGGATAAGACAATGACCAAAGAGATAACCCTGACCGCAATTTCAGGCGCAGAGTTGATTGATTGGGGCCATGTGCCGGGCGCGCAGTTTCCCGCCCTTTTGGCGCGGGCCAACGAGATGCAGGCGGCTGGAGCGTTGCCCGAAGAGATCCGTCAGGGGCTTGAGGCGGAGAAGCCAAAAATTGTGCCAGCCCTGCCGTTGCGTCCGAAAGGCGCTGTGGCGTTTTATGAAAACATTCGCGCCCAGACCCCGGACGAAGAAGACAACGTGGCAAAAGTGCGCGAAACGATGGAGGTCTTGATGCAAACCCCGACCGTGGTGAGTGGATCGGTCATGCCGGATGCCTGTCCGGCGGGCTCGGTTGGCACCATTCCTGTCGGTGGCGTGGTGGCGGCGAAAAACGCCATCCATCCGGGGATGCATTCGGCGGATATTTGTTGTTCGGTGATGATGAGCGATCTGGGCGAGGTGGACCCGAAGGCGGTGCTTGATGCCGCGCAATCGGTGACCCATTTTGGCCCGGGCGGTCGGCACAACGGTGCGCGGTTTACCACGTCGCTCAAATTGCTCGACGCGTTTCGCGAAAACCCGTTTCTGAACCATCCGAAAATCCTGCGCATGGCACAGGAACATATGGGCACGCAGGGGGATGGGAACCACTTTTTGTTCGTCGGGCGGTCGCGCAAAACCGGGCGTGTGGCGATGGTCACCCATCACGGATCGCGAGGTCCGGGGGCGGTGTTGTATAAGCTTGGGATGGAGGTGGCACAAAAGTTTCGCAAGACACTTTCGCCCGAGACCCTCAAGCAAAACGCCTGGATTCCAGCGGACAGCGCCGAGGGGCAAGCCTATTGGCAGGCGCTGCAACTGATCCGTAAATGGACCAAGGCCAACCACAACGCGCTGCATCAAGCGACCATTGAGGTCGCGCATGTGAGCGGGGCGGGGGCGCGCATTTGGAACGAACATAACTTCGTCTTCAAACGCGGTGATCTTTACTATCATGGTAAGGGGGCAACCCCGGCCTGGGATCACTATGCGCCGGATGCCACCGGGTTGACGCTCATCCCGCTCAACATGGCCGAGCCTGTGTTGGTCGTGCGTGGGTTGGACGCAGATCATGCGCTTGGCTTTAGCCCGCATGGCGCAGGGCGTAACTTTTCACGCTCCGAGCATCGCCGCCGGATGGGCGAGATGACCCCCGAGGCGCGGTTGGGCGTTGAGACGGCTGGCCTTGATATTCGCTTTCATGCGGGCGGGATCGACGCGTCAGAATTGCCGTCGGGCTATAAAGATGCGGCCTCGGTTGTGGATCAAATCAAGGAGTATGGTCTGGCCGAGATTGAGGATTACATCGACCCCTATGGCTGCGTCATGGCCGGAGATGTACCGCCGTTTTGGTTGACGCGCAAAAAGGGGCGGCGTTGAAATTAGATTTGGGCGGGGGCATACCTCGCCCAAATCTGTGCAAATTGGTTCACGTTCAAGGGAGAGTTTACCCGCCCGATTATTGGCCGTCTCTTTCCGGCGTCTGTCTCTGATCCTGTCCTATCTTGATTGGTCAATGAGTGACGAAGGGGAGCCGCAAGAAATCGACCATGAAGCCTTGGGGCGGGCGGCGCATTTTATCGAGTTCTATGCGCTTCCGATGGCACGCCGGGCCTACGCCGACGCGGCGACTTCTAAGGCGGAACGTGGCGCGCGGCGTTTGCTCGATGCAATCCGGGTACGGGGCTGGCCGCGCTTCACCAGCCGGGAGGCCCTGCGCCTCGATTTGTCCGGCCTCAGCACTGCCGTACAGCTCAACGCGGCGCTGACGGTGTTGGAGGGGCTTTTTCTTAGTCGGTAGGAACGCCAACCTTGAAATCCCAATCACCAAGCTCCCAGTCGTGATAGATGAAATATTTCCCATCGTAGGCGGGGAGTTCTTCTGGGAATGCCCCTGTTCCCAAAGCTGAAAACGTTGCTTTCTTGATCTTCTGCGCTTCGGCAAGTGCTATGTAGAGTTCGCCACCAACCTTGATCCCGAACTTGTCAGAGCTTCGGCTCAAAATTTCGCGGTCTATTTCTTCCGTAATTTTTTCAATCTGCATTTTTAAACCTCTTTTTTTAGAATGAATTGCGATAGCACCATTGCATCGCACCAGTATTTATACGTTGGGAATTTTTGGCGGCTGCCAAAAGAGATCACGAACACGTGATGTACGCTGCGAAACCCAGTGGTCGGCGCGTTGTTTTAGAGAACCCCAAACTCAGGCATGAAATCCGCAAAGGGGATCAAAAGGGGGAGCAGATTTCGCGTTGTCGCGAAAAGCTGTTTAAATGCAGTAAGTTACAGGAAGTGTATGGCGGAGAGACAGGGATTCGAACCCTGGGTCCCCGTAAAGGGACAACGGTTTTCGAGACCGCCCCGTTCGACCACTCCGGCACCTCTCCGCGGGGGTCTGGTGGCGGGTGATTTAGCGGGGCTGTGAGGGCGGCGCAAGCCCTTTCGTGACATTCTTTTTGCCAAAGCTGCGCTAAATTCCGCCTTTGTGGTCAAAAACACTTTGATGACTTGGCAAAAACCTTTGTGTCTGCTTACCATTCGGTAACTGAATTGGCTTTAAAACAATGGGGCAAGACGGAGATATGGTGTCCTGATGTGTGGCCATAGACCGCTTTGGAAAGGGATGTAATGATCGAACATGCGCGCAGCTTTCGCGGGGCCTGGCTCACACGAGCGATGACTTTTGTTGCGACCGCGATGATGGCGGTCACGATGGCACTGTCTGTTCCCTATGCGGCCAAGGCGGAAAGCGGGGCGCAGGACGCGGATATCGAGGCGCTGTTGCAGGCCCTGTTGTTTCCCGACGTCTCGAAGGTGTTATGTGACGAAGGTCGCGGCATGGCCGATGATTTCGTTGAGGCGGGCTATGGTGTGCCCAAACCCGCGTGGCAAAACATGCTTGATCGGTTGTATGACCCTGAAACCATGGCAACTGCGTTTCGGTCGGAAATGAGCAAGGCGCTTGAGGGCGCAGATTTGACCCCTATGGTGGCGTTTTACACCACCGATTTGGGCCAAACTATTGCGCAGCTTGAACTCGACACGCGCAAAGCGATGACCGGGGATGCGGCGCAGGCCGCCGCAGGTGAGGCTTGGGCGGCGCTTGATCCCGGCACCAAACGCGCCAAGCTGATTGAAGACTATGTGCAGACCAATGATTTGGTAGAAATGAACGTGGTGGGCGCGATGAACAGCGATATCGCCTATTACCGCGGGCTTTGGACCATGACAGGTTCAGATGTGATGAGCGAAAGCGACCTGATGCGTGAAATTTGGTCGACGGAGCCCGAAGTGCGCGCCGACGTGTCCGAATGGGTCTATGGGTTTTCGACGCTGGCCTATGATTCCTTGAGTGACGAAGAGTTTGCACGCTATGTCGAGTTTTCGCGCAGTGAGGCAGGGCGGCAGTTGAACTTTGCCCTGTTCGCGGCCTTTGATGCGGTTTATGCGGACCTGTCGCGTGGGCTTGGGGCAGGGACCTCGATGCTGATGCAAATGTATGATGGCGAGCAACTTTAAGGTTAAGCGCGCGCAAGGCCGGTGTTGGCGACGATGTCGCTAATCCGGCCTTGACTTTTGAGCCACGATTCCCGATACACGCGCCACCCGGCGGACCACAAGGTGCGACCGGGTGATGTCTTATGGGCCTCACGTCTTTTTAAAACGATGTGAAATCAGGTTCAAATTGGCAAAATGACAATCTCGACCCCAACAAGGGGCGCGCTGTTTGACGGCATGAACGTCGGGGATTTGCCTCGGGGCCACAAAACGCGGGTATATCGAAAGGATAACTGCATGTTTGCGGTTCTGAAGACTGGTGGCAAGCAATACAAAGTGCAAAGCGGTGACGTTTTGCGCGTTGAGAAACTTGCGGCCGCAGCTGGTGAAAAAATCCAGTTCAACGAGATTTTGATGGTTGGCTCCACCATCGGCGCGCCCCTCGTGGCAGGCGCCGGCGTGCAAGCCGAAGTCATCGACCAAATCAAGGGTGAGAAACTCATCCACTACGTCAAGCGTCGTCGTAAGCACTCGTCGCAGCGTAAAAAAGGCCACCGTCAGCAACTGACCCTGCTGCGCATCACCGACATTTTGGAAGCTGGTGCGGATGCAACGGGCGTCAAAGCGGCGATCGGCGCAGGTTCTGCTCCGAAAACCGCTGTCGAAGCGGCTGCTCCGAAGAAAGCCGCGAAAGCTGCTGCTCCCGCTGCCGGCTCTGACGATCTGACCACCATCACCGGTGTCGGCCCCGCTGCAGCCAAGAAATTGGTCGAAGCAGGCATCACCACTTTCGCTCAGTTGGCTTCTGTTGACGTCGAAACCTTCGACGCCGTCAAAGTCAAACCCGAGTGGGTTGAACAAGCCAAAGAACTGGCGAAGTAAGCGTAGTTAAGGAGAGAACACCATGGCACATAAAAAAGCAGGCGGTTCGTCCCGTAACGGTCGCGACTCAGCTGGCCGCCGTCTCGGCGTCAAACTTTACGGTGGCCAAGAGGCCATTTCGGGCAACATCATCGTGCGTCAGCGCGGCACCAAATTTTGGCCGGGCGAAGGCGTGGGTCTTGGCAAAGATCACACCATCTTTGCGACCACTGATGGCAAAGTGACCTTTCACAAAGGCCTGAAAAAACGCACTTTTGTATCGGTTCTTCCAGTGGCGGAGGCCGCTGAATAAGCCGTCCGATACGGATTTGAAAAAATCAAGGGGATCGGCGCAGCCGGTCCCCTTTTGCATGATGCCGCGTGATTTGGCGGGATCAGCGCAAAAAGCGGTGTAGGGCCAGTTTGGCTAAGTCAGCGTTAATATTGCTGTCGTATGTGCTGTGTACCTTGCCGCTTCCCCGGGATGGGGGTTTTCAAAGGGGCCTTTTCGGGGAGGAAAAGGTGCTTATATCGGATTAATAAGAATCCAGCTCTTTCAGGAGGAAGAGAGATGAATATGGAGATCGTGAAAAACGCGGTTGAGGCTGATACACAGGCAGTGATTGAAACGGAGCGGTTTGTCTTGCGCCCGCCGCGCCGCTCGGATGCGGGGCTTTTGTCGATGTATGCAGGGGACGTGCGCGTGGCGCGCAATTCCCGCTCGTTGCCACATCCTTTGCCGCCCGGCGCCACAGAGGCCTTCGTGGCCCGTGCGCTCAAACCGGGCACTGAGGAAAAAGTGTGGGTGCTTGATGGCTCCGACCATGAGCTGTCCGAAGTTTTGGGGGTGATTTCCCTAAAGCCGCTCGGACGCGATCAATCCGAAGTGGCCTTTTGGGTCGCACCGTCCTTTTGGGGCACTGGATTGGCGCGCATGGCCTTGGGCGCACTGGTGGCGGCCAACCCGCTCGGCTCCAAAACCATGTTTGCCGAGATTTTTCAGGACAACCCAGCCTCGGCTCGGGTCGTGACCGCCGCTGGCTTTGCATATATCGGCGATGCGGAAACCTTTTCTGTCGCGCGCAACACCTTGGTCCCAACCTGGACCTATCTGCGCAAACTCGACTGACCCCGGACATCGGGGTCGCCCATTTTAGGACAGACCCCGATGACCCCAGACCCCCACAGCTTCTCCCTTGAAACAGACCGTTTGATCCTGCGCCCGCTGACCCAAACGGACGCGGCCCCTTTGACGCGGTTGTTGAATGATTTTGAGGTGTCGAAATGGCTCAGCCGGATTCCATACCCCTATGGCGTCATCGAGATGCAATGGTTCATTGCCCGGCTCAACAGCCCCTATCGCTTTGGGATTGTTCATAAAGGCACGGGCCGCATCATGGGGGTGATCGGCATTGCCGAACATCTTGGCTATTGGCTTGGCCAACCCCATTGGCGGCATGGCTATATGTCGGAGGCGGTGCAGGCGGTGGTCGATCATTGGTTCGCCCATGATGGCCTGAGCCTTGCCTCCTATCACTTTGTTGAGAATGCCAAATCTCGGGCCATTCTCAAAAGGCTGGGGTTTGAGGACACGCAGAGAATGCGACAGAACTGTGTGGCGCGCGGTGAACCGCGTGAGGCGCAATGCATGATCTTGACGCGTGAGGCGTGGTCTTCGCGCCAATCCCTCCCCTGACACAGGCCCCCACAACACCGCACATGACAACGCACATTGAGTTTGGCGGCGAGCCGCGATACATCTGCCCAAAGCCCTAAGATCATGGGGCACAGAAGGACAAAGACATGAAATTTCTCGATCTGACCAAAGTTTACATTCGATCGGGCTCCGGCGGGAACGGCTGTGTGTCGTTTCGGCGCGAAAAGTTTATCGAATACGGCGGCCCCAATGGCGGCGACGGTGGGCGCGGCGGCTCTGTGATCATCGAGACGGTGGACGGGCTCAACACGCTGATTGATTTTCGCTATCAACAGCACTTTTTCGCCCAAAACGGCCAAGGCGGCATGGGCAACAATCGCACCGGCAAGGATGGCGAGGATATTGTGCTGCGTGTGCCTGCGGGCACTGAAATTCTGGACGAAGACGAAGAAACGGTGATCGCCGATCTGACCGAGGTCGGACAGCGGTTTGTGTTGGCCAAGGGCGGCAATGGCGGCTGGGGCAACCTGCGGTTTAAAAGTTCGACCAACCAAGCACCGCGGTCGGCCAATCCGGGTCAGCCGGGGATTGATCGCACGATTTGGCTGCGGTTGAAATTGATCGCCGATGCCGGACTTTTGGGCCTGCCCAATGCCGGGAAATCAACGTTTTTGAGCGTGACCTCGAATGCGCGGCCTAAAATCGCGGACTATCCGTTTACCACGTTGCACCCGAACCTTGGGGTGGTGGGCATTGATGGTGCCGAATTTGTTGTCGCCGATATTCCGGGCCTGATCGAAGGCGCGTCTGAGGGCCGGGGCTTGGGCGATTTGTTCTTGGGGCACGTCGAACGCTGTGCGGTGTTGTTGCATCTGGTCGATGGCACTGCCGAGGATGTGGTGACGGATTATCAGACCATCATCACCGAGATCGAAAACTATTCCGATGTGTTGGGCGATAAGCCCCGGATCACTGTCCTCAACAAGGTCGACAGCCTGATGGACGAGGAGATTGAGGAGAAACTGGCGGCGCTGCAGGAGGCCTCCGGCGGACGGGTGTACACCATGTCTGGCGCGACCAAAGCCGGGGTTGAGACCGTGCTGCGCGCGCTCAAGGCCGAGATTTCGATGGACCGTTTGCGGACCAAACAGGCCGAAGCGTCGGACGAAGAGGAAGACCAGAATTGGCAACCCTAAGCGGCGCAAAACGTGTTGTGATCAAAATCGGCTCGGCGCTTTTGGTCGAGCGCGGGGACTTGCGCGCGGCTTGGCTCAAGGGCCTGGCCGAAGATGTCGCGATGCTCAAAGCGCGTGGCGCGGCGGTGATTTTGGTCTCGTCGGGCTCTATCGCACTGGGGCGGGGAATTTTGCACCTGCCCGCAGGCGAACTGCCACTTGAGCATTCGCAAGCGGCGGCCTCCGTTGGTCAAATCCGTTTGGCGCGGGCCTATCAAGAGGTGTTGGAGCCACTTGGCATCACCACATCGCAAATCTTATTGACGCTGGAAGACAGCGCCGATCGCCGCCGGTATCTCAATTCGCGCGCCACATTGGATGCGCTGTTGAGCCTTGGCGCGGTGCCCATCGTCAATGAAAACGACACGGTGGCCACCGATGAAATCCGCTATGGCGACAACGACCGTCTGGCGGCGCAAATCGCGGTCACCGTCGGCGCGGATCGGTTGGTGTTGCTCTCCGATATTGACGGGCTTTACACCGCAAACCCCAATGTTGACGCCTCCGCCCGCCATATCGCCACGGTCGAACATATCACGCCGGAGATCGAAGCCATGGCTGGTGATCCGGTGTCGGGCCTGTCCAAAGGCGGGATGAAAACCAAAATTATGGCGGCCAAAACCGCCATTGCGGGCGGCTGCACAATGGCCATCACCGAAGGCTTTAAAGACCGGCCGATTCAGGCACTGGAAGGCGGCGCACGCGCCACATGGTTCATCGCCCACGAAGACCCGGAACGCGCCCGCAAACGCTGGATCGGCGCGATGAAGCCGAAAGGCGAGATTATCATTGATGCGGGCGCTGCGCGTGCGCTCGCGCATGGAAATTCCCTGTTGCCCGTCGGCGTCTCGGAGGTTGTTGGCCATTTTGGCCGCGGCGAACCAGTGGTGGTCCTTGGACCCAATGGCGCGCGCATTGGGTTGGGCCTGACCCGCTATACCTCGCAAGAATCCGAGGCAATCAAAGGCGCGCATTCCGAAGATATACAGGCGATCCTCGGCTATTCCGGTCGGGCCGCTTTGATCCACAGAGATGATTTGGTGCTATGACAGAGTTAGACGTAAAAACGATGATGCAGGATTTGGGCGCCCGCGCGAAAGCCGCGAGTGCCAAGATGGCCGTGGCCACATCCGCGCAAAAACAGGCCGCATTGAATGCCGCCGCCGATGCCATTTGGGCCCGGCGCGCGGAGATCATTGCGGCAAACGTGCAAGACATGGCTTTTGGCCGTGATAAGGGCCTCACGGATGCGTTGATGGACCGGCTGATGCTGGATGAGGCACGCATTCAGGGCATGGTTGAGGGCTTGCGCGCGGTCGCTGGGCAAAAAGATCCGGTGGGCGATGTGATGGCCGAATGGGACCAGCCCACCGGCCTGCATATCAAACGGGTGCGCACGCCTTTGGGGGTCATTGGCGTGATCTATGAAAGCCGCCCGAATGTGACCGCAGATGCCGGTGCGTTGTGCCTTAAGGCGGGCAATGCGGTGATCCTGCGCGGTGGCTCGGAGAGTTTCCACAGCTCCGGCGCGATCCACGCCTGTTTGGTCGATGGGCTCAAGGCCGCTGGCCTGCCCGAAGATGCGATCCAGCGTGTGCCGACGCGGGACCGGGCGGCGGTCTCTGAGATGTTGACCATGACCGATTACATCGACGTAATCGTGCCGCGTGGTGGCAAGGGCTTGGTTGGGCTGGTGCAACGCGAAGCGCGGGTGCCGGTCTTTGCCCATCTCGAAGGCATCGTGCATATCTTCATCGACGCCTCCGCTGATCCGGTCAAAGCGATGAATGTGGTGATCAACGCCAAAACCCGGCGCACCGGGATTTGTGGTTCGGTGGAATGCCTGTTGATTGACCGTCAGGTGGCCGACAGCTTGGGCGCAGATGTGATTGCGGCACTGATCGGCAAAGGCGTTGAAGTGCGTGGAGATGCGGCCGTTCAGGCGATGAACAGCGGGGTGATCCCGGCCACCGAAGACGATTGGGGCCACGAATATCTCGATAGCATCGTCGCCGCCAAAGTGGTGGACGGGATCGACGGCGCGATTGATCACATTCATCAGTATTCGTCGAACCACACCGATTGCATCCTGTCCGAGACACCCGAACATGTGGCGCGGTTCTTTGCCGAGATTGACAGCGCGATCTTGATGCACAACAGCTCGACCCAATTTGCCGATGGCGGTGAATTTGGCATGGGCGCCGAGATTGGCATCGCCACGGGCAAAATGCACGCGCGTGGGCCTGTGGGCGCGGAGCAATTGACCTCGTTCAAATATCTGGTGAGCTCTGAGGGGTCAGTGCGGGCGTAACCGCGCGGATATTTGACTATTTTATCACGGTAAAGACGCGCGGAAGGGGGGCCTTTCGCGCGTCTTGCATTGAGAGGCTGAGCATTGAGAGGCTGAGAAGACAAAAGGAAGGCGCGGGTCAGAGGGGCCCCGCGCCTTCAAGGTGCCGCCCTCAGGATCACATGGGGCGGCTGGGAGTGAGTTAGGCGTTCAGGGTGATCACCCCGTCGCCGGAAGAATGGGTGATGCGGCGTCCAAGAGCGGCGGCCTGCATCGGTGCCAAAAGGAATTGAACATCGGAGGGTTTGAGCCCCTCGGCTTTGGACAGCGCGCCAAGGCGGGCCCACAGGTCGGGCGAGGGCTCAAGACGATCGGCACGCGCCCGCACGCTCCATTGCCCGCCGGAACAGGACAGGCGGATTTCGCCGCCACGGGGCAGGGCGGTTTCCAGACACATCATCATCAAGCAGGCGAGTTTGACCTCCTCGCGCGGCATGTCCTCTGTGGCGTCCCAATGATAGGTGAGGCGGGCGGTGGAAATGCCTTTGAGGATGGTGACCATTTCGGCGCGCGAAGACATTTGACCGGGAGAGGCCATGCCAAAGGCCACGCGAAAGAATTTCACCCGAGCATTTGCATTTTCCACGCTTTCGGAGATAAGGCTGAGTTCAGGCCCTGCGCTGACGCCCGACATGTTCAAAAGTTCCACCCCATTTGAGATCGCGCCCACCGGGCTGATCATATCGTGACAAATGCGGGAACCGATCATGGCGGCAATGTCGCGGGCGAGGTCTTGGGTCATATTTTATCCTTTAGGGACAGTCTGTGTGAGGAGCGCATCAGCGATGGAAGATCTCAATGCGATGTTGGAACCGGGTCAAATGGTGCGACATCCGTCGCAAGAGGATTGGGGCATCGGTCAGGTCCAATCGAACATCGGTGGCAAGGTGACCGTGATGTTTCAACATGCAGGTAAGATTGTGATCGACAGCCGACATGTGGTGCTTTCCCCTGTGTATGGGTGAATAAGTGCGATTTGCCCGCCTTTATTTGGCGGCTTATTCACGCTATGGTCGCTGAGACTTCATGTTTAATCAACCTTAGCGATAGTGATTTTTCACCTGTTTCGCTCGTCTGTTGCATTGAAACCAACAAAACCCTAAAACCCGTCCACCGATGAGAGCAGGATCACCCCCCCGTATGAGCGCCCAAGAGCCGCGATTTAAATTGAGATTTGCCCAAGATGAGGCGGATCTACGCGCGGCGCAACGCCTGCGCTATCGCGTATTTGTTGAGGAACTTGGCTCAAACGGGCCGATGGTGGACCATGTGGCCATGCTTGAGGCCGACCGGTTTGATCCTGATTATGACCACTTGATGTTGATCGACGTGACCCGCTCTGACGACCCGTTGGAGCAATGTGTGGCGGTGTACCGACTGTTATCCGGGGAAAAGGCGGCGCTTTTGGGCCGGTTTTACTCCGAAGACGAATATGATCTGACACCATTGAAAGCCACGGGCAAGCGGCTTTTGGAGCTGGGGCGCTCTTGTGTGGCCAAGGAATATCGTGGCGGCACGGCTTTGTTCCACATGTGGGCTGGTTTGGCGAAATATGTGATCGAAGAAGGGTTTGATGTGTTGTTTGGCACCGCCTCTTTCTTTGATGCGGATGTGGCGCGCCATGCCGAATCTCTGTCACTTTTGCACCATCGGCATTTGGCTCCGCCTGAGTTGCGCGCGCGCACGGTGGACGCCCATTTCCAGACGATGGATTTGGTGCCCGAAGATCAAATCGACCGCAAACGCGCCATGTTGGCGATCCCGCCGCTGATCAAAGCCTATCTGCGCATGGGCGGCAAAGTTGGCGAAGGGGCCTATGTCGATCAGGCCTTTGACACGGTGGATGTGTTGTTGATCCTGGATGTTGCCGAAATTTCTCCGCGCCAACGCGAGATGTACACCAAGGGTCTCAACGGGTGAGTGCGCCGCTATGGGAAAGCCGCATTCCGCCTGCGGAACCGGCCCCTGTTAAAGGCGGGGCTTTGGGCGGGACATGGCGGATGGTGCGGCGCGGCGTGCCGGTGATTGGCCTGATTGCGATCTGCATGGTCCTGATGTTGGCCACGCGCGGCGTCGAGCGCCTGATCAAGGGCAAACGCCGCCCGTGGTCGTCGCAATTCCCCCGGTTCGTGTCACGCATGGCGCTGCGTCTGATGGGCATCGCATTGACAGTGCGCGGCACACCGATGCGCCACCACGGCGCTGTGGTGGCCAATCATTCGACATGGCTTGATATTTTTGTGCTCAACGCGGTGCAGCGGATTTTCTTTGTCTCAAAAGCCGAGGTTGCCCATTGGCCCGGCATCGGCACGATGGCCAAGGCCACAGGGACGGTGTTTATCAACCGCGACCGCGCAGAGGCGGCACTGCAAAAGCAGGTTTTCGAAGAGCGGCTGCATATGGGGCATAAGCTGTTGTTTTTCCCCGAAGGCACATCGAGCGACAGCCTACGGGTCCTGCCATTCAAACCGACGTTGTTTGCGGCGTTTTTTACGCCCGAACTGCGTGATGAGGTTTGGATTCAGCCCGTCACCGCGCGCTATATTGCGCCCGAGGGCCAGGATGTGCGGTTTTATGGCTGGTGGGGCGATATGGAATTTGGCCCCTCGCTGGTGCAGGTGCTCAAAGCCGCGCCGCAGGGGCGGGTCGAGGTCATTTTCCACGCGCCGATTGCGGTCAAAGACGTGAAAGACCGCAAAGAGATGGCGCGTATGTGTGAAGAGGCGGTGCGTTCGGCGCTCCCGCCTGTTCCTGCAGCCTATTTGGACGTTTAGGCGCTCAGCCCAGCGTCCATCGCAGCGATGAAGACGCCCAAGCTCTTGGCCGGGTCTTCGGTGTTCCAAATCTCGTCGCCAATGGCAAAGAAATCGGTGATTTTGGCAAACTCTTTGACGATCTCAACCGTCAATGCGCCCTCGGCCACCACCGGCACTTCGACGACTTCGGACCACCACTGGAACGTGTCTTTTTCGGCTTGGGTGCCGTCGCCCAGATCGGTGTCACCGACTGGGCCGAAGGCGATGTAATCGGCACCGCTTTCGCCCGCATTCAAACCGTCATGACGCGAGGCGCCACAGAAGGCGCCGACAATAGCATCGTCGCCCAACAGTTTGCGCACCTTGCGCACGGAACGCGACCCGTCGGTCAAATGCACGCCGTCCAGACCGTGACGTTCGGCCAAGGCGACATGCGCCTCAATCACAATCGCCACATCGCGGGCATGGCAAACCTCGCGGCAGGCATCTGCGGCCCGGCCCAACACATCCTCGTCCTTGGACGCCAACGCCAAACGCACACAGGCCACCGCATGGGCATCCAACACCTCGGCCAAACGCGCCGGGAAACTGTCAAGATCAAAGGCGGGCGGGGTCAACAGGTAGATTTGCGGGCGCTCTTGAATGGGGTCGGACATATTGGTCTCCGAAAATGGGTTTCGCCTCCTATAGCGCAAGCTTTGCGCGGGCGGAAGTCTTGCGAGCGGGGGCAAATGCGCTTATCACGCGCCAAATCCAAGATTTAGAGGTCCTTCATGTCAGACGCGCCGAACGTCACCCAAAGCGGGCCGACCCCCGCCTTCGTCCTAGTGCGTCCACAGATGGGGGAAAACATTGGTGCGGCGGCCCGTGCGATGTGGAATTTCGGGCTCGACCGGATGCGCATCGTTGCTCCGCGTGATGGCTGGCCCAACCCGAATGCTGTCGCCATGGCTTCGGGTGCGGGGCGGCTTTTGGATGAGGCGCACCTGTTTGGTACGGTGCGCGAAGCGCTGGCCGATTGCGACTATGTCTTTGCCACCACAGCCCGGATGCGCGGCATCACCAAACCCGTCATGACGCCCGAACGTGCGATGGAACACGCCCGCGCCATCACCGCATCTGGCGGCAAGGTCGGGGTGATGTTTGGGCCAGAGCGCGCGGGATTGGAAAATGAGGACGTGGTGGAGGCCAATGCCATCATCACCGTGCCAGTGAACCCGGAGTTCCCCTCGATCAACCTCGCACAGGCGGTGTTGCTCAATGCCTATGAATGGGGCCGCCAGACCACAGAGGTCGCCCCCGAAGTGGTTGATTTGGCCAAAACCGTCTGGGCAGGTCATCTTGAGGTCGAAAAGCTCGGCGACCATTATGAGGAAATTCTTGAGACCTCGGGGTTCTTTTTCCCCGAAGACAAGGCGCATAGCATGAAGCTCAACCTGCGCAATCTTTGGTCCCGGATGCCGATGACGCGCGCCGATGTACAGATGTTGCACGGGGTGATGCGGCAGATGAAGCGGTGGAAAGAGCGCGGTTGAGCACCAAAGACGGTACGACAAAAAGGCCCCCAAATTGGGGGCCTTTGGTGTTTTACGGGCTGTGCGGCAGGTTTAGCGGTTGGCCCCCGGACCCATGCCGGTTTGTGGACCTGTTTGCATCCCAAGGTGCAGCCCGCATGTGCCGTCACACATCAAATACCGGCTCGAAACCCAAGCCTTTTGACCTTGAGGGGTTTGGACCTCAGCCCAGCCGCCTTGTTGATTGAGCAATTTGAGCTGTGTGCCAGAGTGCAGGGCAAAGAGTTTGTGATACTGCGTGCCCGGTCCTGCGCGCCCGTTCAGGGTCACGCCCTTGCGGACATAAATCTGATCTTGCACGTGAACCTTCAACTGCTGCTGTTGCTGCATCGGACGCGGCGCGCTTTGGGCCATTGCGGCAAAGGGCGCGACCATTGGGGCTGCGGCCAAGGCGGCGATCAAAAGGGATGTTGAAAAAATATGGCGACCGTGTTTCATCGGACCCTCCTATCATGCCCACCGGAGTGTCTCGCCGTTTGGGCATCTGATCATGATACGATACCCCCCGGTTTTTCCGTCGTGGCATCCGGTGAAAAACCCCAATCCGATGCGATTTTCATCGCCAAGACCGCTTGCCCTTCGTGTTCCACGCTCCTAGGTTTCCTGCACGCAAAGATAAGGGAAAACCATGGCGCAAAAACGCAGCATTTTCGAAGAGGTGGCCGCAGGTGATACACCAAAAGCCGCCCCGAAAACCGGTCTGATCGAAAAACGGGGCCGGGGCGCACGCAAGGGCATCCGGGCGTGGTTGATGGTGATCTTCGCGCTGGTGATGATGATGATCGCGGTCGGCGGGCTGACCCGGCTGACCGATTCCGGTCTCTCGATCACCGAATGGAAACCCGTGACCGGGGCTGTGCCGCCAATGGGGGATGCCGCCTGGACCGCCGAGTTCGAAAAATACCAACAAATCCCCGAATATCAGTTGCAAAACGAGGGCATGAGCCTGTCCGAATTTAAGAGCATCTATTGGTGGGAATGGGGCCACCGTCAGCTTGGCCGGGTGATCGGCATGGTTTGGTTCCTGGGCTACGCAGGCTTTGCCTTGGCGCGCAAAGTGCCAACCGGCTGGCACAAACGTTTGATTTTCATCGGCGCTTTGGGCGGGCTTCAGGGTGCGATCGGCTGGTGGATGGTCTCATCTGGGCTTGAGGGCACGCGGCTTGATGTCGCCTCTTACCGCCTCGCCACCCATCTGGGGCTGGCGTTCATCATCTTGGGTTTTATCGCGTGGTATGTCTTCTTGCTGGGGCGCACTGAGCCGGAATTGATGCAGGCCCGGCGCGCCACGGACAAAAAGCTGTTTGGCATGTCCACCGGCATGCTGCATTTCGCCTTTCTTCAGATCATTCTGGGGGCCTTGGTCGCTGGGATTGACGCCGGGCGGGGCTATACTGATTGGCCGCTGATGGGCGGGCAGGTCTTGCCGCCGGACCCGTTTGACATCACGCCGATCTGGCGCAATTTCTTTGAAAACCCGGCCTTGGTGCAATTTGTGCATCGCGTCATGGGCTATCTTTTGGTGATTTACGGCATCGTCTTGTGGTCCAAGGGCCGCAAATCCGCCAATCGCACCACGGCAGGGGCGTTTAACCTGATGGCGGCGGTGCTGTTTTTACAATTGGTCTTGGGCATCGTGACGGTTCTCAACGGCGCGCCTTTGCATCTTGGCATCGCGCATCAAATCGGTGCAGTGGCACTGTTTGTCGCCATTTCGCGTGCCCGGTTCCTAAGCTTTTATCCCAAACCTCAATCGGTCCGGGAGGGCCTTTAATCATGTCCGCATTTGATGATCTGATGGGTTTTACCCGTGAAACCCGTGCGCTTGGCGCCATTATGGGCCGATTGAATTGGGACCAGGAAACCATGATGCCCAAAGGGGCGAGCGCGCAACGTGGCGAGGAGTTCGAAGCGTTAGAGACCGTGCTTCATATGCGCAAATCCGATCCCCGTCTGGGGGATTGGCTGTCCTCGATTGACCCAAGCACATTGGACGCGGTGTCTCAGGCGCAGGTGCACCACATCCGCCGCTCCTATGAGCGCACCGTCAAAATTCCGGCCCGTCTGGCGGCGGAATTGGCCAAGGTCACCTCCATGGCTCAAGGGGTCTGGGCCGAGGCCCGTGCCCGCGATGATTTCGCCCATTTCGCCCCGATGTTTGAACAGGTTGTGTCCCTGCGTCGCGAAGAGGCGGCGGCGTTACAACAGGGCACCGATCATGACCTGTGGGACGCGCTGCACCAAGATTACGAACCGGGCTCAACGGGGGCGCAATTGGACGCCATGTTCGGCGCGTTGCGGCCCCGGTTGGTGGCGCTGCGCGACAAAATCATGGGGGCGGATCAGCCCAAGGGCCTGACCGGCACTTTTGACGAGGCCAAACAAATGGCGCTGACCACGGCGCTGGCGGCGAATTTTGGCTATGATTTCGCACGTGGGCGCATTGATAAGGCGGTGCATCCGTTCTCATCTGGCTCCGGCCAAGATGTGCGTATCACCACCCGCACCAACCCCGAAGATCCGTTCAATTCGATCTACTCGACGATCCATGAGGTCGGCCACGCCTGCTATGAGCAAAACATCAACGCCGACTATCTTTTGACGCCTTTGGGCGAGGGGGTGTCGATGGGCGTGCACGAAAGCCAGTCGCGGATTTACGAGAACCAACTCGGCCGTTCGCGCGCCTTTACCGAGTACCTCTATGGTCAGATGCGCGACAGCTTTGGCGACATTGGCATCGACAGCGCCGAAGGGTTCTACGCCGCCGTCAATCGCGTCCTGCCGGGCTATATCCGCACCGAATCCGACGAGGTGCAATACAACCTGCATGTGCTGTTGCGCTTTGATTTGGAGCGTCAGATCATTGGTGGCGATTTGGAGATTGCCGATCTGCCCGCGGCATGGGATGCGCGGTTTGAGGCGGATTTTGGCGTCAAAGTCGACAAAATATCAAATGGCTGCCTTCAGGATGTGCATTGGCCGGTGGGCCTGTTTGGCTATTTCCCGACCTATTCTTTGGGCAATGTCTACGCCGGCTGTCTGCACCAAGCCCTGCGCGCCGATGTGCCGGATTTGGACAGCGCTCTGGTCAAAGGCGACACCGCGCCCGCGACCGCATGGTTGGCCGAACATTTGCAACAATTCGGGGGGCTGCGGGAACCGCGCGACACCATCGTGCAGGCCTGTGGCTTTGAGCCGACCGAGGCACCGCTTTTGGACTATCTTGAGGCGAAATTCGCCGGGATTTACGGCTTTTGATGGCGAACGTGTTGGACAAGCCCGCGCTGGAAGACTTTCTGGCGCGGGAGTTTACCGAGGTCGGCGATGTGTTGAGCGTGGAGGTGGTCACAGAGGACGCCGTGACCCTGCGGCTGACCCCCGACGCGCGTCATGTCCGGCCCGGCGGCACGCTCTCCGGGCCGACGATGTTCCTCTTGGCCGACGTGGCGCTCTACTTTGCGATCCTCGCCAAAATCGGCCCGGTCGCCTTGGCCGTGACCACAAACGCCCACATTGATTTCATGCGCAAACCCGCGGCTGATCTGCCGCTTTTGGGCGAAGCACGGCTGTTGAAACTCGGCAGGACCTTGGCCGTGGGACAGGTGGCAATCCGCAACCCCGGTTCGGACGCGGTCTTGGCGCAAGCCTCGCTGACCTATGCGATCCCGCCGAAGAGGGCGTGAGGTGGAGTTGGGTGCGAGGGCCGTGGGTCCGGTTTGAGGCCATTCTGCCGACGTTACAGCTTTCTTTTCGGTCCGTTTTCCGTATTCTTTCGGGATGTCTATACCGACCTCAAAAACCGAACTTCTCGGAGCAATAGCCGAACGCTTCGCAAAGCTGGATTCGGCTTTAGACTCTGTTCCGTCAGAGATAGCCGATGAGAAAAGCATGGAAGGCCACGCAAAAGGCACGATGATGAGTGCCAACAATCTCGTCTCTTATCTGATCGGTTGGAACGAGCTTGTTCTGAAATGGCTGGATGAAGACGACAGTGGGCAAGTCGTTGAATTTCCAGAAGTTGGCTATCAGTGGAATGAACTCGGCGCACTCGCTCAAAAATTCTATGCCGACTATTCAGGTCACAGCTTCAATGAAAACCGTAGAAGGCTGACTGCCGTCAAAGAGAGCTTGGTAGCGGAAATCTCCAAACGGACCGATGAAGAACTATATGGCTCACCTTGGCATAGAAAATGGACCAAAGGGCGGATGATCCAATTCAATTCGTCATCACCGTACGAGAATGCCAGAGGCCGCGTACGCAAATGGCTGAGATCAAAAGCGGGTTGATCGAACGGCAGGTTTGTCCGCATCGCTGCCATTCCCCGCAGCACGAAATCCCTCAGTTATGCCCCTCAGACCGCCCCGCGTGCCTCAAACCACGGCGCGCATTGATGGCGGATGTAGGGCCAGAGTTTGGGGCAGCCTTTGGCGATTTTGGTGCCGACGCGGGTGTCGAGTTGGTGCAGCTTGACGTCATAAGTGCGCCATGAGCCGCCGTCATCGGCCAAATTGTGCAGCACGGGTTGGACCCGGTCGATAGACTTGGCAAAGATCGCGGTTGGGGTTTGGGCGGCCTCGAATTCCTCCCAAATGGCGCGGAATTCCACGCCTTGCTCAGGCGGCAACAGGTCGAACAGGCGGTCCGCGGCTTTGAGTTCTGCCTCGTCTTGCGCCTTTTGCGCCTCAACCGTCACCGCGCCATGGATTGGGGTGTCGCCCGCATCAATCTCGACAATATCGTGCAGCACCAACATTTTAATCGCCAAAGCGATGTCCACACCGTCCTGTGCCTGATCCGCAAGGGTCAGGGCGTAGAGCATGATATGCCAAGAGTGTTCGCCAGTGTTTTCCTTGCGCGAGCCATCGGCAATGGGGGTGGCGCGGTAGACCGATTTCAGCCGATCCGCCTCGCACCAAAAGGCAAAACGCGCGGCGAGTGTGGCGTCTACGGCCTCACCATAAAATCCGGCGCGGGTAAATTCGAACAACTCCGGCAGGATGTCTTTGGTCTTTGTGGCGCGGCCTTGGGTCAGGTTGGTCGCGACGATGTGACGTTCGTCGTCATCCTGCTCTGGCGCACCAACGGATTGCAATGCGGGGGCGAGGAAATCAATCGCCTTGGCATAGCGCGCCGTTGGCGTTTGCATCGCCTCGAACTCTTCCCAAGTGGCGCGAAAGCGGCGGCGCAAATCGTCAGGGAGAAGGCCATAAATACGATCCGCGGCGGCCTCTTCAAGCGCGGCAACCGAGGCCGGGTTGTGGGTGATATGGATCGGATGATCGCCCGCATCGACTTCAACAATGTCATGCAGCATCAGCATTTCGATGACGCGGGACATCTCAACATCTGGCCCGGCCATGGGCGCACACAGAAGCGCCAAAAGGGCGGCGTGCCACGAATGTTCGGCGGAGTTTTCAAACCGCGACCGATCCATCAATTGATTGGCGCGCAGCACGGTTTTCAGCCGATCCGCCTCCATCAAAAACGCATATTGGGCATCAAGACGGGCGATTTCCGCCACCGTCAGGTCAGGCAAAGCGGGCAGGGCGGCGTCAATATTCAATGTCATCCTCGGCACTGGGCGGGGGGGCGGAGGCCGCAAGCCCCTTTTTCGCCTCTTCAATGCGTTTTTCAAGGTAAACGCGCGCCCGTTTTTCCGACAGGCGCACGCGGGCAGAGGTCAAAAACGCCTCTTGTGTGGTGACAGAGGAGGCCCCGATGACGCGGGCCACATCCTGAATAAGCTCGTCCGTGCCGACAATGTCCAAGGCGTCGATTGTGTCCTTGGCCAAAGCGTCGGCCAGATCTTCCATGATGCTCATCGTAAGACCCTCTGAAGGTGGCGCGTCAGCGGCTGGTTTCGGTCAGGCGGCGGCGGACATAAGTGTCGACCGAGCCGATCATATGTTCCATATGCGGATCTTCAAAGAAATGGCCCGCGCCTTCGACCTCTTCATGGGTGATGGTGATGCCTTTTTGCTCATGCAGCTTGGCGACCAAGGACTGGGTGTCTTTCGGCGGGGCGACCCGATCGGCGGTGCCGTTGATCACCAGACCCGAGGCCGGGCAGGGCGCGAGGAAGGAGAAGTCATACATATTGGCGGGCGGGGCGACCGAGATAAAGCCGGAGATTTCCGGGCGACGCATCAAAAGCTGCATGCCGATCCAGGCGCCAAAGCTAAAGCCCGCGACCCAGCAATGTTTGGCATTGGGGTTCATGGATTGCAGATAATCGAGCGCGGAGGCGGCATCGGACAACTCACCCACGCCCTGATCATATTCGCCCTGCGACCGGCCCACACCCCGAAAGTTGAACCGCAAAACGGTAAAGCCCATCTGGTGGAAGGCATAATGCAGATTATAGACCACGCGATTGTTCATCGTGCCGCCGAATTGCGGGTGGGGATGAAGAATGATGGCGATGGGGGCGTCTTTAGCGCGTTGCGGATGGTAGCGGCCTTCAAGCCGGCCTTCTGGGCCGGGAAAAATCACTTCGGGCATTGGGTCCCTGTCTCCTGTTCCGTTCCGCAGGCCAGCTTACGTTGCACACACCGAATTATGTGGCGCGCAAGGAGGGCCCGAGCGGAACGAGCCCTGTCGGGCTGTCGCTTTTGCTCTCGTTTTTCCACCGCGCTGCCTTTATAGTTGACGAAATCGCTCGGGCAATTTAGAAACATTCTAAATCTGCGTGGGCGACCGCGCGGGAGTGGTATGGAGGTAAGGCTCCACGCCGCATACGTCAATGTATTTGCGCCGTTTTTTGCCTCATTGCGAGTGGGAAACGCGCGGAAATGCGCCAAAATGGCCCCTGTGACCGCTCGTGTCGTTGTTGATGCGGTGTTTGGAGCGTTTCAAGAGGCGGATTACGCCGCGATGATCGGGCCAAAATGGTTTCGGATCGCATCAAGAGGGACTGTGACATGAAGCTGTCGACCAAGGGACGTTATGCAATGGTGGCACTCGCGGATTTGGCGTTGCAACCGGACAATGCGCTGTTGTCGCTGGCGGAGATTTCCAAACGCCAGGACATTTCATTGCCTTATCTGGAACAACTGTTCGTCAAGCTGCGCCGGGCCGATTTGGTGGTTTCAGTGCGCGGTCCGGGTGGCGGTTATAAATTGGCGCGACCGGCCTCTGAAATTCGCGTCTCTGACATTATGGGCGCGGTGGATGAAACCGTGTCGGCCATGCACACCGGGGCTGGGGCTTCGGGCGGCGTGTCCGGGTCCCGGGCGCAGAGCATGACCAACCGGTTGTGGGAGGGCCTGTCCGCACATGTCTATGTGTTCTTGCACCAAACCCGGCTTTCGGACGTGATCCGCAACGAATTGCGTCCCTGTCCGGCGGTGCCGACCCTGTTTGCCGTGGTCGACGAAGACTGATCCGGCTTTTGAGTATTTGAACCAAAAAGAAGACCTGACCGCGTGACCCAGCATCGCACATATCTCGATTACAACGCCACCGCTCCGCTCGGCGCGGCGGCGCGCGCGGCGATGATCGCGGCGATGGATGTGGTCGGCAATCCGTCGTCGGTTCATGCCGAGGGCCGTGCGGCCAAGGGGTTGATGGAGCGGGCGCGGGCGCAGGTGGCCGAGGCGTTCGGGGCCGATGGCGCGGATATTGTGTTTACCTCTGGGGCGACTGAGGCGGCGGCTTTGGCCATGTCGGGACGGGATTTGCACTGTGCCGATGTGGAACATGAAGCGGTGTCATCTTGGTCCGGCGGGGCGCTTCCGGTGTCTTCAGACGGTGCGGTGATTTGTTTGAACCCCGCGACATCGGCGCTGCAATTGGCGAATTCTGAGACCGGCATCGTGCAAGAACTGCCGAGCGGACTGGCGCTGTGCGATGCGACGCAGGGGTTTGGCAAATTGCCGGTGGCGTTCAATTGGATTGGTTGCGACATGGCGCTGATCTCGGGCCATAAAATCGGCGGACCAAAAGGGGTCGGCGCTTTGGTGCTGCGTCAGGGATTGGACGTTGTCGCAGGCATTCGCGGCGGCGGCCAAGAGATGGGACGACGTTCGGGCACGGAAAACCTGATCGGCATCGCGGGCTTTGGCGCGGCGGCAAAAGCGGCGGCCAAGGCCTTGGCGAACGGGGTTTGGGACGAGGTGGCGCAAAAGCGCGATCGGTTGGAAGACCTGTTGGCGCAAGAGATCGACACGCCGATGTTTGTTGGCAAACCACACGCGCGCCTGCCCAATACCATGTGCCTGATCACGCCCGGTTGGAAGGGCGAGACCCAGGTGATGCAAATGGATTTGGCGGGGTTTGCGGTGAGTGCCGGATCGGCCTGTTCCAGCGGCAAGGTCAAAGCCTCAAAGGTGCTGCGCGCCATGGGGTATGATGAGACTGAGGCGATGAGCGCGCTGCGCGTGTCCATCGGCCCCGCGACGACGACACAAGAGATTGAGCGGTTTGCCACAGCATGGCTCGCCGTCTATGGCCGTTGGAAACAACGAGCGGCCTAACCGACATAAGAGGGGCCGACACGAGAGCCCCATAAGACGCACATGCCATTTTGGCACAGACGAAGGAGTGATCCGATGACGGATGACGTTCAGGTTAAAGACGCGGTTCAAGTCAAGGACGGGGTGGAGCAGGACACTGTTGATGCCGTTCAGGCGCTGGCTGGCACCTATAAATACGGCTGGGACACCGATATCGAGATGGAATATGCGCCCAAAGGCCTGTCCGAAGATATCGTGCGTTTGATCTCGTCTAAAAACGATGAGCCGGAGTGGATGTTGGACTGGCGGCTTGAGGCCTATCGCCGTTGGTTGACGATGGAAGAGCCGAATTGGGCGATGGTTGAGTATCCTGAAATCGACTTTCAGGATCAGTATTACTACGCCCGCCCGAAAAGCATGGAAGACAAGCCAAAGTCTTTGGACGACGTCGATCCGAAACTATTGGCGACCTATGAAAAGCTCGGCATTTCTCTGAAAGAACAGATGATTTTGGCGGGCGTCGAAGGCGCGGGCGAGGTGCCTGCCGATGGCGCCAATTCTGAGCGCAAAGTGGCGGTGGATGCGGTGTTTGACTCGGTGTCTGTCGGCACGACCTTCAAAAAAGAGCTTGAAAAAGCCGGGGTGATTTTCTGTTCGATCTCGGAAGCCATCAAGGACCACCCGGAGCTGGTGAAAAAATACCTCGCCTCCGTGGTGCCGGTCTCGGACAATTATTATGCCACATTGAACTCTGCGGTCTTCTCCGACGGCTCCTTCGTCTACATCCCGCCAAACACCCGTTGCCCGATGGAGCTTTCGACCTATTTCCGCATCAACGCCGAAAACACCGGCCAGTTCGAGCGCACGCTGATCATCGCCGACAAGGGCTCCTATGTGTCCTATCTCGAAGGCTGCACAGCACCACAACGCGACGTGGCGCAACTTCACGCCGCCGTGGTTGAGATCGTGATCTTGGAGGACGCGGAGGTGAAATATTCCACCGTGCAAAACTGGTTCCCGGGCGATGAGAACGGCAAGGGCGGGATCTATAACTTTGTGACCAAACGCGCCGATTGCCGGGGGGATCGGGCGAAAGTGATGTGGACACAGGTCGAAACCGGCTCGGCGGTGACGTGGAAATACCCGTCCTGCATCCTGCGCGGCGATGACAGTCAGGGTGAATTCTATTCCATCGCTATCACCAACAACATGCAACAGGCCGACACGGGCACGAAAATGATCCACCTTGGCAAAAACACCAAGAGCCGGATCGTGTCGAAAGGCATCTCTGCGGGCAAAGCGCAAAACACCTATCGTGGTCAGGTGTCGATGCACCAGAAAGCGAAGAATTCGCGCAATTACACCCAATGCGACAGCTTGTTGATCGGTTCGCAATGTGGGGCCCACACCGTGCCTTACATTGAGGTCAAAAACAACTCGTCGCGGGTTGAACATGAGGCCACCACCTCGAAAGTCGATGACGATCAACTGTTCTACTGCCGTCAACGTGGCATGGACGAAGAGGAGGCCGTGGCCTTGGTCGTCAACGGGTTCTGCAAAGACGTGTTGCAAGCTCTGCCGATGGAATTCGCCATGGAAGCGCAACAATTGGTGGCGATTTCTCTGGAAGGATCTGTGGGCTGATGAGCACGCGCGGGCTTCTGATTCAAACGCTGATTGCCACGGTCCTTTGGGGTCTTGGCATGGTGTTGGTGTTCGATTGGCCGCGCGCCGAAATTCTCACGCCGATGGTGTTTTTTGCCGCCGTCTATTGGGGCATCGGACGGGTCATTGGCCTGATCCTTGCGAAACGGTCCCAGAAATGACGCCGCCCCGCCTGCCTCAACTGATCCCCGAACTCTCGAATTGGACGCGATATGCATCTTGAACTTCTTCCCCTCTTTGCCAAGCAAAGCCTCGGCGTCGCCGTCGGTGTTTTTATTGGGGCGATCATCGGCCTGTCTGTGCGCGCCAAACGTTCGGGCAAAAAGGGGCTTTATAAAGACAGCGTTTATGCCACGGCCTTTCTCGCCTCGATGCTGGCCTTTGCGGCGATGACACTGATCCGTTTGATCACGTTTAAGGGCTGAGATGAGCACCACGCCGACATATACATTTGACCCAAAAGGGCCAGAGCTGACCTTCCCCTTGGAGGTCATGAGTTTTGTCTGTGGGCAATATGACCAGGCGGGCGTGATCCTTGAATACGGGTCCGGCGGCTCCACCGCTTATGGGGCGGCACAAACGGGCAAGGTGATCTATTCAGTCGAGGGGTCAAAGGAATGGCACGACGCGATGCAGGCGCATTTTGCGGCGCATCCGCCCAAGGCTGAGCTGAATTTGATCTATGCCGACATCGGTCCAACCGGCGATTGGAGCTGGCCGAAAAACAACGCCAAATGGCACCGCTACCCGGATTATTGCTTTGGCGTGTGGCAGCGCGACGATTTGATTGCGCCGGATTTGGTGCTGATCGACGGTCGGTTCCGGGCCGGGTGTTTCTTGGCCACGTTGTGCGCGATCCAAAAACCGACCACCGTGCTTTTGGACGATTATGTCGGGCGCGAAGAGAAATACAGCGCCATTCTGGAGTTTGCCTCGATCACAGCCCTGCATGGCCGCATGGCGCAGTTTGATCTTGAGCCGATCAACACGTTGCCCGCCGATCAGCTTTATACCCTGCTGAAAACCTTTCAGGTGAAACTGTGATGTGCGCATTTGATCTTCATAGGTTTGATCATCACGCCGGGCGTTTTTCGCTCAAACCGCCCGATTTTTGCCATTTTCAGATGGTAAACGAAATGCTTACTCAGTGTTTCGAAGGGTTTGGTTATGACGTATCAGCATCAGGAATTTCTCAATCGTTTGGGGCGCGTCGCACGTGCGCCACAAAACGGGGTGAGTATGATCGGGCCTGCGCAATCGCAAAATGTTGGCCGCAATCACCGCCTGGCGCAGATGCTTCAGCGCCACAAAAGTCAGGGCGTTCATGGTCGTCCGATGAGCGAGCCACAACTGATGGCGACGCAAGTGATGTCCTATGTGATCGCCTTTGGCATGGGCGGAATGGCGGCGGTGATCGCGCGGGCTTTGCGTTATCAAATCTCCGGCCAAATCTCTGGCACAGTGATCCCCAACGCGGATTTCGATCTGGCGCTCGACGTGATTTTCGCCATCGTGATCGCCTTTGTTCTGCGCGAGGCGGTGTCTTTGTCGGCGGTCAAACGGATGGGCGCACAGTTTGCCGGCATTCTTTTGGCGATGGTGACAATGCACAATGTCGTCCATCACATGCCGGACACATTTGGGCGGCTGTTCTCACCCCAATGGGTCGAGCATGTGATGCAAACGACCGAACCCGGCACGCTCAATTTCCGTGGACAAAGCTACAAAATCTAGTCGGGGAACCCCGTCGCAGAGGCTCCCGTCAAGGTGACCCAGCGTCAGTCTCAAAAGGCGCAAGATCACCGCAGGATTGCCATGATCTGATCCAATTCCCGAACCAAACTGACACATATAAAAAGCAGTCAGACAAAAAAGGGCAGGGATCAGATGCAGCATGCACAGCACGCGCAATTCGCCACGCGGATCAATCGGATCGAACGGGGCGGACCCAACACGTTTTCGACGGTCTACACCGGTCTCCAGGACGCGGACACGCCACGGGGCAAGAAAGTGTCCGGCGTCACCCATCTGAGACCGCAAGACCCAGATCGCCCCTCGGCGCGCGTTTTGATGCGTGCGGGGCTCAAATCCGGCGTGATGCAGACCACGGCGCTCGGGCTGTTGTTGCTGCTCTATCTGCGCTACGTCGGCCTGTAAAATCCGCCTCTCAATTCCACCCCAAAGCCTGCTCTGGTGCAGTGCGATCGGGGGGTAAACCACAACAACGCACATATAAAACACTGGTGCCTGCCGCGGTTCTGCCGCGCGCGGGCCATTCCTCGTGAAAGGACAATAAAATGTTGGAAATCAAAAACCTCCACGTCAAACTTGAAGAAGAAGACAAGCAGATTCTCAAAGGCGTCAACCTGACCGTCGGCGCAGGCGAAGTGCACGCGATCATGGGCCCGAACGGATCGGGCAAATCGACCACCTCCTATGTGCTCGCGGGCCGCGATGGCTATGAGGTCACCGACGGTGAGGCGCTTTTGAACGGGCAAAACCTGTTGGATATGGAGCCAGAGGAACGCGCGGCGGCGGGTCTGTTTTTGGCCTTCCAATACCCGGTCGAAATTCCCGGCGTGGGCAATATGACCTTCCTGCGCACCGCCGTAAACGCCCAACGCAAAGCCCGCGGCGAAGACGAATTGTCCGCCACCGAGTTTCTCAAAGTCGTGCGCGAAAAGGCCAAGTCGTTGAAAATCGACGCCGATATGTTGAAACGTCCGGTCAATGTCGGCTTTTCGGGCGGTGAGAAAAAGCGCAATGAAATCCTTCAGATGGCGATGCTTGAACCGAAACTTTGCATCTTGGACGAAACCGATTCCGGTCTCGACGTGGATGCAATGAAATTGGTCTCAGAGGGCGTCAACGCGTTGCGCGACGGCAAACGCTCCTTTGTCGTGATCACGCACTATCAACGCCTTTTGGACCACATCAAACCCGATGTCGTTCACATCATGTCCGCAGGCCGCATCATCAAATCCGGCGGGCCGGAATTGGCGCTTGAGGTCGAGCACAATGGCTATGCCGATTTGTTGGCGGAGCAGGAGCAAGCCTGATGACACGCTTTGAGATGAAACAACGCAAACTCGACGCCACGGCCGAGCGGGTTTTGGGCATGGTGATGCCGCAGGGCGCGGCATGGGCCAATGACCTGCGTCAGGACGCTTTGAACCGCTTGCTCTCCATCGGCTTGCCGCAGGGGCGCGATGAATATTGGCGCTGGACCAAACCCGACAGTCTGACGGCGGAAACTCCGACCCAAGCGGCGGTGTTCCACTCCGATGACACGCCGATTTTCTCCGCGCTTGATCGGTTGAAACTGGTCTTTGTCGATGGTGTGTTTGACGCAGCCGCCTCCGATGCGCTTGAAGGCGAGAACCTTGAGGTCATGCGATTGACCGATGCGCTCGGCAGCGACATTCATTGGGTCAAAGATGCCTATGGCGCTCTTGAAAAACGCGCCCAAGATCCGGTTGATCGGCCGCTGGCCACGCTCAACACCGCCTTTGCCACCGATGGCGTGGTGATCCGCGCCACAGGGCCGGTGAGCCGTCCGGTGTCGCTGATCTATCTGCACAAAGATGAGAGCTCGGATGCGATCCTGCACCATGTGATCAAACTCGATGCGGGTGCGGAGCTGACGCTGTTGGAAAACGGTCCGGCGGCGGCGCGGTTCAACAAAGTGATGGAAATCGAGGTCGCCGATGGCGCGCGCTTCCATCATGTTCGCGCTCAAGGCCGCGATCATGAACGCCGGGCTGTGACCCATTTGTTTGCCTCTGTCGGCTCGGATGCGGCGTTTAAATCCTTCACCATGACCGCCAATGGCGTGTTGACCCGCAACGAGGTCTTCATCGACATCACCGGTGACGACTCTGTGGCCCATGTCGCGGGTGCCGCGATGGGGGATGGCGATTTCTTGCATGATGACACCGTGTTCATCACCCACGCGGGCCTGCGTTGTGAATCGCGTCAGGTGTTTAAAAAGGTGCTGCGCAACGGCGCCAAAGGCGTGTTCCAAGGCAAGATTTTGGTCAAACAAGCGGCGCAAAAAACGGATGGTTATCAAATCTCTCAGGGGCTTTTGCTTGATGAGGACAGCCAGTTCTTGGCCAAGCCTGAGCTTGAGATTTACGCCGATGATGTGGCATGTTCGCATGGCTCGACCGTGGGCGCGATCAATGAAGATGCGCTGTTTTACCTGCAATCGCGCGGCGTTCCTCATGCCGAGGCCACCGATCTTTTGACGCTGGCATTTTTGGCCGAAGCGATCGACGAGATCGAGGATGAAGCGATCAGCGCCGATATTCTTGAGCGTCTTGAGGGCTGGCTTGCCCGGCGTCGGGGCTAACCCATGGGTGTCGTCACCGATATGGCTCGTAGCTACCGCGCCCCTCGGGCTGTGCTGCGTCACAGGTTGGGCCAAGGCGAAAATGAAGGCGGGGCTTTGGTCACGCTCATGATCGCCTGTGGTCTGGTCTTTGTCGCCCAATGGCCGCGCCTGTCGCGCGTGGCCTTTGAGACCGGCCAAGAGGTGCAAATGCTGTTGGGGGCCACGCTGTTGGGCTGGCTCTTTATCATGCCGCTGGTGTTTTACGTCATTGCCGGCCTGATCCGCTTTGTTCTCTCGCTTTTGGGCGGCACCGCCACGGGCTATGAGACCCGCATGGCGGTGTTTTGGGGGCTGCTCTGTGCCGCGCCGCTATGGCTTCTGTGGGGGCTGACAGCGGGGTTTGTTGGGCCGGGGGCGGCGACCAGTCTGGTCGGTGTGATTGCGTTGGCGGCGCTGATGTATTTCTGGGGCATGGGCCTGTCTGAGGTCGCCTTTTCGAAAGAGACAAAAGATGTATGATGTAGAGGCGATCCGCCGCGACTTTCCGATCCTGTCCCGAACGGTCAATGGCGCGCCTTTGACCTATCTCGACAATGGCGCTTCGGCGCAAAAGCCACAGGTGGTGATTGATGCGATCACGCGCGCCTACGCGGAGGAATATTCCAACGTTCACAGGGGGTTGCACTTTCTTTCTAATCTGTCGACGGAGCGCTATGAAAGCGTGCGTGGGATTGTTCAGACCTTTCTGAATGCGGGGTCCGAGGATGAGATCATCTTTACCTCTGGCACCACCGAGGGGATCAATCTGGTCTCATACGCTTGGGGCGCTGAGATGCTCAAACCCGGCGATGAAATCATCCTGTCCGTGCTCGAACATCACGCCAATATCGTGCCGTGGCATTTCCTGCGTGACCGCATGGGCGTGGTGATCAAATGGGTCGATTGCGCCATGGACGGCAGCCTTGATCCGCAGGCCGTGATCGACGCCATTGGTCCCAAAACCAAACTGATCGCCATCACCCAAATGTCCAATGTCACCGGCACCCGCGTCGATGTCAAAACCATCTGTCACGCCGCCCGCGCACGCGGTGTGGCGACACTGGTGGACGGTTCTCAGGGGGCGGTGCATGGCCCTGTCGATGTGCAAGACATCGGTTGCGATTTTTATCCGATCACCGGCCATAAACTTTACGGTCCGTCTGGGTCGGGCGCGATCTATATCCGCGCCGAGCGTCAGGCCGAAATGCGCCCCTTTATGGGCGGCGGTGATATGATCGACACGGTGAGCAAGGACACGATCACCTACGCCAAACCGCCGCTGAAATTCGAGGCGGGCACACCCGGCATCGTGCAAACCATCGGCATGGGCGTGGCGTTGGATTACCTGATGGCCATCGGCATGGACAAGATCGCCGCGCATGAGGCCAAACTGGGGGCCTATGCCGCCGAGCGGTTGCAGAATCTCAATTGGCTGACGGTGCAGGGCACAGCTCCGGGGAAGGGCGCGATCTTTTCCTTCACAATGGAAGGCGCACATGCCCATGATTTGTCCACCGTCTTGGACAAAAAAGGTGTTGCCGTGCGCGCCGGGTCGCATTGCGCCATGCCGCTGATGGAACATCTTGGCCAAACCGCCACCTGCCGCGCGTCTTTTGCCATGTATAACAGTTTTGAAGAGGTGGACCGCTTGGTCGAGGCACTGGAATTGTGCCACGAGTTTTTCGCCTGAACTCAATTGCACAAGGCGGCGCGAAAACAGATTGCGCCGCCTTTTTTCATCGCCTATACGATCCCCCACAGGCACCCGTAGCTCAGCTGGATAGAGCGCTGCCCTCCGAAGGCAGAGGCCACTGGTTCGAATCCAGTCGGGTGCACCATTTTTAATTGGCCTACCGCCTTCGGCTACTTGAGGCCAATTTGGTCAAATTCCTTTTTTCGTAGAAAAAGGAATGACGAACTCTCCAAATTCAATAACGGTGCCAAGCGGCAGGTGTTTTTTCTTTCAAACACCGAGAGCAACTGACCCTTTGCCAAACCTTATTTGCCGATCAACCCGCGCGGGCCGCCGGAGATCAACAAGGCCACATTCGCCATTGCGCGCATCGGGGCATAGCCCGGCGGCACAGCAATATAGCGCGGACGCCAGTCGGGGCGGAATTTTTGTTTAAAGCTGCGCAGGCCCTCGAAATTGTAAAACGCGCCGCCATGTTCAAACATCATCCGGCCAAGGCTGTTCCACATTCGCGCGGTGGGGCGCGGTGACAGGCCGGAGAGGGGCGCGACGCCGAGGCTGAATTCTTCCGCCCCAGCTTCGCGCATATGTTCCATCAACGAGAGGAACAGAAATTCCATCATGCCGGAGGCCTCGGCGGGCAAATAGCGCATCAAATCAATTGCCACGCGTGTGCCGTCGCCAGGGGCCAGGACATTGGCAAAGGCGACAATGCGGCCCTCGCGCCGGATCACCGCCAAGGGGAAATGGTCCAAATAGGCGCGGTCAAACCGCCCGACCGAAAAGCCCTTTTCCCGACCGGTCTTGCCGCCAAGCCATGCGGTGGAAATCGCCTCAATTTCGGCAAACACGGCGTCCGAATGCGGCGGTGACAGCATCTCAAGCACCAAGCCTTCGCGCTGTTTTTTGTTGTAGGCGGCGCGCATGGTTTTGAATTTCGAGCCAGACAAGGAGAAGTCTTTCAACACCACCACGGCCTCTTCGCCGATCTTGTGCAGCGACAGACCCATCTCAATCCACAGGGGCAAATAGGTCTCGCTGACCTCGTAAAACACGGGGCGGCCATTGGCGCGTTGGGCCTGTTCGAAAAACGCCCAAGCCAGATCATGCGCCTCAGTCTCCGGGCCGACCGGATCGCCAAGCGCCACCCAGGCTGACCGTTGCACGCCATACATCAGATAGGCGTGGTTTTGGTCCGAAAACATCAACCGTTTGTCGCCAGAAAGTGCCAAACATCCCTGCGGATCGGAGGAGGTGGCCAAAACTGCATTTGTGCGAATGATCGAGCCATCGCGGTCGGCGTCCGCTTTGTGGGTATGGGCCGGGCGCAGTGCTTGGATCACAGTAAAGACCAGCAACAGCGTCGAGGCGGCAACCCCTGCGCGCAAGGAGCGCGGCGTGTTGGCATTGGCGGAGAACTCTGTCCACAGGCTCAAGGAATAGGGCGTGGCGCGGTGGAGGAAAAAGAAAAATGCCGCAATCCCCAGCAAGGAGGCCAACACCAAAACGATCCAAGCGGGCGTGAACACCCCATCGGTCAATTTGGCCTGACGATAAAAGGCGCGGCGAAACGGCAGCATCGCCAAAAGACCCACGGCCAAAATATCCATGCTTTCAAAGTCGAAATTATTGAATACGGCGGCAACGATGCCCAACCCCATGGTGAGGATCATCATCCAATAGGCCGCGGACACCCGCCGCAACAGCGCATGTGACAGGATCAACAACACGACGCCCATCACGGCGGTGCCAAGCACCCCGATTTCAAGCAAGAGTGCAGCACTCAGATCGCCTTCGTTCAAAGCCCCGGTTTGAAAAGAGGGCACAAACGCCACCGCAAGCAGGAACACGCCGTAGCCAAAGGCCGTGACGGCCACGAGCGAGGGCACGATGCCCGAAAGCGCGTTATAGGCCGGGCGCAAATCGGCGCGGGGATCGGAGAAGAGTTTCGACAACGCGCCGCCCGCGATGCGCAATTCGTTGAGCGAGACGATGAGAAAGGCCAGCGCGAAGGGCAAAAGGTAATAGATCGCGCGAAACAGCAGTAAGGCGGCGGCGATATGACCGACCGGGGCTTCATTGGGCAGGGCGGCGATGATCGCAGTTTCAAACACCCCGATCCCACCGGGCACATGGCTGATCACGCCCAACATCATCGCACCGGCAAAAATGGCGGTGAAGGTGGTGAAATCGGGCCGACCTTCGGGCAGCAGCAACCACAAACACAGGGCGGCGGCCAAAACATCAATCAGGCTAAAGCCGAGCTGGCCAAGGATGGCGGCGGGCGGCGGCATGGTGATTTCAAAGCGGCGGATTTTAAGGGTTTTGCGACCGATTGAGAGGGTCATCAAAATCGCGAGCGTCACAATGAGCAAAGCGGTTGCGCCCCAGCGGATCACATCGGGCGACAAGATCGTGCCTCCGATCACACCGGGATGCAGCGCCAAAGCACCAAGGCCAATGAAGGTCAGGCCCATGCCGACCGAGACGGCGATGTAGGTTGAGACGGTCGCGACCTCAAAGGCGTCCAGCCCCAAAGCGGCATAGATGCGATAGCGCACGGCACCGCCTGAAACGATGCTGACCCCAACGGTGTTGCCAAAGGCCGAGCCCAAAAAACTGCCCATGGCGACGGCGCGCAGTGGCAACCGGCGATCGACAAAGCGCAGCGCCCACCAGTCATAGCCCGTCAAAGCGCCGTAGCCGACAAAGGTTGAGAGGACAGCCAGAAGCAAGGTGGACAGTGGGATCGAACGGGCCTGTGCGATCACATCCTTGGGATGGACCGAATGCAACAGATGCGACAGCGCCGCGATGCCAAGGCCAAACAACACCAGCCCCAAAATCAGTGGCGCACTCCGACGCAACAGGGCGCGAGTTTTATCTGAGAGGCGATGCATCGGTGCCGTCCTTTTGTTTTTCGTCTTATGACGTCAGAGGGCAGGGACTGTCACGCGCTTCTCACAAGAAATTTTGAGAGGACAGAGGAAATCTGAAGGAATTGCGCGTCAAAAAAGCGAAGAGGCCTTTTGGCAGATGGCTTTGGGTTTCAGGTCCGCGCATGAAAAAAGCCGCCAAAGGGCGGCCTTTTCTATCGTGAGGGCGTGAGCCGTCACCCACGCCTCGTCAAAATCAGAGTGCTTAGCCGTTCCACGTGCGGACCGGGCCGCAATCCATGTGAACAAAGTTGGAGCCGCGATAGGTGCCAACGCCGCCAGCCGAACAGGATTTTGCGGCGGCTGCCATTTGTTGGATCGAACGTGATTTCAGGCGCAAATCAGCGGCTTGGGCTTGCATATGCAGGGAATTTTTAGCCACGCCTTTGGAGCGCGAGCGCAACATGGCGTTGGTTTCCGGTGAGCGGTAGCCCGACAAAAGCATGTAAGGTTCGTCCACATCCATCAAACCATGAGACGCAGCTAGAATATCGACCGTACGGGCATCAACAGCTTTGAGTTTGGAGTTGCGCCAATCGCGGAAGAAATAGGTGACTTCCTTCAGGGCCTCAGGGATATATTCGCCCTCGATCCAATAAATCGTGTCGATGCTTTCGCCAGTCCGACCCGAATACATATTGATGCGGCGAATGTCACCCGCGCCGCGCAGAAAGCCTGCGGCATTGGCGTAAACGGGTGTGGCACTCAATGTGATTGCTGCGAAACCGCGCAAAAGTCCTCGGCGCGTTAATCCGCTTGATGCAGTGTTGGTCATTCTCTCAAAGCGTCCCGTCGCTGATCTGTTCCCGCCTCACGCGGCTTTCGTTGTCACGCGCCGCTTCTTGCGGCATTCTTAATCAATTTTTTTGCCGACACTTTGATCAAAATCAGACGAAGTCTAGAAAATTAAGACTTAATCTCGCCCCTTTTCACTCTGGATCGTTCGACCGCGATCACATTTTAGCGAGAAGAAGCGCAATTTGATCATCCTTTGTGACGTCAAAAACACCCAAATCACCCCCTCATGAGTGATCTGCAAGCCTTATGCCACAATGTGATTCTTGGGCCAAGCCTTGGATTCGACCGAAGGGGGCGGAAGGGGTGAAATCGGCGGGTTTTTGCGCAAATCAGTAAGGAGAACCATACTTATTTGCCTGTTGGCGCTCGAAATGGGGGATCAGAGGCGAGGCGTTGGCGCATGTTTTGAAAGCCCAAACTCCCAGAGATGCCGGTGGTATTTCTGCGCTAAAATACGTCAAATAAGGGGAAAAATACGATTAGCTCCCCTTTGGCTTCGACTGTTGTGCTTTGGGCACAGGAGGGCATTGGCGGTTCATTCCCCCTCACACCGGTCAAGAAATTGCGCTATCTTCCTGCGACTGACTGCTGAAAAAGTTCGAGGACAGACATGACGCGTTTCCCGTTTCCCCGGTTTTCCACCCCCTCTTTGAGCATGGCCCATATGCGCCGTGGCGTGCGGTCTGTCGCGATGGCCACCGCCCTGTCCTTGACTGCCGCGTCGGTGATCTCGGTGATGCCCGCGCCCTTGCACGCGCAACAGGTCAGCGCCTTGATGCAATCCATTGCCGAGGCCGCGTCTGGCTCAAAGGATCTGTCGGAATTCTATCGTGCAACCGGGTACAAACCTGTTTTCGCAGAGAATTCGTCACGCGCCAAAGCCCGCCGCCAAGCCTTGTTGCGCGCCGTTCAGGCCGCTCCGAACCAAGGTCTTGCGCCCTATGACACGACGTTGTTGGAGGCCAATCTGCGCGCCATCACATCGGATCGCGATTTGGGGCGGGCCGAAGTGGCGATGGCACAATTGTTCCTCGATTATGCCCGCGACATCCAAACCGGCCAGTTGATCCCATCGCGCATCGACAGCGGCATTGTCCGTCAGGTGCCCTATCGTGATGGCCTGTCGGTGTTGACCAATTTCGTCAAATCATCGCCGCAGGCTTATTTGAGGAAACTCGAACCAACCTCGCCGGAATACGCGCGGCTTTTGAAAGAAAAGGCCAAGTTGGAGCGCATCTTGGGGCAGGGCGGTTGGGGCCAGACCGTGCCCGGGTCGAAATATGAGCCGGGTCAAACGGGCAATGGCGTGATCATTTTGCGCAATCGGTTGATGGCGATGGGCTATCTGCCGCGCTCGGCGGCAACCAGCTATGATGCCAGCCTGCAAAAAGCGGTTCAGCTGTTTCAAATGCAACACGGGTTGAGCCCGGACGGGGTGGCCGGGGCTGCGACGATTGAAGAGATCAACGTCGGTCCCGAAAACCGTTTGGCCTCGATCCTTGTGGCACTTGAGCGCGAACGCTGGACCAATTTTGACCGCGGCGATCGCCATATCTGGGTCAACCTGACCGATTTCACCGCCAAGATCATTGATCATGGCAAGGTGAGTTTTGAAACCCGCTCTGTGATTGGTCAGAACACCGGCGATCGTCGTAGCCCGGAATTTTCCGACGAAATGGAGCATATGGTCATCAACCCGACCTGGAACGTGCCACGCTCCATCGCGGTTAAAGAATACCTGCCAATGATGCAGCGGAACCCGAATGCGGCAGGCCATTTGCGCCTTGTCGACAGCCGGGGCCGTACGGTGAGCCGCGCCAATGTCGACTTTAGCCAATACACCACCAAGACCTTCCCGTTTAACCTCAAGCAACCGCCCTCGGATGGCAACGCGCTTGGGTTGGTGAAGTTCATGTTCCCGAACAAATACAACATCTACCTGCATGACACGCCCTCCAAGAGCCTGTTTGGCCGCGAGGTCCGCGCGTTTTCGCATGGCTGTATTCGCCTGCAACAGCCGTTCGATTTTGCCTATGCGCTGTTGGCGAAACAGACCTCTGACCCCGAAGGCTTTTTCAAAGCCCGTTTGGCCACGGGCGCTGAGAACGTTGTCGAATTGGAACAGCATGTTCCGGTTCACCTGATCTATCGCACCGCGGTGACCCTGCCGAAAGGCGGCATGGAGTATCGTCGCGACATTTATGGTCGCGATGCCAAGATCTGGGCCGCGCTTCAGAAAAAAGGTGTTCAACTGCGTGCGGTTGGCGGCTGATCTCTGAGACAAGACTTTCATCGGTTTAAAGCGTCACACCTTTCACCTGAGACAGGGGAAAGGCGTGACGCTGCCAGACATATCCATGGTGTGGGCGTTGCGCCATAATCCCGTGAAACAGGTTTATGGCGCAACGCTTTAGGGCGTCCTTAGTTTGATCTTTGGGCGCCCTTTGCTTTGCAAATCCACGTAAAGCGCTTATGTCCATCAGAGCAATCTTTCGGAGGCCCCATGCGTAATCCCATCCCCGGCACCGCCATCACCATCGCCGATCTTGCCGCCCGCCTTGGCGCACCGTTTGAAGGGCAGGGCGATGTGATCGTCTCCAAGGCCGCCGAGCCGCAGGACGCGGGCGAGGGCGATTTGGCGCTGGCGATGAGCCCGAAATTCGCGCCCGCGCTGGCCCAGACCCACGCCTCTGCCGCCGTCTTGTGGCAGGGCGCGGATTGGCAGAGCTTCGGGTTGAAAGCCGCCATTCTGGTCTCGCGTGGACGGTTGGCAATGGCCGGTGTGACGGCAACCTTTGATCCCGGCCTTGGACTGGCTCCGGGCATTCACCCCACGGCGGTGATTGATCCGAGTGCGCAGATCGGCATTGGCGCCGCCATCGGCCCGCTGACCGTGATCGGTGCGCGCGCACGCATTGGCAAAAACGCCCGGATCGCGGCGCAAGTGTCCATCGGCGCAGGGGTGACGATTGGCGATGACGCCTTGATCCATCCCGGCGTCAAAATCGGTGCACGCGCGACCATTGGTGACCGCTTGATTGCCCAACCCGGCGGCGTGATCGGCGCGGATGGGTTTTCCTTTGTCACCCAAGAAAAATCCGCCGTCGAAGAAGCCCGCGAAAGCTTGGGCGAGACGGTCGAGGCGGCCGGGCAGGCGTGGATGCGCATTGCCTCGGTCGGCTCTGTGGTGATCGGTGATGACGTCGAACTCGGGGCCAATGTCACAATTGACCAAGGCACGATCCGGGCCACGCGGATCGGTGATGGCTGCAAACTCGATAACCAGGTCCACATCGGCCACAATGTTGTGGTCGGGCGGCATTGTTTGCTCTGTGGTCAGGTCGGCATTGCCGGGTCCACCGTCATTGGCGATTTCTGCGTCATGGGCGGGCAGGCGGGGGCGGCTGACAATCTGACCATCGGCGCGGGCGCGATCATTGGCGCGGGCACGGGGGTTTTGTCCAATGTGCCCAAGGGCAAAGCGATGATGGGCTATCCGGCGGTGGCGATGCAGACCCATGTTGAGATGTATAAAGCCCTGCGACGCTTGCCGCGGTTGATCGGCAAACTGCGCGGCGACGGGTGAATTTGGCGTAACGGAACAGGGGTTTGGGGCGCAGGCGATATGCAATTGTCACAAAAATCTGTTTCAAAGCCGGGCAATTCAGACTAAATCGGTGCGCAGACAGCCGCAGATTGGCAGCTGAGCGAAACCGATCATTTACACGGATACGGGGCAAGGTGAGGAGAGCGACATGGCATTGGATGTGAAAGAAAAGATCATCGAAATCATCGCGGAGCAGGCGGTGCTTGATCCTTCTGATGTGTCGATGGATCAAACCCTTGAGGCGCTGGGGATCGACAGCCTGGGTCTGGTCGAAAGCATTTTCGCCATCGAAGAAGCCTTTGACATCACCGTGCCGTTCAATGCCAACGAACCCGACCAATCGGATTTCGATATTTCGTCTGTCGCCGCCATTGTCAAAGCGGTTCAAGGGCTGATCGAAGATCAAAAAGCATGAAACGGGTTGTCATCACCGGTGCCGGGACCGTCAATGCGCTTGGCCTTGATGTGCCTTCGACCTTGGCCGCGATGGCAGAGGGAAAATGTGGCATTGGCGATCTGAATTTCCGCGATGTGGACCGGCTGGCGATCAAAATCGGCGGTCAAATTCATGAATGGGACGCCGAAGGCCAGTTCAACCGCCAACAAATGGCGCTTTATGATCGGTTCACCCAATTCACTTTGGTCGCCGCACAACAGGCGATTGGCCAATCCGGCCTTGAGTTTGTCGGTGAATTGGCATTGCGCTCTGGGGTGATTTTGGGCACCTCTGGCGGTGGTCTGACCACCCAGGATGACAATTACCGCATGGTCTACGAAGAGGGCAAAAACCGGGTGCATCCCTTTGTCGTGCCCAAGTTGATGAACAACGCCGCCTGTAGCCATGTGTCGATGGAATATAACATCAAAGGCCCATGTTACACGGTCGCTACGGCATGTGCCTCCTCAAACCATGCCATGGGGCAGGCGTTCAACATGATCCGCTGTGGCATGTCCACGGCGATGATCACCGGCGGCTCCGAGTCGATGCTGTGTTTTGGCGGGGTGAAGGCCTGGGAAGGACTGCGGGTGATGTCGAAAGACGCCTGTCGTCCGTTCTCTCTCAATCGCAACGGCATGGTGCAGGGCGAAGGTGCTGCGGTGTTTGTGTTCGAAGAGATGGAACATGCGCAAAAACGCGGGGCCGAAATTTTGGCCGAAGTGATCGGCTTTGCCATGACGTCGGATGCCTCCGACATTGTGATGCCCTCGAAACAGGGCGCGGCGCGAGCCATATCGGGGGCCATCACCGATGCGCGTCTCAACAAAGATGAGATCGGCTATATCAACGCCCATGGCACCGGCACGGCGGCCAATGACAAAACCGAATGCGCCGCCGTGGCGGACGCGCTTGGTGCCCATGCGGATAACATCATGATTTCCTCAACCAAATCCATGCACGGCCACCTGATTGGCGGCACCGGCGCGGTGGAACTTTTGGCCTGTATCATGGCGCTCAAAGACGGGATCATCGCACCGACGATCAACTATGAAGAGCCTGATCCCGAATGCGCCCTTGATGTCGTGCCCAATGAGGCGCGCGATGCGGCGGTCGATGTCGCTCTGTCCAATGCTTTCGCCTTTGGCGGGTTGAACGCGGTGCTTGCGTTGCGAAAAGCGCCCTAAAATAGTCGCCTCAAACGTAAAAACGCCGCGCAGATCTTTATCTGCGCGGCGTTTTTGATTGAAATAGGTCTGAGCTTACTCAGCAGGCGCTTCGGGACCTTTGCCATCCTTCGCCGCAATGTTCAATTCGGTCACTTTGGCATAGGCGGCAGTGAAGCCTTTGAGCGAGAGTTTCAATTGCACTGGCTCCTCGGGGCGACCGACCGGCACAATGGCAACCTGACCCTCAACGCCCTTTTTCAACTGCTCAACTTCGGCACCACTCATGCCCGCGCGCACGAAACAGCCGACTTTGGTGCAGAACGAATAGGGGTAGCGACGGCCGTTTTCGCCATCCACGAAAAACGCCAATTGCGCGGTCAACAGTGTCTCAAGCGGTGTGGTGAAGGTGGCGGCGGCTTCGACCGTATCAGCGCCAACATGGAACATCGTCACTTCCGCGACATCGTTGCCATCGCCGTCTTTCAACAACTGATACATGGAGCAAGGATCAACCGAGCCCTCAGGGGCTTTCACGCAACGGATTTCCCAATCGCCCTGTGTTTCAAGCGCATAGGGCCGCCCAATGTTGCTTGCGGGTTCGATCGGCGTACCGGCAGACAAGGAAGGGGCTGCGTCTTGAGCAAAGACGGGCAAAGCGGCACCGCAGGCGATCAGGGCAGCGGTGGCGAAGGTGGCGGTCTTGCGAGCGATGGAAGGCATTATCTGTCCATATGTTGTTTGCAAATTTGACCCTGCTTTAGCACGTCACTTGGGGGCTGTCAGGCGCGATTGGCAAAAATTCGCGTGAAGACACGGAACGTGAGGCAAGGGGCGGCGGAAATCCGCAAAGAGAATAGGGTGAAACGGCGGTGGGTGCCTTGGCCAAAAACCAAAAGCCCCGGCAGAACCGAGGCTTTTGTGATCTTGTGATCCGTAGATCTTGCGATCTTATAACTCCCTGTCGGACTTGGCCGACTTATTGCGACAACGGTATGACACAGAATCGGCCTCGTCAACGAGAATTTTCACGGGGATTTGATGAGCTGATTCTGATTGGATTTGGGGAAATGGCAGTTTTGCGCCCTGATAGATTTGCGACTTGTTAGAAAAGAGGCCGCACCGGAGCAAAGCGCACCCGGGCGGCCAGTCTGACAGGGAGGAAGTCAATTCGAACCGAAGAGGAGAGGGTTCGAATACACACAGACTGCCAGCAAGAGGTTAAAATTGTATTGTTCAACAGCACGTTTCTTTCAATCTGAGACAGGTTTGAGCGAAACCGATCCGCGGCACATAAAGGCTGTGATCGCTGAACGAGGCCCTGATGTGGGTTTTTCGGGCGCTGCTTTATCATACAGCTTTGAAAAATCTGATGTTTCTCCTAAACCTTGAAGGAATCAGCCATCTAAGGGGAACGTTGGGTATGAGCGAAGGTATTGTGGACCGCATTTTCACCGGGGGCGGCGGCGAAGGTTACAGCGCGGCACAGGATTTGCTGTTGAAATACGGCAACCGCCATGGGTTGATCGCCGGGGCCACCGGGACGGGCAAAACCGTCACGTTGCAAATCCTCGCTGAAGGCTTTTCCAACGCAGGCGTGCCGGTGTTTCTCTCGGATGTGAAAGGCGATTTGTCCGGGCTGGCCAAATCCGGCAGCGCCGAGGGTAAATTGCACGGGGCCTTCACATCGCGCGCCGAGACCATCGGGCTTGATCTGGTCTATGAGCGTTTCCCGGTCACGTTTTGGGATTTGTTCGGCGAACAGGGCCACCCAATCCGCACCACAGTGGCGGAAATGGGGCCGCTGTTGTTGTCGCGCCTGTTGGGACTATCAGAGGCGCAAGAGGGTGTGATCAACGTCGCATTCCGCGTCTCGGACGAACAGGGCCTGCCGCTTTTGGACCTCAAAGATCTTCAGGCATTGTTGGTTTGGTGCGGCGAACATGCCGACGAATTGACCCTGCGCTACGGCAATATTTCCAAATCCTCGATTGGTGCCATTCAGCGCGATCTGTTGGTGTTGGAAAACCAAGGCGGGGCGAACCTGTTTGGCGAACCGGCGCTGGAACTGTCCGACATCATCCGTACCGATGTGGACGGTCGTGGGCGGATCAACATTCTGGCCGCCGACACGTTGATGTCCGCGCCGGGGCTTTATGCCACGTTCCTGTTGTGGTTGTTGTCCGAGCTGTTTGAGGAGCTGCCGGAGATCGGCAATCCGGACAAGCCAAAGCTGGTGTTCTTTTTCGATGAGGCGCATCTTTTGTTTGATGATGCCCCCAAAGCGTTGGTCGATAAGGTCGAACAGGTCGCGCGCCTCATTCGCTCCAAAGGCGTTGGGGTCTATTTCGTCACTCAAAATCCCGATGACATCCCCGAAGACATCCTCGGCCAATTGGGCAATCGCGTCCAACACGCTCTGCGCGCCTTTACAGCGCGCGATCAAAAAGCGCTGGTGCGGGCGGCGGAAACCTATCGCCCCAACCCGCGCTTTGACATTGAAGAGGCGATCAAACAGGTCGGGACTGGCGAGGCGGTGACCTCGTTCTTGCAGGCCAAAGGCGTGCCGGGGATTTCCGAGCGCACGCTCATTCGCCCGCCCAGTTCGCAGCTTGGGCCGATCACGGTGGGAGAGCGCACCGAGATCATCAACACCTCGCCGATTGCCGGGAAATATGAGACGATTCTGGACCGCGAAAGCGCCTATGAAATCCTGTTGAAACGCGCCAATGCGGCGACAGAAGAAGCCGAGGCGGCGGAGCGTGCCGAAGCGGAAGCCGAGCGCAAATTGGAGGCCGAGAAAGCCGCTCAAAAAGCGCAAAAGGCCGAAGAGACCCAACGCGCCAAATTGGAGCGCGAATTTGCCAAGGCCCGGCGCTATGACGGCAAGAACTATGAGCGCAGCACATCCTCGCGCCGCTCCTCAAAGTCCAGCAGCATTGGCGAGACGGTGACGAAAATGGTGATCCAAGAGCTCAAGGGCACCACCGGAAAACGCATCGTGCGCGGTATTTTGGGCGGTATTTTCAAAGCCCGCTGAGGTCAAAACTCAAACGCGGATTTGGCCAAAACGAACATTGGGCGGAAGGGGTGCACCCTTCCGCCCAAACTGTTTCATGATACAGATCCGCAGACCACAGATCCGCAGACCTATGTCTTTGTGTGTTAGGCCGCGATGATGACGTCTTCGACGTTGAGCGAGTCTTCGTCAAAGATCACACCTTCGGCCGGTTCCACGACCACCAAAAGACGCGAGCTGTCGCCTTCGGTCAGGTACAGTTGAAAGGCATTTGCCTCAGCATCGAAAGAAATCTCGACCGTGGCATTCGGGGTGGCGGAGAGGTCGAGGGTCAACACGTCTTCGCCAGGGGTGTAATCCGAAATCGTCACATGCCCCAGTTCGGCAGTCTCGGCGTCCGCCTCTGCGGCAAGGTCCGTTTCGGTTTCTTCTGCGGTGTCGTCGGTCATGTCCGTACCGGTCGCGGCGGCGACCACGGTGACATTGTCCGCGCCATCGCCCGTGACAACCTGACCTTCGCCAAGCGTGTCTTGGGTGATGGTAAAGCTGTCATCGCCATGGCCCGAACCATTGACGTTGTCGCCATAAACCGTATCGGAACTGGACGCGGAGAGGGTGTCATTGCCATACCCACCGACCAACCAATCGGTGCCCGCGCTTTCTTCTGTGTCGCCTGCCGACAGGGTGTCATCGCCGTCGCCGCCATAGACGATATCGTCGCCCTCGCCACCATCAAGCGTGTCATTGCCAAGGTTGCCATAGAGGCGATCATCGCCCGCGTCGCCGGTCAGAGTGTCGTCATCGCGACCGCCAGAAAGAACATCATCACCGTTGCCGCCCGCGACGCTATCGTCACCTTTGCTGCCATTGAGGCGATCATCGCCGTCATCGCCTTGGATGTCATCGCTGCCAGATCCGCCATAGACGTGGTCATCGTCGTCACCGCCAGAAATCAAGTCGTCGCCATTGCCGCCGAACAGGTCGTCTTCGCCTTCGCCGCCGCGCAGCACGTCATCGCCCGCATTGCCCCAAAGCGTGTCATCGCCGCGGTTGCCGTAGAGAAAATCATCACCCTCGCCGCCACTGATGGCGTCGTCGCCGGACCAGCCAGCGATCATGTCGTTGCCGCCTTCGCCCGAGATATGATCATCGCCTTGATCGCCGATGATGCTGTCGTCGTCTTCTGTGCCGGTGATGGTGTCGTCGCCAAAGGTGCCCATGACAGCAGAGAGGGCAAAAACGGACGTGGTCAGTGCAAGTAATCCAAGCATATGGTGTCCCCCCAGACACAAATAGGGTCCCTCAAGGGGACATGAGACCCGTCCGGTTGAAACTATGTCGTCGCTCTAAACGCGCAGTCATCGTTAAAGCGTTCGAAGCCGTTCAAACGCGGTCGGTCTAAAAGTTAACAATGGGTTAAGATTTAGCGCATGGACCTTGAAGAGAACAAGGTTTTCAAGAGAGTTTTAGGGAAAATTCACATTCAAGCGGCTGATATAGCCGCGGCTCTTTTCAAAATGCAAAGACAGCGACGACCGGGTCAACTTGTTTCGCGTTAAGGTTGAAGGCCCCCGCGTCGCACATCTGGATGATCCCGTTTGGTGGGAACACGCATGGGGTGAGTCGGACAGGGCCATCGCCCGCGACAGAGACACGCAGGGCGCGCGTCTCTGTCTGATTGCCGACAGCCTGATTGCCTACAGCCTGATTGCTTACAGCGTGGTAAACAGCCGGGTCAGTCGCGCCGCTTCATCATTGAGGCCAAAAGGCGCATTGATCACGAACAGGCCGGACCCGATCATACCATGGTTCTTTTGCGCCGGGCGAAACCGCACCTCGTGATGCAGACAACCGGGGAAATTGGCGTAGAGCATGCCGTTGACCAGCGGCATGTGTTGTCCGGTTTTCAACACTGGATACCACAGCGCAATAACGCCAACGTTCCATTTGCGGTGCAGCTTGTAGATCGCGCTTGGCAGGGTCTCAAATTCGGTTTTGATCTCGTAGGACGGATCAATCAGCATCAGCCCGCGTTTGGGATCGGGCGGGCAGATGGATTGGGCAAATTGCATCCCGTCGATCTGTTTGACGTTGAGCACAGATTGGCCGGGGCTGGCCTTGGTGTTTTCATCAAGGGCGGCAAATTCGGCCGGGTGCAATTCGGCCAAATGGATCGCATCGCTGGCGCGCAACAAAGCCTGCGCAATCGCCGGAGAGCCGGGGTAGGTGGCCGCACCATGCGCCTCGGCAATGATTTGACGTGCACGGGCATAGGGGTGATCCGGTTTGAACCAACTCCCCACCTTTTCAATGCCTTGCGCCGCCTCTTTGGTCTTTTGCGACTGCGCGCTGGTCAGATCATAAAGTCCGCGACCAGCATGGGTTTCGATATATGAGATCGGTTTGTCCTTGCGCGTCATATAGTCGAGCATAACGGCGAGAAGCGCATGTTTTTGAACATCCGCGAGATTTCCGGCGTGAAAGCCGTGTTGATAAGAGAGCATTCAGCTGTCTCCCAAAGGGCGGATTTTAAGTTTGGTGATGCGGTTGTCCTTGCGACTGGCGACCTCGAAACGGTAGCCATGAAAAGAAAACACCTGACCGGCATTGGGGATCATCTGCGCCTCATGGATCACCAGACCGGCGATGGTGTTGGCCTCTTCGTCAGGCAGGTTGCATTCGGTCGAACGGTTGAAATCGCGGATCGTCATACCGCCCTCAACCACCCAATCGCCGGTGTCTTTTGAGCGCACGGGGCTGGCCTCTGAGCGGTCAAACTCATCGGTGATTTCGCCAACGATCTCTTCAAGAATATCCTCAAGCGTGATCAACCCCTGAAGCGCGCCATATTCATCGACCACGAGGGCAAAATGAGTATGGCGGTGCAAGAACTGCCGCATTTGGTCATCGAGCGTCGTGGTCTCGGGCACGAAATAGGGTTTCATCGCCACGGCCAACACGTCAAAATCGCTGAAATCCATCAACACAAGCGGCGTGTCACCGTCCAGCGATTGGCTCTCGCGGCCCAGGCGTTCGTGCACTTCGCGTTCGGCATGCATGGCGCGCAACAGGTCTTTGGCATGGATCACGCCGATGATGTTTTCAGGATCATCGCGGTAGATCGGCAAACGCGTGTGCGGGCTTTTGAGACTGCGTGCGAGCACTTCGGCGGGCGGCAGGTCGGCGTCGATCATCTCTATTTGCGAGCGATGCAACATGATCTCCTCGACCGTGCGTTCGCCCAGATCAAGCGCCCCCAAAATCCGGTCGCGGTCTTCCTTTTGCACCACGCCTTCGACATGGCCCAACGCGATGGCCCCGGCGATCTCATCCTTGACCGCCAAAATATCGGCCTCCGGGTCGGTCTCAACCCCAAACATCCGCAACATGCCGCGCACCAAAAGCCGGACAAACCCGACCACCGGGGCAAAGATCGTCACGATCAACGCAATCGGGGCGGCGACGCGGGCGGCGGCAGATTCCGGGTTGGTGATGGCGTAGGTTTTGGGCAGCACCTCGGCAAAGATCAGCACCAAAAGCGTCATGATCAACGTCGCCAAAGCCACGCCGTTTTGGCCAAACACTTTGGTGAACAAAGCGGTGGCCAAAGAGGTGGCAAGGATATTCACAAGGTTGTTGCCCAGCAACACAGAGCCGATCAGCCGTTCGCTGTCCTCGGTCACTTTCAACGCGCGCTCGGCACCTTTTTCGCCCTTGTCGGCCTGTGAACGCAATTTGCCGCGCGAGGCTGCGGTCAGCGCAGTTTCAGAGCCTGAGAAAAACGCCGACATCACCAAAAGCGCCGCAATCGCGGCGGCGGTGATCCAAAAGGCGGCATCAAGAAGCGGAGTGGGGTCGGTCATATCGGTCATGAGATGGTTATGGGGAGCCTCCGAGGTCCGCGCAAGGGGGGCGAAGGCGGAATTTGGCGTGGTTTGCGCGATTGGGGGTGCATCGCGCCTCTTTGTCAAACGCCACGCTCGCTATTGCGCCCCGATAGGCGTAAGGTTGGTGCGATAAGGCCTGACATGGGCCTGTCTTGACGCGCGTCACCTTTGCGCTTTTCCGCCCCGTCTGTTCGTTTTGTGCCGCGTGTATCCCCTTGTCAAAGACAAGCGATGCACCGCTTTTTCTTTTCGATCCTGCCCCCTTTCCCCAATAGGATATCTGTCACATGAGTACGTTGAAATCTGACCCTGAGACTCCGAAACGCGCAGCGAAAGCCAAAGCTGTTTCCGCCGCCACCGCAACGCCGGAACAACAGGCACAAACACCTGTGCGCCATTCGATTTTTGATGAATCTTATGCCCCAGTCGGCGCGGAGCTGCGCAAGGCATGGACGCGGTTCAATCCAAAGAGAAAATAGCGATATGGCCCTGAGTTTTTCGTAAAAATGATGATCCAAGGGAGGCGGTAAAGACGCCAAAAATCTGAAAATGACGGCTTTTCAGTCGTCTCAGGAGAGCGATCAAGTGCCTGTTGCGCGCACGCGGCTTGGTTGTTTTGTCCGGCAAGATCCCCTGGCACCTGCTATGCATCGCGCTATTCGGTTTGCGTCGGCCCAAGGTCGGCCAAAGGATGCCGGGTCAGCACCAGCTCTTTGAGCCGTTCATCCAAAACATGGGTGTAAATTTCGGTGGTCGACAGGTCCGCGTGACCCAAAAGCGTTTGGATCGCGCGCAGGTCGGCACCATGGGCCAAAAGATGCGTGGCAAAGGCGTGACGCAGCGTGTGTGGCGTCACCTTGTCGGGGCTGATCCCGGCCTGAACCGCGATGTCTTTGATCAGTTGATAAAAGCCGATGCGGGTCAAATGACCGAGCTTGCCGCGTGAGGGAAAGACAAAGCCCGAAGGCTTTTTGCCACGCTCAATCTTGGCGATGTCTTCGGCCTGATCGCGCGCCATCAGCCATGCACTCAACGCCACGCGCGCCGGTTCCGACAGGGGCACCATCCGCTCTTTGCCGCCTTTGCCCCGGATCAACAACATCCTCGGATCGCCGCGCGCGGCGGAGACGGGGAGAGACACCAGCTCAGAGGCCCGCATTCCGGTGGCGTATAAAAGCTCCATCAAACAGGTGTTGCGCAGACGGTCGGCGGGGCTGCGCCCGATCTCACGCGCCGCCGCCAAAAGCGCACCAACCTCCGCCTCAGAAAGCGTTTTAGGGAGGCGTTTGCTGCGTCCGGGGCCTTTGATCTGGATTGCCGGATTGTCTGCGCGCCAGCCTTCCTCATAGGCAAACCTATAGAGTTGCTTGATCGAGGACAGCCGTCGTGCGCGGGTCGATTGCGCCAATCCTTCGGCCTCACAGGCAATCAAATAGGCCTCAACATCGGTGCGCTCGGCGGTTTCAAACGACTGTCCGCGTCCGCACAGCCACTCAGAAAATCCAATCAAATCGCGGCCATAGGAGATCTGCGTGTTCTCTGCCGCGCCCAATTCCGCCATCTGCGCCTCGGCAAATCCCGAAATCCACCGTGCATCTTGTGGCGCAACACTCATCCGCGTCGCTCCAACAACATCAACTCTAATGCCGCGCGCCGGGCGGTGGCCTCAAGACCAACCGCACGGAAAAACTGGAGCGCGTCCGAGAGTTCGTCGATATCCCCCGCAGCCCCGCCTTCCAGCACCTCGATGGCGCGCAAAATAGCCTCGCCCAGCCTTTGCTCGCTGACCAGGCTGGTCAAACGCACCGGAACCCCGGTGCCGCGAAATCCAGTGGCAATGGCGCGGGCCATGTCGGTACTCGGGCGCTGTGTCGGCAGATCGCCCATTGCGATGCCCTTCAAAAAGGCCTGATCTCGGCTCAGCGCCGGGGCCCATTTCGTCGCGATTTTTTCATAGTCCGGCGACAAAAGCGCAACTTCAAAAGCGATGTCCGCAGCCTCGCCGTTGAGCGGCAAAAGCGCCAAGCGGGCCGCGAATAATTCGGCAAAGACCGGTTGCAGCCCAGACACGCGCATCGCCGACCACGCTGGTGGCAGGGCGTGAGACACGGCCCCCGGATCATTGGTGCTCAGCGCGGTTTCAAACCGTTGCAACGCCTCGATCCGGTCCCAAATCCCACCTGAGGCGGCGGGCAGATGTTCGGACCAAATCCCCAGCCAGCGGTTGGGGGAGAGCGCACCGACACGGGCCAACCGTTCGGCGGCGGTGGCGCGGGCTTTCCATCCGGTGGTGGCGCGCAGATCGGATTGGGCAAAGGCCAAAGGCAAAGACGAGGTGGCCAGCGGTTCACCAATGGCTTCCATCAAACGAAAGGTCAAAGGCGTTGGGTGATCGGGGATTGGCAGAGACGGCTCGCCCTCGAACAATTCCGGGTCCAAAAATCGCGCCAAAAGTTCGCCCTGATCTTCGCGGATGAGGCCCAAAGCCTCGCCGGTTTCAAGCGTCAACGCCGCCGCATCCCAATCGCCGCCCCGCGCCAAACAGAAAATCCGCGCTTGCAGTGTCGGGGATAGGCCGGGGGTGTGGGTGAGACGCGCACAGGCCTCGTCTTCGGTGCCAAGCAGTAGCTTTGTATCAAAAGCGCGGCGGAAAATCGCCGGAGAGGAGAGCCCCGCAAGCTCCATCAACGCGTCGGCTTCGTCCAACAGCCCCTGGCTTAGCAGCGCATCAATGCGCGCCAAAAACAGCCGCCCGTCCGCTTGTGATTGCAGCGGTGGGTTCAGCTCGGCCAAGACCAGCGTGTTGAGCAAGCGGCGGGAGGCGGGCAAAAGATCGGGACGGGCGGAAATCGTGGTGATCCGCCGCGCCAGATCGGTGGCGGTCGAGGCGCCCCAAAGATCGCGCGGTAGGCCCGTGACAGCACTTGGCAATAGCCCGGCGGCATCGGGGCTGGGCGTGTCAAGCGGGGCGACGCTGACATCCTCGGGCAGGGCGTTCTGCGCAATGTCGCTGGGCTGTGGCGCGCTCGTCGCAGGCGCGCGCGGAGCGTCCAGCGTGTCCGAGAGCCAGTCGATGGCGGAGATCGGTTTGTCGGGGGCGGTCGCTGAGGGCGTTTGTGCCCGTGCCGCGCCCCCCAGCGCGATCAGCAGGCAGATGCCGCATCCCAAAGAGGCGCTGACAAAACGGGTGCTGAGGGAAAAGGGCGTCACAGGGAAAGCCCCTTCACTTGGCATCAAGCGGCACGGTGACTGAATGTTCCACCCGCTCAGGCGAAAGATCGCCGACATAGGCGAAGCCGATGAAGCCCAAAATCCCAAGTAAGATGATGATGGCCAAAAGACGAAAAAGGAATTTGCGCACTGCGGTCTGCCTCCGTTCAGGGGTCTTGGGCGGTTGCGGGATGCGTGGTCCCAGTCCTGTGCCCGAATTGATATTGCCCGAGTTAATATTGCCTGTGTTTTGTTTGTATTCTCCGGGGTTTCACGGCTGATTGCCGACCCGGGCTGGTTTTATCCGTTTTATATATGGTATTTCCGGCAAGATCACGCCATTGAAGGGGCGAAATTTTTGTCGGCAAGATGTTGCCATGATCGCAGGGACGCTGTGGCGACGATGCCAAGGCGCACGAGGGCCTTCATGCACTGTCTGACACAACTGTACACGCTCTTTTGGGGGAGACGATGGCAAAAGGGCTAAAAAAAACGGTCGCATTGGTCGGCATGATGGGGGCCGGCAAAACCGCAGTTGGCAAAGCCATGGCTGCGCGGCTCTGTGTGCCGTTTCTCGATTCGGATGCGGAGATCGAAAAAGCGGCCGCGATGAGCGTGGCGGAAATTTTCAGTCGCGACGGCGAAGCATTTTTTCGCCAACGCGAGGCGGAAGTGATCGCGCGACTGCTTGACACAGAGCAGGCGATTTTATCGACCGGCGGTGGGGCATTTTTGGCCGAGACCAATCGCAACATCATCGCGCAAAACGGGGTGGCGGTTTGGCTGAAGGCCGATTTGAATATCCTGTGGAACCGGGTACGTCATAAATCGACACGGCCGTTGCTGCGCACGGAAAACCCGTATGAGACGCTCAAATCCCTGGTTGAGGCGCGCGAGCCGTTTTATGCCAAAGCCGGGATCATCGTGGACGCAGAGCCGGGTCTGAGCATTGAGGCCATGGCGGATAAGGTGATTGACGCGCTGGCGCAGCACGGCGGAATTTTGAAGGAAAGCCAATGACATACGGATCTGTAGCCTATCAAACCGTGCATGTGCCCCTGGGCGATCGTGCCTATGATGTGCGCATCGGGGCGGGGCTTGTGGCGCAGGCGGGCCCGCATATCGCGCCGCTGCTGGGCACCAAGAAAAAGGTCTTTGTCATCACGGATGAAACCGTCGCCGGGCTGCATTTGGCCACCCTTGAGGCCGGATTGGCGAGCGCTGGCATCGAAATGGTGTCACTTGCGTTGCCCGCTGGGGAAAGCACCAAGGCCTGGCCGCAGTTCACCCGCGCGGTTGAATGGCTTTTGGCGCAAAAATGCGAACGCCGCGACATTGTCGTGGCCTTTGGCGGCGGTGTGATCGGCGATTTGGCCGGGTTTGCCGCCTCTGTGCTGCGCCGGGGCGTGCGGTTCGTACAAATTCCCACCACGCTTTTGGCGCAGGTCGACAGTTCGGTCGGCGGCAAGACCGGGATCAATTCCAGCCACGGCAAAAACCTGATCGGTGCCTTTCATCAACCCTCGTTGGTTTTGGCTGATATTGCCCTTTTGGGGACGCTCACGCCGCGCGATTTTTTAGCCGGCTATGGCGAGGTCCAGAAATACGGTCTTTTGGGCGATGAGACGTTTTTCGACTGGCTTGAAGTCAACGGGCCGGATTTGGCGGCGGGCGATATGGTCAAACGCGCCGAGGCGGTGCGGTGGTCGGTGCAGATGAAAGCCGACATCGTGGTGCGCGATGAAACCGAGCAGGGGGACCGGGCATTGCTCAATCTGGGGCACACGTTCTGTCACGCGTTGGAATCCGCGACCGGGTATTCAGACCGGTTGTTGCATGGTGAAGGCGTGGCCATTGGCTGTGCCTTGGCCTTTGAACTGTCGGCGCGTTTGGGACTGTGTGCGCAAGAAGCGCCCAGCCGTGTGCGCGCGCATCTTAAGGCCATGGGCACCAAATGCGATCTGCGCGATATTGACGGCGCATTGCCCTCCGCCGAGGCTTTGGTGGACCTGATGGGACAGGACAAAAAGGTCGTCGATGGTCAGTTGCGTTTTATCTTGGCGCGGGGGATTGGCGACAGTTTCGTGACCGCCGATGTGCCGCGCGACATGGTGGTTCAGGTCCTAAAAGACGCAATTTGAAGTTTTTTGACCGTGGTTTTTGCCCATCGGAATGCAAAAGCTTTTGGGAATATTGAATTTTGATCCATAGTTGACCCTGCGTAAATAAGAGTACGGGCCAATGGTGGGAAAATCGGATTTTATCAACGGGTTCAAAGTCCCGGGCGCTCTCGGCGCGCCGTTGATTGCGAAATACATCACGTCGATTTCCTTGTTCATTTTGCCGATCGCGATTGTGAAATATGCGATCAAAGGCAACTACTTGTTGTCAGGCTATTTCGTGGTTTTAAGTGCGGTTATGGCCTTTGATCTATGGGCACATCTCAAGTCCCGCCGCCTGCCGATCAACGCCACCATGGTTTTGATCGCGGTCCATATCGGCGATTTGATGTTGGTTGCAAACCACGGTATTTCGTCGGCCTTTTGGGCCTTTCCCATCACCATCGCGGGGTTCTTTTTCTCTGCCCATTGGGTGGCGCTGGTGTTGGGCGTGGCGGTGGCGGTGTTGGAGGTTGCGGTCTCCTATTGGGCGGCACAGGATTTTTGGTTCTCGTTTCGACTTGGTATGGCGCTGATCACCACCATCTTGTTTATGCGCTATACTTTGGTGACCATCGGGCGTCTTCAGGCGCAATTAACCGACACGCTGAATTATGATGCCTTAACCGGATGCCGCAATCGGCGCGCCTTTATGGCCATGGAACAAAAAGGCGGGCTTGGATCGGGTGGGGTGGTTTTGTTTGTCGATATTGATCATTTCAAAGAGATCAATGACCGCTACGGCCATTTTGTCGGTGATGACATCCTGCGCAATGTGGCTGGGCTTATGCGCGAAGTGTTGCATGGGGAGGGCCTGCTGTTTCGCATCGGCGGCGAAGAATTTGCCATCGTGTTGCTGAAAATGCCCGAGGATATGGGGATGCGTGTGGCCGAACGCATCCGTCAGGTGATCAGCGACGCCGCCATGCCCGAAGAGGCGCGGGTGACTGTGTCAATTGGGGTCGAGATTTATCGCGCCCATGGCGATTTGGGGGCGGCTTTGCGCCGTGCCGACGATCATCTTTATAGGGCCAAACAGGCCGGACGCAATCAGGTGATGAACTCACGCCACACCCTGCACAGACCGTAACCCAGCCCGCCAAATTCTAGAGTGTGGCGCTACTTTTTACGCGTTTTGCTCTTGGGCGGCTCTGGCAACGCTCCGTCTCTGGCGGCTTTTTCCTCTTTGGTGAGTTTTGCCCCCCAGACGTTTTTGCTCAAACCGATATCATGCGGCATGGGTTTGGTTTTACCAACGCTGACCTTGCCGCCCTTGGCCAAAAACTCTTGGATCAGGGCATCGTCTGTGGTGGGTTTTGGGACTTTTTTCATCTTTTAAGCCTTTGGTCTTGAAATAAAAAACCCCGCCAGAAGGGCGGGGTTTGAACCGGGATCAGAACGGGATTTCGTCGTCGTCCATCGCCGGACGGCCACCGCCGCCACCCGAGGACGGGCCTTGATTATAACCGCCCGAAGAGGGGCCTTGATCATAGCCGCCGCCTTGGTCGTAGCCACCTGAGCCACCGCCGTAACCGCCGCCTTGGCCACCACCACCTTGACCGCCGCCTTCGCCACGACCATCCAGCATGGTCAACACGCCGTCAAAGCCCTGAAGCACGATTTCGGTGGAGTATTTGTCTTGGCCGGATTGGTCCTGCCATTTGCGGGTCTGAAGTTTGCCTTCGATGTAGACTTTCGAGCCTTTGCGCAAATACTGCTCAGCGATGCGCACCAGACCCTCTTGGAAAATCGCGACCGAATGCCATTCGGTGCGCTCTTTGCGTTCGCCCGTGGTGCGGTCTTTCCAAGTTTCAGAGGTGGCGATGCGCAGGTTGCACACTTTGCCGCCGTTTTGGAATGTCCGCACTTCGGGGTCGCGTCCAAGGTTGCCTATGAGGATGACTTTGTTCACCGAACCGGCCATGCGATCTACTCCCAGAGATGTTTTACAGAATCTTATGTTGGAGGCACCTTACACCAAACCCGGGCGCGCAAGGAAAGGGCCAAAATCCGCCTGCGACGCCGAGGCGCTTGGAAAGATCGGGCTTTGTGCCTATATTGCGCGAGATGGATCACTAGAATTGGAACGAGCGTGATGGGTGTGACGGGGTTTGGTCGCGGTGCGGCTCTTCGGGTTGGCCTTTGGGGGGTCCTGTGCGCGACTGGTTTTGTCGGTGCAGCCGGGGCCGAAGACATATTTTCGACCAAAAACCGTTTGGCGATTTTTAGCTCGCAACTGGACGTTTTGGATGGCCGTGCGGCGGATCAATATTCCAATTCCGTGACCCTTCAGCCCGAACGGTTTGGGGGTGCCACTGTCGGCCTGCCGTTTATGGGCAGCTATAAGGGCGAGTGGTTGCCTGTGGCGACGAATGTCGCGCGCAAACATGGGGTGCCGACCGATTTGTTCCTGCGGCTTGTGCAACAGGAAAGTGGCTGGAATACCCACGCCAAAAGCCCGGTGGGCGCAACCGGATTGGCGCAATTGATGCCAGACACGGCGCGTCGGTTGGGGGTCAATATCAACGATCCGGCGCAAAACCTCGAAGGCGGCGCGCGATACTTGCGTCAGATGTACAATCGTTTTGGCAATTGGCGCCTTGCCCTTGCGGCCTATAACGCGGGGCCTGAGGCGGTGACCAAATACAACGGTGTGCCACCCTATAAAGAAACGATGAATTACGTTCGGATCATTTGGGGGTCGTAAAGCCGTTTTAAACGCTCCGGGCGAACGATTATTGAGACTGGGACGACGGGCGTGGCCTCAGGACACCAATCCCCAAACCCCACGCCAGTGACGTGATGATTAGCCGTTTTGACGAAAATTGCGCGGGGCGTAGCCGGTGTGTTTGTGAAACGCCCGGCTGAAATAGGCCGCCGAATGAAACCCTAATTTTTCCGCGATATATTTGATCGGGAGATCGGTTTCCGCCAACATCCGGCGCGCTTCGAAATGCACACGATCGGCCAAAATCGCTGAGGCAGACCGGCCACAAGCGATATTACACGCCCGCGACAAATGACCGGGGGTGACCCCCAGCTCGGCGGCAAAATGCGTCACCGTGCGACCGTCATAAAGCTCGTTTTCAACCAGGGACGTATAGGCTGCCGCCAAACGGCGCGAGGCGTCAGGCGTGAGATCATATTCCGGCATGATGCTCATTTGCCGCTCCAGCCAGACAGAAATCATCCCGGCCTGAAATGCCATCGCGCGCTCGCGACCGGGCTGAGATTGGTCAATCTCGCGTTGAAGGGTTTCGATCATCCCGGTGATCTCATTTTGCTGGATCACCTCACGAAACCGCATGTGCAGCGGCTCGTGCGGCAGGCCCAAAGTCGGATCGTCGGGCAGATGGACCGCATGGCCCATCACCTGACCAATCGGTTCAAACCCGTACATGGTGCGGGTCGGCAAAAAGATCAGGTTGTGCGGACCAAAGCCGCGGGTCACGCCCGAAACGGTGATCCGGCCTTGACCACGCGTGAACCACAACAACGTCGGGCTGCGGTGGCTGCGCATGGCTTCGGTGCGCCATTTTACAGCGGCCGACAAAGAGGCGCTGCCTCGGCCCAGCGGGTGAACCCGGTAGGCGGGTGGGGTGGGGATCTCGGGGGTTTTGGCCACAGATGCCTTGCGTGGACGGGATACGGAGACCGATTCCGTAGGTTCGCGCGCAGAGGTCGCAGAGGCGGACATTTCACCCAGAGGAAGGGTTTTGAATATTTTACGTGTCTCAGAAACGGCCATGGTGATCCGATGTGTTCGATTTGTATAACTTTCGTCACACTAAGCGTCACATCAGCGCTGTCAAAGGAAATATGAAGGTATTTCAATGACATGTGGGTATATCTTGAGGTGATCCTAGGGCTGGTTACGGTCGCGATATCTTGTGGAATGCGCCCATGCGTGCCCTAAACCAAGTGCGTTGACGCTTGGCATATTGCCGCGTTGCGATGGTTGCGGCCTGTTTTGCCGCCTCCAGCGACATCTCGCCACGCAAATGGGCGATCAATTCCGGCGCGCCGATGGCCTTGGACGACGGCGCGGCAGGGTCCCATGTGGCCAAATTGGCCCGCGCTTCCTCCAAAGCCCCCTGATCAAGCATCAATGCGAATCGTCGTGCGATCCGGTCCGCCAACCAATCGCGATCTGCGTCCAAAACGAGAGGGCAACAGGTGGAGAGCGGCAACAGTGGCGGCGGGGTGTCGGCCTGCCAATCCGCCAAGCCCCGTCCGGTGGCGCGCAACACTTCCCACGCCCGTTGCACCCGCATCGGGTTCAATCGGTCTATTTTGGACGCCGTGCGCGGATCTTCGGCGTCCAATTCGGCCAAAAGCCCGGCATGTCCGCCCTCATCCACCCGCCTTTGATCGGCCTCGGCGCGCAGCGCCGGCGGTGTGGCGGGGATCTCGACCAAACCGTCAGTGAGTGCTGAAAAATAAAGCCCTGTGCCGCCGACGATGATGGGACGGGTGGGGCCGCTGAGATAGGGGGTGACATCGCGCAGCCAATGGCCGACCGAATAGGCCTCATGTCCGGGCACATGACCATAGAGCGCATGTGGCGCCAGTGCAGTGTCCTCCGGCCCCGGTCTGGCGGATAAAACTCGCCAGTTATCAAATACTTGTAGTGCATCGGCATTGACAATCACGCCGCCCTGGGTGGTCGCAATCTCAAGCGCAAGCGCGGATTTTCCGGAGGCGGTCGGCCCGGCGATGAGCACCGGTTGATCGGGGGATATGTCAAAGGGCAAGGTCATGGTGTTTCGGGTGACAGTCTGTGTGCGGCTTGTCCAGAGGGCGCAGGGGAAAAATATCTCAGATGCTGCATTGAACCTTTGCTGATTTTGGCTCATTTTGGCACCGATTTCAGACATAACGCCGGGGACATCAGATGAGCAACGCGGAACAGGGTCATCCTGCCACGAAATACAAACGTGTGCTGTTGAAAATTTCAGGCGAGGCGCTGATGGGCACGCAGGGCTTTGGCCTGCACCCGCCGACGGTGGAACGGATCGCACAAGAAGTGAAGACGGTGCACGATCTGGGCGTTGAGATTTGTATGGTCATCGGCGGCGGCAACATCTTTCGCGGGCTGCAAGGCTCTGCGCAGGGGATGGAACGCACCACCGCCGATTATATGGGGATGCTCGCCACCGTGATGAACGCGCTGGGGATGCAGGCCGCTTTGGAAGCGCTCGACATCAACACCCGGGTGATTTCCGCGATTACGATGAACGAAGTGGCCGAACCCTACATTCGCCGCCGCGCTGTGCGCCACCTTGAGAAAGGTCGGATTTGTATTTTCGCGGCCGGCACCGGCAACCCCTATTTCACCACCGATACAGCCGCGACATTGCGTGCCAATGAGATGAGCTGTGAGGCGATCTTTATGGGCAAAAACGGCGTCGATGGCGTCTATGACAAAGATCCAAAAACCAACCCCGACGCGAAACGTTATGATCACGTCAGCTATGACGAGGTGCTGCGCAAGAACCTCAAGGTCATGGATGCCTCTGCAATTGCTTTGGCGCGTGACAATGACCTGCCGCTGATCGTGTTCCCGCTCGATGCGCCGGGTGGCTTTCGCTCGATTTTGGCGGGCGAGGGGATTTACACCACCGTCAGCTGATTGGTTTTCGCCAAAAAGCCGCCGTTTGTTGTGCTGATTTGATCTGAGTCGTTGTGCTGACATCGCCTCCTGTGGTCCAATATCTCGTGATATTTTGGAGGAGGGCACTGACATGATCAAATTGATCACAATGGTCTGCACTGCGGCGTTGTGTGCATCCGGGGCTTTGGCCGGTGGGATGGCACCTGTCGCGCAAGATCCACCCGTCATCGCATCGCCTGTTTCGACCGATTGGACCGGGTTCTACGCAGGTGTTCAGCTTGGATTTGGCGACACCAAGACCGACTTTGACGGCGGAAATGTGTCGCTGGATTACTCGGCGGATTATCTGGGGGCGCATGTCGGATATCTGCGCGATTTCGGCACATTCGTTGGTGGCGTTCAGATGAGCTACAATACTGTGAGTGTGGAAGGTGATGTCTTTGACGACGATCCTTCGCGCATGGCTCTGAGCCTGATGGCGGGCTATGATGCCGGGCGGTTTTTGCCCTATGCGCATGTCGGATTGGTCAGATTCAAAATTCCCGATTTTGACACCACTGAGAATGGCGTGGCCTTTGGCATTGGCGCGAAGATGATCATGACTGAGAAACTTATGGGGGGCATCGAGCTGTCGCGCACGATCTACCGCGACTATCTTGAGGACGCTATTCCCTTTGACAACAAGCTGACGGCGGACACGCTGACTTTGAGCCTGTCGTATAAGTTCTGATCTTTCGCTTGTCTTTGATGCGGGCTCCAAACTCCGGGCAAGCCAATCAAACGTCCCGCGTTCCGTCGCGGGGCGTTTTCATGTCTTGACGCAACACGCGGCGCGGCAGAAGGGCTATACATCCGAACCCCGGTGGCTTATTGAATGCTGCAAATTTGCCGCTGCGCTCATCAGACGGAGCGCGCACGACATCACGAAAAGGGAAAGCACCCATGTCCGACGATTTCATGCTCGATACTGATGACCTGTCCAAACGTATGGATGGCGCTTTGGCCAATCTGCGTACGGAATTTGCCTCTCTGCGCACAGGCCGTGCCTCTGGCTCGATGTTGGAACCGATCATGGTGGATGCCTACGGCTCGATGACCCCGATCAACCAAGTGGGCACAGTCAACGTGCCAGAACCCCGGATGGTGACGATCAACGTCTGGGACAAAGGTTTGGTCAACAAGGTTGAAAAAGCCATTCGCGAAAGCGGCCTTGGCATCAACCCGCAACTGAACGGCACGATCATCATGTTGCCGATCCCCGAATTGAACGAAGAGCGTCGTCGCGAATTGACCAAGGTGGCGGGCGGTTACGCCGAACACGCCCGCGTTGCTGTGCGCAACGTGCGCCGCGATGGTATGGAACAAATCAAACGCGCCAAAGGCGATGGCATGTCTGAGGATGACCAAAAAATCTGGGAATCCGAGGTGCAAGATCTCACCAACGCCCATATCAAACGCATCGACGAAATGCTTGAGCACAAGCAAGAAGAGATCATGCAGGTTTAAGCGCACCGCAGATTGTGGGCGTTTGCTCCGCCTTATCTGTCGGCGATTGCCCGCCGCTGCGCTCAAAATGAGCTAAATCCAAGAGGAAGCGCTCCCCCCGGGGGCGCTTTGAGTGTAAAGACGAGAGTATATGGTCCTGTCGGGACCATGGTTCAGACAGAGAGACGTGATGCCCGCAATGAGGCCAGACCAGACGCCGGAAGGCACAGCCGAGCACGCGGACACGCAGCCGTCCGCCGCTCAATCTGAGCTGACTGCGGAGCACGCCACCCATGTGGCTGTGATCATGGACGGCAATGGGCGTTGGGCGCAGGCGCGTGGCAAACCGCGCCTCTTTGGTCACCATGCCGGCGCGAAACGGGTCAAAGAGATCGTGCGCGCCTGTCCTGATCTGGGCGTCAAATACCTGACCATCTTTGCTTTTTCGACCGAGAATTGGAAACGCACCCAGACCGAAGTGTCGGGTCTGATGTCGCTGTTTCGCCGCTATATTCAAAGCGAACTCAAAGGTTTGGTCGCCGAGGGTGTGCGGGTGCGCTTTATTGGCGATCGGCCACGGTTGGATAAAAAACTGATCGCGTTGATGGATGATCTCGAAGAGGTGACGCGCGAGAACACCAAGGTGCATCTGACCATCGCGATCAACTATGGTGGCCGCGACGAGGTGTCCCGTGCGATCAAAGAGATGGCCCGCGATGTCAAAACCGGCGTGTTGGACCCGGAAACGGTCGATGAAACCACGCTGACGCGCTATCTCGACACGCGGGTCTTGCCCGACCCCGATCTGGTGATCCGTACCTCGGGCGAGGCGCGCATTTCCAACTTTCTTTTGTGGCAATCGGCCTATTCGGAATATGAGTTCATCGACACGCTTTGGCCGGATTTCACCTCAGAGGTCTTCGCCGATTGCATGGCGCGGTTTGCTCATCGGGATCGTCGGTTTGGCGGGGTTAAATCGTGACGGACCGCCCGACGAAACCGAAATCCACGTTAAAATCTGGCCCCCGCTTTTTGGCCAAAGGCAACTGGCGCGATTTGCGGCCGCGGATTTTGTCCGCGATTGTGATGGTCACGCTTGGCTTGGGCGCGGTGTTGTCCGGGCATGACGCGTTTCGCGCGCTTGTGGCTTTGGCGGGATTGATCGGAGCATGGGAATTGGTCCGCATGGCGCGCCACAAAAGCGGGCAGGGCGGCTTTGCCCCCAGCGACATCGCCGCACTTGCAGGCTATTTCGTCCTTTTGGTCTTTGGCTGTTTGGGCCTGTTGCAACTGTCCTCCCAAGGCGGACGCACGCTGTTGCTGTACATCATCGGCTTGGTGATTGTCGCCGACAGCATGGGCTATTTGGTTGGCAAAACCTTAGGCGGGCCAAAATTCTGGCCCCGCATCAGCCCGAAAAAAACGTGGTCCGGTATTTTGGGCGGTTGGATCGGCGTTGCCATTTTGGCGGCTTACGCTCATCAATTCATGCCCGAAGGTTTCGTGCGCTATTGGTTTTTCATCACGTCCTCGGTGATTCTGGCCTTCGCCTCCCAACTTGGCGATATTTTGGAAAGCGGGTTGAAACGCCGGATGGGGGTCAAAGACAGCTCCAATATCATCCCCGGCCATGGTGGGGTTTTGGACCGGTTTGACGCGCTTTTGGCGCTCGGCGCGCTGGCCTTTCTGCTCAACCTGCTGTTTGGATAATCCATGCGACGTATTTCCATTTTCGGCGCGACCGGCTCCATCGGTCAGTCCACGATTGACCTGATCCGACGCGACCGCGAGGCCTATGATGTGGTGGCGCTGACCGGCGGGCGCAATGTCGATCTTTTGGCCCATGACGCCCGCGCTCTTGGGGCCGAGGTCGCAGTGACCGCCTATGAGGACTGTTTGCCCGCGCTGCGTGAGGCGTTGTCTGGCACGGGCATTCAGGCCACGGCGGGGGACCACGCGCTGCTTGAGGCCGCCGAACGCGCGGTCGATTGGACCATGTCGGCAATTGTGGGTGCGGCGGGGCTGGCCCCCGGTCTTCATGCTTTGCGCCACGGCACCACCTTGGCGCTCGCCAACAAAGAAAGCCTTGTGACGGCGGGGTCTTTGTTGATGCAATCGGCCCAAAGCCACGGCGCGCGGATTTTGCCGGTGGATTCCGAACATTCGGCGGTGTTTCAGGGCCTTGTGGGCGAGGATCAATCCGAGGTCGAGCGGGTGATCATCACCGCCTCGGGTGGGCCGTTTCGTGATTGGTCCTTGGAGCGGCTGAAGAATGCGCGCTTGGCCGAGGCCTGCACGCACCCGTCTTGGGACATGGGGCAGAGGATCACGATTGATTCCGCCTCGATGTTCAACAAGGCATTGGAACTCATTGAAACGCGAGAATATTTTGGCTTTGCGCCGGAACAAATCGAAGTGTTGGTGCATCCCGGCTCCTATGTGCACGCGCTGGTCGGGTTTCGCGACGGGGCGCTGATGGCGCATCTGGGCGCGCCCGATATGCGTCATGCCATTGGCTATGCGCTGCATTGGCCAGAGCGGCGCGATTTGCCGGTGGCGCGGCTGGATCTGGCCAAAATCGGCACGCTACAGTTCGAGGCGCCGGATGAGATCCGGTTCCCGGCGCTCAGGTTGGCGCGCGATGTGATGGCGATCGGCGGCTTGGCCGGGGCCGTGTTCAACGCCGCAAAAGAGGCGGCTTTGGACCTTTTTATTGCCGAAAAAATTGGATTTTTGGACATGGCGCGGATCGTGGAAACGGTCCTCAACGATATGTCATCGGGTGTGAACCTGCGGGTCAATGCCTTGAGCTTGGATAATGTGCTGGAAGCGGATAAAGAGGCGAGAGCCCGCGCTTTCTCGGTGCAAAAAACACTCTAAGGCGGAAACCGCCGCAGAAATAAAGAGATCAGAGGATCGACAGCCCATGGAAATCACCGCGCTCCTGATGAGCTTTGGCAACACCATTTATACCGTCATCGTGTTTGTCATTGCCTTGTCGATCATCGTCACCGTGCATGAATATGGCCATTACATCGTCGGGCGCTGGTCCGGGATCAAGGCGGATGTGTTCTCTTTGGGTTTTGGCAAAGTGATCTGGTCGCGCACGGACAAACGCGGCACGGTGTGGCAACTCGCGGCGCTGCCTTTTGGGGGCTATGTGAAATTCGCAGGCGATGCCAATGCCGCCTCCGCGCCCGATGCCCATGCGGTTGAGGGCATGAGCCCGGATGAGGCGCGCCACACCATGCCGGGGGCACCGCTTTGGGCGCGCACGCTCACTGTTGCGGCGGGGCCGGTGTTCAACTTTCTCTTTTCGGCGCTGGTGTTTGTCGCTGTGCTGTTCACCATGGGCAAATCCGGCGACGTCTTGATCGTCGATGAGATTTCCAAAATGCCGATTGAGGTGGGCATCGAGCCGGGGGATAAGATCATCGCGATTGCCGGCACGCCTGTGCCCGAAGGTCTTGAGGGCTATAGTGATTTTATCGCCAGCCTGCCGCATGAGATGAGCTTGCCCTATACCGTTCTGCGCGATGGTGTTGAGCAAACTGTCACGGCGCCGCATCCGTTTCCGGCGCGGATCGACGAATTTAGCATGAAATCCGCCGCCAAAGACGCAGGGCTGGAGACGGGCGATATGATCACCGCGATTGACGGTGTGGAGGTTGCGACCTTTGGTGATCTTTTGGCCTATTTCAGCGATTTCAAAGGCGGCGAAGCAACCCTGACCGTGCTACGTGATGGTCAAACTTTTGAAGCGAAAATGACGCCGCGCCAACGTGATCTGCCGCTCCCCGAAGGCGGGTTTGAGACCCGCTACATGATTGGCATCGCGGGTGGCACCTATTTCACCATCGGCTCGGTGCCTGTGTCCTTTGGCGAGGCGGTCAGCGCCGGTGTGGGCCAAGTCTGGGCGGTGATTTCTCTGTCGTTGTCGGCGATTTACAACATGTCGATCGGGGCGATTTCGGCCTGTAACCTGTCGGGCCCGGTGGGGATCGCACAGGTCGTGTCCTCGGCGGCCTCGGTGAGTGTGTCCTCGTTCTTTTTGACCATCGCGACGCTTTCAACGGCGATCGGCCTGATGAACCTGTTTCCGATCCCGGTGCTCGATGGCGGGCATTTGGTGTTTTACGCCTATGAGGCTGTGCGCGGCAAACCTTTGCCGGACCGAGCCGTGGGCGTGATGATGACCGTGGGGCTTGTGGTGATCCTGAGCTTTATGGTGCTGGGGCTGTCTGCGGATCTGTTCTGCGTCTGATCAAAACATACGGTCTCCGCGATTGAGGGGCCGTTTTTTCAAGGTGATTGAGAAAACGGCCCAACTCTTGCCATATTCGGGATGTATCCCTCTGTCTGAGCGCCGATGTGGCGCGCGACATACCGAAAAAGGCCCGGTGTATGGGGCTGAGACAGAGAGGATGGGACTGAGATGACCGCAATCCGTGCAAGCTATCGCAGCCTTTCGCAATTGGCCGATCTCAATTGGGATCGTCTTTTGTACGCGGCAACGATCACCGTGGCGCTGGTCGCCGGTGCGTTTTTTGGCCAGTTTTTCTTGTAAACGAGAGCTGAACATGTGGGGGACCTCCCCCGGGCACAAAGCTGCATCTTTATGATTTCAAAGCAGGGGCTTTCGCATCGCGAGGGTCCTTTTGTTTTGCGCATGACACCTTCGCGTATATGCCACAGTGTTAAGGCACCTGTGCTGCGGGCTAGGCTTTTGACAAGAGGCCGTAATCCCGGTACTCAGCTACAACGTTTTGTGGAATTTCGAGAAAGCTGTCATGGTGTCCATCATTCAAAAGTCGACCCGTCGCAAACACCGCATTGCTGCGCGTGCCTTTGCCCTCTCTTTTGCAGCTTTTGCAGCAACTTCAGTGTCTTATGCCGTATTTCCTACGGCAGCACAGGCGCAGAGTTATCGCTTTTCCAACGTGACGATCGAAGGCGCACAACGCGTTTCGGCCGACACCATCCTGTCCTACGCGGGAATCGCTCGTGGTCAAAGCGTCTCAGCCGCTGAGCTGAATGACGCCTATCAAAAGGTTTTGGGCTCCGGCCTGTTTGAAACCGTCGAATTTGTCCCAAGCGGATCGACTTTGCTGATCAAAGTCAGCGAATACCCGGTGGTGTCGCGCATCTCGATTGAAGGCAACCGCAAAATCTCTGATGACGCGTTGATGCCGATGTTGTCGACGCAGGTGCGCCGGGTCTATTCGCCCGCCACCGCCGAAGCCGATGCCGCCGCATTGACCCAGGCCTATGAGGTCAAAGGCCAGCTTGTCGCCACCGTGACCCCGAAAATCATCCGCCGCAACGACAACCGCGTGGATGTGGTGTTTGAGGTGACTGAGGGCAAAGGCGTTGAAATTGAACGGCTGAGCTTTGTCGGCAACCGTGAGTTTTCTGACAGTCGCCTGCGCCGCGTTTTGGAAACCAAACAGGCGGGCATTTTCCGCTTTATCATCGGCAAAGATACCTATGCCGAAGACCGCATCGAATTCGACAAGCGAGTGTTGATGGATTTCTACACCTCGCGTGGTTATGTCGATTTTCAGGTGTTGAATGTGGCCGCCGAGTTTTCGCGCGAACGCAACGCCTATTTCCTGACCTTCAACGTGCGCGAAGGCCAGAAATACGATTTTGGCACGATTTCCACCGTCTCCGGCCTTGATGAGGCGGATGCCGAAGAGTTCCAAAAGGTGGCGAATATCCGCAGCGGCCAAACCTATTCGCCGCTGGCGATCGACAATGTGATTGCGCGGATGGAAACGCTGGCGACCAAGAAGGGGATTGATTTCCTTCGGGTTGAGCCGCGCGTGACCCGCAATGACCGCGATCTGACGCTGGACATCGAATTTGCCCTTGTGCGTGGCCCGCGCGTGTTTGTCGAACGCATCGACATCGAAGGCAATGCCACCACATTGGACCGCGTTGTCCGCCATCAGTTTAAAGTGGTCGAAGGCGACCCGTTCAACCCGCGCGAAATTCGCGAAGCGGCGGATCGTATTCGCGCGCTTGGCTTTTTCTCCAACGCTGATGTGAACACCCGCGAAGGCTCCTCTGGCGAGCAGGTCGTGGTGGACGTCAATGTCAGCGAAAAGCCAACCGGCTCGTTCACCTTTGGCGCAAACTTCTCTGTGTCTGACGGGGCGAATCTTGTGGCCTCTTTCAGTGAGGCAAATTTCTTGGGGCGGGGACAAAGCCTGTCCTTCAACCTGACCACGAAACTGGACGACGGGAACCTGTCGTTCAACTTTGCCGAACCGGCTTTCTTGGGGCGCGATGTGGGCTTTGGTCTTGGGGCTGGGATCAGCAGCTCGCAACCGGGCTACGCCGAGCATGACCTGCGCCGGGCGTATCTCTCGCCGCGCCTGTCCTTTCCTGTGTCTGAAAATGGCGTTTTGACCCTGAACTACCGGGGCGAATGGAGCGAAGTTCGCGAGGTTGACAGCAATTACGCCGATCTGCCGTCTCAGATCCAAAACGACATTGACGCGGGCGGGGTCATCACCCATTCGCTTGGCTACAGTTACAGCTATGACACCCGCCGCACCGGGCTTAATCCGAACGCAGGCCTCCTGTTCAAATTTGGTCAGGACTATGCCGGTGTGATTGGCGGCGACGTTGATTTTACCCGCACCTCGGCGGAACTGACTGGTGAGATGAAAGTCCTGAACGAAGAGGTGACCCTGCGCGCCACCGTTGAGGGCGGGATCATTGAAAGCGATGATGGCACTCGTGTGTCCAACCGCTATTTCAACAGCTCCTCAATCATCCGCGGGTTCGAGCCGGGCGGCATTGGTCCACGCTCGTCCACCAATGATGTGGCTCTGGGCGGCAACTATTACGCCGTGGCGCGGCTTGAAGCGAATTTCCCGCTGGGCCTGCCAGAAGAATATGGTCTCTCGGGCGGTTTGTTCTTTGACTATGGCTCCGTGTGGGGGCTCGATGATGCGTCGGGCATCATTGCAGGCAGTGACGATCCAAATTGGCGTTCTGTTGTCGGTGCGTCGATTTTCTGGACCACCCCTCTGGGGCCGCTGCGCTTTAACTTCACCAAAGCGTTGGACAAAGAAGAGTATGACAAAGAGCAAAGCTTCGATCTGACCATTTCCACGAGCTTCTGATGTCGGGTCTCCGGCTGTGGTCTTTGGCGGTTGTTGCGGCAGGAGTGTCTCTCTTGGCGGGCGCGCCATTGGCCACGGCCCAAGACGCCCCGAGCAGCGAAACACCACAAGCTCAGCCAAAACTGACCTTTCCGATTTTGGCGTTTGATCGGTCGCGGGTGATTTCGCAGAGCCAGATGGGCATGGCCCTTGAGGCAAAAATTGAGGCCGCTCGGTCTGCTCTTTTGGTCGAGAACGACCAAATCTACGCAGATCTCGAAGCCGAAGAACAAGAAATTTCAGATCAGCGCCCGATGATGACCGATGAGGCCTTTCGCGCGCGGGCCGCAGAATTTGACGCTAAGGTCACCGAAGTGCGTGACCAGCAGGACAAAAAGGCGCGCGATGTCCAAAGCCTCTATGACAGTGGTCTGGAAGAGTTGGAAACGGAAATGAATGCGGTTTTGACCCGTGTCGCGCGTGATCTTGGGGCCGTGGTGGTGCTGGAACGGCAACAGGTTTATTTGATGGCCGGGTCGATTGATGTGTCAAAAGTTGTGATTGATCAACTGGATGCACGTCAGGTTGAACGCGACGCTGCGGACGCCCAAGAGCCGACCACGCCACCCGCCGAAGACAGATCGACAGAAGACACCCCCGCGAGCGCCGACTGAGTCCAACAGTCCCCAGACCGCTTGTCACGGCGGGGCGCTGTTGGTAGAAAACAGGACGAATTTCACGCCAGACTGGCACATGGGACTGATCTGGCCCGTATGTTCGGCCCCGGCGTCGCGTTACACAGATAAAAATAAGATCAAAGGCCGAGGGAAGAGATATGACGGACCACTTGAAAACCGCCGATATTGATTTGATTCAACGGATTTTGCCGCATCGCTATCCGTTTTTGTTGGTGGATCGGGTGGTTGACATCGACACCAGCACCGGCTGCACCGGTATCAAAAACGTCACCTTCAATGAACCGCATTTCACCGGGCATTTTCCCGGCATGCCGGTGATGCCCGGCGTGATGATTGTCGAGGCGATGGCGCAAACGGCGGCTGTGTTGGTCGGTGTGCATATGGATCTGGCCGACAAGGTCTTTAACGTGTTCTTTATGAACATCGACGGCTGTAAATTCCGCCGCAAAGTGGTGCCGGGCGATCAGCTGAAGATGCATGTCACGGTCAAACGCGGCGGTGGCAAAGTCTGGAAATTTGATGGCCGCGCCGAAGTCGATGGCGAGGTGGCCTGTGAGGCCTCGTTTACCGCGATGATGGATCTGTCTGCGTCCAACACCTGATCAGGAGCGATCTCATGAGCCTCATCGACCCAAGCGCCAAAATCCATCCTTCTTCTGTCATTGAAGAGGGGGCCGTGATTGGCGCGGGCTGCCAGATTGGCCCGTTTTGTGTGATCGGGCCAAAGGTGCGGCTGGGGACAGGGGTTGTGATCAAATCCCATGTGGTGATTGAGGGTATGACCGAGATCGGTGATGAGACCACAGTGTTTCAATTTGCCTCGATCGGGGCGATCCCGCAGGATTTGAAATTCAAAGGCGAAGAGACCCGCCTTGTGATCGGCAAACGCAACCGCATCCGTGAGTATGTGACGATGAACCTCGGCACCGAAGGGGGCGGCGGGGTGACGCGCGTCGGCGACGATGGCTTGTTTATGGCCTCCGCCCATGTTGCCCATGACGTCCAGATCGGCGATCGGGTGATTTTGGTCAATTCAGTCGCCGTGGCCGGGCATTGTGTGATCGAAGACGACGTGATCGTCGGTGGGCTGTCGGGCATTCACCAATGGGTGCGGATCGGCCAGGGCGCCATCATCGGCGCGCTTTCCATGGTCACCGCCGATGTCTTGCCACATGCGTTGGTCCAAGGTCCGCGCGCGGAATTGGACGGGCTTAATCTGGTTGGTCTCAAACGCAAAGGTGTGGCCCGCGACGACATCAACCAATTGCGCGCCGCGTTTCAGATGCTCAAACAGGGCGAAGGCGCGTTTAAAGATCGCGCCCACCGCCTGTCGGAGGATTTTGACAGCGATTATGTTGCCCGCATGGTGGCCTTTGTCATGGGCGACAGCGACCGCGGATTTTTAACGCCAAAATGAGGGCGCGCCGATGACGTCCCCGGCCAAAAGAACCGCGATCATCGCCGGATCGGGCCGTTTGCCCGCCACATTGGCGCAGGCACTGGTCAATCCGGTCTATGTCACCTTCTCAGACATTGCGGTGCCCAAAGGCGCGGAACATATCTCGGCACGGGTCGAAAAACTTGGAAAGCTTTTCAAAGAGTTGAAAGCGCATGATGTCGTGGCAGTCACCTTTGCGGGGGCCATGGCGCGGCCAAAAATCAATCCGGTGCTGATGGATCGCCATGCGCTCAAACTCGCCATGTCTTTGGGCAAGGGCGATGATGGTCTGCTGCGCGAGGTGATCGCTTTGTTTGAATCCCAAGGCTTCATCATCCGCTCGGCGACCGAGATTTGCCCGGATTTGGTTTTGGAAAAAGGCACGCTTTGGGGGCGTAAACCGACCGCGCAGGACGAGGCGGATGCGGTACGGGCAAAGGCGGTTTTGGACGCGCTGTCGCCCTTGGACGTTGGCCAAGGCGCGGTCTGCGCCGGGGGCCAGATGTTGGGCATTGAAACCGTGCAGGGGACGGATGCGATGTTGGCCTATGTCGCGCAAACGCCCGATCATTTGCGCCGCGCGCCGGGAGTGTTTGTCAAAGTCCCGAAACGCGGTCAGGACTTGCGCATCGACATGCCGACCATTGGCCCGGACACGATCACGGCGGCGCGCGATGCCGGGCTGGGCGGGGTCGTCATTCCGGCTGAACAGGTGATTGTTTTGGACGCCGATGCGGTCAAAGCGCGGATTGCGGAGGCGGGCATGTTCTTGAAAGCGATATGAGCCTGAAGGTTTTTGTCATTGCCGGAGAGGCCTCGGGCGACAAATTGGGCGCGTCTTGCATGGCGGCGCTCAAAACGCTCTGTGATGTGGAGTTTCGCGGTGTCGGTGGCGCGATGATGACGGAGGCGGGGCTGTCGAGCCAATTCCCGATGTCCGAACTGTCACTGATGGGGATCATGGAGATCCTGCCGAAGTATTTCCACCTCAAACGCCGCATTCGCGAGGTGGCCGAGGCCATTCTGGACTGGCAACCTGATGTGGTTTTGACCATTGATAGCCCGGATTTTTGTCTGCGCGTGGCCGACATCGTCAAAGCCCGCTCTGACATTCGTGTTTGTCATTATGTAGCCCCGACGGTGTGGGCATGGCGGCCCGAACGGGCGGCGAAAATGGCCGCCCGTGTGGATCAAGTGCTGGCGCTGTTCCCGTTTGAGCCGCCGTATTTTGAAAGCGTCGGTCTGCGCTGTGATTTCGTCGGCCACCCGGTCGTGACCGATGAGATCGCAACCAAAGACGAAGTCGTCGCTTTTCGCGCGAAACATCAGATCGGCGATGCGCCCTTGGTCTTGGTTCTGCCCGGATCGCGCAAAGGCGAGGTCACGCGGTTGGCCGAGACCTTTGGTGCAGCCTTGGATTTATTCGCCCAAACCCATCCCAGCGCGCGGGTCGTTTTGCCGATGGCGCAGGGCGTCGAGGATGTGGTGCGCGATTTGACGTCGCAGTGGTCCGTGCCGCCGATCCTGATCGAGGCCACGGACCGTGCGGAAAAACGCGCCGCCTTCAAAGCCGCCGATATGGCGCTGGCGGCCTCTGGCACGGTGTCCTTGGAATTGGCGGCGAATGACACGCCGATGGTCATCGCCTATAAAATGAATTGGCTGACGCAAAAGATCGTCGAGCGCAAATTGCTGATCGACACGGTGACCCTGGTCAATCTTGTGTCTGAAACCCGCGTTGTGCCGGAATTTTTGGCGCAAAACTGTGTGCCCGAGAAAATCGCCCCGGCACTCAGCGTCATCCTTTTGCACCCAGAGGCACAAAGTGACGCGCTCTCAGTGACGATGGAGCGGCTTGGCCGTGGTGGCGACGCCCCAGGCCTGCGCGCGGCACGGGCGATTTTGGACGGCATCGCTGGGTAGCTCTGGATCAACGACAGATCGCTTCAGCGGCGCTACTCCACGGACAGGAGGCGCAAAATGGCCCGTTTTCTCGTTCTAATGATGGTGATGGTCGTGCCGCTTTACGCCGATCCGCTGGGTGATTCTGCGCAAGGCGCGCTGATCTATGCCCAATCCTGTGCCCGCTGTCATCGCGATGTGGCCCAGCTTGATCTCGCGTCGGCAACGCCAGAGGATTTGACGCTTTTTCTCACCCGTCACCGCACGCGCTCGGATCAGGGCTCGGATCAGGACCGGGCGGATTTGGTGGCGTATCTGTTGCCTCAGGCCCCCACTCAAGAGCTCACCGAATAGCGCCGCGCAGTTCTGCCTCGCGTGCGCGGGTCAACTCAATCCGGCAGGACCGGATCGCAATCCCCGTGCCTGAACCACCGCCATAGGTGCTGCCGACAAAGTCGCATTGCGCGGCGCGGTAGGCCTCCCACGCCTGTTGCGCCGCCTCCAAAGCGGGCAGGGCAACAGAACGCTCGGTGATCTCATCCAACTCTGTCGCCGAAGCTCGGGCAAAGCCGAAGATGGTCTGCATCGACTGCTCCGCCGCATCCTCTTGCAGCGCCACACAGTCCGCGATCTCAACCTGAGAGCCGCCACCACATTCCCCCGCCGGATCAGACAGTGCCACAGTGGGCAAGATCAAGGTCGCGATGATTGCCAGCGCCAAGTGTCTCATCTCAATATCCGCGCCAAATCCAGCCGCCGCCAAAAATGCGCGGGCTGTCACTGTCGTAGAACACACAGGCCTGACCGGGTGAGACGCCTTCTTCGGCGACAAACAATTCGACCTCGGCTTCGGTGTCGGAGATCGGCCGGATGATCGCATCACGCGGTGGCCGGGTCGAACGCACCCGAACCATCACATGCCATTCGTCGCGCGAGGTAAACGGTTCATCGCCCAGCCAATTGATTTCGCGCACCGGAATTTTGCGGGTGGCGAGCATGTCTTTTGGTCCGACGACGACCTGTTTTTTGTCGACATCGAGTTTGACCACATAGAGCGGATCGGCCAAGCCGCCGATGCCAAGCCCGCGACGCTGTCCGATGGTATAATGAATCACCCCATTATGGCTGCCCAAAACACGGCCCTCGGGATCGACGATGTCGCCGGGATCGGCGGCACCGGGGCGCAGTTTTTCGATCACCTGCGCGTAATTGCCGTTTGGCACGAAACAGATGTCTTGGCTGTCGGGCTTGTCCGCCACGCTCAACCCGTATTTTGCCGCCAGCGCACGGGTCGCGTCTTTGGACGGCAAATGACCCAGCGGGAAGCGCAAATAGTCGAGCTGCTCAGGTTTGGTCGAGAACAGGAAATAGCTCTGATCGCGGTTCGCATCCGCCGCCGAATGCAGCTCTGGCCCGTTTGTGCCCATCACGCGTTGAATATAATGACCCGTCGCCATGCAATCGGCGTCCAGATCCTTGGCGGTTTCCAACAGGTCCTTGAACTTCACCCGCTCGTTGCAACGGATACAGGGCACAGGCGTGGCCCCGGCCAGATAGCTGTCGGCAAATTCATCAATCACCGCGTCTTTGAACACGTTTTCATAATCGAGCACATAATGGGGAAAGCCCATCTCTTCGGCCACGCGGCGCGCGTCATGAATGTCGCGTCCGGCACAACACGCGCCTTTCTTGGCCAAAGCGGCCCCATGGTCATAAAGCTGAAGCGTGACACCGATCACATCATAGCCTTCTTCGGCCAGTTGCGCGGCCACAACAGAGCTGTCGACACCACCCGACATCGCCACGACGACGCGGGTGTCTTGGGGGGCTTTGGCAAAGCCCAAAGAGTTCAGCGGGAGAGCGCCGTCATGAGACATGAACAAATCCTTTCGGGAATAGGACCATAATATAGGAAAATACGAGCTATTCTCAAGGGGCGGTTTCACCCCCCATTAAGGGAGTTGTTGCAAAAGAGGGGTGCAATTTAACGAAGGGTGAGCCCATGTATCTCAAAAAAGTCGATGGACCGCGCGCGGTGACCCTCCCGGACGGGTCCATTATGACCCGCGCTGACCTGCCTCCGGCAGAAACGCGCCGCTGGGTGGCGTCACGTAAGGCTTCGGTTGTCAAAGGTGTGGTGTTTGGACTGATTCCCCAAACTGAGGCGCTCAAACTCTACGGATTGTCCGAAGAAGAGTTCAATTCTTGGAAAAATGCGATTTCTGAGTACGGGGAAGCGGCGTTAAAGGCCACTGCAGTGCAAAAATATAGACAACCTTGAGTTGAAAATGCGAAAAGGTTAAAACTGGTAACGTGTAGTTAACCATTTTTGACCATCTTCCTAAGGAGCGAACGCAACAAGAACGCTTATTAGAAGATAGCAACGGAGATTTAGGGTATGCGTATTTTGCTGGTTGAAGACGACCCCACCACCTCGAAAAGCATCGAACTGATGTTGTCGCATGCGAATCTAAACGTCTACACGACTGATTTGGGTGAAGAGGGCATCGATCTCGCCAAACTTTATGATTACGATTTGATCCTTTTGGATCTTGGTCTGCCGGATATGAATGGTCACGATGTGTTACGCCAATTGCGTTTGGCCCGTGTCGATACACCGATTTTGATCCTGTCCGGGGCCGATGACACCGAGAATAAGATCAAAGGGTTCGGATTTGGCGCGGACGATTACCTCACCAAGCCGTTCCACCGCGAAGAATTGGTCGCCCGTATCCATGCGATCATCCGCCGATCCAAAGGCCATTCGCAATCCATCATCCGCACTGGCAAAATCGAGGTCAATCTCGATGCCAAAACTGTGTCTGTGGGGGGCAAACCCGTGCATCTGACCGGCAAAGAGTATCAAATGCTCGAATTGCTGTCGCTGCGCAAAGGCACCACGCTCACTAAGGAAATGTTCCTCAACCACCTTTACGGCGGTATGGATGAGCCTGAACTCAAAATCATCGACGTCTTTATCTGTAAGCTGCGCAAAAAACTGGCCAATGCCACAGATGGCGACAATTACATCGAAACCGTGTGGGGCCGTGGCTATGTGCTGCGCGATCCGGAACCCTCTGCGGGCGGTATGGATGAACAAATGGCCGTGGGCGCTTAACCTGCGCACGCCAGTTCTTTGGTCTGGGCCTTTCTGATGATGGGTCCGACCGAAATGTAACGATTGGCTTTGGTGTTTTCTCTCTCTCCGTGGATCTATCTGACTGGACCTCCCCGTGCACCTCTCCTAAACCATAGGTCAGGCGCATTCCGGGGAGGTTTTTTTATGTCGGCAGACATCGCCATAGATCATCTTGATGAGGCGCAGGCGCGCGCAGAATTGGCGCGTTTGGCCGATCTTTTGGCGCGCGCCAATACCGCCTATCATGGCGAAGACGCACCCGTGCTAGACGATTCAGACTATGACGCGCTCAAACGTCGTAACGCCGAGATTGAGACGCGCTTCCCATATCTCAAACGCATTGACAGTCCCAGCGAACAAGTCGGGGCCGCTCCGTCCGAGGGCTTTGGCAAAATCACCCATGCGGTGCGGATGATGTCGCTGTCCAATGCGTTTGACGATGAGGATGTGGTGGAGTTCGACCAGTCCGTGCGCAAATATCTCGGTGCGCCGGGTGAAATTGCCTATACGGCGGAGCCCAAAATCGACGGATTGTCGCTCTCCATTCGCTACGAGAGCGGCCAGCTCATCCATGCCGCAACCCGCGGCGATGGAGAGATCGGAGAAAACGTCACCGCCAACGCCCTGACCATTGCGGATATTCCCCAAACGCTGGACGGTGCCCCTGATGTGCTTGAGGTGCGTGGCGAAGTCTATATGAGCCACGCCGATTTTGAGGCGCTCAATGCCCGCCACACTGAGCGCGGTGGCAAAACATTCGCCAACCCGCGCAATGCGGCCGCGGGATCACTGCGCCAACTCGACCCCGAAATCACCCGCGCCCGCCCGCTTAAATTTTTCGCCTATGCCTGGGGCGAGCTGTCCATGCCCTTGGCCGAAACTCAAATGGCGGCGATTGAGCGCCTGCATGCCCTTGGGTTTCAAACCAACCCGCTGACCCGACGTTTCACCGAGATCAGGGATCTTATCTCCCATTATCGTAGCATCGAGGCCCAAAGGGCCACGCTTGGCTATGACATCGACGGCGTCGTCTACAAGGTCGACGATTTGGCGCTGCAACGTCGCCTCGGCTTTCGCTCGACCACGCCGCGATGGGCCATTGCCCATAAATTCCCCGCCGAATTGGCTTGGACCCGGTTGGAAGCCATCGACATTCAGGTCGGTCGTACTGGCGCGTTGTCTCCTGTCGCCCGCCTGATCCCGGTCACGGTCGGCGGGGTCGTTGTGTCCAACGCAACCTTGCACAACGAAGATTACATCACGGGGCGCGACAGCAAAGGCGGTGACATCCGGGACGGCAAAGACATTCGCGTCGGCGACTGGGTTCAGGTCTATCGTGCCGGTGATGTGATCCCCAAAATCGCCGATGTCGACTTGACCAAACGCCCCGAGGACGCCGTACCCTTCCTCTATCCGACCGTTTGTCCCGAATGCGGCTCTGAGGCGGTCCGTGAAGAAGGCGACGCCGTTCGTCGTTGCTCGGGCGGGCTCATTTGTCCTGCGCAAGCTGTTGAAAAATTGAAACATTTCGTTTCTCGTGGTGCGTTTGACATAGACGGGCTTGGGGCCAAGCAGATCGAGCAATTCTACAAAGATGGCTGGGTCAAAGAGCCCGCCGATATTTTCACCCTACGCGACCGCTTCTCTGCGGGGCTGCAACAGCTCAAAAACCGCGAAGGCTGGGGTGAAAAATCCGCCAACAGCCTGTTTGACGCCATCGACGCCCGCAAAACCATCCCCTTGGCCAAGCTCATTTTTGCCCTCGGCATCCGCCACGTCGGTGACAGTTCCGCCAGCCTTTTGGCCACAACCTACGGCACATGGGACGCGTTTGAGACCGCGATGACCGAGGCTCAGATCGGTGTCGGTGCGCAATGGGACGACCTTTTGGCCGTCGATGGCGTCGGCGCGGTCATGGCCACCTCAGTGATCACCGCCTTCCACCAAGAGGCCGAGCGCGACTCGATCAACCGTTTGGTTGCGCATCTGACCGTGGTTGACGCGGAAAAGCCCAAAAACGACAGCCCGGTCAGTGGCAAGATCGTCGTCTTCACTGGCACGCTCGAGAAAATGACCCGAGCGGAAGCCAAAGCTCGCGCAGAATCTTTGGGCGCGAAAGTCTCGGGGTCGGTGTCGGCCAAAACCGACCTGTTGGTCGCAGGGCCGGGAGCCGGATCGAAAGAGAAAAAGGCCCGCGAGTTGGGCATCGACACTCTTGATGAAGACGGCTGGCTGGCCCTGATCGGCGACGCATGAGCGCGGGGCGGCCAGATATCCTGTTCCCGCTGTTTGCCGGGCTTGAAACCCTCGCGGGGGTTGGTCCGAAGACGGCAAAAGCGCTGCCTGCGATTGGGATCGAGCGCCCCCGCGATGTGTTGTTCACGCTGCCCCATGCTGTGGTGGATCGACGGCGGCGCGACAGTTTGCGCGAGGTTGCGCCGGGCGAAATCGCCACGGTCGAGGTCACGGTGCTGCGCCATCAACCGCCCATCCGTAAGGGCCTGCCGTATCGCGTGATCGTGGAGGACGCAGAGATCGCGTTTCAAGTGGTGTTCTTTCGCGGCGCCCCAAAATGGATCGAGGCGCAATTGCCGATTGGTGAACGCCGGCTGCTGTCTGGCAAGGTTGAGCTGTACGACAACCAATATCAAATGCCGCATCCCGATCATATTTTGGAGACAGATGAGGCGGGCAACTTGGGGCAGTTTGAGCCCGTCTATCCGTTGACCGCCGGGGTGACGCAAAAAACGATGGCCAAGGCGAGTGAAAGCGCGTTGGAGCGGGTGCCGGAAATGGCGGAGTGGATTGATCCGGCCTTGCGCGCGCGCGAGGGGTGGCCAGAATTTCACGCCGCTTTGGCGCAAGCACACCGGCCTTTGTCGTTGCACGAGGTGGCGGCGACGGCTCCCGCGCGGCAACGATTGGCCTATGACGAACTTTTTGCCCATCAAGTGACCTTGGCTTTGGCACGCGCTCGGGTGCGTCGCGGCAAGGGGCGGGTCAATGTGGGAGATGGCCATTTGCGCTCAAAGGTGTTGGCCGCTTTGCCATTTCGCCCCACTGGGGCACAGGCGCGGGCCATGGCGGAGATCGCCGACGACATGGCGCAACCGGTGCGGATGAACCGTCTGTTGATGGGTGATGTCGGATCTGGAAAAACGCTTGTGGCCTTGGACGCGCTTTTGGTCGCGGTTGAGGCGGGCGGGCAGGGCGTGATGATGGCACCAACAGAAATCCTTGCACGTCAACACCTTGAGGGGCTCAAACCGATGGCCGAGGCGGCGGGTGTGGTGCTCGAGCTGTTGACCGGGCGTGACAAAGGCCGTGACCGCCAGGCCAAACTCGATGCGCTCGCAAGCGGGGATATTCAGATATTGGTCGGCACCCATGCGGTGTTTCAAGACGATGTGGTGTTTCACGATTTACGGCTTTCGATCATTGACGAGCAGCACCGGTTTGGGGTCACGCAACGTTTGGCATTGGCGCAAAAGGGGCAGGCCGTGGATGTGTTGGTGATGACGGCGACGCCAATCCCTCGCTCGCTGTCCTTGGCTCATTACGGCGATATGGACCTGTCGATTTTGGACGAAAAGCCGCCCGGGCGCACGCCGATCAAAACGGCCTTAAGCGCAACGGATCGGATCGACGAAGTCGTGGCGCATTTGCGTGGAGCGATTGAGAACGGCCGGCAGGCCTATTGGGTCTGTCCGCTGGTCGAGGAAAGCGAGCTGGTCGATATGATGGCCGCCGAAGAACGGTTCAAACATCTGCGCGCGGTGTTGGGCGAGGGGCATGTTGGGCTTGTGCATGGTCAGATGGCCCCGGAGGACAAAGACCGGACCATGGCACAGTTTGCGGCGGGCGAGATTGCAGTCTTGGTGGCCACGACGGTGATCGAAGTTGGGGTCAATGTGCCCAATGCGTCGATCATGGTGATTGAGAGGGCTGAACATTTTGGTCTGGCGCAGCTGCACCAATTGCGCGGACGGGTCGGGCGGGGCGATGTCGCCTCGACCTGTTTGCTGTTGTATCAGCCGCCTCTGACCGAGACCGGGCGGCGCAGGTTGGAGATTTTGCGAGAGACCGAAGATGGGTTTCGCATTGCCGAGGAAGACTTGGCGATGCGCGGCGCGGGTGACGTGTTGGGCACGGCGCAATCGGGGCTTCCGCGCTTTCGGGTGGCGGATTTGGAACGGCAATCGGCGTTGATGGCTTTGGCGCAAAGCGATGCCCGCAAGCTGATGCATGATGATCCAACGCTTTCAAGCGAACGTGGACAGGCGGTGCGTGTTCTTCTTTGGCTGATGGGGAAAGATGAGGCAATTCGTTTGATTTCAGTGGGTTAGTACGTATTGACGCGGGTGCGTTTTGTTTTGTTCGCAAATGTTCTTAAAAAGTTCTTTACATAGATCTTTAAAAATGAGAACAAAGTGGCAACACATCATTAACCAACCTGTTCAAAGGATGCTCACATGATCAAGGACCTCAAATCCGTTGCCACCCGGTCGCAAGGAACACTGGTACAAGACATGATCGGTGCGATTGCACTTTTGGTCATCCTCTTGGGTGGGTTGAGCCTTCCGGCCTTGGTGTAACCACATCTACACTTGCCTCAGATCTGATCCCCAACCCGCAGCCCAATTTTGGGTCTGACATTTACCTGTTCCCGTCAGTGATGGACCCTCATCCCATCAACCCCGCGGGCCTCAGATCGTACTTCCCGCCGCCTTCTTTTGAAGCGCGGCGGATTTTTTTGGCGCACTGGGGGAGGGATGATGCGTTAGAACGTATATCCCAAACGCAAACCGCCCCAGTGTTTGCCATCCACGAAAATCGGGGCCGAGAGATCCTTCATCATCATGAATTTACCCGCTCCCATGTCGCGGCGATACACTTGGAGGAGGAAAGAGTCAGTGTTGCGCCCAGCTTTCAGACCGACACGGTCGTCAAACACACGCCGATTGCGGGAATTGGCGGCGTTCCAGACCGGATCATGCCCCTGTGGCGCAGAGAATTTTGCATTGTGGGTTGGCAGATAGCCGTTTGGATCAAGGGCGGCACAGAAGACAACTTTTGGGCTGAACTCAAGCATAGGCTCCTGAATCGCAGGCAAGACCTCATCGGTAAAGGTCGTGAACCGTGCCATGTATTGTTGTGGATTGGTATTGGCAAGTTCGACGTAGCTTCGATCAAAAAGGTCTGAGTGGCTGATGCGCCCCGAACTCATGCCCTTGGCAAAAAGCGCCGAAATCTGCGCGGCGGCCTCTTGCACCTTATTGATAAAGGCCAAATCTTCGCTCGCGCCGCCCAAGGCAACGGTGGTTTGAAAAATGGTTTCAGAGGTGTCGATCAGCTTGTCGACACGTTCGTGGGCGACGTGAATACCCTCAGCCGTGGCATGGGCGGATTTGCCGATTTGGTCAAAGGCGGGTTGGAACCGCGCGACGGCATCTCGGACCTTGTCTGCCTCTGTGACCATAATCCGGGTGGCATCATGGGTTTTGCGCACCCCTTGGGCAATCTCGCTCAGAGCCAGATCCGTTTCCGAAGCCGAAGAGATGACATGCCCGGCGTCATTGGAGACCCCCGTGGCCTCTTCACGCAGGCGCCCGACCCACTCGGACAGGGTGGCAATGTTTTCTTCGATCCCGGCGGCAGCACGGGCAGTTTTGCGCGATAATTCGTTGATGGCTTCGGCCACCACGCCAAAGCCGCGACCGCTGTCACCCGCACGCGCCGCCTCGATTTTGGCGTTGATGGCGAGAATGTTCACCTGACGCGCGATGTCAGCAATATTTGTGTTGTCCGCCTCAACGGCACTTAGCGAACTTGCGACCCGCTCCATACGCTCGGACAGGTCTTTGACCCAGCTGGCAACCTGTTGCGATTTTTGGCCGCTTTCACGCACAAACCCAACCGAGCCTTCGACGCGATTGAGGGTTTGATCGGTGATGTCGGTGACCGTGGCCAAAGCGTCGCGCACGGCGCCATTGGCGGTCATCACATCCGTGGCGGAGGATTGTACATCGCCCAAAACCGCGATTTGGCTTTTGGATTGCTCATCGACACTGTCGAGAAACCCCGCGATATCCACAACTTCAAACCCAAGCTGACCGGCATATTTGGCCAACAAGCTCATTCTGTGATCCGCAGATGTTGCGTTTTCAAAGTCAGGATTCGGAATCATTTTGGCCTCCAATTGCAGGAGGACAATGGACCACGCCTCTTACGAGTTCGTTAAATCCGTGGCGTTTTCAGTCAATTCAAAGGCATTTTTTGCCGCGGTGAGGGCCAAAAGGATCGAGGCATGGCGATTTTTATAGTCGCGCGCGGGCAAAAGCGCCTCATAGCCTTCAAAGGGCGCGGAGGGCACCGGGCCGTTCTGTTTCAAAAACGCCTCAAGTTCATCGCGCGCCTGCGCCAATTCCGCGCCGGTTCGCCCGATGACATGCGCGCCTAACACGGAGGCCGCCGCCTGACCCAGAGCACAGGCTTTGACGTCCTGAGCAAACCGCACGACTTTCCCATCCTCCACATCCAAGTCCACGGTCACGGTCGATCCACACAGCGGCGCCCGTTCGCGCACGCTGGCCTGTGGCATCTCAAGCCGCCCGGTCAGTGGAATATCGGCGGCCAAAGCCAAAAGTTTGCCAGAGTAGAGCTTGGCCAAATCGACGGTGCTTTGCGCTGACGTATGCGCGGGAGTTTGAGCGGACATGGTTTGCCTTTCATCAACTGCTCTCTTAGATAGGTCACAGACCCGCCTATGGAAAGGACCCGTCATGCGCTTTGATCCGGCTTCGCTTAAATATGATGACAAAGGGCTGATCCCGGCCATCGCCCAAGACGCCGAGAGTGGTGATGTTTTGATGATGGCGTGGATGAATGCGGCGGCGGTGCAAAAGACGCTGGAAACGGGGCGGGTGACCTATTGGTCGCGCTCGCGTCAGGCGTTTTGGATCAAAGGTGAGACCTCGGGCCATGTGCAAGAGCTGGTCGATTTCCGTTATGATTGCGACAGCGATTGCATTCTTGTGACGGTGACCCAGACTGGCCCTGCCTGCCACACCAACCGCCGGTCGTGTTTTTATCGCGCGGTGCGGGATGGTGATGTGGTTGAGCTGATGTCACCTATGGTGTGAGTTTCACCTCGTAAATATATGAAATATTTAAATTAAACCGATCATCATCTTGACGTCTTCAGGCGACAATCCCTCTTCGCGAAACTTCGAAATTGCCTTGGCATCGGCGCGTTTGGCGAGCCGTATGCCTTCGGCGTCGCGGATCAAAGCGTGGTGGTGATAGGCGATGTCCGGCAGATCCAACAGGGCTTGCAACAGCCGGTGGATCTGGGTCGCCTCCCTCAAATCCGCGCCACGCACGGCCTCGGTCACACCTTGATGCGCGTCATCCAAGACCACCGAGAGGTGATAAGCGGCGGTGCCAACGTCTTTGCGGGCCAGAACGATGTCACCGACGTGATGGATCAATTGATGGGCACTTAAACGATGAGTTCCGGGGGCGTCCGGGCCAGTTTCAACCCATGAGAAACGCGTCACATCCCCAAGATATTCCACGGCTTTTTGCATATTCAATCGCACCGCCTCGCCGGGACGAAAGGATGCCATCGTGCGGGACCGGCAGGTGCCGGGATAGATCACGCCATCCGGTCCCATTGGTGCGCCTTCTTGCGGGGCGGAGAGTGCGTTCATCACGTCACGGCGGGTGCAGGAACAGGGGTAGATCAGGCCTAATTCTTCGAGACGATTCAAAGCACTTGCGTAGATGTCTTCGCGTGCCGTGACATGCAAAACCGGTTCAGGCCAAGACAGGCCGAGCCAACGCAGATCGGCATAGATCAACGCCTCCCATTCCGGGCGGCAACGGGTGATGTCACCATCTTCGATCCGCAACAGGAACAGCCCGTCATGCGCCCGCGCGCGGTGATAGGCGGTCAGCGCCGAATAGGCGTGGCCCAGATGCAAAGGCCCTGTGGGGCTTGGAGCAAACCGGGTGACATAGCGACGCGCAGGGGGCTTCACGGGCGACGCCCGCGGTCACGCCGATCCTCGCGCGCTTGAAAGATCAGAAGCCAAGCCAAGAGGATAAACATCGGATGGGTCAATCCACCGGAAAAAATCAGCGCAGGCACCCAGATCAAAAAGGTGAAAATCGCCACAAAGGGCCGCCCCGTCAGCAGGATCGACAGGGGCGGTAAGAAAATCGCGAGGATGTAATTCAAGGCACGCCTCCTAAACCTCCGCCACGCCCAACCATGCGGTGAACTCTTCTTTGGCGCGGTCCGTATAGCCTTTATAGCGCTCTTTGCGGCCTTTGCGACCGCCGCGCATCCCGTCAAGTGGCGGGAACAGGCCAAAGTTTACATTCATCGGCTGAAAGCTCTTGGCCTCAGCCCCGCCGGTGATGTGATGAATGAGCGCACCCATGGCGGTGGTGCCCGGCGGCGGACCCATCTCATGGCCCAAAAGTTCGGCTGCGGCCAAACGGCCAGCGAGCAACCCCATGGCAGCGGATTCCACATAGCCCTCCACGCCCGTGACCTGTCCGGCAAAGCGGATATTGGGCCGGGATTTGAGCCGCATTTGATCATCCAATAGCGTCGGAGAGTTCAAAAACGTGTTGCGGTGAATGCCACCCAAACGGGCAAAACTGGCATTTTCCAAACCGGGAATCATTTTTAAAACAGCGGTTTGCGCGCCGTATTTCATCTTAGTTTGAAAGCCGACGATATTCAAAAGCGTGCCGAGTTTGTTGTCGCGGCGCAACTGCACCACCGCGTAGGGTTTCACATCCGGCTGATGCGCATTGGTCAGGCCAATCGGCTTCATCGGCCCAAACCGAAGCGTCTCGCGACCGCGTTCGGCCATGACCTCGATCGGCAGACAGCCGTCGAAATAGCCGGCCGTTTCATTTTCATGAAACTCGGTCTTTTCCGCCGCCAAAAGCGCGTCGATAAAGGCCTCGTATTGGTCCTTGGTCATCGGGCAATTGAGATAGGCTTTTTGCTCTTCCTCGGTCTCGCCCTTGTCATAGCGCGACTGCATCCAGGCCACATCCATATTGATGCTCTCGGCATAGACGATGGGGGCGATGGCGTCGAAAAACGCCAAACGATCCGTGCCGGTCTCGCGCGCAATCGCCTCGCCAAGCGCGGGTGAGGTCAGCGGGCCTGTGGCAAAAATCCATGTGCCCTCGGTGGGCAATTCGGTGATTTCACCATATTCGACCGAGACGTTGGGCAGGGCTTTGAGCGCGGCTGTGACGCTCTCAGAAAAGGGATCGCGGTCCACGGCCAAGGCGCCGCCTGCGGGCAAGCGATGCTTGTGCGCCATCGCCATGATCAAGCCATTGGCCGCGCGCATTTCCCAATGCAACAGGCCGACGGCGTTTTGTTCGTCATCATCCGAGCGGAACGAGTTGGAACAGACCATCTCGCCAAAATTCCCGGTGTGATGGGCGAATGTGCCCACTTCGGGACGCATTTCATGAAGCACAACTTTGAGGCCCATATGAGCCGCCTGCCATGCCGCTTCGGACCCGGCCATGCCGCCGCCGACGATGTGGAGTGTTTTATCTGTCATGGCTCGGGATGTAGTTCAAAGCTTGGAGAAAGAAAAGAGAGGGCGCGCGCCTATGTCAGAGCTTTAAAGCGGCTCGCCCATGAAAAACCCCACACATCAGGCTGACGTGTGGGGCAGGTTTGATCATCTTGATCCTGAGTAGGATTTAGAAGTCGAGAAGATCGTAGAGCGGCGTTGTATCTGTGACGTAGTTGGTCACCTGATCGGTCACGCGAACACGACGAGCGCCGGTTTCGAAAGAGAGGGCGAGGGTGAAGCCGTCGCCGTCCACGATATCGCTGCCGAAGGACTGACCATAGTTGGCTTCCACGGATGTTGTATCCGTCAGGTTGTAGCTGCCGCCAACGGTGTAGATGCCGTTGTCGAGGAAATTGTCATTGGTGGTGAGAACAGAGGCCAAAACGGTGAATTTCGCATTGACGTCATATGCGCCGCTGAATGCGGTTGCCCCTGCGTCAAACCCGTCTTCATCCCAAAGGCTGGCGATGTTGGCTTCGAAAGCTGCGGCGTCATATTTATAGCCGAGACCATAGGAGCCGAAATTGTCCATCTCATTGGCAAAGCCGTAGACGGTGGATGCGCCAAAACCATAGAAACCAGCAAGGGTTACGCTGTCGACATCAGCGTCGTCAAATTTTTCGTATTCCAGTGCAACGCCATAGTCGTTGTTTTGGAATTCTGCGCCCAAACCATAGGAGGTTTCGTCGTTGCCGCCTTCGGCCTGGCTATAGCTGAGAAGGCCGTAGACGTTCAGGCCGGGGATGATCGCGTAGCCCGCAGTGCCGCGCAGGATGGAGGCGTCATCACCTTCAGCAGACACAAGGCCCGCAGAGCCGGTGAAGGAGTACTGACCCATGATGTAGTCAGCTTCGCCGTTCAGGCGGGTGACGTCCAGCTCTTCGATATTGCCGTAGACCGCCTCTACATTGCTGTAGGTCAGGCCGTCAGCGGCGGCTGCGCCTGCTGTCGAAACCAATGCCAAGGCGAGTGAAAGTTTTTGTACGTTGCTCATTTTCAACCTCATGGAAAATTATGAGCTGCATTTAGCCCTCTCATCAGGCGAATTTTAGAGGGGGCGTTCACTTTTATAATCTGTGTGAAAATATGTGTGTATTTGGCTACATATACCACAAAATCGCACATGTTACTCGACAAAAATCGCATAGAAAAAGCCGCAAGAACCGTCAGTTCAAGCGGCTTTTTGCCTATTTTATGAGTGGGATAGGGAGATGTCCTCACATTTATGTGAGGGGCTCTTGCGCTTTATTCCTCCGCAGCACCGTCCTCTTCGTCATCACTTTCGGCGATCCAGGCCACCGACACGACCTCTTCGCCTTTGCCGGTGTTGAACACCTTCACGCCCCCTGCCGAGCGCGAGCGGAAGGAGATGCCTTCGACCGGGCAGCGGATGGATTGGCCTTTTGAGGTGGCCAGCATGATTTGGTCCTCGATGCCGACCGGGAAGGAGGCCACAAGCGCACCGCCGCGCATGGCTTTGTCCATCGCTGTCACCCCCATGCCGCCGCGTCCGCGAACCGGATACCCATGCGAAGAGCTGAGTTTGCCCGTGCCGTTTTGCGTGATGGTCACAAGCAGCTCCTCGGCCGCCTTCATTTCCTCGAACCGTTCCATGGAGATCGAGCCTTCTTCAGCCTCTTCCTCATCGTCGGTCGCCTCTACCTCATCGGCACCGGCCATTTGGCGACGCATTTTGAGGTAAGCGGCCCGTTCAGAGGCTTCGGCATCAAAGTGTTTGATCACCGACATTGAGACGACCTCATCGTCCGTGCCCAGCTTGATCCCGCGCACACCGGTCGAGGCGCGCGAGTTGAACACCCGCACATCCGTGACCGGGAACCGGATCGCACGGCCGGAGGAGGTCACCAGCATCACGTCATCATTTTCATCGCAAATCCGGGCGTTGATCAGGCGCGTGCCCTCGTCTTCGCCTTCGAATTTCATCGCGATCTTGCCGTTGGATTTCACATTGGTGAAGTCCGACAGGCGGTTGCGACGCACCGATCCTTTCGAGGTGGCAAAGACGATCTGAAGCCCGTCCCAATCCAACTCGTCGCGGTCCACCGGCATGATCGCCGCAATGCCCACACCCGTCGGGATCGGCAGGATGTTGACGATCGGCTTGCCCTTGGCCGTGCGCCCCCCCAGCGGCAAGCGCCAGGTTTTCAACTTATAGGCCATGCCGTCATCGGTGAAGAACAGCAACTGGGTGTGGGTGTTGGCGACAAACAGCGTGGTGATCACGTCTTCGTCCTTGGTCGCCATGCCAGACAGGCCCTTGCCGCCGCGTTTTTGCGCGCGGTAATCGGCCAGAGGCGTGCGTTTGGCCCAGCCGGAGGCGGTGATGGTGACCACCATATCCTCTTTTTCGATCAGGTCTTCGTCTTCCATATCGCCCGACCAATCGACAATCTCGGTGCGGCGCGGCACGGCGAATAGGGTTTTCACCTCAATCAACTCGTTGGAAATGATCTCCATGATCCGCTCGCGCGAGGCGAGGATGGCGAGGAAATCTTTGATCTTGCCGGCGAGCTCTTGCAACTCGTCAGTGACCTCTTTGACGCCGATCTGGGTCAGGCGTTGCAGCCGCAGATCAAGGATCGCGCGGGCCTGGGTCTCGGACAGGTTATAGGTGCCATCGTCGTTCATCTTATGGCTCGGATCGTCGATCAATCGGATGTAATCGGCGATGTCTGCGGCGGGCCAACGGCGTTCCATCAATTTTGCCCGCGCCTCAGCCGCATCGGCAGAGGATCGGATGGTGGCAACAACTTCGTCGACATTGGTCACAGCCACAGCCAAACCACAGAGGATATGGGCGCGGTCGCGGGCTTTGCGCAGTTCGAACGCGGTGCGGCGCGCCACGACTTCTTCGCGGAAGGTGATGAAATGCTCCAGGAACTGGCGCAGGGTCATCTGTTCCGGGCGTCCGCCATTGAGCGCCAACATATTACAGCCAAACGAGGTTTGCAGCGGGGTAAAGCGGAACAATTGGTTCAGCACCACCTCCGGCGTTGCATCACGTTTCAGCTCGACCACAACGCGCACACCAACACGGTCGGATTCATCTTGGACATGGGCGATGCCTTCGACGCGCTTGTCACGCACAAGTTCCGCGATCTTTTCGATCATCGTTGCCTTGTTGACCTGATAGGGGATCTCGTCCACGACAATGGCGTAGCGGTCTTTGCGAATTTCTTCGACGCGGGTCTTGGCGCGGATCACCACGGAACCACGACCCTCAAGATAGGCTTTGCGCGCGCCAGAGCGGCCCAAAATCATCGCGCCTGTCGGGAAATCGGGCGCAGGCACAATTTCCATCAACCGCTCGGAGGACACGTCCGGGTTTTCGATCAGCGCCAAGGTGGCGTCGATCACTTCGCCCAAGTTGTGCGGCGGGATGTTGGTGGCCATGCCGACGGCAATCCCGCCCGCACCATTGACCAACATATTTGGGAACCGCGCCGGAAGCACAGTCGGTTCGCGGTCTTTGCCGTCGTAGTTCAGAGTGAAATCGACAGTGTCTTTGTCAATATCGGCCAAAAGATAGGCGGCCGGTTTGTCCATACGCACTTCGGTATAGCGCATCGCCGCGGCGGCATCGCCATCCATCGAACCAAAGTTGCCCTGACCATCGAGCAAGGGCAGGGACATCGAAAACGGCTGTGCCATCCGCACAAGGGCGTCATAGATCGCGCTATCACCATGCGGGTGATATTTCCCCATCGTATCGCCGACAGAGCGCGCCGATTTGCGATACGATTTGTCATGGGTGTTGCCCGCCTCATGCATCGCAAACAGGATGCGGCGGTGAACCGGTTTCAACCCGTCGCGCAAATCCGGGATTGCGCGGCTGACGATCACGCTCATCGCATAATCGAGATAAGAGCTTTTCATCTCCTGAGTGATGGAAATCTTCGGCCCGTCCCATGCCATCGGCACGCGTGGGGTTTCTTCTTCGTTTTCAGGGGTTTCTGGAGTGTCGCTCACGGTGTCCGCCTGTTGTTTGGTGCGATCTATATAGTGTTATGCGGCATCTTACATCATACGGGATGTGGGGTGCAATGGGGGAACCGGCGATGATTTCCTCTGCTGCGCTCCATCGGATGCCGTACCGCTGGCAGCCAGATCAAAAGAGTGACAACATATTGTTTTTATAGACAATTAACCAATTTCAGGCAGACTGAGTCGTAGGGAGGCAAACGTATAGGAAAAACCCAAGCAACAGGAGAAACCTTGATGGCAACAGCGCAGCAAAACCAGATGAGTGACACCGAGATGATGCTCTCGGGATATGGCCTGACTTTGGCGGAATTCACCTATCGAATGCCGGATTACCAAAGCGTTCTGAATACGTTTTCGTGGCAGCTCTATGACCTTGCGCCAGATTACCCGAAATTGTTCAAATTCATCGCGTTTTGGCAAGAGACCATCGAAGGTCCGTTGCACCATGTGCGCTTCACCCATCGCAAATTGATCTCACCGGGCGAATGGCGCAATTGTGTGGGTGAATTTACCATACATTGATGGTCATGCATGAAAAACAGGCGCGCGGCGGAGAACGATCCGGCGCGGCTTAAAACCGTTTCAACAGCTTTTTAAGCGGTGTGGTTGCGTCGCCTGTGTAGGACGCCTCTGACACCTGACGAAACCGATCCCTCAGCGCCTCGGCGCGCATGTCGGCCAAAGGCCCACCGACCCGTTTGCGACTGCGGCGCGCGGATGGAAAGGGGACCACAGTGGGTGCGGAGAGTTTTCTCTGTTTCATATTCTAAAGATTCGCACAAAGCGCGGCGATTTCAATCCTGAAAACGCATTTGTGAGCGCGGTTTTGGTCAAAATTGGCAGGATGGTTAAAACAGCATCAGTGTTAAAACCGGGTTAACCCAGCGCGACACAGCGATCGACAGAGAAATCGTCCCAGAAATCGACCCGGCGATCAGCGCTGCGAAAATCACTCAGCGCGGCTTTTTCCACGCCATGATCCAAAGCGCGACAAACACCAAGGAGAACAGGAAATTCCACCCCGCCATGGTGATGCCAAGCCCCCATGTGTCCCAAACGATCTCATCGCAGAGCACCAATTTCGCCGCCCCGGCAGAGGGCAAAAGATCCATGCCTGAGAGGCCGGACAGGCTTGGGCCAGAAGAGGTGCAGGAACTTGGGCCGGGCCACCAGCCCTGTTCGACACCGGCGTGAAACAGGCCAAGCCCCGAAGACACCAGCATCACCAGAGCGCCCAAAACCAGCAAAAGCCGCAGGCGGGTCGCCAAAAACAGTGCGCCTAAGACGATGACAATGGCATGTGGCCAGCGCTGCCACAGGCACATCGGACAGGGCGCATAGCCCATAGCCTGAAACACGAAGGCCCCCAAAAGGATCGACAGCGACCCCAGCGTGGCAAGAAGCGCGGTTTGCAGGGCGCAGAGGCGAGAGATCAGAGACATCATAGGAATTTAACGGCGTAGAAGCCGCCCACAAGCAGAAGAATAAGCACGGTGAAGACCAGCCCCAACCGCCGCTCAATGAAATCGCGGATCGGATCGCCAAATTTCCACAACAAGGCTGCGACGACGAAAAACCGGATCGACCGTGCGGCAATAGAGGCGACGATGAACACCGGCAAAGACAAATGCGTGGTGCCCGACAAGATGGTGATCACCTTATAGGGGAAGGGCGTGACCCCCGCGATCAACACGGCCCAAGCGCCCCATTCGTTATATTTCACGGCGAATTCGTCGAAATAGGCGTCTTTGCCATAGAATTCCAACACCGGGCGACCGATGGTTTCAAAGGCACCAAAGCCAATCCAATAGCCCAACATCCCGCCCAAAACTGAGGCCAAAGTCGCGATCCCAGCGATTTTGAACGCATCTTTCGGGCGCGCCACGATCAGCGGAATCATCAAAATATCGGGTGGGATCGGAAAGACTGAGCTCTCGATAAAGGCAACAACCGCCAAGGCCCAAAGCGCATGCGGGCTTTCCGCCAAAGACATCGTCCAATTGTACAACCGCTTTAGCATACGCTCAAAATCCCCGCTTGGTCTCGGTCTATAGGCCCCATTCTTCCCCAAGGGTCAAGCATATGCCGGGTGCTTTCGGCTTGTCGGACGCAGGGGTGACGTTATTGTGAGCACAGTTTTGATTTTGGCCGAGGGTGAGTGATGAAATGGCAAGGACGGCGCGGGTCGCGCAACATTGAGGATCGGCGCGCCATGAGCGGCGGCAAGGCCGTGGGTGGGATCGGCGGCTTGGGCCTGATCGCGGTTGTGGTCATCGGCTATTTCCTTGGCATTGACGTCACGCCACTGTTGGAAGGGGCAGGGGGCATCAGCCCCCAAACCCAGAGCACCCAAATCACCGCCGCCGATGAAGAGGCGGCACAATTCGTCTCCGTCACCCTGGCCGACACCGAAGAGATTTGGACCGGTGTCTTTGCCGAGCAATTGAACGCGCACTACCAGCCGCCGATTCTGGTGCTCTATAAAGGCGTGACCCAAAGCCCCTGTGGCTCCGCCTCGGGGGCGACCGGGCCGTTTTATTGCCCGTCGGATCAAAAAGTTTACCTCGATACCGATTTTTTCACCACGATGAGTCGCGCACTGGGCGCGAAAGGCGATTTTGCCGCCGCTTACGTGGTCGCGCATGAAGTGGCGCATCATGTCCAAAACGAATTGGGCATTTTGGGTCAGGCCAATGCCTACCGCGCGCAAGTGTCAGAGCAAAAAGGCAACGCGGTCTCGGTGATGATCGAGCTTCAGGCCGATTGTTATTCCGGGATTTGGGCGAAAAAGGCCGATGAGGCCTTTGGGTCGATTGAGCATGGCGACATTCGCGAGGCATTGAATGCGGCCAAACAAATCGGTGACGACACATTGCAAAAGAACGCCGGACGGGTGCCGCAACCGCACACCTTTACCCACGGCACCTCCGAGCAGCGCCAAAACTGGTTTGCGACCGGCTATAAAACCGGAGATTTGGCCTCTTGTGACACTTTTTCTGCCGATCGGTTATAAATCTGACAAATCCCTCTTGTCGTCGCCCGCGAGCTTCGATAAATGCCCCATACCGCGACGATGTGCGCGGAACTTTTTGCCCGTGTGGTGGAATTGGTAGACACAGGGGATTCAAAATCCCCCGCTGTAACAGGCTTGGCGGTTCGAGTCCGCCCACGGGTACCATTATTAAAAGAGGTGACTACCAAGTCCTCTTTTAGCTGCCAGTTGGCAGAGAATTTTTATCAGAGAATTTCTATCATGATCCTCATCAAGGTCTGAAGTTCCAGCATTTTCATGTTTTATACCTGTACTGCCATTCTGAAAATTTGAGGGTTTGAACCCCAAAGAATTTTTGGCTTATCTTTTGGATCGCTAAAACGGCACATTATAAACGTCCGTCAAATAAATCTGCTCTGCGTTCTAAGCTGTCAGCGTTAGAGCAGGTACAAGCAGAAGCTGTGACAACCAAAACACGACCTGATAGTCGCATTCGCTATTATACAGAAGAAATTCCAGTTCGAAGGGAAGGCCCAACGCGTGGTGCATTATTCGTAACTGAATATAATCCGGCTACAGGATCGGCCAGACAATGGATGGAAAGTTATAATCAGTCTGGGAATGTAATCCGCGTTCAGGCAAGTGCCGCTGTCTGTAGAGAACGCATAGCGGCGGCAAGGGCGGGGAAGCCATACTCTGAAACAGGGCAGGTTGGCCATGTTCCAGATACAGCTTTGTCGGGAAAGGCAGAACCGCCGGGAGGTTGGTTAGATATGGCCGGAAAACCAAATGATGTTGCTGGCGGTGGACTTTCTTCAAGAATAGGGCAACCTCTACACAGAATGCCAATTGACGGAAAATCCCATGAAGCAGCCACTTAGAAGGCTTGATGCCGCCGATGACATTCAGTTTCAGCCGCCTCTATGCCAGTCAAATAGTTTCGACATATTTGATGGCTTCAGCTTGCCCAGTTTTCACGTCAGTGTGCTTTCGGATGCTGATGGAATTTCAGCATTTGGCGGTTATTTTCGACTGTTTGGAATAAATGATAAAGTAGGGCCAAACCTTTCTGAATGGAACAGCCCGGAGTATTGGAAGTTTTCTTGGCGAGGTCGGGCAGATGATTTCCTATGCTTTGGAACGACCGGGTGGGGCGACCAATACGCCTATCACATTGGAACTTTGGCGCGCGGCAACGAGGCACCTGTGTTTCTGTTGGACGCTTTCACGATGGAAGCGGAACACATAAGCCGCAGCTTTGAGACGTTTTGGGAGAACGACTTTGTTCGAAATGCCATCGCGCCCTATGATGATGTCACAGTTAAAGCCCGCAAGGCCTTAGGCATGTTGGATTGGAATGAACTGGCCGTTTTTACGCCGCCGCTTCAACTTGGAGGAACGGAAAGCACGTCGGAGTTTCAAAAAATGACCGCACGCGCTGCGATGATCGTGAATGGCGATATAACCTCACAGATTGATGCTCTGGGCGATGAGCACGAGATCCTGAGACTAGAACAGTACAGCGACGATTTAAACCGGCCTAGGATGCGCATTCTGACGCGCTGAGGCCGGAGATTTTTATCTAGATCAGGCGACCTCTTTCAACCGAACCAAAAAGGATGCCGGACTGATGTCCTCAATCCAAAAGAATATTGAGAGGAAAGAGGCGAATGCTGTGGTTTTAAAGGGAGTAGGGCGTTTTATCGCGATTTGGGGTGTGCAAAGCGTGGCATTGGGGGCGGCAACGTTTCTTTACACAGGGTTGTTTCACAGCAATATCTATTGGCCCTTTGCGCCCCTTAGCCAAATTGCGGGTGGGATTTTGGACTATGTCTTTGTTGCGCTGTTCCCCCTTTTGATACTGCTTTTCCGGTGCGAGCAAGGTCGGTCTCTCGCGCCACGACGACATGGATCGTCTATATTTTCTTTGGTGTAGGTCTGCTCGCATGCAATGTCGTTGTGGCTTTCCTGTCTGGAGGCATTTTCACTGGAGACAGCCTTTGATATTGCGACACAGGACGTGTTGGACAGTCATCGCGATGACCAAACAGGAGGACACGGCTCAATGTATGTCGAAGACGAGGTCAAAACGGAGGTTACCCAGTTTGTCGAACAGCTGTTCGCAATGGATGATGCGCACCGCTTGCCATCTGTGCGGTGGTGCAAAGAGATGGCGGCCCAGGCGCTGCATGATTTAGGCTTGGATGATCTGGGTGCCTCTCAGGTCTGTGTCGCGGAAGCAAAGCGCACCCTACGCCTTGAGGAACCATCAGATGATCTGAAAGAGGCGACCTCTGCATACTGGCAGCAAAGAGTTATGTCGCTGAGTGAGAAACGCATAAGTTTTTTGCAACCTTATGACATCAAACCGATCAAGGCTGAGGCTCTTAAATGGATTGAAACCTGTTTCACAGAGCACATGATTGAACTCGGCGGTGAAGTCCCTCGTTCAGAAGTTCAAGGAGCACGCTTCACAACGATGGGTGTCCGGCATCTTCGGCACAATCTGCACCTTCAGGTCTTGATTTATGGCAAAATTGACAATCCGCTTAAGCCGTATGTCTCGGCACAGATTGTTTCCTCTGAGACGCCAATCACCGACATGTCTTTAGAAAAAATCGTTGGTATTGGCGCGTGGAAGCTCTCGCTGGATACTCTTTCAAAAGAGGCATTGTGCGATCTACTCGTCGAACCCTTCGCGATGTTAGAAGTGCTTGTCGCACAATTTGACCCGTAGGCCATGTGGCGCACAAACCTCAATGAGGCGCTCAATCGCCGGTTTGGGGCACCTGTCGATCCCGGCGTGACAAATCAAATAGGCCAAAGGTTCCCAAGAGTAGTCACGGACGTTAGTCTGGCTTTAGTGAGCCGCGAATCGAGGCTGTGGAGGTCGGGATGACAAAATTTCCCAGATTTAACCTTCAATTTAGTCATATCGACCACAGGCGCGCGCCTTTAGGGCAATATGACTGCAATTGCTCCTGTATTCTGGCTTTATAACCAAACAAAACTTCAGGGATCTCACATGAAAAATACCACAGTTCTCGGCGCATTTGGCGCTTTGGCCCTTTTGGGCGCCACTTTGGCCACACCAGCCGCCGCCGATAAGCTCGATGACGTTTTGGGCTCGGGCAAGCTGCGTTGCGCCGTTGTTCTCGACTTCCCGCCGATGGGCTACCGCGACGCCAACAACGACCCGGCCGGTATGGACGTGGACATCTGTCATGATCTCGCAACCCGCATGGGCGTAGAAGCCGAAGTCGTCGGCGTCACCTGGGCCGAGCGTATTCCGTCGCTGATCTCTGGCCGCACCGATGTGGCGATTGCCTCCTCCTCGGACTCGCTTGAGCGCGCCCAGACCGTTGGCTTCACCATCCCCTACATGGTGTTCCAATTCCAATCCTTGCTGCCTGCCGATTCCGAAATCACCGAATGGGACCAACTCCAAGACGCCAATGTCGGTGTCGCGGTTGGCACGACCTATGAATCCGAACTGACCGATTACAGCGCCGCCAATTGGCCGGATGGCAAAGGCAAAATCACCACGTTCCAAGCCGAAAACGACACCTATCTTGCCGTGTCCCAAGGCCGCGTCGAAGCCGGTATCGCCACAGACACCGCCATCGCCAACATTCTGCAATCGGATAGCTTTTCCAACCTCAAAGCCGGTCCCGTGGCCCCCTTTGGCGCGGATATCGTTGGCTTTATGACCGAGCGGAACGAATTTGGCTGGATCAACTACCTGAACCTCTACATCAACCACGCCTACCGCGACGGCACGCTCGGTGATCTCTATACGAAACACATCGGCGGCGAAATGCCCGACCTGACGACTTTGGGCGTCTACTACTAACTCCTGATTTAACGTCACATTGGCGGCGGCAGGCACCCCCTGTCGCCGTCCAACTTATGGGTCATTTGGATGGATTATCAATTCCACTGGCGACCGGTTATTCAGGCTCTTCCCGATCTTCTGAAAGCCTCACTGGTCACACTTCAGGTCTCAATCATCGCAATGGCACTTGGTCTGATGATCGGCCTTGTGCTCTATTTCTTCCGCTCAAGCCAACTGCGTGTTCTACGCGGGTTTGGTTCGACCTGGGTCGAAATTGCGCGCAACACGCCGTCTCTGTTCCAGATTTTCGTGTTTTATTGGGGCCTTGGCGAGTTCGGTATTTTTCTCAGCTCCTATACGGCGGTCGTTGCCGCGCTGACCTTTAACTGTGCGGGCTATATGGCCGAGACCTATCGCGGTGGCTTTAACGCGGTGAACGCCGGTCAGGACAAAGCCGCACGTACGTTGGGGATGAACCGGATGCAATCCATGCGCTATGTGGTGTTGCCGCAGGTGTTGCGTGCCATTTACGGGCCGATGACGAACCAGTTCACTTGGGTCATTCTGGCTTCCTCTTTGGGGATGCTGGCGGGTCTGCGTGAATTGTCGGGCGAGACGCAATATTTCAACTCGCGCACCTTCCGCACCTTTGAATTCTTCGCCGCCACCGCCGTGATCTACTATCTGATCGCCAAAATGGCGCTGATTTTGATGGCCATTCTGGGCCGACCCTTGTTCAAAGCGGAAAGGGCAAAGTCATGACCGATGTCTTTACCACGCTGCAGTGGAGTGACCTGACCTTCCTGCTCGAAGGGGCTTGGAAAACCATCCAAATCTCAGTCGTTTCCATCCTTTTGGGCACGCTTTTGGGTATGGTGTTTGGCTGGCTGATGTCGCTGAACAACAAGCTGATCACCTTTGCGGTCATGGCCGTGCTGGATGTGTTCCGCTCGGTGCCTTTGCTGATCCAATTGATCCTGTTTGACAGTTTCGTGGCAATTGCGGGCTTTCCGTTGCCGGCATTTTGGTCGGGTACGATCGTGTTGATCATCTACACCGCCTCGCTTGTCGCCGTTGTGGTCCGCTCCGGCATCGACGCTGTGCCGCCCGGTTTGCGGGCTGCGGCGCGCTGTTTGGGGATGAGTTACTGGCAAGAAATGCGCCATGTGACCACACCCGTCGGCCTGCGCACGGCGTTTCCGTCCTGGCTTGGTGTGGCCTTGGCAACCATCAAAGACTCTGCGCTGGTCTCGGCCATCGGCTATGTCGAATTGCTGCGCGCCTCGCAAATCCTCAACACCCGCACCCAAGAGTCGGTCAAAATCATGCTGCTGGTCGGCCTGATCTATTTCATCATCTCCTATCCGCTGTCGCGATTGGGCGCACGTTACGAACAGAGGCAAAAATCATGATCGTACTGGAAAACCTGCACAAATCCTTTGGCCCTCTGGAAGTTCTCAAAGGCATCAACCTGACCGTGGACAAGGGCGAGGTCGTGTCGCTGATCGGCGCGTCTGGATCGGGCAAATCGACGTTGCTCTATTGCATCAACGCGCTGGAAACCATTGATGGCGGCAAGGTCACCGTCGATGGGGTGGACGTGCATGCCAAGGGCACCGACATCAACAAGCTGCGCCAGAAATTGGGCACGGTGTTTCAGCAATGGAACTCATTCCCGCATTTGACCGCACTTGAAAACGTGGCCCTCGCGCCGCGTGTGGTGTCGAAATTCAGCCGCAAAGACGCGCAGGAGATCGCCGCAAAGCAACTCAAACACGTCGGCTTGGGTGACAAGCTCAACCACTATCCGTCGCAGCTTTCGGGCGGTCAGCAACAGCGTTTGGCGATTGCCCGCGCGCTGGCGATGGAACCGACCTATATGTTGTTTGACGAAGCCACCTCGGCGCTTGACCCAGAACTTGTTGGCGAGGTGCTCGACATCATGCGGCTTTTGGCCTCTGAGGGCATGACCATGATTGTTGTGACGCACGAGATGAGCTTTGCCCGCGATGTCTCTGATCGCGTTGCCTTTTTCAAGAAAGGCGTTTTGGCCGAAATCGGGGCACCCGAGCAGGTGATGAACAATCCGCAAGACCCCGATCTGCAACGGTTCCTCTCCACCATCGGCTAATCGCCTCAGATCACACAGCAACAAAGCCGCCGTTCCTCACATAGGAGCGGCGGTTTTTTCGTGCGCGATGTTCGTGCGCGATGTGTGGCCCAAATAAAACCCCCGCGCCATGTTTCAGGCGCGGGGGGATCTGTTTGAGTGCGGCAGCGGAGTGCTGCGGATCTTATCCGGCCAAAAGGGCCGCGTTGCCGCCCGCCGCGGTGGTGTCAACGCACATGTGCCGTTCATGGGCAACATGGGCGGCATCCGGCAGGGCGGTGATCAGCGGCAAGATCGCGCCGTCGCGCAGAGACAGCGCCTCGGCATAGGCGCGCGGTTCACGCCCCCAATAGATCACGCCATCAAAGCCTGACAGTGAGGTCAATACGGCGGGGTCAATCGCGCCTTTGACCGGGATCGCAACCCCGCCCAAGGCCTCAACAGCGGCGATTTGTGCCTCGACGGCCGTTTGTCCCGGTCCCATACACAGGATCGGTGCGCGCGCATAGCTGCGCAGGGTGTTGGCCTCGCCGGTCGGCCCCGGCATTTCCGTGGCCGCCAAAAGCGCACCGCTTTGGGTCTTGGTCAGTACCGCTTTGAGGGCCTCCACATCACAAGGAGCCTCCCAAACACCGGCCTCGGGGGCAGCCTGTGGTTTGACAAACCGGGTCAGATAGCTTGGTCCGCCCGCTTTCGGCCCGGTGCCCGAAAGCCCTTCGCCGCCAAAGGGTTGGCTGCCAACGATGGCACCGATTTGGTTGCGGTTGACGTAGAGGTTGCCAACATGAATGCCATCCGCAATCTCTTGCACCCGCGTGTCGATCCGGGTGTGCAGACCAAAGGTCAGACCAAATCCGCGCGCGTTCACATCCGCAATCACCTTGTCCAACTCATGCGCCTTAAAGGTGGCAACATGCAGCACAGGCCCGAAAATCTCGCGCCCCAGATCGGCAATACAGCCAACTTTCAACAGGGTCGGGGCAACGAAGAGGCCAGAGGTCGGCGCATCAACGCGATGGAGCAACGCCCCCTTGGCCTCGTTGGCGGCGATATAGGCGTTGATGCTGTCATAGGCGGTTTGGTTGATGACGGGGCCAACATCGGTGGTCAACGCCCAAGGGTCGCCAACGCAAAGTTCATCCATCGCGCCTTTGAGCATGTCGATGAAATGCGGGGCGATGTCCTCTTGGACATAGAGGCACCGCAGCGCCGAACAGCGTTGGCCCGCCGATTGAAAGGAGGAGGCGACAATGTCGCGCACGGCTTGCTCGGGCAGGGCGGTCGAGTCGACCAACATGGCGTTCAACCCGCCGGTTTCCGCGATCAACGGCGCGCCTGCGTCCATCGTGCCGGCCATGGCGCGGCGGATGGATTGGGCCGTTGCGGTTGAGCCGGTGAACACCACGCCCGCCACGCGCGCGTCCGAGCTCAGCACCCGGCCCACGGTGGACCCAAGCCCGGTGATCAGTTGCAGAACGGTGTTCGGCACGCCCGCCTCATGCAGCAATGACACGGCGATGCTGGCGATCACGGGGGTGGTTTCGGCGGGTTTGGCGATCACGCCATTGCCTGCGGCCAAAGCCGCGCCGATTTGGCCGGAGAAAATCGCCAGAGGGAAATTCCATGGGCTGATTGCAGTGAAAACACCGCGCGCTTCAATGGTGTCGCCACGCATTTCGGCCTGACCGGCGTAATAGCGCAGGAAATCAACCGCTTCACGCAGTTCGCCAACGCAATCGGCCAAGGTTTTTCCCGCCTCGCGCGCCAAAGTGGCAAAGATCAGACCGGCGTTGGCCTCGTAGAGATCGGCGGCGCGACGCAGCACCTCCGCGCGCTCAGACACAGGCGCATCCCACGCCGTTGCATCTTCGATGGCGCGCAGGGCCGTGGCCTCGTCCGCTTCCAAAACTGCGCTCACGACCTCACCCGTGGCCGGGTTTACAACATCGCAGGTCTTGCCCGTGGCCGGGCGCAGCGTGATCGGTCCGGCGTGGGGCAGGGGCACGTTCCGGGCGGCGTCAATCTCTGCCAGAGTGGCCTCATCCGAGAGATCAAACCCTTTGGAATTGGTTCGACCTTCGGTGGCAAACAGGTCTTTTGGAGCGCGCAGACCGGAAGGGGCGGTGGCGGCGGCCAGCGCGGTGAACGGATCGGCGGCGATCTCTTCCGGGCTAACATCTTCGTCCACCAATTGGTTCACAAAGGACGAGTTCGCGCCATTTTCAAGCAGTCGGCGGACCAGATAGGCCAACAAATCACGATGCGCACCAACCGGGGCGTAGATCCGACAGCGGGTTTTTTCGTCTTTGATCACAACATCATGCAGCTGCGCGCCCATGCCATGCAGACGCTGAAATTCAAACGGACGGCCATCGGCCATTTCCAAAATCGCAGCGACGGAATGGGCGTTATGGGTGGCGAATTGCGGATAAATCCGATCAGAATAGCCAAACAATTTGCGTGCATTGGCGATGTAGCTGACATCGGTCGCGGTCTTGCTGGTGAACAGCGGGAAATCGTCGAGCCCCTCGACCTGCGCCCGTTTCATTTCGGTGTCCCAATAGGCACCTTTGACCAGACGGACCATGATTTTACGATCCAAACGCGTGGCCAGTGCATTCAGCCAGTCAATCGTCTGACCGGCACGTTTGCCATAGGCCTGAACCACGACGCCAAAGCCATTCCAACCCGTAAGATCGTCGCTGGACAGCACCGCTTCGATCACTTTGAGGGAGAGAACCAGACGGTCCTGTTCTTCGGCGTCGATGTTCAGACCGATCCCGGCCTGTTTCGCCATCACCGAAAGATCATGCACGATTGGCACCAGCTCGGCCATCACGCGCGCCTCTTGGGCGACCTGATAGCGCGGATGCAAAGCCGAGAGTTTGATTGAGATGCCCGGATTGGTTTCGACCGAGCCGTGGGTGGCGGCTTTGGCAATGCTTTTGATCGCATCGCTGTAGGATTTGGCATAGCGCGTGGCGTCGGCTTTCGTCATCGCGGCCTCGCCCAACATGTCATAGCTATAGGTATAGCCCTGTTTTTCGCGCTCGCGCGCCCGATCCAGCGCCTTGTCGATGGTCTGGCCCAAAACGAACTGACGGCCCATCTGTTTCATCGCCTGGCCCACCGCGACCCGGATCACTGGCTCGCCCACACGTTTGATCGCAGAGCGCAGCACACGCGCCACGCCCGGATCGCGTTCGTCCAACACCCGGCCTGTGAGCATCAGCGCCCAAGTTGAGGCATTGACCAGTGGCGAAGAGGCCTCGCCAATGTGTTTCGACCAATCGGAGGGGGCGATTTTATCTTCGATCAGTGCGTCGATGGTCGTGGCGTCCGGCACGCGCAACATCGCTTCGGCCAGACACATCAGGGCCACGCCCTCTTGGGTCGAAAGACCATATTCGGCGAGGAATTTCTCCATCAATCCGGGGTTGGCCTCAGCCCGAATACGGCGGATATACCCCGCCGCCCGGTTTGAAATCGCCACACGATCCGGCTCGGTCAGAGCGGCCTGATGCATGAGGTCTTTCAAAACATCCTGTTCAGGTGCAATTTTGGCGCGCCCTGCAAACGTATCGAATTTATGATCGAACATGGTCCACTCCGGAATTTGTTTTACCCTGAATATCTGCGTTCCACTGGTCGTTGCGTCCAAAAGAGGGTATTGGAGAAGGTAAATCGGACAAAAACAGACGTTAAAAAGGACGAATGATGATTATTGACGAGGCTGACCGTAAAATCCTACGCGAATTGCAACATAATGCTCGGATTCCGGTGACGGAATTGGCCAAACGGGTCGGCCTCTCGAAAACGCCCGTGGCCGCGCGGATCAAGAATATGGAAGAGGCCGGGCTGATTTCAGCCTACCGCGCCGTGGTCTCACCGCTCAAGCTCGGATTGAGTCATGTCACATTTGTTGAGGTGCGGATGTCCGACACTCGCGAATCCGCGCTCAAGAAATTCAACGAAGCGGTCAAGCTCGTGCCCGAGATCGAGGAATGCTATATGATCGCCGGTGGGTTTGATTATCTCGTCAAAGTGCGCGCCCATGATATTGCCCATTATCGCCAAGTGATGGGAGACAAAATTTCGGCGCTGCCCTTTGTCAACTCGACCTCAACCCATGTGGCGATGGAGGCCATTATTGAGCCGTCAGAAATCGTGATCTAACCTTATTGAGCCGTCAGAAATCGTGATCTAACCTTTTGATCCCTGCGAGGCGGAGATTTGTGGCATTTACCAAGATGTTACGCCGCGTTTGTCGCCAAGTTTCCGTCACAGTGATTCGAAGAAGGTTGGTGTTATTGTTTTCACTTTTGCCCTATTTTAAAACAATCGCGTTCATTGGTTCCATTCCGAGAATGGCGATCCGCGAATGGGTTAAAATTGAGGCAGGATAAAGGCGGCTTCCGTTGGGGAAGTTGACTTAAGGTTAATCAGCGTCACATGATCCCTGTTCTGAAAGATGGGAATGAATTTAGTCCATTGAATATAAATGATAAAAAAACATTTTTCTCACTAAAAACTCCGCTCAACCCATGCGCGATTCCGGTGAGAACAGGCCAATTTCACCTCTTGATTTGCGGCAAATTTCCAAGACAGGACAATTTTTCGCCCATTTTCCCCGTTTGCACGGACACCATTTTGCCCTATCCAGAAGAAGCCCAACTGGGGGGCAACATAAGGCCACGGGGGCGGCTGCGTTAAGTTTCGAAGTCCGAGAAGGACGTCGGCTTGCGTGTCCGATGTGGTAAACTGATCGTTCATTCGATCTGCTGCTGCGTGTGACGATTGCGAGTTTTGCCATCGATCTGATGGCTGTGTCTTCTCGACCTTTATAGCATAACTGCAGACGCTTTGGTCTTGTGTTTCTGGGGATTCATCCGGGGAACCGGTCGCGTTATTTTTCCGTTCTTGTCGAGCGGTGGTGAAGGAATGAGAAGATGACATATAGGCATGATGATTGCGATCCAAAAGATCCAACTCCGACAACACCGGCCCCGATTACAGGGACTGTTGATGGGACCGCAGGTGACGATTATATCGACGTCGCTTACACTGGCGATCCTGAGGGTGATGTCATTGATGGGGCGGACGGACTGAATGATATTGTCTATGCAGGCGGCGGTGATGACACCGTGCTGGGTGGCGAAGGCGATGACACCATCTATGGCGACACAGGCGTAACCACCACCACATCCACCGAGACATTCTCTTGGGCTGACATCAAAGATCAGGATTATTGCGGCATTGGCACCGTGGACAATGGCGAGGACCTTGAAGGTCTGACGCTGACCCAAGACACCGGCAATATCACAGTGACGGTCACCACCCCGGACACTTATGACACACGGCACGCCAGCAATATCGGTGTGGATTCAAATTTCTCCACCAACAGCATTAACACTGATGGCGTTGATGGCGCAGATTCCAACTCCTCCCTCGTATCCAACGCGGCGGCGGGCGAAGTCGGCACCTATGACATGTCCTTCTCGGACGATGTGCAAAACGTCACATTCAACATTTCCGACATTGACGCCAATCTCGGTCAGGTGACCGTGATCGCCTATGACGCGGACGGCAATGAAATTCCGGTGACATTTGACATCGGCTCTGACCTGACCCTCTCCGGCAATACGGTCACCGCCGCAGACACCGACAACGTGTCCCCCACCGCAGATAGCAACACCGTCACCGTGACCATCGAGGGCCCAGTGGCCTCGCTGCAGATCATTCACACCAACCCGGGCACCGGCGTGTCGGGCGTTCATATTTCTGACGTGACCTTTGACGCGGTCTCCGGCACCGAGCTGACCGAAGGCGAAGGCGACGACACCTTGATTGGTGGCGCAGGCGATGACGTGATCTTTGGCCAAGGTGGCAATGACACGTTGCAAGGCGACGAAGGCACCAACACGCTGGACGGCGGCGCAGGCGACGACACCTTTATTGGGGGGGCCGGTGCGGACACGTTCACGGGTGGCGCGGGTCAAGATAACATTGATTATTCTGGCTCAGGCGCTGCGGTCAATGTTGACCTTTCGACCTCGACGCTCTCCGGTGGCGACGCGGCAAACGACACCATCTCCAGCGGCATCGACGGTGTGATCGGCTCTGAATATGACGACACCCTGACCGGCTTTGATTATCAGGGCACCGATCCGTCCGATACATATACCAATGAATTCTGGGGCATGGGTGGCGACGACACCATTTCCGGTGGCGGTGGCGACGACTATCTCGATGGTGGCGACGGCGTTGATCATATCGAAGGCGGCGCAGGCGATGACACCATCATCGGCGGCGACATTGGCAGCCCGGATCGCGGCTATCCGGGCCTCTTCCCCGGCGACACGGACACCACCAATGACATGGACACGCTGCTGGGCGGCGCGGGCAATGACACGATTTACGGTGGCGATGACAACGATTACATCGACGGCGGTGCCGACAACGACACCATCGACGGCGGCTTTGACGATGACACCATTTTGGGTGGCTCTGGCGATGACTTTATCGTCGGTGGCGAAGGTTCCGACACCATCGACGGCGGCGACGGCAATGACACCATCTATGGTGGTCTTGCTCCGGGCTTCCCCGACAGTCTGAATGTTCCCGATGACGAGGGCGATCTTGTCACCGACAACGGCAAGGACGTGATCCACGGCGGTGCAGGCAACGATACGATCTATGGTCAAGACGACGATGATCTGATCTATGGCGATGCAGGCGACGACACCATCTATGGCGGCATCGACGACGACACGATCTATGCTGGCGCAGGTCATGACATTGTCGATGGTGGCGCAGATCAAGATACGATCTACGGCGGTGGCGACAACGACGTCCTCTCCGGTGGCGATGACCAAGATACGATCTATGTCTCCTTGGACGATGTGACCTCTGGTGTGAACAACACCACGGTGCACGGCGGTGCCGGCGGCGTGGATTGGGATACGCTTGATCTGTCCGGCCTGTTGTCCAATGGCTGGGTGATCACCCACGAAGTCCAAAACGCCGACTCCGATGGCAATGGCTATGACGGTCAGATCCAGCTCTACAACGCCGCTTTGGACCAATACGCCAACATCAACTACACCAACATTGAGGAAATCATCCCTTGCTTCACCCCGGGGACGCTGATTGCGACCCCCAAAGGCGAAGTTGCGGTGGAAACCCTCAACGTCGGCGATAAAGTCATCACGCGTGACAATGGTCTTCAGGCGATCCAGTGGATTGGCAAGAAAGCACTGTCCTCTGCCGATTTGGTGGCCCGTCGTGAATTGATGCCTGTGATGATCCGTCAGGGCGCACTTGGTGCCGGTCTGCCGGAACGTGACATGATGGTGTCTCCAAACCACCGCATGTTGGTTTCTAACGAAAAAGCCGCGCTTTTGTTTGACGAACACGAAGTTCTCGTGGCCGCCAAACACCTCACCCGCCTGGACGGTGTTGAGGTGATGGACTCGGCTGAGGTGACCTATATCCACGTCATGTTCGAGCGCCACGAAGTGGTCCTCTCGGATGGGACATGGTCGGAAAGCTTCCAGCCGGGCGATTACACGCTCGCCGGAATTGGCGAAGACGCCCGTCAGGAAATCTTTGCACTGTTCCCGGAATTGCAAGACGTGTCGGCCCGCGGTGGTTTCACCGCCGCCCGTCGCATCCTTCGCAAACACGAAGCCGAACTTTTGGTCTCCTGATCCAAATTTAAGAACGCTCTCCCGGCGTTGGTGACACGTTCACCTGCGCCGGGTAACCTCGGTGGCCACAGGGGGCTGGGCCACCAGAGGCCAATCTGTTGATCTGTCATGTGACATTCTCCAAAGCGCGTACCGGCCTTGGCCGATGGCTTTGTGAGGGCACATCACACCTTAGCCAGTGCCGCGATGTTACGTCGTGCCAAAACCGCGCCCCAGTGCTTTCCATCCGACCAAAGCAAGACTGAACGCGCTCAGAGCCGCAACCAATATTGGCATCAGCACAGAGCCGTGTCTCGGGGCACAACGCTTTACGCACCGCGCGCAATCAACCCCGACAACACAAGCCCAATCGGCATCATGCCCCATGCGAACAACCGATAGAGGCTGTTGACCCGTCCCAAAAGCACATCTGGGATCGCGCGCTGTCGATGGGACACGGAGACAGTGTTCCAAAATCAGCCCGTAAACCTGTGCATTTAAGCCCAAGTTTTCCTGAACATGCAAAACAAGTGCGATCATCATCATATGGAACAGCAGATTCCAAACCCCGGTGATCCACGCGAGCCATGCCCATGCCACTGGCGAGGATAACGTGATGAAGCGGGCGAAAGGTCATTGGGCTCCAAAGTGATTGAAAAAACTTCGCCAAACGTCACATTTGACGCCAATCTTCCACTGTATCCATGTCCCAAGTCGCCGCCTCGGAGGGCATCTCCACGCGTTTGGCGCCGTATTTTGCAATCAAGTCCTGTGCGCCGTGATCGCCTGTCAGGGTCTCAAATTCGGGCAGGACGGATGCGGGAAAGATCACCGGGTGACCATCGCGCCCGCTTTGACTCATCGCCCGCACAATCTGCGTCCCCTCAAAGGTTTCAAACAGCACAACCAAGGTTTCCAGATGTGCGGCTGTGACAAAAGGCAAGTCGGCGAGCATCGTGATGAACCCGTCATAGCCGCCTGAAATCGCCGCTTGGGCGAGGGATTTGAGCGTGGCGGACAGGCCCTCATCGGCCTGTTCTACACAGATAAAGGCATCGCTGGGACGCAAGATCGCACGGCGGCTGGCGAAATACGGATGGGTGTCCGGCGGCAAAGCGACCAAAACATCATGGGCCTTTGCCGCCGTGATCGCCCGGCGCAACAGCGTGTCGGGCGCATGCAGGGACGGCGGGGTCGACAGTTTGTCAAACCCCATCCGAGAGGAATTCCCAGCCGCACAAATTCCCGCAAGCAACCGCATTTTGAGCCCTTATTTTGGCCGACCTATTTTTCTGGCAACAGTCCGCGCGGTGAGAACCGCAACACGACCAAAAGGATCACACCCATGGTCAGATAGCGCATATAGGCCACGCGTTCGATCAATCCGGCCTTAAACGCCGAGCCATCGTCCATACCCGAGGTGATCACATTGACGACCCACGCGCCAATCGGTTCGACCTCGATCCACAGGAACCAAATCAACATGCCGCCCAACACCGCGCCCCAGTTGTTGCCTGATCCGCCGACAATCACCATGACCCAAACGAGGAAGGTGTAGCGCAGCGGTTGGTAGGTGGTGGGGGTGAGCTGGCCGTCAAGCGTGGTCATCATCGCGCCCGCAACGCCGATGATCGCCGCCCCCAACACGAAGATTTGCAAGTGTCGCCCGGTGACGTTTTTGCCCATGGCTTCGGCGGCCGTCTCGTTGTCACGGATCGCGCGCATCATCCGTCCCCACGGGCTTTTGAGCGCCAATTCCATTGCAGTGACGATGAGAATAATCACCGCCAGAAACAGCAAGGCGTAGAGAAGTTTGACAAAAATCGACGACCCTGTGGTTGGGTCCATGCCAAACCGGGTCATCATGTCCAAAAACCATTGCGCGGTTTGCAGGTCGATTTCATTCGGGACCGGGCGCGGCAACCCGTTGACGTTTTTGACGCCGCGCGACAGCCAGTCTTCGTTTTTCATCACCGCAAGGATGATCTCGGCGATGCCCAGCGTGGCGATGGCCAGATAATCGGAGCGCAGCCCCAGCGCGGTTTTGGCCACAAGCCAAGCTGCGCCCGCCGCCAAAATCCCGCCGACGGGCCATGCCAAAATCACCGGCAAACCAAGCCCGCCGAGATAGCCAGAAACCGCCGGATCGACGGCTTCAATCGCCGCAACCGCCGGGTCCAAAAGGAAGCGGAACAGGAAGAACCCAAGGATCAAAATCGCGGTCAAAACCAAACCGCGCGCCCGGCTCTTTGGCATCTTTTTCCACAGCATGGCAGCGCCCGCGATGATCGCGACACCGAGCACAAGCGCGGCGATGATGCGCCCACCGCCCGCAGACCATGCGGCGGGGACGGGTGGCATCGAGGTCAGCACAACGGCCAAGCCGCCCAAGGCGACAAAGCCCATGACGCCGACGTTAAACAGCCCCGCATAGCCCCATTGCAGGTTCACCCCCAAGGCCATGATCGCAGAGATCAGCCCCATGTTGAGGATGGACAGCGCGGAATTCCACGATTGCAACAGGCCGACCGCCGCGATCAGCAGGGCCATCGCCAAGAAATACAGAGGCGCCCGAGATTTGGTTCCATTCGATTGTGTCATATCGATTGCCCCTTAAAGAGACCCGTGGGTTTGAACAACAACACGATGATCAGGATGGCGAAAGAGACGGCGAATTTGTAATCCGTCGACAAAAGCTGCACCAAACCGTCCGGGCTCCAACTGTCTGGGCTGAGATAGGTGAGCACCTTTTTGAACGCGTAGGTCAGCGTCACCTCGGAAAAGGCAATGACAAACCCGCCGGCAATCGCGCCCAGCGGATTGCCGATGCCCCCGACGATGGCGGCGGCAAAGACCGGCAAGAGAAGCTGTTGATAAATAAAGGGTTTGAACGATTTGTCCAAACCGTAAAGCGCGCCCGCGATGGTGGCCAAAGCGGCAACCAAAAGCCATGTGATCGTGACCACACGCTCCGGGTTGATACCGGACAAGAGCGCCAAATCTTCGTTATCCGAGAAGGCGCGCATGGATTTCCCGGTGCGGGTTTTGTTCAAAAACCAAAACAGCGCAGCCACGGTGATCAAGGCGACAACGACGGTGATGACTTGGGTGGTTTTGATCGCAAGCCCTTCGTCTAAACCCGACCAGGCCTTGAAATCGCGGGCATTGACGAGGAAGCGCGCGCCATCGGCAAAACGGCGGTCTTCTGTGCCCACAACCATGCGCACGAGGCCGTTCATGACGAACATCACCCCGGTGGAGACGATGACCAACATGACGGGGGCGGCTTTGACTTTGCGGTAGAATTTGTAAACCACGCGGTCGGTGGTCAGCAACAACAGCGCCGTGACCAAGATGCCAAAGGGCAGGGCGAGAAGGGCGGTTGGCAACGGCCCAAGCGAGATGCCCCAGCTTTGAAACAGCGCCGTGACCAAGACAACGATCATCGCGCCAAAGGACATGGTTTCACCATGGGCAAAGTTTGAAAACCTAAGCACGCCGTAAATCAGCGTCACGCCCAAAGCCCCAAGCGCAAGCTGTGCGCCGTAGGCCGTGGCGGGGATCAGAACGAAATTGGCGAAGGCCACGAGGGCGTTGAGGATATCCATCTGTTAGCCCCCCAAGAATGTACGACGGACTTCGGGGTTGGCCAAAAGGGCTGCCCCCGTGTCGGTGTAAGCATTGGCGCCTTGGACAAGGACATAGCCTTTGTCCGCGATTTCAAGCGCTTGTCGGGCGTTTTGTTCGACCATGAGGATGGAAATTCCAGTGCGGGCGACCTCGATGATCCGGTCAAACAGCTCGTCCATCACGATGGGTGAGACGCCTGCCGTCGGTTCATCGAGCATCAGCAATTTCGGTTGGGTCATCAACGCGCGACCGACAGCGACCTGTTGGCGTTGCCCACCAGAGAGCTCGCCCGCGTTTTGGTTGCGCTTGTCCTTCACCGCCGGAAACAGCTCATAGACCTGCTCGATCGTCTCTTCGATGTCGTCATTGCGAATGAACGCGCCCATCTCCAAATTCTCGCGCACCGTCATAGTCGGGAAAATATTGTGGGTCTGCGGCACAAAGCCCATGCCTTTATAGACGCGTTCTTGCGGCGACAATTTGGTAATGTCTTGCCCATCGAGATGCACATGGCCCTCGCGTAGGTTCAACATGCCAAACACCGCCTTCATCGCGGTGGATTTGCCGGCGCCATTGGGACCAACGATGACGGCGATCTCACCTTTTTGCACGGTCAGGGTACAGCCATGCAGAATATCCGCACCAGAGCCATAGCCGCCGCGCATCTCACTTGCGTGGAGGAAATTCATTCTGCGTCCTCCCAAAACTCGATCTTGAAGGAGTCGAGAAAGTCTTTGTGCCGTATTTTGAACGCGTCGTTGATGTCATCCGCAATCTCATAGGTGACGATCTGTGCCGTATCGGATGCGCCGACCAAAACCGTGTTCGCGTAGACAATATGCAAACCGTCAATACTCGCGGCGTAATAGAGGGTTTCGGTGTCATGGTCGGCCACAGTCACCGGGACGATGCCAAAAACAGGCACCTGAGACACGCTCATCTGAGAGGCCGCCGCAGCGTATTCCAGTGCGATGCTTTGCACTTGGGTGCGACTCATCCCAGCGTTCAATCCGAGGCCCTCGTAAATCACCATGCCATAATTCAGATCATCGGCGCGAAACATCGCGGTGATGTCGTCGTTGGACGCACTTGTGGGCTTCCATTTAAACGGGTTGCCACAAAAGGACAAAGTGGTCGCGATTTTTTGGCAGCTGACATCTCCGGTATCGGAAAAATCCCAAGTGCCATTGTTAAAAAGATCCACCCGTTTGCCATCCACAAAAGCGGTGCCGACGATGGATTGAGCGAGAGCAGGGGCGGCAAACATCATCAGCCCGCCGCAGAGGACAGCGGAAAAGACAGGCGACAGGCGGATCATTCGGTCCCCTCCGTCACAGTTGCTGCGGTTTTGTTTTTCACGCCCGTGCCCAAATAGGCCTCGATCACCGCCTCATTCCTCATGATCTCGCTGGCCGTGCCCGTCGCCATCACTTTACCCTCAGCCATCACAATGACCGGATCGCACAGCTGTTTGATGAACTCCATGTCATGTTCGATCATGCAAAACGTATAGCCGCGCTCAGTGTTCAGGCGCTTGATCGCATCGCCAATCGTGTACAGCAGCGTGCGGTTCACGCCTGCGCCAACCTCATCAAGAAACACCATTTTGGCATCGACCATCATTGTGCGGCCCAGTTCCAAAAGCTTTTTCTGACCGCCGGAAATCTCGCCCGCTTTCAAATCTGCGATATGAGAAATAGTCAGAAACTCAAGGACCTCATCGGCCTTTTCACGCAGGGCGCGTTCCTCGGCAGCGATCTGTTTGCGTTTGAACCAGGCATTGACCAGCGTCTCTCCTGTTTGCCCCGCAGGCACCATCATCAAATTTTCACGCACCGTCATGCTTGAGAACTCATGCGCGATTTGGAACGTGCGTAAAATGCCCTTGGCAAAGAGTTGGTGCGGTTTGAGGCCGGTGATGTCCTCACCGTCAAACAAAACCTGCCCTGAGGTCGGGGTCAAAACCCCGGCGATGCAGTTGAAAAGCGACGTTTTTCCCGCGCCATTGGGCCCGATGAGCCCAGTGATCGTGCCTTGCTCAAGCGTGAGCGAAGCCCCGTCCACGGCCCGAAAACCGCCGAAATGCATGTGCAGATCACGCACTTCGATCATATGGTGTATCCCCGTTTTTGATCCGGCTCTTTTGCGAATGGGACCGGATAAGAAATATGGCCCGGAGCGTCAAGTGACGACTGTCCGGGCCATATCAAATGTTGCGTTTAGCGGATCGAAACGGTTTCAAACGCGCCGTCTTTGATCGTGTAGTAGCGGTAGGAGCCAGCGGCCTCACCCGGTCCGATCAATTCCACATTGGTTGCGCCGACATAGTTGATGTCGCCACCTTCGGAGAGGATTTTGAGCGCCTTGTCCAATTCGCCCGGCAAGATCGGCTCGCCCGGTGCGTTGGCCACATCCAAGACATTGGCCGCCACGGCGTCTTTGGTTGCCGCACCGCCCTTGGCCATGGCCAAAGCGATCAAAGCGCCCGCATCATAGGATTCGCGGGTATAAGCGGAGGACACGTTGATGCCCGCCGCTTCGCCCAAAGCATTGAACGCGTCGGTGCCCGCACCTTCGGCCCATGGCACGATCCCGATGGAGCCTTCGACCACATCCCCCAGATCCGCGATCAAGCTGTCGCCATACATGCCGTCGCCCAAGAGGAAACTGTCAAACGCGCCGGTGTCGGCTGCGGCTTGGATGATGCCTTTGCCGCCTTGGTCGACGTAGCCCAACACCACGAGCATGTCGCCACCAGCGGAGGCCAGCGCGGCGATTTCGGCAGAATAATCGGCTTTGCCGTCTTCATGCGACGTGTTGATGGTGATTTCGCCATCATAAGAGGCGGCGAAAGCATCCGACAGGCCTTTGCCGTAATCGGAGTTGGTATAGGTCACAGCCACCGATGTAATGCCGTTTTCTTTCAAAACATCAGCCAAAACAGCGCCTTGACGCGCGTCAGACGGGGAGGTGCGGAAGAACAGGTCATTGTCTTCGACGGTGCTCAGCCCCGGCGAGGTGGCAGACGGAGAGATCATCACCACACCATTGGGCACGGCCACGTTGGACAGGATCGCACCGGTGACGCCAGAACAATCCGCCCCCATGATGGCAACAATGCCGTCAGAGGTGATCAAGCGCTCGGCGGCCGCAGACGCGGCGGCGGCATCGACACAGGTGCTGTCGGCACGCACGGGGGTGATGGTCGAACCGTCCAGAAACATCCCGCTGTCGCTGATTTCTTTAAACGCCAATTCCGCGCTTGCGGCCATGTCCGGGGTCAGCGATTCAATTGGGCCTGTGTAACCAAGGATCACACCGACTTTGACGTCTTCGGCAAAAGCCGCGCCGGACAAAAGGCCGGAGAAAAGGGTTGCGGCGGTGGATGCCAAAAGCAGCTTCTTCATATGGAATACTCCCTGTTTTTTCGTAGTCTGGAGCGGAGCCTAGAACGGCTTTTACCAATTGGAAAGATATGCCGTTGGGTTTGAGGATCAGAAATCACGCAAATGCCCAAAAACACGCGGTGTCGCGAAGAAATCACCCGCTTTTGACAGGGATTTATGGAAATTTACCGCAATAAGCGCGAACTCATACGACTCATCGGCCTGTTTTCATCCCAAATGCCATCTCCCAAGGGCATGGTGATGACTGTTTTTTGACCAACAGCCGCAGAATGACGCATAAAATCCTGTCGTTTTTGGTTTCCATCCACAGGCCAGAAAGTTTATAAAGCTCAAACGCTGTGGGCGCTAACAGGGCTCGCAGGCGTTGGAGGATGAAATGACCCCTGCGCCCTTTGCGCAGGCACACTGGAGTAAAAACGATGACGGATTGGGTGAAAACCGCATGGCGCAACAAACCGCGTGTGCAAATGCCCGACTATACGGACGAGGCTGCGCTGAACGCTGTTGAGGCTCAGCTTGCCAAATATCCGCCGCTCGTTTTTGCGGGGGAAGCGCGCACACTCAAACGCGATCTGGCGAAAGCGTCGCGCGGCGAGGCGTTTTTGTTGCAGGGCGGCGATTGCGCCGAAAGCTTTTCCGAGTTCGGCGGCGATCAGATCCGCGACACGTTCAAAGTGATGCTGCAAATGGCGATGGTGCTGACCTTTGGCGCGAAAGTGCCGGTGATTAAGGTTGGTCGCATGGCCGGGCAATTTGCCAAACCGCGCTCGACGGCAACCGAAACGTCCAATGGCGTCGAATTGCCGAGCTACCGCGGCGACATCATCAACGGCTTTGACTTTACGCCCGAAGCGCGCATCCCGGATCCAAACCGGATGCTTCAGGCCTACACCCAAGCCGCCGCCTCGCTGAACCTGCTGCGCGCCTTTTCCAAAGGTGGTTTCGCAGATATTCACCGGGTGCATGCTTGGACTCTGGGCTTCACCGAGGCCGACGAAGCCGAGAAATACCGCGATATGGCCAATCGCATCCAAGATTCCCTGGATTTCATGAAAGCGGCGGGGATCACATCCGAGAACAATCACGACCTGCATACGGTGGATTTCTACACCTCGCATGAGGCGCTTTTGTTGGAATATGAAGAGGCGTTGACCCGTGTGGACAGCACCACGGGCGCGACGATCGCGGGCTCAGGTCACATGATCTGGATCGGTGACCGAACCCGTCAGCCGGACGGTGCGCATGTGGAATTCTGTCGTGGCGTGCAAAACCCGATCGGGTTGAAATGCGGCCCAAGCACCACCGCCGAAGACCTTAAGGTCTTGATGTCTAAACTGAACCCGGAAAACGAGGCGGGCCGTTTGACCCTGATCGCGCGGTTTGGGGCGGGCAAAGTCGCCGATCATTTGCCACGTCTGATTGAGACGGTCAAAGCCGAAGGTGCCAAGGTCGTTTGGTCCTGTGACCCGATGCATGGCAACACGATCAAATCGGACAGCGGCTATAAAACCCGCCCGTTTGAAATGGTTCTGGCCGAAGTGCAGGAGTTCTTTGCCACGCACCGTGAGCATGGCACCATCCCGGGTGGCGTGCATTTCGAGATGACCGGCAAGGACGTGACCGAATGCACCGGTGGCCTGCGTGCTGTGACCGACGAGAACCTCGCGGACCGCTATCACACCGCCTGTGATCCGCGTCTGAACGCCTCGCAAGCACTGGAATTGGCGTTCCTTGTGGCCGAAGAGCTGCAAAAAGGCCAAGCGCCAGAAGAGATCGCCGTTTCTGCGTAAATCTTTTGAGATCAATACTTTAAAAGCCGGGCTTCATGTCCGGCTTTTTGTTTTTGAACGACCCGAAATGCCTCAGCCGCGATGAAACACAAAGCCGTTTTCAATCGCCTCATAGCCTGCCGCCTGATAAAAGCTCATCGCTTTCGGTGCCGAGAGCAACAGGTGGGTTTTGACCTTTGGCGCGGCGTTCACCGTTTCCGCCAAAAGCGCCTTGCCGATGCCATGGCCCTGCATGCCGATGAGCACGGCCAGATCGGAACAATAGAGGCAATAGTGCCAATCGGTGACCGAACGCGCCACACCGACCAAACGCCCGGCCTCATCACGCGCGGTGACGATCAAATCCGCCCCGGCCAACATCCCGGCAATCCGCGCTGGATCATCGACCGGACGCCGCTCGGCCAAAGTCGAGCCGTGCAACACAGCGAGAAATTCCTCTGAGGACAGGTCGGGTTCAATGGCATAGGTGATTTTGGTCATAGGGTACTCCAAAGCAGATGCCTCACCCAATCACAGCGCCACGCAAATAAAAAGGCGCGACACCGATGTGCCGCGCCACGTCCCCAAAATGCTTGGATCGCTTTACTCTTCGGCCTTGATCAGGCGCAAAACCGGTTTGCCTTTCGGGCGCTGCGGGGCGGCGGCGTGAGGTGCGGCCTCGGCTTTGTCTGCGCCTTTCGCGGTATGATCCTCATAGGCCTTTTTCGCCTCGGCAAAACCCGCGGGCACGGGGGTGCCTGCCGGGGTGGTGGCAAAGCTTTGCTCGGTCGGGTTGTCCGAGAGCAACGGGCGGCTTTGCACATCGACCACTTCAAAACGGCGCGGTTGACGGCCAATCTCGCCTTTGGACTGGATACAGCCCAAAACGCGGTTCACATCACCCAGATCGGATTTGAGCGGGCAGAGCAAAAGCTGGGCATCCATCGCGCCACGGCCAATGCCACGTTCGGCTTTGAGCGTGATGACGGTGATTTGCGGCGTTTCAAACACAGCTTCCAAAGCCTCGGAAATCTTGGCGCGGCTTTCGGGCACAAACATTGCCGTCAACGGCATCCCGCGCACTTCCATGCCCATCAAGTCGGTCAGATGCATCCCGGCCAAGCGAAACCGCGCCACGCCCAGAGCAATTCGTTCTAGGATAAAGGCATATTCGAGCGCCGATTGCATGCCGCGCGGATCAATTTCTGAGCGGGCGGGGACGGGGCGGCCATTGCGCAGACCTTCCCAATAGGCTTCGACCGTTTTGAGGGCCGGGAAATGCATGTCGTTCCGGCGCGGCATGAGGGACACGATATTGGAGCCACTGACATATTCGATTTTCATCTCATCACCTATTCTCAGGAGCGCTCAGATCGCGCCACGATTGTACGTTCAACTGCGGGCGGTGCCTTGCGGAGTGGGTCATGTTTGGGTCAGATTTGACTCTGTCCCGTTTGACCTCTGCTGGCACCGTCCCGCCTGATTTGATTGCCTGCCGTGTCTCACCGCTGGCTTGACCTGAATATGCCACGACTTTGCCCGATTTGGTGTAAAAAGCTAACCAATGGTTAACATCCACGGAACTGCCTGACGCGATGGTGACCAAAACTTTAACGGCAGCCTAAGTCACACTTCGATCAAACCATAAAAAACCAATAAAAAACAAACAATTGCAATACTCACCTCAACTATATCTCAAAGCCGCCCGCTGCGCCGGTCACTTCTGTAAAATTGTATATATCAACGATTTAGAACAGCACCCCTGTCATAGTTCAGCGCCGAAAGGGACAAATCACGGCGCGCAAGATCGGGAATTTGGGCAGGATTATGACGTGCAGGTGCAGCATTTGAGACTCAGTTTGGTGTGATCCGACAAGATTGCGTCACAATCGCCAAGCAGTAGCCAAGCCGTCCTTCGCCCGATATAGGAAGAGCGACGACAAAAGGAGCATTTCATGCAAGCGGAGCGGCGCGGTCTTCTCATCATTTTATCCTCTCCCTCAGGGGCGGGAAAATCCACGCTCGCACGGGCCTTGATGGAGTGGGACAGCTCACTGCGCTTTTCCGTCTCCGCCACAACGCGTGCGCCGCGTCCGGGCGAGGAGGATGGGGTGCATTACCATTTCGTCGACGAGGCCAAGTTCAAAGATATGGTCAACGAAGGCGAGATGTTGGAGCACGCCCATGTGTTCGGCAATTTCTATGGCTCTCCGGCCGCCCCGGTGCGCGCCGCGATCGAAACCGGCCGCGATGTGTTGTTCGATGTCGATTGGCAAGGCGCGCAACAGATTTCAAATTCTGTCTTGCGTGATCATGTGCTGTCGATCTTTGTGTTGCCGCCCTCCATTCGCGAATTGCGCCGCCGGCTTGAAACCCGTGGCCAAGACAGTGACGAGGTGATTGCCAAACGGATGGAAAAAAGCTGGGATGAGATCAGCCATTGGGATGGCTATGATTATGTGTTGGTGAATGACGATCTGGCGACCTCGTTTGAGCGGCTCAAAACCATCATCACCGCCGAACGGCTGCGGCGGGCACAACAACCGGGGCTGATGAATTTCGTCCGCCATCTTCAATCCGAATTTCAGGAGGTCGAAGGATGACACTCTATACACTCGAGGATCACGCGCCGGTTTTGCCGGAAAATGGCGACTATTGGGTCGCCGCTGATGCCAATGTCATTGGTAAGGTGATTTTGGCCGAGGGTGCCAATATTTGGTTTGGGGCCACCCTGCGCGGCGACAATGAGGCGATTGAGGTCGGCGCGGGCAGCAACATTCAGGAGAACTGCGTGTTGCACACCGACATGGGCTATCCGCTTGTGATCGGCGCGGGCTGTACCATTGGTCACAAAGCGATGTTGCATGGCTGTGTGATCGGTGAGAACTCTCTGATCGGCATGGGGGCGACGGTGTTGAACGGGGCCAAGATCGGCAAAAACTGTTTGATCGGGGCAGGGGCTTTGATCACCGAAGGCAAAGAGATCCCCGATGGATCGCTGGTGATGGGCGCGCCGGGCAAAGTTGTGCGGATGCTGACAGAGGCACAAATCGCGGGCCTACGCGCGTCGGCGCTGCACTATCAACAAAATGCCCGCCGGTTTCGGGACGGATTGGTCGCGATCGGATAAGGTGATCTTTCCCAAATCCCCGTTTTGCAACGAAACCCTCAATGAGACGGGGGAAGGACGTGTTGGGCCTTGCTAAGCTGAGCAAGGCCAGTGCGCTCAGTGCATCACTTTGGTATCACGAGGTGCGGCACGGGCAGGGGAGATAACATCAAAGTTCAAGCGCGGAAAATGATGTCGGACCTCGTTTCGGATGATCTCTGGACGCGGCAGATCCTTGGCGATGGCCCGAAACAGCCCCTTGAAATCGGCTGCATTGAGAAACGCGGCCAGTTCCAAACAGTCAAAATGCGCTGAAATCGCCGGTGCCACAACGCTATCTGGGCAAATGGCGGACAAAATATCCTGCGACAGGTCACTAAATTCAATAAAGAAAACGCCTGAACGCTCTGGAAAATGCTTTTTGAGGGTTTGCATCAACTGTGGTTCGCCCACCATCAAGATCATCCCTGAGGTTGTCAGGTGTTTGTCCCGGTTTAGAGCGATGATGTCGCCGAATGTGTTCTGTCGAACGGTACCCATATGGTAGGGGTCCTGTATGTTTACGCTCTCATGTTCATGTCGAGCAAACGGGTAAAGTATCGAAATTGCAACAATCTTTTTATCGAAACTGAAATAATTTGCAAAATGCAAAGATGAGAGACGGAATTTTAGCAGGCATTCGTTTGACAGCTCCCATTGTCATAGACAGGTTACATGATGTGGGTAGGCCCACGCAGAAAGAGAAAGTGAGCCCATGCGCAGCGTGACAAAAGAAGTGGCCTTTGGGGGCGACGTGGTGACCGAAATGGCACGCGCAATGCCGCTACCTGTGGTGGTGATTGGGCGCGATGAACGGGTTTTGGCGGCCAACACTCTGGCTGCAACCCTGTTTTCCGACGCGATGGTCGGGCGGCATTACATCACGGTGTTGCGCCAACCGATGCTGCTGGACGCGATCGAAAATGTGTTACGCCTCTCGGAACCCGCCGAAGCGGTGTACCGCGTGACCGAAAGTCAGCGCGATTTGGTCTATGATGTGTTTGTGCGCCCGGTGATGGTCGGTGATTTCGCCTGTGTGACAGTTGCCTTTGAGGACAAGACCGAGGTCCAAGAGGCCGGCCACATGCGTCGCGATTTTGTCGCGAATGTCAGTCATGAGCTGCGCACCCCTTTGACGGCAGTTCTGGGGTTTATTGAAACTCTGCTGGGCCCGGCCGCCGATGACACGGCCGCGCGCACCCGGTTTTTGGAGATCATGGACCGCGAGGCCAAGCGAATGAACCGGATCGTGGGCGATCTGTTGTCGCTGAGCCGGGTTGAGGCCGAACGCCGCGTGCGTCCGACGGATCGGGTGGATATTTCGGCGTTGTTGCGCTCCGTTTCGATGTCGTTGCAACCTGTGGCCCGGGCACGGGATGTGACCCTGACGCTGGAAGGCGCGGAGGGGGTCGAAGAGGTGCCCGGCGATTTCGACCAATTGACCCAAGTGTTTACCAACCTGATTGAGAATGCGATCAAATATGGCGGCGCGGGCAAAGAGGTGCAGATCTGTTTGACCTCCCACGCGGTCGAACCGACGATGCGCTCACAAGCGGTGCGGGTGGATGTGTCGGATCAAGGCGATGGAATCGCATCGCAACATATCCCGCGCCTGACCGAACGGTTTTACCGGGTAGATTCGCACCGCTCGCGTGAAATGGGCGGAACCGGGCTTGGACTGGCGATTGTAAAACATATTTTGAACCGTCACCGCGGGCGGCTCAGGATCGAAAGCCACACCGGGCAGGGCAGCTGTTTTTCGGTTATTTTGCCCTATCAGTAAGCTGAGGCGTTGGGTTTTTCCTAAAAATCAGAGGTTAACACACTGTCACACTCCTAAACGCGTTGTCACATTGGCGGCGCGTTTCGCGGTTTTTCCTAGGCTAATTGCCAAGATGTCTAGGAATTTCCCGGCATCTGTCATCAAACTGTTACATTAGTTTCACAAAACCATTGCGAGACACCCCTAAACCGCCCCTCGAGGGAGCAATGTTGCTCTCGGACATAAAGCAAATTCAGGAGCAAATGATGTCCTTTGTGAAACTGACCGCCTCTGCGATCGCGATCGCTGCCGTTTCGGCCACTGCCGCCGCCGCTCGTGACCAGGTGCAAGTCGCCGGTTCCTCCACCGTTCTTCCCTACGCTTCGATCGTAGCCGAAGCCTTTGGCGAAAACTTTGATTTCCCGACCCCGGTTGTTGAATCCGGTGGCTCTTCCGCTGGCCTCAAACGCTTCTGTGAAGGCGTCGGCGAAAACACCATCGACGTTGCCAACGCATCGCGCAAAATCAAAGACAAAGAAATTGCTGCCTGTGCAGAAGCTGGCGTGACCGACATCATGGAAGTCCGCATCGGCTATGATGGCATCGTGTTCGCATCCCAGTTGAACGGCCCGGCCTTCACCGCCTTCACCCCGTCCGATTGGTTCAACGCTTTGGCCCCGAAAGTGGTCGTAGACGGTGCGCTCGTGGACAACCCCTACACCAAATGGTCCGACTTCAACGCCGATCTTCCGGACGCTGAAATCGCCGCTTTCATCCCGGGCACCAAGCACGGCACACGCGAAGTGTTCGAAGTCAAAGTGCTCGAAGCGGGCTGTGAAGCCACGGGTGCGGCTGCTTTGATCGAAGCGGCTGGCATGGACGCAGGCGATGAGTGCCTCAAAGTGCGCACCGACGGTGTGTCCACCGACATCGACGGCGACTACACCGAAACCCTCGCTCGCATCGACGCAAACACCAACGGCGTTGGCGTCTTTGGTCTCGCATTCTATGAAAACAACACCGACACGCTCAAAGTTGCGACCATGTCCGGTGTGGTTCCGTCCACGGAATCCATCGCGACCGGTGAATACCCTGTGTCCCGCCCGCTGTACTTCTACGTGAAGAAAGCCCACATCGGCGTGATCCCAGGCCTCAAAGAATATGCTGAGTTCTTCGTGTCCGACGACATGGCTGGCCCGTCCGGCCCGCTCGCCGAGTACGGCCTTGTGTCTGACCCGGAATTGGCTGCGACCCAAGCTGGCGTGTCCGACGAAGCAACCATGAACTAAGCCTGATGGCTTTGTGAAGGTGATACCAGAGCGGCGCGGGTTCCCTCGCGCCGCTTTTCATCCGAACGGGCGGTTTCATCCCCCCGTTTGCCCGCTCTGACCTGTTCTGCAAAATCTGCAAGGAAGCGCCTTATGCCCATTCTGTGGCTTTTCGTTCTGGTTCTGGCCCTTGGCCTTATCGGATTTGTACTTGGGCGCATGCGTGCGCTCAAAGATGCACATGGCGATATTCGTCAGTTGCATTCTTTGCCCAATTATTATGGTGCCAACGTTTTGTTCGCGACATTGATCCCGGGGTTCGCCGTTATGGTGATCTGGTTGATCGCGCAGCCGATGGTGGTTCAAAGCCAAGTGTCCTCGCTGATCCCTGAGCGCGCTTACTCGGACGCAGGGTCTTTGAACCTTGTGATGTCGGATGTACGCCGGGTGGCTGAGGGGCTTGATGTGGCGGTCGCCGAAGGGGCGATGAGCCATGAGCAAGCCCGCGACATTCGCACCGAATTCACTGACTTGCGTGCCCGTTTGGGGGCCGTCGGTGTGGCGCTTGGGTCGAATGTGGAACCCTATGTTTTGCAAGCCGCACAGAAATACCGCAGCTTGTCGAATGGCGGGCGCTGGTTGATGACCGCGCTGGCCTTGGGGGCGGCTGTGCTGGGCTTTGTGCTGTCCTATCTGCGCACGAACAAACACCAGCGCTCGCGCAACTCGGTCGAAAAAGTGGTTTTGGCGCTGTTGATCGGCGCGGCCTCCATCGCCATTCTCACGACGCTCGGCATTGTGTTGTCGCTGCTCTCCAACACCATCGAATTTTTCAAACTCTACCCGGCCAAGGATTTCTTTTTTGGCCTGACATGGTCGCCTTCCTTTGGTGGCGGCTCCGAACTTGGCATCCTGCCGCTGTTTTGGGGCACGTTCTACATCTCCTTCATCGCACTGGCAGTGGCCGTTCCGATCGGGTTGTTTGCGGCTGTGTACCTGTCTGAATACGCGGGTCCGAAAGTGCGCGCGATTGCCAAACCGTTGCTGGAAGTGCTCGCGGGCATCCCGACCATCGTTTACGGTCTCTTCGCGTTGCTGACAGTCGGGCCGCTTTTGGTCGATCTGTTTGGTGATGGCGGCGCACTTGGCGTTGAGTGGATGAAAGGCGGCACCGCCGTGATGACCGCGGGTCTGGTGATGGGGGTGATGTTGATCCCCTTCGTCTCCTCGCTCTCGGACGACATCATCAACTCCGTGCCTCAGGCGATGCGCGATGGCTCCCTGGGCCTTGGTGCGACCAAATCCGAAACGGTGAAACAGGTGATTTTGCCTGCCGCATTGCCGGGCATCGTCGGCGCGATCCTTTTGGCCGCCTCGCGCGCCATTGGGGAAACCATGATCGTGGTGCTTGGGGCAGGGGCTGCGGCGCGCCTGTCTGGCAACCCGTTCGAAGCGATGACCACAGTGACCGCCAAAATCGTGTCACAGCTTACAGGCGACGCCGATTTTGCCTCGCCCGAAGCGCTTGTCGCCTTTGCCCTGGGGATGACGCTCTTTGTGATCACCCTCGGGCTTAACATCTTCGCGCTCTACATCGTGCGCAAATACCGGGAGCAGTATGACTAATGTCCGATATGACCGCGAATACGCAACCGACCCCAAAGAGCACCTCCTCGCTCTATGACGAAACCAAACGCACCAAACGGCGCAACCAATCCGAAGCCCGGTTCAAAGCCTATGGCGTGGCCGCCATTTCGGTTGGCTTGTTCTTCCTCGTGGCGCTGCTTGTGGCGATTTTTTCCAACGGCATTCCGGCGTTCAAACAGACGTTCATCACCATTCCGGTGGAGTTGACTGAGTCCGCTTTGGACAAGACCGGCAACCGCGATGTTGCTGAGATGTCGAAAGTCTCGACCTTTGGCTACAAGCCGGTGGTGACCAATGCGTTGATCACCGCGCTGAAAGACGCAGGGATCGCCATCCCGTTCAAAAAGGAAAAGGACGTTGAAAAACTCCTGTCCTCCTCGGTGGCCGCCCAAGTGCGCGACACGGTTTTGGCCGATCCCTCGCTTGTTGGCACCTCGGTCGAGTTCCGCCTTTTGGCCTCCTCGCGGGTTGATGGTTATTTCAAAGGCCGTGTGACCCGTGATGCATTGGTGCGCGATAAAAACCTTGATGCCGAACATCTCGACATCTCTGATGCGATGGTCAAAGCCGGGTTGATGGCGACCACGTTCAACGCGGATTTCATCTTTGGCTCCGATGCCTCTGAAAGCCGCCCGGAACAGGCCGGGATCGGTGTCTCGATGATGGGTTCTTTGTTCATGATGATCGTGGTGCTTTTGCTGTCGCTGCCCATCGGCGTGGCCACCTCGATTTACCTCGAAGAGTTCGCGCCGCAAAACCGCTTTACCGATCTCATCGAGGTCAACATTTCGAACCTTGCGGCGGTGCCTTCGATCGTGTTCGGTATCCTTGGTCTGGCCGTGTTCATTCAGTTCGCGCAATTGCCGCAATCCGCGCCGCTTGTGGGGGGGTTGGTGTTGACGCTGATGACCTTGCCGACGATCATCATTTCGACCCGCGCCTCATTGAAAGCCGTGCCGCCGTCGATCCGGGACGCCGCTTTGGGGGTCGGGGCGTCGAAAATGCAATCGGTGTTCCACCATGTGTTGCCCTTGGCGATGCCGGGGATTTTGACCGGGACCATCATCGGTCTGGCACAGGCTTTGGGTGAAACCGCACCTTTGTTGCTGATCGGGATGGTGGGCTTTATCGCCTCCAACATGCCCGACGGGATCGCCTCCGGCTTTCTTGATCCGAACTCCGCCATGCCGGCCCAGATTTACGAATGGGCCAAACGTGCCGATCCTGCCTATTATGAACGGGCATGGGGCGGCATCATCATCCTTCTTTTGTTCCTGATGACGATGAACATCATCGCCGTCATTCTGCGCCGCCGCTTTGAGCGTCGCTGGTAATGAGGTCTGAGCCATGAACGATATGCGAATTGTGAAAAGAGACGTGGACATGAACGACACCAAAATCTCAGCCAAAGGCGTACAGGTTTTTTACGGCGACACCCACGCGATCAAAGACGTGGACGTCGAGATCAAAGACAAAACCGTCACTGCCTTTATCGGTCCGTCGGGCTGTGGCAAGTCCACCTTCTTGCGCTGTTTGAACCGGATGAACGACACGATTGATGTCTGTCGCGTGGAGGGCAAGATTTTGCTCGACCAAGAGGACATTTACGACAAACGCGTCGATCCGGTGCAGTTGCGCGCGAAAGTGGGCATGGTGTTCCAAAAACCGAACCCGTTCCCGAAATCCATCTATGACAACGTCGCCTATGGCCCGCGCATTCACGGGCTGGCCGGATCAAAAGCGGATTTGGACGTGATCGTTGAAAAATCCCTGCGCCGTGCGGCGATTTGGGACGAGGTCAAAGATCGCCTTCAGGCCCCCGGAACAGGTCTGTCCGGTGGTCAACAACAGCGTCTGTGCATCGCCCGGGCTGTGGCGACCGAACCCGAAGTGTTGTTGATGGACGAGCCCTGTTCTGCGCTCGACCCGATTGCCACGCTGCAAGTCGAAGAATTGATTGACGAGCTGCGCGAAAACTTCTCTGTGGTGATCGTGACCCACTCGATGCAACAGGCCGCGCGCGTCAGCCAAAAGACCGCGTTTTTCCACCTTGGTAACTTGGTTGAATACGGCGACACCCAACAAATTTTCACCAACCCCAAAGATGAGCGCACTGAAAGCTACATCACCGGCCGGATCGGCTAAGGGAGATAGAAATGCATAACGATAACAAACATATTGCCTCTGCGTTTGACCGTGATCTGGAGGCCATTCAGGCCCTGATCATGAAAATGGGCGGGTTGGTTGAAGCCAATATCAAAGACGCGGCTCAAGCGCTCGAAGAGCGTGATGTTGAGCTGGCTGAAAAGGTCCGCAAATCCGACAAAGCCATCGACAAACTGGAAGAGGAAGTGAACGAGGAGGCCGCGCGCCTCATCGCTTTGCGCTCTCCGACGGCCGGTGATTTGCGCACGGTGTTGACGGTGATGAAAATCTCCACCAACTTGGAACGCTGCGGCGATTACGCCAAAAACCTCGCCAAACGCACCGGGGTTTTGGTCAATATGAGCCCGATCACAGGGGCCGCAACCTCGATCCGCCGCATGGCGCGCGAGGTTGAGGAAATGCTCAAACTGGCGCTCGATGCCTATATTCAGCGTGATGTCGGCATGGCCAACGAAGTCCGTCACCGCGACCTCGATGTTGATCAGATGTACAACGCGCTGTTCCGCGAATTCCTCACCTATATGATGGAAGATCCGCGCAACATCACCGCTTGCATGCACCTGCATTTCATCGCCAAAAACATCGAACGCATGGGCGATCACGCCACCTCGATCGCCGAGCAGGTGATCTATCTCACCACCGGCGAATTGCCTGAGGATGCGCGTCCGAAAGGCGACATCACCTCGCATAAAATGATGGATGTGGAGGACGAATAATGGCCGCCGATCAACCCCGCGTTCTGGTGGTCGAAGACGAACCCGCACAACGCGAAGTCTTGGCCTATAACCTCGAAGCCGAAGGTTTTGTCGTCTCGAAAGCCGAGAATGGCGATGATGCTCTGTTGTTTGTCGACGAAGATCAGCCTGATATCATCGTGCTTGATTGGATGCTTCCGGGCGTGTCCGGCATCGAGATTTGCCGTCGTTTGAAAACCCGCGCGGACACACGCGATATTCCGGTCATCATGCTCTCCGCCCGCTCCGAAGAGGTGGACCGGGTGCGCGGGTTAGAGACCGGCGCGGATGACTATGTCGTCAAACCCTATTCGGTGATCGAACTGATGGCGCGGGTGCGCACGCAATTGCGGCGCGTGCGTCCGGCGGCGGCGGGACAGGTGTTGGAATTCGAAGACATCCGCCTCGACAGTGAAACCCACCGGGTGACACGCGGCGAAAGCTCGTTGAAACTTGGGCCAACCGAATTCCGGCTGTTGTCCACCTTCATGGAAAAGCCGGGCCGGGTTTGGTCACGCGAACAGCTATTGGATCGGGTTTGGGGCCGCGACATCTATGTCGACACCCGCACCGTCGATGTCCATATCGGCCGTTTGCGCAAAGCTCTGTGCCAATATGGCGGGATTGACCCGGTGCGGACCGTGCGCGGGGCAGGCTACGCGCTCGGCTAATATCCCTGTGGTTTCAAAGATGAAAAATGCACCGCCCTTTGCAAAAGGGGCGGTGTTTTTGATTTGCGCGGTCTGGAACTCTGGCGGCGTGACGCTTTAAACTGATGCGAATATCGGCATCCGACACCCAGCGACCAAAATGCATGCAACACCCTGCCGGTCTTCGGCTCTGTCGGCAAAGTTTTGATTCACGTTTTTCGCGAAACACTTTATGGGATCAAGGAAGAGACAGATGCACCGCGAAGGATCAAAACGATGACGGCCATCCAAATCAAGGAACCTGCCCACCTGCGGACCTATCGCGGGATTCGTGATCTGATCCTCTCAGGCGATTTGGTGCCCGGCCAGCCTGTCACCATTCAGGGGCTGATTGATCAGCTTGGGTCCGGCATGACACCCGTGCGCGAGGCCATTCGTCGGCTGACCTCGGAGGGCGCTTTGATTTTTCACGGCAACCGCCGGGTGACGGTGCCGGTGCTGACATTGGCCCAGGTGGATGAGCTGATCTTGGCCCGCTGTAGCTTAGAACCAGAATTGGCGCGCCGCGCAGCCATGAGTATTTCTATGGATGAAATCAAAGCGTTGGAAGAGATAGATGATGCGATTGATGCCTCAATGCGCCAGGGCGACACCCGCGGATACATGATCCACAATCACCGCTTTCACATGGCGCTTTACGCGCCGGCGCAGGCCGAGGTGATCGGTCCCATCGTCGATGCGCTGTGGTTGCGTTCGGCCCCCGCGTTGCGGGTGATGTGCACGCGCTTTGGCACGCAAAACCTGCCGGATATGCATATGGCCGCCATTGCCGCCCTGCGGATGCGTGACGCGGATGCGGTGGCCGAAGCGATCCGTTCGGATGTGTTGCAAGGCATGGAAAACGTACGCGCCATCCTGTCGGACGGCGCGTCATTGGTGTAGATGCGACTTAGGTGAAACCTGAATTTAGACGGATACGGCCTTGATTTCACAGAAATCTTCGATCCCATAGGCGCCGCCTTCACGACCATTGCCCGACAATTTATAGCCGCCAAACGGTGAGCCATAGGAGATGTCTGAGCCATTAAGATGTACCATGCCCGCACGAATCTCGCGCGCCATGGCCATCCCGCGGGCCTCATCACCGGCTTGGATATAAGCGGCCAAACCATAGGGCGTGTCATTGGCGATGCGCACGGCGTCTGCGTCATCTTCATAAGAAATCATCACCAAGACCGGGCCAAACACCTCTTCTTGGGCGATGCGCATATCATTGGTCACCTCGCCAAACACCGTCGGACGACAGAAATAGCCCCGGTTAAAGCCTTCGGGACGACCAAGACCGCCCGCAACCACGCGCGCGCCATCCTCAATCCCGACCTGAATCAGGCTTTGTACCCGGTCATATTGCATTTGCGACACCAGCGGGCCGATGTGGGAGCCGGGCTGGGACGGCAATCCCACCGTGGTGGCCTCAGCCGCCTCTTTGGCGATCTCCATTGCCGCTTCATATTGGCTTGCGGGCACCAACATCCGCGTCGGGGCGTTGCAGCTTTGGCCAGTGTTTTGGAAACAATGGCGCACACCGCGTTTGACTGCCGCGTCCAAATCGCAATCGTCCAACAGAATGTTGGGGGATTTACCACCAAGCTCAAGAGTCACCCGTTTGATCGTCGGAGCAGCGGCTTTGGAGATTTCCACACCCGCACGGGTCGAACCGGTAAAGGACACCATCGCCACATCCGGGTGGCTGGAAATCGCGGCGCCGACATTTGGTCCATCACCGTTCACAAGATTGAACACGCCTGCGGGCACACCGGCTTGTTCCAAAATCTCCGCGTAAAGCAGCGCGTTCATCGGTGTCAGTTCGGAGGGTTTGAGCACCATCGTGCAACCTGCGGCAATCGCCGGAATGACCTTGAGCGCGATTTGGTTGATCGGCCAGTTCCACGGCGTGATGAACCCACACACGCCAATCGGTTCATGGAGGATCAAATCACCAACGCTATTTTTATGCTCAAATTCAAAGGCTTCAAGCGCCTTAACCACCCCATCCAAATGACCAATACCGACCGCAGCTTGCGCACGTTCCGAGAGCGAAATCGGTGCCCCCATTTCCTCGGAAATTGCTTGGGCCATCTCGTCATAGCGGGCTTGGTAGGCGCCACGGATCGCGGCCAAAAGCTCCAAACGCTCCGCTTTTGTGGTGCGCGAAAAAGAGGGGAAGGCGGCCTTGGCCGCTGCCACCGCAGCGTCCACATCGGCCGCGGTGCCCATAGCGACAGAGGCAAACACCTCCTCGGTGGCGGGGTTGATCACATCAAGAGTTTCACGCCCTTTGGGTTCCACCCATTGGCCGCCGATAAAGAAGCGATCTGTTTTCAAGTGCGTCATGTGAGCCTCATACCTGTTGGAATTTATATTTTGTCACGCAGTGCGTACCATGTCATTGCCGCCACCAAGAGCGGTGTGCGCAGTTTTGCCCCGCCCGGAAACCCCGGAGTGGGCAGGTGGTCCATCACATCAAACCGAGCGGCCTGACCGCCGATGGCCTCAGCCGCGATTTTACCAGCGAGGGTTGCCAGTGCCACGCCTTGACCAGAAAACCCGGCGATAGAGAGGGCAGAGGGGCCAAGGCGATCAAAATGCGGCAGGCGTGACATGGTAATGCCCAATGTGCCGCCCCAAGCGTACTCAAATTTGGCTGATTTGAGCTGGGGAAACACCTCCACCATCGGCCCGCGCACCTTGGCGCGCAGGTCAGATGGGAATTTGTATCCATAGCTTTCACCACCGCCAAAGATCATCCGATTGTCCTCAGACAGGCGGAAGTAATTGATCACAAAGCGGCTGTCCGCCACGGCATAGCGATTTGGGATCAAGCGATTGGCAAGATCGTGGGGCAGGGGCTCTGTCACCGCGATGAAGTTGTTGATCGGCATCACGCGTTGGCTGACGGCGGGCAACAGATTGTTGTGATAGCCGTTGAGCGCCATGATCAAATGATCAGCGTCAATCACTGCCGCCTCGGTGTGAACCCGCGGTTTTGCCGCTGTGTCGAGTTTGGTGACGCGCGAGGTTTCATAGATCCGCACGCCTGCCGCCGTCGCCAAACGCGCCAAGGCAAAGGCATAGCGCAGCGGGTGAAGGTGCCCCGATCCCATGTCCAGCGAGCCGGAATGATAGCCGGGGCTGCCGACTTCGTGGCGGATGTCATCGCGCGTGAGGTAGCGGATTTTGTCATAGCCATAAGTGTTGTTGAGGTGCGCGACATGGGCCTGGGAATGCGCGCCGTACCGCGCCCGGTGATTGGCGTGGATCACACCATCGGTCCACCCGCACTCATCGCCATCTTCATGGATCAACGCCTTGACCAGATCGACCGCCTCAGACCCCATATCCCAAAGCACACGGGCCGTGTCTAACCCGACCCGTTTTTCCAGGTCGCCCTGTTCCAACCGCTGCCCGGTGGAGACCTGACCGCCATTGCGGCCAGAGGCACCAGAGCCGACACGCGAGGCCTCCAACAGCACCACATCCAATCCCTGACGGGCCAGATGCAGCGCCGCAGACAGCCCGCCATAGCCACCGCCAACGACACAGACATCGGCCTTGATCGCGCCTTCGGCCACAGGGTAGGGCCCCGGCGCTTTGGCGGTGGCGGCGTAAAAGGACCGGGCGTGTTGGCCGGGGGTGTCGTTGATGGTGAGAATGTCCATGAGACTAGGCTGAAACGTTCAGCCCCTCCGCGTTAAGATGGGCCAAAGTTTCATCCAAGGAACGACGCGCGCGCTCAACCAGCGTGTCGATTTCCGCCTTGGTGATGACCAAAGGCGGCGAGATCACCATCCGGTCGCCAACATGGCGCATGATCAGATTGTTGGCAAAGCAGCGTTCGCGGCAATAATAGCCAACGGTGCCGGCGGGGCTGGCAAATTTGGCACGGGTGGCTTTGTTCGGGGTCAGGGCGATGGACCCCATGAGACCGACAATTTTAGCCTCGCCCACAAGCGGGTGATCGGCAAGCGCTTCCCATTTTTCTTTCAGATAGGGCGCGATGTCAGACCCCGCACGCGCAACAATGCCGTCCTCATCCAACAGGCGCAGGTTTTCAAGCGCCACGGCACAGGCCACCGGATGTCCGGCATAGGTATAGCCATGGGCAAATTCGTCAGCCTCATTGAGCGTGTTGAAAATCTCAGTGGAAACGATGGACGCGCCCAAAGGGATATAGCCCGAGGTGATGCCCTTGGCGCAGGTCATGATGTCGGGGGTGATGCCCATGGTTTGACAACCAAACCAGTTGCCAGTGCGGCCAAAGCCAGTGATCACTTCGTCGGCGACCAACAAGATGCCGTATTGTTTACAAATGCGTTGAATTTCAGGCCAGTAGGTGGCGGGTGGCACGATCACGCCGCCAGCGCCCTGGATCGGTTCAGCGATAAACGCCGCGACCTTATCGGCCCCAAGCTCAAGGATTTTCGCCTCCAATTGACGGGCGCGTTCAAGGCCGAAGTCTTCGGGGCTCATGTCGCCGCCTTCGGACCACCAGTCGGGTTGATCAATATGCACGATGCCGGGGATCGGCAGGCCGCCCTGAGCGTGCATGCCCTTCATCCCGCCCAGTGAGGCCGCGCCCATGGTCGAGCCGTGGTAGCCATTCCAACGCGAAATCACGATAGACCGTTCAGGTTGGCCTTTGGCGGCCCAATAATGGCGCACCATGCGCAGGTTTGTGTCGTTGGAATCCGAACCGGAGCCGTTGAAAAACACATGATTCAAATCGCCCGGCGCAAGCTCGGCCAGACGTTTGGCCAACATGATTGCGGGCACAGTCGAGGTTTGAAAAAAGGTGTTATAGAAGGGCAGTTGTTGCATCTGGCGCGCCGCAGCGTCGACCAATTCCTGACGGCCGTACCCGATATTAACGCACCACAGACCAGCCATGGCATCAAGGATCACTTCGCCTTCGCTGTCGGTCAACCACACGCCCTGGGCGGAGGTGATGATCCGCGCGCCTTTTTGGGCCAACTCCGCACCTTGCGTAAACGGATGCATATGATGCGCCGCGTCAAGAGCTTGGAGGTCCGCGGTGGGGAGGTGATTGTCGGTCATGCGCTCAGAGTCCTTTATGAATGTCGCCGGATCAGTGTGGCGAGGTCGGGATACGGCGGCGACGCAACGCACTATTGATCGACGCGGCAACGGTGTCGGCCCAAGCCAACATGCCGTCACAGCCGAACATCGAACGTGCTGCGAAAACACCGAAAACATGTGCCCCAAAAGCCTGTGACTTTCGACGCAAGAAAACTTGCGGGAAAATATGATCAAATTATTCGAGAGGTCAAGCCTTGTCCGCCATCCGGGGGATGATTTCGAAATTTCATGCGCTCTGGCAACGCCAACGCACCGTGTCCAGATCCGCCAAACGCGCAAACTTTGCGAGTTCCGTGTTCAACCTGTCTGTGCGCGTCTTGGACGGGGCAATGCCCGGTTCCTGCCAATGGTTGAGCACGTTCAAGGTTTTGGAGGATCTGTCCGCTTTGATCTCAATACGCGCAACAAATCTATGCCCATCCAAGACGGGAAAGACATAATATCCCCATTGACGTTTTGCGGCAGGGACAAACATTTCCACAGTGTAATCAAACCCGAACAAGCGCTTTAGGCGGACACGGTCGCGGATCGCCGGATCAAACGGGTTGAGAATGCGCAAACGCGTGGCGGGCTTTAGGGCGCTCAGACGGGCTTCAATATCGGCGCAGGCCCAGACTTTGGACCACGTGCCATCGGCGGCCTGCACCTCAGCCGGAACCAAGGCATTGGTGTGCTGCTCGGCCCATTTTGACACCTCAGAGGCCTCTGTGGCGTCCCAGAATTTTCGGATGTCCGTCAGCGTACCAAACCCGATCCGTTCCAGCGCCGCGTGACACAGCCAGTCGATTTGCTCCTGATCCGCAAGCTGAACAGCCCGAAGATCCGGCGGAAACACCCGTTCAGCGAGGTCATAAAACTTTGTGAACCCGTCACGATGACTGGTGGCAAGTTCACCCGAATACCAAAGATAATCCAGCGCCTTTTTATGCGGCGGACGTTTCCACATTTCTTTTGGCCCATCGACGCGGGTGTCAAAGTCACGGGTGGACAGCGGGCCTTCGTCTGCGATGCGGCGCATCAGCGTGTCCAGCAAATCCGCGTTGAGCGCATCTCCGTACCACGAAGATCGTCCGACTTTTTCTTTCATCCTGCGAAATTGACGCTGCCACATCGGCAAAAAGGCCATCGGCAGGACAGAAGCATCATGAGTGAAGTGTTCAAACACCTGACGATCTGTCGCAAGCAAGCCGTCCAAAACGGGTTCGCGATAGGTTTGATCGCGGCTCCAAAGGATATGGTGATGGGCGCGGGAGACCACTTGAATGGTATCGAGTTGAACAAACCCCAAGGACCGGATCAAAGCCAGCGTCTCAAGATCACAGCGTGGCGGTGCAGATAGGCCGTGCGCCGCAAGCCAAAGACGTCTGGCATCACGATTTGAAATCTTCAGCTGAGGCATAGGCGGCTTGGCATGGCGTTTTCAGATATCTCGTTGGCTTGCATCAGGGATGACGGTCTCAACGACGTTTTGCAAGACCTGAGCGCATGGCGCGAGAATGCACAATGGCGACGCAACAGGGTGGCCGAGGGGAAGGCAACGGATAAAGAGAAATCACCCAAATGGCGTTCATTTTTGAGGATGTCAATTAATCCCATAATTGGTATTATGTATAATTAATGCCTAAGATCACCCATGAACATTGAGGGATAAACCATTGCCATAACGCATAAAATACACATTTTTATGAATGGCATCCACTGTCATGCAACTCAGAATGTCGGCGGTGTACACGCGCTGAACATCACGCAAGGCTCCGGCCCAACCTGACGAAACCGATGCGGTGTGCGGCTGTCGAAATAATAGGCATCGCCAGGCCCAAGAATTTTACGTTCTTCGCCAACCGTGATCTCGATGCGACCAGAGATCACAATCCCACCTTCTTCCGCCTCATGGCCATACATCACGCGCCCTGTATCCGCGCCCGGTTGATAGGTTTCCTTTAGCAACATCATCGCACGCCCAAACAACGTCGATCCCACCTGTTTGAGCGACAGCTTGCCTTTGCCGATCTCCACAAGATCCTCAGCCGCATAGAAAATCTGCCGTTCGGGATCAGGTTCAAAGGCAAAAAATTCCGACATCCGCACCGGGATGCCATCCAAAATTTTGCGCAACGCACCGACCGAAGGATTCATTTTACCGGACTCAATCAAGGAGATGGTAGAATTGGGCACGCCGACCTTTTTGGCCAATGCCCGCTGCGACAATCCGGCGCGATCGCGCAACACACGCAACCGATGCCCAAGCGCCAAATCCTCCTGAACGCCGGAATGCGGTTGATGGTGAGTCGCGGAGACTTGGGTGTTGGAGGTGTTCATTATATCCAAACTTTTTATTCAAGACCCTGTGATTATAAGGACTTAAAAACAGAAAGAAACAGACTATTGCGATATTCAAATCCCGCATAGCGTATCTTTAAACACAGATGTGAAAGGCTGTTTCCATGACCAATTCCGAGCTTGCCACCCGCCGCGTCAACGCCCTTGCCCGTGGTGTCGGCGTTATGACCGACCATTTCGCTGCCCGCGCGCTCAATGCTGAAGTGTGGGACGAAGATGGCAATCGTTTGATCGACTTCGCCGCTGGCATCGCCGTGGTCAACACCGGTCACCGCCACCCGAAAGTGATCGAAGCCGTCACCGCACAGCTCGGTGCCTTCACCCACACCTGTCACCAAGTTTTGCCCTACGCGCCCTATGTGCGCTTGGCCGAACGGCTGAATGAAAAAGTGCCGGGGGATTTCGCTAAGAAATCCATTTTCATCACCACTGGCGCGGAAGCCGTTGAAAACGCAATCAAAGTGGCACGCGCCTACACCAAACGCGATGCCGTCATCGCCTTTGGCGGCGGCTTCCATGGCCGCACCTTTATGGGCATGTCCCTGACCGGTAAAGTCGTGCCCTATAAGGTTGGTTTTGGTGCGATGATGCCCGACGTGTTCCACGTCCCCTACCCCTGCGCCCTGCATGGCGTCTCTGTCGACGACACGTTTGCCGCGATCGAAGCCCTGTTCAAAGCCGATCTCGACCCGGCCCGCGTCGCGGCCGCGATTTTCGAGCCGGTTCAAGGCGAAGGCGGCTTTTATCCGGCACCTGCCGAATTCGTCACCCGCCTGCGCGCGCTTTGTGATGCCCATGGCATCGTGATGATCGCCGATGAGGTCCAAACCGGCTTTGCCCGCACCGGCAACTTGTTCGCGATGGAGCAATATGACGTGGCCGCCGACATCACGACCATGGCCAAAGGTCTGGGCGGCGGTTTCCCGATCTCTGCGGTCACCGGCCGCGCCGAAATGATGGACGCGGCTGCCCCCGGCGGTTTGGGCGGCACTTACGGCGGCAACCCGTTGGGCATTGCTGCGGGCAACGCGGTTTTGGATGTGATCGAGAGCGAGGGCCTGTGTGATCGTGCCGAAATGCTCGGGGCCAAACTCAAATCCACCTTGGCCGAGATCCAAAAAACCACCCCGGAACTGGCGGACATTCGCGGTCCGGGCTTTATGGTCGCTGCCGAATTCCTCACCGCCGATGGCAAACCAAACCCGGAGCTGACCGGCAAAATCCGTCTGGAAGCCTTGACCCGCGGGTTGCTTTTGCTCACCTGTGGCGTCTATGGAAACGTCATCCGCTTCCTCGCACCGCTCACCATCGAAGAGAGTGTGTTTGATGAAGCCATGACCCTTTTGACTGAGGCGGTCGCTGCCGCCAGAAAGGCCTAAGATGCGCGATCTGAAAGATCCAAGCTTGTTTGAAACCCGCGCCTATGTGAATGGCGTCTGGATTGAAGGCAAAGCAAAATTCCCGGTGGAGAACCCCTCCACCGGCGAGATCATCGCTCATGTCACCGACATGTCCGCCGAAGACGTCAGCATGGCGATTGACGCGGCTTATGCGGCCAAACGCGCCTGGGCGGCCAAAACCGGTAAAGACCGGTCTGCGATCCTGCGCAAACTCTTTGATCTCATGGTGGAAAATGCCGACGATCTGGCCACGATCCTGACCATGGAAATGGGCAAACCTTGGGCCGAGGCGCGGGGCGAAATCCTCTACGGGGCCTCCTATATCGAATGGTTCGCGGAAGAGGCCAAACGCGTCTACGGCGATCTCATCCCCGGCGCGCAAGCCGACAAACGCATGGTGATCATCAAGCAACCCGTGGGCGTTGTTGGTGCCATCACGCCGTGGAACTTCCCCAATGCGATGCTGGCGCGCAAAATGGCCCCGGCCCTTGCTGTTGGCTGTACCATGGTGGCGCGCCCGTCCGAATTCACACCGCTGTCCGCCATCGCTTTGGCCGTTTTGGCCGAACGCGCGGGCGTGCCTGCAGGTGTGTTTAACGTGTTGCCGGGGCTCGATGCTTCGGGCATGGGGGGCGAGCTGTGTGCCAACCCAAAAGTCGCCAAGATCACCTTCACCGGATCGACCCGCGTCGGCAAAATCCTGATGCGTCAAGGGGCCGAGACGATCAAGAAACTGTCGATGGAACTCGGCGGCAACGCGCCGTTCATCGTCTTTGATGATGCCGATCTGGATGCCGCCGTCGAAGGCGCGATGTTGGCGAAATTCCGCAACAACGGCCAGACCTGTGTGTGTGCCAACCGCATCTACGTTCAGGCCGGTGTTTATGACGCCTTTGCCGAGAAACTCAGTGCGGCTTTGGGCACCCTGTCGCTGGGCGACGGCTTTGCCGAAGGCGTAAACACCGGGCCGCTGATCAACGCCGCCGCCGTCGCGAAAGTCGAAGATCACATTGCCGATGCCGTCGCCAAAGGCGCGGAAGTCGTCATCGGTGGCTCGCGCTCCAACTTGGGCCGGACCTTCTTTGAACCGACTTTGATCAAGGGCGTCACCCAACAGATGAAAGTCGCGACCGAAGAGACTTTCGGGCCACTCGCGCCCTTGGTGAAATTCGACACGGAAGACGAAGCGGTCAGCTTTGCCAATGCCTCCGAATTCGGTCTGGCCGGGTATTTTTACACCCGCGATCTGAACCGCGCTTGGCGTGTCGGTGAAGCGATTGAAACCGGCATGGTCGGCATCAACACCGGGGTGATTTCCACCGAAATGGCCCCGTTTGGCGGCGTCAAACAATCCGGCATGGGCCGTGAAGGGTCGAAATACGGCTGTGACGACTATCTTGAAATCAAGAACATGTGCTTTGGTGGCTTGTCCTAAGAGGACTGTCCTAAACAGCCCCGAAGCTCTTGAAACACAAAACCTCCCGCAGTCTCTGCGGGAGGTTTTTTATCAGCCTCTTATCCGGCTTATCTGGTTATCCGGCTTATCCGGCGCGGGTGAGCATCCCGAACAGATCACGCGGATCATCCGGGTCGGCCAAAAGATCAAGCGGTTCGGAAAATGCGGTCCCCGCCACTTTATCGCGCACGAACCGCAGAGCGGAAAAATCCTCAATCGCAAAGCCAACACTGTCAAACAGCGTCAATTGATTGGCATCTGTGCGTCCCGGCACCTCGCCGCGCATCACCTGCCACAGTTCCGTGACCGGATGATCCGCCGCAAGTTGCTGAATCTCACCCTCAATCCGGGTTTGCTCCGGGTATTCGACAAAAATCTGCGCCCGCGTCAGGATGTCTTGGTGCAGCTCCGTTTTGCCCGGACAATCGCCACCAATGGCGTTGATGTGCTGACCACGCCCAACCATATTGTCCGTTAGGATCGTCGCGCATTGTTTGTCGGCGGTGCAGGTGGTGATCACATCCGCGCCCTCAACAGCCTCTTGGGCGGAAGAACAGGCCATGATTTCAAACCCCTGCCCCGTTAAGTTGCGCTTGGCCTTGGCCGTGGCCGCCGGGTCGATGTCATAAAGCCGCAAGGTGGTGATGCCACAAAGCGCGCGAAAGGCCAGCGCCTGAAATTCGCACTGTGCGCCATTGCCGATCATCGCCATCACCGACGCCCCTTTCGGAGCCAAATAGCGCCCAACAAGTGCCGATGTCGCCGCCGTGCGCAGCGCGGTGAGCAGCGTCATTTCTGTGAGCAACACCGGGTATCCATTTGAAACCGAAGATAAAACCCCAAAGGCCGTGACGGTCTGAAAGCCCTCTTTCATATTCTTCGGGTGGCCATTGACGTATTTGAAACCATAAAGCTCCGCATCCGCCGTCGGCATCAATTCGATCACGCCCTCTCGCGAATGCGAGGCGACACGCGGGGTTTTGTCGAACTCCGGCCAGCGCTTGAAATCCTCCTCGATATAGGCGGCCAAGTCCGACAAGAACCGATCGACGCCAAGACTGTGCACAAGGCGCATCATATTGGCGACAGAGACAAAAGGAACATAAGCCAATTCAGAGGGTTGCGGCATATTCATCATCCAAAACTCCGGGTCATACGGTCCAAAACGCGGCGTCCAAACAGGCTGGCGGTCAAATCACACAACAGCTTTGCCGTGCGCCCGCGTTCATCCAAAAACGGGTTCAATTCCACAAGGTCAAGCGAGGTCACAAGGCCAGAGTCACAGAGCGTTTCCATGATCAAATGCGCCTCGCGAAAGGTCGCTCCGCCCGGCACGGTGGTGCCGACGGCGGGGGCAATGGCGGGGTCGAGAAAATCGACATCAAAGCTGACGTGCAACATGCCCTTGCTTGCGGCCACCCGGTCCAAAAATCCGCGCAACGGTGCTAAGACTCCGGTTTCATCAATCGCACGCATGTCATGAACTTCGATGCCTAAGGCGCTGATTCTATTTCGTTCTGCCTCATCGACCGAACGAATGCCCATCAGACAGAGGTTTTCAACCGGAACGGACACCGCGAGCTTTGGGTAGGCGTCAAACCCCGCTTGTCCAGTGTAATAGGCCATCGGCGTGCCATGCAAATTGCCGCTCTCAGTGCTGTCCAGCGTGTGCAAATCCGGGTGGGCATCGAGCCAGAGCACAAACAAAGGACGGCCCTGCTCCGCCGCATACCGCGCGAGACCCGGCACAGTGCCCGCAGCCATCGAATGATCGCCACCCATGAAAATTGGTAGGTCATAGTCTTTGGCGGCGGCATATGCGGCGGGTTCCAATGCCTCGATCCACGCGATCGTATCGGACAGGTTATGCACGGCAGGGTTGGCATGGGGCACAGGCGGCTGTGGCGCGACCTGCACATCGCCCAAATCCTCCACCGTCCAGCCCAAAGAGCGGATCGTGCGGGCCAATCCGGCGGTGCGTAGGCTCGCCGGTCCCATCAAACAACCGGGCTGCGAGGCGCCGGTTTCAACCGGAGCGCCGAGAATCGAACAGGTGCGTGTCATGGCTTTTCCTTTGGTTTTGATAAGGATGCACGAGAGAGGTGGCAAAATGTACTGACTTATTGATCATATGGACTATATTATTGGTCAAATTGATCACACGTATGGACAAAATGAACATGACGCCCCTTTCCGCCTCTGACCAAGCCCTGATCGCAGCTTTGCGGATGAATGCGCGCATGTCGATCACTGAACTGGCGCAGGTGGCCGGATTGTCCCGCACCACCACGCGCACGCGCTTGGACGCGTTGGTGGCGGAGGGTCGCATTCGGCGCTTTACCATCGAAACGGATGTCGATGTCGAAGGCGAGGTGAAAGCCATCACTCTTGTCGAACTTCAGGGCAAAATGTCTCGCACCGTGATCCGCACCCTGACCCGCATCCCAGAGGTCTCAACCGTCTATGCCACGAATGGATCATGGGATTTGGTGGTCGAGATCAAAACCGACAGTTTGGTGAATTTTGACCGGGTTTTGCGTGAAATCCGCGACGTGCCCGGCGTGCTCAACTCGGAAAGCTGCCTCTTGCTGGCCCATGTGACCTCCTAACCGCCCACATCTGCGGCAAACATGCCGCGTTTTGCACAGTTGTCAAAGTTGACTCACGGCACCCCTTGTCTGTGTCATCATTTGATCATTAAAATGTGTGCATGGGTGGGAAACAGACCGAAGACAAAGTGCACAGCATTCTCAACGCGACCACCGTTCAGGACGTGTGGGAGCGCATGCTTGGCTATGTGCAAGAGGCTGGTTTTACACATGTTTTATATGGGTCCACCAAGTTCCATACAGATTCGGGTTTTGGCAATGACAATGATCACCTGTTTTTGACCAACCACGGCCCGGATTACATGCAGGGTTATTTTCTTGAAGGCCGCTACCGGAATGGGCCGATGGTGCATTGGGCTCTCAACAATGTTGGCACCTGTTCCTGGGCCTGGGTTGGCGAAAATTTTGATCAGATGTCAGAGCAAGAACGCGAAGTGTCCATGTACAATGCCTCTCGTGGTGTCACCGCAGGATATACAATTGCGTTTCAAAATGCGCTTAAGCGGGCCAAAGGCGCGGTGGGCATGTCGGTCGAACCGTTTGTAGGCACACAGGAACAGGCCGATGCGATCTGGGCCAAAGAGGGGCGCGAAATCGAACTGATCTGTGGCGTGGCGCATCTCAAAATCATCACAATGCCCATGCCCCAACGGCTTTTGACATCACGCCAACGCGAAGTGCTTGAATGGATTTGCGATGGGAAAACTGTCGCGGATACAGCGCAGATTTTGGGACTGAACAAAGCCACTGTCGAAAAACACCTCCGTCTGGCTCGCGAATCCCTTGGGGTCAGCACGACAGCGCAAGCCGTGCTAAAGGCTTCATTTCAAAACCAAATTTTCACGTTTTAAAGGGCCACCTCGGGCATGGAATGACGACATTCCAGACGAAAGCCTATTTTTTGTCCAAAAGGTACGGAATAGCGTAGTTTCGCAGCACTTAAACTTATGCGAGAGTCGGAATGTTCCTGCTTTCGAGGCTTGGCCTTTGGAACGCGGGAGGTTGGGATCGCACACGTTATTTCGCTTACCAACGTCCTACAGGGGGTGCGGACCTATTGATCGGTTTGGTGCCCCCTTTTTACATCGAAATCGCCCCTGTCCCATGGCATTTTCCGTGGCATTAATTTTTCTCATCGCCCCACGCCATAAAAAAGGGCCGACCCAAAGGTCGACCCCATTCTTTTCGCAATCGAATGGCGGAACGCTTTAGCCTTGAGCCGCTTTCGCAACTTCAGCGGCAAAATCTTCTGCCACTTTTTCAATGCCTTCGCCGACTTCGAGGCGCACGAAACCGGTGATTTCCACGCCAGCTTCTTTTGCAGCCGCTTCAACGGTCAAATCGGGGTTCACCACGAAAGCCTGACCCAAAAGCGTGGATTCAGCGATGAATTTCGCCATCCGGCCTTTGATCATGTTTTCGATGATGTTTTCCGGCTTGCCAGATTCGCGTGCGATGTCGATCTGAACTTGCTTTTCTTTCTCAACGATGGCCGGATCGAGATCCGATTCGCCCAGAGCCGCCGGGTTGGCAGCCGCAATGTGCATGGCAACCTGTTTGCCAAACGCATCGTTTGCGCCATTGAGACCGACGAGAACGCCGATTTTGCCCATGCCGTCAGCCACGGAGTTGTGGACATAGGTCACAACCGATGCAGCCTCGATTTTGGCCATACGACGCAGGCCCATGTTTTCGCCGATGGTCGCGATCTTGTCGGTGATGATCTCGGACACAGCTTTGCCGTTCACTTGGGCCGCGTTGAGCGCCTCAAGATCGTCCGCCGCCAGAGCCGCAGACGCGATGTCTTTGACCATAGCTTGGAATTCTGCGTTTTTACCAACGAAGTCGGTTTCAGAGTTCACTTCGACAGCGACACCAACGCCACCGTCAACAGCCACACCCACGAGACCTTCAGCCGCAGTACGGCCAGCCTTTTTGGCAGCTTTCGCCAAACCTTTGGTGCGCAGCCAATCCACAGCGGCTTCGAAATCGCCATCGGTTTCGGTGAGCGCTTTTTTTGCGTCCATCATGCCCGCAGCCGTTGCTTCGCGCAGTTCTTTCACCATTGCAGCAGTGATTGCCATATCGGCTCTCCTCGAATGTCTTTGATCAGTCTCGGGGGCGGGCTTACCCTGCCCCCGTATCAATTTTGTAACGCCCGCGCGCAAATCGCGCAGCGGGTCGTCAAATTAGGCCTCGGAGGCTTCGGCTTCGGCCACAGCTTCTTCAGCCATCGCTTCTTCGAATGCACCGATGTCAACGCCAGCGGCGCCCATCTGAGCGGTCATACCAGCCAAAGCAGCACGAGCGACGAGATCGCAATAAAGCGAAATAGCGCGCGACGCATCGTCGTTGCCCGGGATGATGTAATCCACACCGTTCGGGGAACAGTTGGAGTCAACAACAGCCACAACCGGGATGCCGAGTTTTTTGGCTTCGAGAATGGCCAAGTCTTCTTTTTTCACGTCGATGACGAAGAGAAGATCCGGTACGCCGCCCATTTCACGGATCCCGCCGAGGGAAGCCTGAAGTTTGGCTTGGTCGCGTTCCATGTTCAGGCGCTCTTTCTTGGTGAGGCCTTCTGCGCCGTTTGCCAACGACTCATCAATCATGTTCAAACGCTGAATGGACTGGGACACGGTTTTCCAGTTGGTCAACGTGCCACCGAGCCAGCGGTGGTTCATGTAATACTGTGCGCATTTTTCAGCGGCTTCGGCAACGGGGCCAGCGGCCTGACGTTTGGTGCCGACGAAGAGAATGCGTCCGCCTTTTGCAGCGGTATCACGCACAACCTGCAGCGCCTGCTCCAACATCGGGAGAGTCTGTGTCAGGTCGAAAATGTGGATGCCATTGCGGTCCCCATAGATGAATTCCTGCATACGCGGATTCCAACGTTGGGTTTGGTGACCAAAGTGTACGCCAGCTTCCAAAAGCTGACGCATCGAGAAATCAGGAAGCGTCATGTCCATAATCCTTTTCCGGTTTAACGCCTGAGCAGAGGTTCCGAGACTGATGTCTCAACCGGTGGACCTATCGAGGATGTCTCCCCCGAAGGCCCGCCTCCGCCTGTGAAGTGATCGCGCATATAGAGGTGTATTTTCCAAAGTGCAAGCCCCTGCCCGCCCAAACGCCTGTGTTTTGACCCCAAGCGCGCGTGAGACACCATTCGGACCGCAAATTTGCGCCCATCTGCGCGGGCAATCCTTGCCATTCGGTCAAAATTACGGTCAAGGATAAGGCCATGAGTACACCACATAATATCCTTTGTATTGGCTCCGTGTTGTGGGATGTCATCGGACGCTCGGATCGCGCCATGCGGTTGGGCTCCGATGTGCCCGGACGGATCATTCGCATTCCCGGCGGCGTGGCGATGAACATCGCCATGGCCTTGGCGCGGTTTGGCCTGTCGCCCGATCTGTTGACCGCCATCGGTCGCGACCCGGCGGGTGATGAATTGATTTTGGCGGCGACCGTGCGCGGCATTGGCACCGACCATGTGTATCGCTCCGAAGACCTGCCGACCGACACCTATATGGCGGTCGAGGGTGCGAACGGTTTGATCGCCGCCATTGCCGATGCGCATTCCTTGGAGGCTGCGGGCGAGAAAATCCTGCGCCCGCTTGCGGATGGGCGCTTGGGCAGCCCTGAGACCCCTTATAAGGGGCCGATCGCGCTCGACGGCAATCTCACCACGCAGCTCTTGCGCGACATCGCCATCTCACCGCTCTTTGCTGACGCCGATCTGCGCATCGCGCCCGCCAGTCCCGGCAAGGCCGAACGGCTTTTGCCGCTGCTCGATCATCCGCGCGCCACTTTATATGTCAATTTGGAGGAGGCCGGGCTTTTGGCCCACACCCCCTTTGACAGTTCGGCGCAGGCCGCGCAGGCGCTGGTCGCCAAGGGCGCGCATCGCGTGTTGGTCACCAATGGCGGCGAAGATGCCTCCATGGCCCGTCACGACATGGTCCTCACCCAAACCCCGCCCCCCGTGCTTGTCGCGCGGGTCACCGGCGCAGGCGATACATTTATGGCCGCACATGTTGCGGCTGAATGGCGAGGCGCGGATGAGGCAGATGCGCTCACCGAGGCCTTGAACGCCGCCGCCCAATATGTTTCTGGAGACACCCCCCTATGACCGATCTGAACCCTGGCCTGCCGATGATGTACGCCCCCGAAGTTGTAGCCGCCTTGGACACGGGCGCGCCGATTGTGGCACTTGAATCGACGATCATCACCCATGGCATGCCCTACCCGCAAAACGTCGAGACCGCGCGGATGGTCGAGGCGGATGTGCGTGCCGCCGGGGCCGTGCCCGCCACCATCGCCGTGCTTGACGGTGTGTTGCACATTGGCTTGACCGACACCCAGCTTGAAGCGCTGGCACAGGCCACCAATGTGATGAAAGTCTCCCGCGCCGATATGCCCGTCTGTATCGCCCTTGGTGCGACGGGTGCCACCACCGTGGCCGCCACGATGATTGCCGCCGAGATTGCCGGGATCAAAGTCTTTGCAACGGGGGGCATTGGCGGTGTGCATCGCGGGGCCGAAGAGACCTTTGATATTTCCGCCGATCTGTTGGAACTGGGTGAAACGGCTGTCACCGTTGTGGCCGCTGGCCCCAAGGCCATTCTCGACATCCCGAAAACCCTCGAAGTGTTGGAAACCCACGGTGTGCCGGTGATTGCCTATGGCCAAGACGACATCCCGGCCTTTTGGTCGCGGGCCTCGGGTCTCAAAGCGCCGTTGCGCCTTGATCGCGCCGAAGACATTGCCCGCGCCATGCAAGTGCGCGCTGCGATGGGCCTGAAGGGCGGTCAGTTGATCGCCAACCCGATCCCGGAATCGGATGAAATCCCGCAAGAGGTGATCATGCCCTTTGTGGAAACCGCATTGAAAGAGGCCGACGCCCAAGGCATTTCGGCCAAAGAGGTCACACCATTTTTGTTGCAGCGGATTTTTGAGCTGACCGAGGGCCGTTCACTCACCTCCAACATCGCCTTGGTGCGCAACAATGCAAAACTTGCCGCGCAAATCGCCGCGGCCCTGTGCGCCAAGTGAGGCCTTCGGCGATCAGATTGACGCCGGACTGTGAAATTTGTGCGAATATTATCATGCTCGGGCGTTTTCCGCGCCGCAGCTTATTGTGTCTTAACCTATGCCCGCCTAAGTTCTGGGAAACTGGCCCCTTAGCCCATAAAGCACTGTCAAACTCGCGATGACCAACCCTTTCGAAGACAGCACTCACCCGCATCCGCGCAAACCAAGTCTTGGGGCGCGGTTGCGCGCGGCGTTTCTGACCGGCCTCGTCGTCGTCGCCCCCATCGGCCTGACCGCCTATGTGATCTGGACGGTGATCGGTTGGGTTGATGGCTGGGTTTTGACCTTTGTGCCGCAAGCCTATCATCCCGACGCGCTGATCAACCGCTTCTTGGGCTACACCGATCCTTTGGAACAAATTCACATCAACCTGCGTGGCGCGGGTGTGATTATTTTCCTGCTGTTCACCGTTGTCGTCGGTTGGATTGCCAAGGGCCTTGTTGGGCGCTCTTTGATCCGTTGGGCCGAACGGCTTGTTGATCGCACCCCGATCGTGCGCTCCATCTATAATGGTCTCAAACAGATCGCCGAAACGGTGTTTTCGCAATCCGACACGTCTTTTGACAAAGCCTGTCTGGTCGAATATCCGCGCCGGGGCATCTGGGCGATTGGCTTTGTCTCGACCAACGCCAAAGGCGAGATCGCCGCGCGCACGCCAAGCGATGAAACGATGTTGTCGGTGTTCGTGCCCACAACCCCCAACCCGACCTCTGGATTTTTGCTGTTTTTCCCCGAACATGACGTGGTGATTTTGGACATGTCGGTCGAAGACGCCGCCAAGCTGGTGATTTCAGCCGGGCTTGTCTATCCCAACGCCAAAGACCCGTCTCAGCCCGCATCGAAATAAATCCCGGCGCGGCTGGGGTGCGCGCAGCTTAGATCAGCCAAACATCTCTCTGAGATTGACACTTGCGCGCTGACCCAGATCGTCAAAATGCGCGTCCAAAAACCGATCACAGGATGCCCGTCCGGCCTCTTTCATCCGCATCAAAAGCATCGGAGACGGTGCCATTTTTGTGCGGACAGACAGCTCCTGCATCAGATCGTCATCGGCGATCATATGGATCAACACATCTTTCATGCTGCCCTCAGGCAAACGATTTTCCGCAATCAATTCTCGGACAAATTGCACCGCGCGCAACTCACGCAACAGTGAGGTGTTGAATGAAATCTCGTTGATGCGGTTTTGGATCTCTTCCGGCGTCGTCGGCGTGCCCGGACGCTCCAGCGGGTTGATATTGACGATCACCACGTCTTGCGGAAACTCCGGTTCAAACAATGGAAACAGCGCCGGATTGCCGGTGTAACCACCGTCCCAATAGGGATCGGTGATGCCCGTCACCGGATCGGTCAAATCGACGGCCTGAAACAACTCAGGCAAACAGGCCGAGGCCAAAACCACATCCGTTGTCACCTCATCATGCGAAAACACCCGGATTTTCCCGGTGCGCACATTGGTGGTGGAGATGAACAACGCAGGCCCCGCCCCGGTATGCAGAATGTCGCATTCCATCGCATCGACGATGGGTTTGAGTGGGTTTTGATAAAACATCCCGTACGCATAGGGGCTGACCATCGTTGCCACAGATTCGAAAAAGTTAAACGGCATTGCCGCTTCCATCATCTTGGTCACAAGCTCCGTGGTCGGCCCGAATTGCCGCAACCACGCCGACAAACGCACATCATTGATCGCGCCCATTTCCGCCCAAAGATCATCGAGCGCCGCCTTGGCACCCGCACGGCCATCCCGCACCATCCCGGCCTTAAGCGCCACGCCATTCAACGCCCCCGCGGACGTGCCCGAAATGGCGGCAATCTCGATCTCATCATGTTCCAACAGCCGGTCCAAAACCCCCCAGGTAAAGGCCCCATGCGCGCCCCCGCCCTGCAAAGCGAGGTTGATCTTTTTGGGCTTGATCTTGGGTTTACGCGTCATCTGGGGCCCTTTCCGGGACACTTATGAAACACGCGCCGCGTGGATCGCCGCGCGCGTCTGAACAGTATATGTGTTCTCAATGCTGCATCACAGCGCGATCAAAGTCGCATCCATGATGCAGGCACAGATTGCGCTTACAGCGCAGTCCAACCACCATCGACCGAAATCGTCGTGCCGGTGATTTGCTTGGCATAGTCAGAGGCCAAAAACACGCAAGTGCCGCCCAATTCCTCAACGGTCGCAAATTGTTTCGACGGCTGACGATCCAACAACACCTCACGGATCACGGTTTCGCGGTCCATATTATATTGCTTCATCGTGTCGGGGATTTGCGCCTCCACCAGCGGCGTCAACACATAGCCGGGGCAAATCGCATTACAGGTGATTGGCTCTTCGGCGGTCTCTAAGGCGGTGACTTTGGTCAGGCCAACGATGCCGTGTTTGGCGGCAACATAGGCAGATTTATAGGGCGATGCGGTCAAGCCATGCGCCGAGGCGATGTTGATCACCCGGCCCCACCCGGCTTTGCGCATCATTGGCAAAGCGACGGCGGTGGTGTGAAAGGCGGAGCTGAGGTTGATCGCGATGATCGCGTTCCATTTTTCAACCGGAAACTCATCAATCGGGGCAACGTGTTGAATGCCGGCGTTGTTCACAAGAATATCGCAAGCCCCCGCGCTTTCGATCAGGGCGCGGCAGTCGTCGGATTTGGACATATCGGCCTGGATATAGCGCACCTCGACACCGTGCTCTTTGGCCATGTCTTTGGCCAATTGATGATCTTCGTCACGGTCCGTGAAGGAATTGAGGACGATGTTCGCCCCTGCTTTGGCCAACTCATGGGCGATGCCAAGCCCGATACCGGAATTCGATCCGGTGATGACGGCGGTTTTGCCTGAAAGTGGTGTTTGCGTGCTCATAGCAGGTCTCCTTGATCTGTTCCCTCATAACTTACGTGCTGCGGGTGCAAAACAAAGGGGAGAATCATATTTACGGCAAAGAATCGGGGTCACACTGTGGCGAGACAAACTGTGATCGCGCGTGAACACACGTCATCAGAGCCTATGAAAATCCGCAAATGCGCCAAGCCTGATTGGGGTTTTCTCAAAATCAGGACAAAAAAAACGCCCGCACAAGGCGGGCGCTGAGTTATTGAGGCAGGTTTCATACAGGCAAGAAACCTATCGAGCAGTGAGGTCTTTATACGCGTTTCTCCGCCGCACTCCAAGCTAAAAGTTTGAATTCACATCCAAGTCGTCGTAGTTTCACAGCCAATAATAACGCAAAACAAAGGCATTGTTCGCGATATGGCACAGCAGTTTTTCCAAACCCTACGCACAACATCTGCGGTGGCCGCCCTTTGCGTTATGGCCAACGCGCTTTCGGCCGCACCGCAAACCGGGTTGGCGATGTATGGCGACCCTGAATTGCCCGCCGATTTCACCGCCCTGCCCTATGTCAATGCCGATGCGCCCAAAGGCGGGGCGATCATTACCGGCGAAGGTGGCAGTTTTGATAGCCTCAATCCCTTTATCCGAAAAGGCAAAGCGCCGTGGCAATTGCGCTACCTTATGGCCGAAAGCCTGATGGGACAGGCGTATTCCGAACCTTTCACGCTGTATTGCCTGCTCTGCGAAACGGTTGAGACCGACACCGATCGCACCTGGGTTGAATTCACTCTACGTGACACGGCCAAATTCTCTGACGGCACCCCGGTCACAGTCGAGGACGTAATGTGGTCCTATGAAACGCTCGGCACCCAAGGCCATGGCCGTTACGCGGCGCTGTGGGGCCAGATTGAGAGTATGGAACAGACCGGAGAGCGCTCAGTCAAATTCACCTTTAACACGCCCAATCGCGAATTGGCGCTGTTGACGGCGATCCGGCCCATTTTGAAAAAAGCCTATTGGGACGACAAGGAGTTCACCCAATCCGGCTTTGACAATATCCCCGTCTCCTCCGCCCCCTATGTGATCACGGATGTGCAACCCGGCATGTTTGTCGAACTGACGCGCAACCCGGACTATTGGGGCAAAGACGTGCCGTTCATGCGTGGTCAGGCCAATTTGGACACCATCCGGTTGGAATATTTCGCCGACGCCTCTTTGGTGATCGAGGCGTTTAAGGCCGGCACGCTCAATGCGCACCGCGAATTCAACATTCAGACCTGGCAAGACCAATATGATTTTCCTGCCGTCACGCGCGGCGACGTGATCAAATCGGTGATCCCACATCAACGCCCCACCGGCATGACTGGCTTTGCGATGAACACCCGCCAGCCGCAGTTTGCCGATTGGCGCGTGCGTCAGGCGATGATCGAAGCGTTCAATTTCGACTATATCAACGAGGCCCAGACCGAGAGCCAACAGACCCGGATCACCTCCTATTTTTCCAACTCGCCGCTTGGCATGCGCCCCGGCCCCGCTGAGGGTCGCGTGGCGGAAATCTTGGCCCCCTACACAGATCAGCTTTTGCCCGGTACGCTTGAGGGCTATGACTTGCCCGAGACCTCAGGGCGGGAATTGGACCGAGGTGCGATACGCCGCGCGATCGGATTGATGGAACAGGCCGGATGGACGATCCAAGATGGTCAGATGAAAAACGCTGCCGGAAAACCCTTTGCCTTTGAGATCGTTCTCAAGGTTGGGGACGATGAGAACCAGTCGATCATCGACACTTACACGCAAATGCTGCTGCATCTCGGCATCACACCGAAAATCTCCGTCGTCGATTCCGCGCAATACACGCAGCGGATGGAGACGTTTGATTTTGGTATGACTCCGGTGCGCTATGGTCTCTCGCTCAGCCCCGGCAACGAACAATATGCCTATTTCGGCCAAGCCGCCGCCGACACCCCCGGCTCGCGCAACATTGCCGGGATCAGTGATCCGGTGGTCGATGCGATGATTGGTAAAATGTTAGATGCCGAGAACCGCGAAGACAGTCTTGCCGCCACCCGCGCACTCGACCGCGTGCTGATGGCGGGCCGTTATGCCATTCCGCTTTATGCGTGGAACGACAGTTTTGACGCACATGTGAAAGAGCTCAAATATCCGGACACCTTGCCGCTCTACGGCGACTGGATTATGTGGCGGGAAATGACATGGTATTGGCAGGAGTGATCCGCCGCGTGTGATCCGCCAAGCCTGATCCGAAACACCTGTGCCTATTGGGAAGACAAACATGAGAAAAGCAGCCCTCATCCTCCTCACCCTCGCGCTCACCTCTTGCGGCACTGTCGCCGGCGTGGGCGAAGACATCACCGGCGCCTCGCGCACGGTTCAGGGATGGTTCTAAGCGCGGTGTTTTTCAAAGGCATCGCGTTGATCCTCTGTCTGAGTTTGGGCCTCTCCGGCTGCGCTGTCGCACGCGTGGGGGCGAAAGCCACGAAAGCGACAGTAAAGACCACGGCGAAAGTGGTTTTCTGATCCGGCCAATCAAGAGTTTTGCTTCCATCGCCGGTGTCATGTTACGCTGAACCGCATCAGCCATAGGTCACATGAAAGGTGGGCGACATGTCGATTGGGCACACTGGCCGCTGTCTTTGCGGCAACGTTGTCTATGATACGGGCAGCGCGCCACTCTGGGTGACAATCTGTTACTGTCGGTTCTGCCAGCGAGCGACCGGTTCAGATCGGATGATCGAACCTATTTTCGAACACGACACCTTCGACTTTACCAAAGGCCATCCGGCCGTATTTACCCTAGCTTCAGAGGGCCGCGGAAAGGCTGTCCATGTCCACTTCTGCTCCACATGTGGAACCAAGCTGGCCCTGACCTTTGAGCGTTGGCCAGATCGGTTGGGCATCTATATCGGCACGCTTGACGATCCGACGTCGATCGGTGGCGACGCCCGAAAACAGCAAACATGTCTTTGTCCGTGAAGCCCGGCCCGGAACAATCCTGCCCCCTGGGGTCAAGACCTATGACAGCCATGCCACAGAAAACGACGGCACCCCCATCGCACCCACCCTCTATGGCTCGCCACATGTCACCGGCCAATGAGGCGACACATTCGACGGTCAAAACAGGTGAGATCACGCCAGCGAGGTGACCCAAAGGATCATCGCGTCTTCCGGGCTGACTGAGATCACATTATGCCCCATCGACGCGTCATAATAGGCGCTGTCGCCCCGGCGCATTTCGACCGGTTCATAGAATTCGGTGATCAATTTGATCACCCCGGTGAGCACGTAAAGAAACTCTTCGCCATCATGGCGCACCCAACCATCGAACTCTTCGAAATCACGCGCCCGGATCGTGGCGCGATAGGGCAGCATGGATTTTTTGGTCAGCGCGGTCGCCAACATTTCATGCTCATAGGTCGCGGTGGGATGGCCCGTGCCCTCACCCGATTTCGTCACCGCCATGCGACCGGAAATCTGCGCCCTTTGCGGCGGTGTGAACAGTTGTGGCACCGAAATCTCAAGCCCCACAGCGAGCTTTTTAAGCGCATCATAGGTCGGTGACATCTGACCGTTTTCGATCTTGGACAGGGTGGACCGCGCCAGACCGGCCTGTCCTGCCGCCTGCTCTAACGTCCAGCCGCGCGCCTTGCGCAGATCGCGCACGCGCAGGCCCAAATCCAAAGGCCGCGCCTCATCGGGGGCGCCGTCGCCACTTTCGCGGGCCAATCGGATCAGGCTCGGGGTGCGGGCGTCCAAATCGGTGTTTGATGTTGGTGTATCGCTCATGCGGATCTTTTAGCGCCTGTGAGACAAAAAAGAAAACCCCCGGATGCTGTTACACGCATCTTCGGGGGTTCTTGGGACGGGCGGTAGCTTGGGGGAACTGCTCGTGAGGTTTCCGCCGACCCTAAATCTGATGACCTTTGGCGCTATTTGCCGCTCGGCAATTCGCCGGTCAAAAATTCGATTTGGCTAAGATTGTCCGATTGGACCCGCGCCACCAATGTGTCCAGCGCACCACCGGCAATCGCCAAAGCCGCCAAGAGACCCATCGCAAGTGTCGCAACAGGCATGCGCATCCGGCGACGGAAAGAAAGTGCATCATAAGACCCATTGGGGCCGCGACCTTGAAAGGTGCTGAACTGCTTGCCGGAGATATACGCCATGATGATGAACCCTGTTGAACACTAAAAAATCTGTCGTTGCAGTGAGTTAACCACGAGTCGCGCGCCGCGTCACGCACCTCGCACTGTAACACGCCACCCCCTCTCAGCCACAATTCACACGGGAACACAGAGAGAACAATTCATGAATTCACACAGTTTGCAAAGTTGCAAACCCACCCCAAACACAAGATGTAGGTCAATGAGAACGCCTGTCGGACTGGAAAACGTGAGCTATCGGAATATTTTCCTTTTCTCACCCCTCCCGCCTGAGAGCGTCATGGGGTATGTACGTTCGACCCATTTGACGCCTCAGCCCTTCGGAGCCTACCCATGATCTCGCCTGTGATCCCGCTTGATATTTTCCACGATCCGATCTGCCCTTGGTGCGCCATCGGCAAAGCCCGGCTCGACCGCGCCTTAGAGGCCCGCCCCGATCACCCCTTTGCTTTGCAATGGCATCCGTTTCAATTGAACCCGACGATGCCCAAAGGCGGCATGGAGCGGCAGGCCTATTTGAACGCAAAATTCGGCGGCACCGAGGGCGCCGGCAAAGCCTACCTGCCGATCATCGAGGTCATGTTGAAGGAAATGCCAAAGGTTGATCTCTTGGCGATCAAGACCACCCCCAACACCTTGGACGCGCATCGGCTGATCCATTGGGCCGGGATCGAAGGTCGTCAAACACCGATGGTCTCTGCCCTATATCGTGCCTATTTTCAGGACGGTCGCGACATTGGTGATGTCGAGACGTTGGTTGCGCTCGCGGAACGTGTTGAAATGGACGCGGACGCGGTGCGTCGCCTTTTGCTCTCGGACGCCGATGTCGAAGAGATCCAAACCCGCGACACCCATGCGCGTGAGCGCGGCGTGAATGCCGTACCACTCTATATCGTTGCCAACCAACATGCCGTCGAAGGCGCGCAGCCGCCCGAACTTTGGCTGCAGGTGATTGATGAACTCAATGCCCAGATCGCCGCAGACGATCAGGGGGATGACCCATCACAGGCCTTGATATGATCCCATCCGGGCTTTGGATCGGACTGTTTGGTGCCCTCGGCTGGATCACGATCCTGACCCATGCCCTGATGTGTCCTGCGGCTCGGATTTGGCCACCAAAGCACCGCGCCGGACCCGTGGCCGAAGCGGTCACCGTGATGTGGTCTTGGGGGCTGACCATCTGCATTTATGTCGGATTGGTGCGATTGGGCGCAGAGGACGGCACTGTGTTGGACCTGCCAAACCCGCTACGCTGGATCGGCGGCGGTGCCTTGGCACTGATCGGCTCAGCGTTGCACAGTTGGGGCACGGCGGCGCTTGGCCTCAAAGCCACCTGCGGCTTTTGCCCGGACGCCGCCCCCTGCGACACAGGCCCATATCGCCACATCCGCCATCCGCAATACCTTGGCCAAGGCCTGTCCTTTCTTGGTCTGGCGCTGATCTCTGGCGGAGACCGCGTCTGGATCGTCGCCTGTTTGGGGTGTTTGGCGCTCCTCTTCGCTGCAAACCGAGAGTCTGCGCATCTACGCACAGCCCCTCAAACAGCGGCTTGACTGGTCAAATCAAGGCCCGCCTCATATGGTGCCGCGACCTTTATTGACAGGATACCTCCATGCCCCGCCGTTTGCCGCAACTCGAATTCACGGCACTTTTAGCTCTGCTTTTTGCCATCGTCGCCTTTTCCATTGATGCCATGCTGCCCGGCCTGCCCGATATTGCCGCCGACCTCTCCCCAAACGACCCAAATCGGGCGCAACTGGTGCTTGCGGCTTTTGTCTTTGGTATGGGGTTTGGCACGTTGGTCAGTGGACCGATTTCCGATCATTTCGGACGCAAACCTTTGATCCTGTTTGGCCTTTTGCTTTATGCTCTGGGGGCGATCTTTGCCGGGCTGTCGCATTCCATGGAGATGATGCTTGTCGGTCGTGTCCTTCAGGGCTTTGGTGCCGCCTTCCCGCGCACCGTCGGCGTGGCCATGGTGCGCGACCTCTATGAGGGGCGCGATATGGCCAAAATTATCTCCTTTGTGATGACGATTTTCATGCTGGCCCCCGCCGTCGCCCCCTCTGTCGGGGCGTTGATTATTGGCCACTTTGGCTGGCACGGGGTTTTCGCGTCTTTTGTGCTTTTGGCCGCGATCAGCGCCCTGTGGTTTGGCCTGCGCCAAGGCGAAACCCTGGCCCCGGAAAATCACCGAAAGCTCAATCCGCGCGACCTGATGCAGGGCGTCCGTCAGGTGCTTGGCATCTATAATGTCCGGCTTTACATCCTGATCCTGACCCTTGGATTTGCGCAGATGTTTTCCATCCTCTCCTCGGTCCAACCGATTTATGACCAAGGTTTTGATCTTGGCGCAAGCTTTCCCTATTGGTTCGGAGCTACCGCCATCCTCAGCGCCGCAGGGGCCATCATCAACGGCAACTTGGTGACCCGTTTGGGCATGCATGTCATGATCCGTTGGGGCTACCGCATCGCCGCCATCGCCTCTCTCATCGCGCTGATCATGAACCTGACAGGCCTCGCCGGGGCCACCCCCTTTGGCTTTGCCGTGTTCTTTATGTGGACGGTGGCGATGTTCTTTATCAACGCCTTCACCTTTGGCAATTTGAACGCTCTGGCCATGGTGCCTTTGGGGCGTTTGGCGGGCATGGGCAATTCGGTGATCGGCGCGCTGTTCACCATGGGCTCCGTGGTGATTGCCGCCCCGGTTGGGTTGATGTTCAACGGCACCCCGGTGCCGGTGATGGTCGCGGGATTGATCTGTTCTGGGCTGGCTCTGGCGTTGTTCCGCATGGAGAAACCAGAGGCCTAATCCGTTACTTTTTAGGCGCTTGAGATGCGGACTTCGCGTGATTGGCAAGGTCTTGGGCGATGGAGAACGCGCCCTTGATCTTGTCGGACTCCCGCGGCCAATCGCGGCGCACGATGATCTTGTTGTCCTTGACCTTGGCCTGACCTTTTTGCGCCTGAATGAAATCAACAAGCCCGACCGGGTTGGCAAATTTGTCATTGTGGAACTGGATCGTCGCCCCTTTTGGTCCGCCATCCAGACGGGCAATCCCGGCGGCGCGGCATTTCTCCTTGATCCGAACAACGAGCAATAAGGTATTGACCTCTTTCGGCAATTTCCCGAACCGGTCAATCAATTCTGCGGCAAAACCTTCAAGCTCCACCTTGGTGTGCAGGCCAGACAGGCGGCGATACAGCCCCAAACGCACATCAAGATCGGGCACATAAGCCTCTGGAATCAAAACAGGAACGCCCAAATTGATCTGCGGCGCCCACTGCCCATCATCGTCCAAAGTGATCGCCTCTTGGCCGGATTTGATCTTGGCAATCGCCTCTTCCAACATCGCTTGGTACAGCTCAAACCCGACCTCTTTGACATGGCCGGACTGTTCCTCGCCAACCAAATTGCCCGCGCCGCGAATGTCGAGATCTTGCGAGGCCAAGGTGAATCCAGCCCCCAACATATCAAGCGATCCGAGCACCCGCAGCCGCTTCTGCGCCTGTGGCGTCAAAGGCGCGCGCGGTTTGGTGGTCAAATAGGCATAGGCACGGGTTTTGGCACGTCCCACCCGGCCCCGAATTTGGTAAAGCTGCGCCAGCCCAAACATATCGGCGCGGTGAATGATCATCGTGTTGGCGGTCGGAATGTCGATGCCGCTTTCGACAATGGTCGTCGCCAAAAGCACATCATATTTGCCATCATAAAAGGCGTTCATCCGATCATCCAACTCGCCCGCCGCCATCTGACCATGGGCGACGACATGGGTGACCTCGGGCACTTGGTCCTTCAAAAACGCCTCAATCTCGGGAATGTCTTTGACGCGCGGCACGACGAAAAAACTCTGTCCGCCGCGATAATGTTCGCGCAGCAAGGCCTCGCGCACCGTCACCGTATCGAATTCCGAGACATAGGTGCGGATTGAGAGGCGGTCGACCGGCGGCGTGCCAATAATGGACAAATCACGCACCCCGGTCATCGACATTTGCAATGTGCGCGGGATCGGTGTGGCCGAAAGAGTGAGGACGTGAATGTCGGATTTGAGCGACTTCAGCCGCTCTTTATGGGTCACACCAAAGCGTTGTTCTTCATCGACGATCAGCAAGCCAAGGTTTTGAAACCGCACATTTTTCGCCAAAAGCGCATGGGTGCCGACGACAATGTCGATCTCGCCAGAGGCCAGCCCGTCGCGGGTTGCCGCCATGTCTTTTTGACTGACAAAGCGCGACATCGGCCGCACATTGACCGGCAGGCCACGAAAGCGTTCAGCGAAGGAGCGGAAATGTTGCCGCGCCAAAAGCGTGGTCGGGGCGATCACCGCCACCTGCGCACCAGACAGGGCCGCAATAAAGGCCGCGCGCATCGCCACTTCGGTTTTGCCAAAGCCGACATCGCCGCAAACCAACCGGTCCATCGGTCGCCCGGCTTCAAAATCTTCAAGCACATCTTCGATGGCTTTGAGCTGATCCTCGGTCTCCGAATAGGGGAAGCGCGCGCAAAACGCCTCCCACATGTCTTGTGGCGGGATCATGATCGGGGCTTTGCGGATGTGGCGTTCGGCGGCAATGCGGATCAGCTTTTCAGCGATCTCGCGAATGCGGTCTTTCATCCGCGCCTTTTTCGCCTGCCATGCGCCACCACCAAGCTTGTCGAGCAAGCCTTCATCATGGCCATATCGACTTAAAAGCTCAATGTTTTCAACAGGAAGGTAAAGCCGATCCCCGCCCGCATATTCGAGCAAAAGACATTCATGCGCCGCCCCCAAAGCGGTGACCACCTCAAGCCCACGAAAAATCCCGACACCATGATCAACATGGACAATCAAATCGCCCGCACTGAGTGACGAGTGCTCGGTGAGGAAATTTTCGGCGCGCTTTTTGCGGCCCGGACGACGCACCAAACGGTCGCCCAACACGTCCTGTTCCGAAATCACCGTGACCGATTGGCCCTCGCCAGTCGGGGCCTCAAACCCCTCTTCGAGCGCCCAGATCGACAGGAACACCCGTCCCAGACTTTGGCTTTGTCCGTCTGGCACATCACGCCAATCGTCGATCTCAACCAGCCCGGTCATGTCTTGGTCTTCGAGCAGCGTTTTCAAACGATCCCGCGCGCCCTCGGACCATGAGGCAAGCACCACCGACCCTTGTTTGCGGCGTTTCTCAACATGCTCCGCCAACTCTTCAAAAAGATTGACGTTTTCCATTTGACGCTCTGGCGCAAAATTGCGTCCTACGCGCCCGCCTGCGTCCAAAACACCGGGACCTGACGCCTGTGGCAGCGGGTGGAAATGGATCACCCGACGGCCCGCAATCGCCGCCTCCCAAGCGGCATCATCTAGGTACAAAAGCGCTGGCGGACAGGGTTTATAGACGCTGTCCATCCGGCCCTTGGCCTTGAGCGCCTCACGCCGGGCATCATATTGATCAGCGATTGAATCCCAACGTGAAAGACGCGCCGCAGTCGATTGATCATCAAGGGAAATTGACGCATCCGGCATGTAGTCAAACAACGTGTCGAGCCGGGCGTGGAAATAGGGCAACCAATGCTCAAGCCCGGCGTGTTTCTTGCCCGCTGAGACCGCTTCATAAAGCGGATCATCGGTGCCCGCCGCGCCAAATTCAACGCGGTAATTTTGTCGAAACCGGGTGATGGATTCCTCGTCCAAGATGACCTCGGACACCGGGGTAAAGGTGATCTCGTCCAGGCTGTCGATGGTTTTTTGGCTGGCCGGATCAAAACGGCGCAGCCCGTCCAATTCATCGCCAAAGAAATCAAGCCGCACCGGCAGTTCCTGCCCCGGAGGAAACACATCAATGATGCCGCCACGGATTGCGTAATCGCCATGTTCGACCACGGTTGGCGCTTGGGTAAAGCCCATGCGCACGAAAAAACTGCGCAGTTCGGCCTCGTTGACGCGCTGGCCTTTGCGCATGACAAACGCCGCTTGTGCAAGCATGTCACGGGTCGGCACGCGCTGGGTCGCAGCAGAGAGCGTGGTCAAAAGCACAAAGCGTTTCGGCATCGCCCCATGCGCCAGCGCGGCCAAAGTGGCCATGCGCGCGGCGGCGACATCAGAGTTTGGAGACATCCGGTCATAGGGCAAACAATCCCAAGCCGGAAAGTCGATCACCGGCAGATCAGGTGCAAAAAACCGCAGAGCGGCGCGCAGGGAGGCGAGACGTTTGTCATCACGCGCAACATGGATCACCGGACCGTTTGAACGGCTGACCTCGCGGGCCAAAAGAAAGGCGTCGAACCCCTCGGGTGCGCCCCCAAGGGTGAGATGGGTGGAAGGTTTCATCACCGATCAGCCCCCCAGCGGACCTGTGACGATGTTTTGATACATGCCCCACATCGCCGTGATAAAGATCGACACCATGCCGATGAGTTGCACCAAAAACCGATGACGTCGCAGCACAGAGATCAACGCCTCGCCCTTCGGCGCATGGGTCACGATGTTTTGCGCGGTGCGAATGTTGATCGCACCAACAAAACTCATCGGAAACAGCATTAAAAACACCGCCTGCGAAAATTCAACGCCGTAGAAAAACCCGGTCACACCCAAAAGCGTGATCACCGTGGCCGCCAGCGCGGTGAGCATCAGGCCGGAGACTTCGGCGATGTTCAAAAGCCGCCCGGTGTTGATCCGCACCATGTCTTCAAGGTCTTGCATGCGCTCGCCGCCCTGCCGCTTGGCCTTGAGCGCCAAATCAAACGGCACGCCCAACACAAAATGCGAAGCCGTGGACCACAGGATCGCCAATCCGATCCAATACCACATGTTCGAGAATGACCGCGTGTCGAGCACTTCGAAAAGGGTTGCGTAAATATCCAAGGCTCTGCTCTTTTCTTATGGTTGGGTCTTTTGGGGCATGACGCCGCCCTAAAACAGACGGCCTCTTCAGTCTTCTAACGCGTCTGTACCGGGATGCAACGTCAGGCTGTGCAAAGTTTAGTGTCCCCACGCGGCAATTCCTACCCTTGAAGCGCCCCAAAAACCATGTCACCCAAAGACAATCGTCGCAACCGGAGGCTCTTCCCATGACCCGCACCACCGCCCCTTACCCGCTGACCCGCCTGCGTCGCCCCCGCAAAATGGAAGCCCTGCGCGGTCTTGTGCGTGAAAACAGCCTCTCGGTGGAAGATCTGATTTGGCCGGTATTTGTGCGCGAAGGGGTGGATGAGGCGACACCCATTGTGTCGATGCCGGGCGTTGAACGGCTGACGATTGACCGTTTGGTCACAGCAGCACGCGAGGCCTATGACTTGGGCATCCCGGCGATTTGCCTGTTTCCCTATATCGAACCCGAATTGAAAACCGAAGACTGCGCCGGCGCATGGGACCCGGACAATTTGGTCAACCGCGCCATTCGGGCGGTCAAAGCGGCGGTGCCCGAGCTGGCGATCATGACCGACGTGGCGCTTGATCCCTATAACATCAACGGCCATGACGGCTATGTGGTGGATGGCGAGATCGTCAATGACATGACGGTCGAGGCGTTGGTCAAAATGTCGGTGGCACAGGCCGAAGCAGGCGCGGATATCATTGGGCCGTCCGACATGATGGACGGGCGTATTGGCGCGATCCGCCGGGCACTGGAAACCGACGGACATTCGAATGTGACGATTATGTCCTATGCGGCCAAATATGCCTCCGCCTATTACGGGCCTTTTCGGGATGCCGTTGGGGCGTCTGGCGCGCTCAAGGGCGACAAAAAGACCTATCAAATGGACCCGGCCAATTCGGACGAGGCGCTGCGGCTGATCGAACGCGATCTGTCTGAGGGCGCGGATATGGTCATGGTCAAACCGGGGATGCCCTATCTCGACATTTGTCGCCGGGTGAAAGACCGCTTTGGCGTGCCGACCTTTGCCTATCAAGTGTCGGGCGAATACGCGATGGCGATGGCGGCCATTCAAAATGGCTGGCTTGATCGGGACAAAGTGATTTTGGAAAGCCTGATGTGTTTCAAACGCGCCGGATGCAACGGGGTTTTGACCTATTTCGCCCCGGCGGCGGCGCGACTTTTGCGGGGCTGACGGGCGCTCAAGAGGCAAACCATGGGCGAAACCCGCCAAAACGCGGACCTTCGGGCTTTCGCGGGATGACAGGGCGAGGCTTTTCGTCATATACTCTCACAAAATCAATGGGCCAAAGGCCTGTAGCACCGAACAGAGCAGTATAAGGGCATTCACAATGAACAGACTTCAACGCCGGAGCTTTATGATCGGATTGGGCAGCGCGGGTCTTTTGGCCGCCTGTGACAATTCGATGCGCTCCAACGGCTCCGCCACCATTGACGCACGTGTCGATGCGACGCTGAACCATCTGTATTCCAACTACCCAGGCACCTCGGCCCTGCGTGACAAATCCGTCGGCATGCTGGTCATGCCCTTGATCACCAAGGCGGGCTTTGGCGTTGGTGGCTCTTATGGCCGTGGCGCGCTGCGGGTTGGCGGCGTGTCGGTGGATTACTACTCCTCAGCGCAAGCGACCTTTGGCCTGCAAATCGGCGCACAGCAATACGCCCATGTCTTGTTCTTCATGACCAATGAGGCGTTGAGTTCTTTCCGCAATTCTCCGGGCTGGTCTGCGGGTGCGGATATGGAATACGCCATCTCCAACCGCGGTGAAAACCTTTCGGCGGAAACCATGACCTCGCTGTCCCCGGTGATTGCCGTGGTCTTTGGCCAAGCGGGCCTGATCGCGGGGGCCACTGTTGAAGGCACGAAATACACGCGGATCATCCCGTAAGCCTTTCAAATAGCACTTAAATACAAAAAACGCGGGCCTGATGGGGTCCGCGTTTTTATGATATCATGACGCCGCTGAGCGTCTCAGGTGTGCGTCTAAGGCACCGCCTCTTCCAGCACACCATCGGCGGACATCTGGGCGTACAGAAGCCCCTCGCGCAGCCCCCGATCCGCAACAGACAACCGATCCGTCGGCCAAATTCGCAACAGCGCCTGCAAAATCGCCGCCCCTGACATGATCAATTCCTGACGATCTCGGCCAATGCGCGGATCGCGCTTGCGACCTTCCGGGCCCATCGACAAATAATCCCGGATCACCCGGTCGATCTGTTCCGAGGTCATCCGCAACCCATCGACCTTATTGCGGTCATAGCGTTTGAGGCCCAGATGCGAGGCCGCGACCGTGGTCACCGTGCCAGAGGTGCCGATGATCTGAAATCCTTCGCGGGCCGGATCATTGGCGTAGGGGGTGAAATCGGCAAGTTTCTCTTCGAAATACCACGACATCAGGGCAAACCGCGCCGCGTCATCTTCGACATCAGAGAATTGCTCCATCAGCGTTGCAACCCCCAAGGGCACCGAAATCCAATCAACGACTTTGGCATGGGGAAAGGGGCTGTCGGCATTTTTGAACCCGGTGTGCAACCGCATGATCGCGCGCGGACGTTCGGCGCGCGGCACGGTCGAGAGGTCAATCCAGACCAATTCGGTCGATCCACCGCCGATATCCACCACCAAAAGCTGTTCAGTTTTGGTCGACACCAACGGCGCGCAGGAAATCACCGCCAGCCGCGCTTCTTCTTCGGGTTTGATGATCTCAAGGCGCAGTCCCGTCTCGCGTTGCACCCGGCGCAAAAAATCGCGCGAGTTTTTCGCCCGCCGACAGGCTTCGGTTGCGACCAATCGCATCCGTTTGACATCATGTTTTTCAAGTTTCTTGCGACAGACCCGTAGGGCCTGAATCGTGCGCGAAATCGACGACCGACATAACGATCCCGACGATTCCAACCCGGAGCCGAGCTGAACCGATTTCGAGAAACTGTCGATCACATGAAACTGACTGCCCTTGGGTTGGGCAATCAACATACGACACGAATTTGTACCGAGGTCTAACGCAGCATAAAGCTCCGCCGGATCGGCAAGTAGAGGCGCGGGGGTCTCAACCGCTTTCGGGAACGCGCCCGCACCAGTGGGACGCTTGGGCGTCATATCACACGCCCTCCATATCAAGTTATCCCTACCATAAGCGGATTTCTGCACATCCGGCAAGACACCTTCTGATCCTAAACCTTCACGATTTCGGTGAGGGGCCTTCTGCCCCCGATGTAAATCGTGATCACGACACAGCAGCCCCCGCCCGCCTCATGATCTTGATGAGAATTTTTCAGGCGTCCTACGCCATCCAACCCTTTCGTGTCGCGGCCCTTTCTTTTATGCGTTTGCCAGAGTTTATAGGGCGCAAAGGGTCTCTCATGTCGGATATGACCATCATCTATTGGCGTGACATCCCCGCACAGGTTCGTGTCGGGCGAGGACGTCGTGCGGCACGCGCGGTTTTGCCCGAGCGGTTTGAACAGGCGATCGACCGGGTGGCAATGCGCATCGGTGCAACCGATGGCGATGCCTATATGGCCGAATGGCGTGACCAGAGCGTGAGTTGCGAAGGCGAACCACAACAGGCCGCCGATGAAAAAGCCGCCGCATTGGATGCGGCTTATGATAAAGAGCGGCTCAAAGCCCTCATTGACAATGACGGGCGCGAGCCTGCCGCTAAAGGATAGACCATGACCCGCACCGTGATTGAGAGCAAAACCAAAACCGTTGTGATCGGCTTTGACGAACCGTTTTGCGTGATTGGCGAACGCATCAACCCGACCGGCCGCAAAAAACTTGCGGCGGAATTGGAGTTGGGCGATTTTTCCACCGTCGAACGCGATGCCTTGGAACAGGTCGCCTGTGGTGCCAGCATTTTGGACATCAATTCAGGCGCGGTGTTTTCCAACAAAATGGCCGAAGACCCGCGTTATGCTGACAACAACTTTGTCGAGCCGCCTTTGATGCGCGAACTTGTCGCCCGCATTCAGGCCATCGTCGATGTGCCTTTGTGCATCGACAGCTCGGTGCCGGACGCATTGGAAGCCGGGCTTGAGGCCGCCGAGGGCCGCCCACTGTTGAATTCGGTGACCGGCGAGGAAGAGCGCATGGAACGCGTGCTGCCGCTGGTCAAGAAATACAACGTGCCGGTTGTGGCAATTGCCAATGACGACACCGGGATTTCCGAAGACCCGGATGTGCGCTTTGAGGTCGCCAAACGCATCGTCCAACGCGCCGCCGATTATGGCATTCCCGCCCATGACATCGTGGTCGATCCACTGGTGATGCCCATCGGTGCCATGCGCACGGCGGGCCAGCAAGTGTTCACCCTCGTGCGTCGTTTGCGTGATGAGTTGGGCGTCAACACCACTTGCGGCGCATCGAACGTCTCCTTTGGCCTGCCGCATCGTCATGGCATCAACGCCGCGTTTTTACCTATGGCGATTGGCGCGGGCATGACCTCCGCGATCATGAATCCGGTCCGCGTTCAGGAAATGGAAGCGATCCGCGCCGCCAACCTGTTGATGAACCACGACCCGGACGGCACCCAATGGATCAGCTTTAGTCGGATCATGGACGCCGTGGCCGAAGGCGCGTCCTTTGCCGAAGCCGCAACCGCCTCTGCCTCGGCAGGCTCTGGTGGTGGGCGTCGCGGCGGTGGGCGTCGTCGTCGGTAAGGCGCTGTTACGCCTAGAGTATTTGGACCGCAATGAAAACAGGAGTGCGCATATGGCCCGGCTGATTTGCCTCAACAAGCCTTTCGATGTGCTCTCTCAGTTCACCGACAAAGGCACCGAAGGGTCGACCCGTCGCACCCTCTCGGACTTTGTCCCTGTGCCCAAAGTCTACCCCGCCGGGCGGCTTGATCGCGACAGCGAGGGGCTTTTGCTGTTGACTGATGACGGGCCGCTTCAGGCGCGGATTTCAAACCCGCGCCACAAGATGGAAAAGACCTATCTGGCGCAGGTCGAGGGTGATCTGGATGAGGCCGCCCTGAAAGACTTGCGCCAAGGTGTCGCGCTCAAAGACGGCATGACCCGCCCTGCCCGTGCCCGCCGTGTTGACGCACCCGATTGGCTATGGCCGCGCACCCCGCCGGTGCGCTACCGCAAATCTGTGCCAGACTCCTGGCTTGAACTGACCATATCCGAGGGCCGCAATCGCCAAGTCCGGCGGATGACGGCCCATGTCGGCTTTCCCACCCTGCGGCTCATCCGCCTGTCTATCGGCCCTTGGGCCTTGGAGGGCTTAGAGAGCGGCGCTTGGCGTGATGATGATCCTTTGAAAGGTTCGAAATGAGCAACTCTGATCCTCTGGTGATTTTCACCCCGTCGGGCAAACGCGGCCATGTGGCACCGGGCACCACCGTGTTGCAAGCGGCGCGGCAGTTGGGCGTCGATCTGGATTCGGTCTGCGGTGGACGCGGGATTTGTTCAAAATGTCAGGTACAGCCGTCTTTTGGCGAACACGCGAAACACGGCATCCATGCCGACCCGGACGCGCTGAGCGAATTTAACACGGTCGAAGAGCGCTATGACCGGGTGCGTGGGCTAAAACCGGGGCGGCGTTTGGGCTGTCAGGCCGGTATCCAAGGCGATGTGGTGTTAGATGTGCCACCCGAAAGTCAAGTCCACAAACAAGTGGTGCGCAAAGCCGCGACCACCCGTGTGATCGAAATGGACCCGGCCACCCGCGCGCTGTATGTCGAGGTTGAAGAGGCCGACATGCACGCGCCCACCGGCGATTGGGAACGCTTGAAAACCGCGCTCTTTGAACAATGGCAGGTGGACCCCGCCACCCTGCCCCAGACCTTGCCGCTCGCGATGCTGATCGCGATGCAAGCCGCCCTGATCAAAGGCGAATACAAAATCACCGTGGCACTGAACACGGCGCGCGCGGGCGTGACCAAATTGGTCGGCGTCTGGCCCGGCTTCACGGAGCCGTCACTCTATGGCCTCGCTGTGGATCTCGGCTCCACCACCATCGCGGCGCATTTGACCGATCTGACCACCGGCGAGGTCAAGGCCTCGGGCGGCGTGATGAACCCGCAAATCCGCTTTGGCGAAGACCTGATGTCGCGCGTTTCCTATGCGATGATGAATGACACGGGCGCGGCCGACATGACGACTGCGGTACGCGAGGCGATGAACACGCTGGCGATGGACCTTGCGACCGAGGCCGGGGTCAAGCTCAGCGATATTTATGAGGCGGTGTTCGTGATGAACCCGGTGATGCATCACCTGCTTTTGGGGCTGGACCCGACACCTTTGGGGCAATCGCCCTTTGCGCTGGCGACCAATTCCGCGATGGACCTTGCAGCGTCCGAGTTGGACCTGTCGTTTGCCGCCGCAGCCCAAGTCTATATCCTGCCGTTGATCGCGGGCCATGTCGGTGCGGATGCCGCGGCTGTCGCCCTCTCCGAGGCACCGCAAAAACGTGATCCTCTGACGTTGATCGTCGATGTCGGCACCAATGCGGAAATCATTTTAGGCAATAAAACCCGCGTATTGGCCTGTTCTTCTCCGACGGGCCCGGCCTTTGAAGGGGCACAGATTTCATCCGGCCAACGTGCCGCCCCCGGCGCGATTGAGCGGTTGGAGATTGACCCCACCACAAAAGAACCGCGTTTTAAGGTGATCGGCTGTGACCTGTGGTCTGATGATCCCGAATTTGCCGCCCAAACGGCGGTCACGGGCGTGTCGGGCATTTGCGGATCGGGCATCATCGAAGCGGTGGCCGAAATGCGCATGGCCGGGATCGTCGATGCCAATGGTTTGATTGGCTCGGCCGAGGCCACAGGCACCGCGCGCGCGCGCGCCGAGGGCCGCACCCACAGCTATTTGATCCATGATGGGTCCAGCGAGGGCGGCCCGGTGATTTCGGTGACCCAAGGCGACATCCGTGCCATCCAATTGGCCAAATCCGCACTTTATGCCGGGGCGCGGCTGTTGATGGATGAGTTTGGCTCGGACAGAGTCGAACGCGTCGTCTTGGCCGGGGCCTTTGGCGCGCATATTTCACCGAAACATGCGATGGTTTTGGGCATGATCCCGGATTGCCCGTTGGACCATGTCACAAGTGCCGGCAATGCGGCGGGCACGGGCGCGCAGATCGCGCTTTTGAACGTGGCGGCCCGGCGCGACGTCGAGGCCTTGGTGCATGACATCACCAAGATCGAAACCGCGATTGAACCGCGCTTTCAGGAACATTTTGTCGCCGCCAATGCCATCCCCCACGCCACCGACCCGTTCACCGGGCTGCGCGCCGTGGTGACCCTGCCCGAGCCGTCGTTTAACGCCGGACCCGGTGGTAGCACAGGACGACGTCGGCGGCGATAAAAGGATAAAACTTGCGCGCGGTTTGGTGCAAATCCACTTGACCCCCGCGCGCGGTTTGACTACCTAGGCCCACACGGCGCGCGGGTATGGTGAAAAGGTATCACGGCAGCTTCCCAAGCTTTAGTTACGAGTTCGATTCTCGTTACCCGCTCCAAACGTCCCCTTTTGGCCCCAGATTTTACAAGAGACGCAGCGTTTCGCTGGGCGATGATCCCTGTTCACGTTAGGGCTTGACCCAAAGGGGAGACACCGCATGACACATCCATTTTTAGAGACCGCCAAGGCCGCGCTGTTGCAGCGGCTTGAGAGTGAAAATTTTGAAAAATCCGTCTCATTGCGGATCAAAGACGTCGGCAATTTGGTGATTTTTGGCCAAGGGGTCGAGGTGTCTGACGCCCGTGCCGATTGCGCAATCATGGCGGATCAGGAGAGTTTTGAAAAAATTCTCGCCGGGACTTTGAACCCGATGAAAGCGGCGTTGTTTGGCAAGCTGAAGATCGCCGGCGATGCGAAAACAGCAATGAAATTTGGCGCGATGTTTGGTTGAGGCTTCACATACAAACAACGCCATACCCACCCCATAGAAAAGGCGCCATATTAGGCGCCTTTTTCACAGTTATTTCACGAGCGTTCAGGCCGTTTTGGTCCGCAAATATTGAACCAATTGCAGCGTCGAGCCATCTTTGCCCGCCCCCTCCGCCTCGCCCGCCAAAACCGGCTGCAACGCCAGGGCCAGCTCTTTGCCAAGCTCAACGCCCCATTGATCAAAGGAGTTGATGCCAAGGATCACGCCCTCAACAAACACCCGATGCTCATACAGCGCCACGATTTGCCCCAAAACGAACGGCGTGAGTTTTTCATAGGCCAAAGTGGTCGACGGACGGTTGCCCGGGAAGACGCGGTGGCGGGCTTGGCGGTCAAGTTCCGCCCCCTCAAGCCCCTTGGCAGCCATGATCGCGCGCGCCTCTTCAAGCGACCGACCACGCAAAAGCGCCTCAGATTGTGCCAGACAGTTGGACACCAGCAGCTCATGCATATGCTCAAGGCCCTTTTCGTGACCAAAGCGCCCGACCAAGAATTCACAGGGCACAACCCGCGTGCCTTGATGGATCAATTGGTAAAACGCATGCTGGCCATTGGTGCCCGGTTCGCCCCACACAACGGGGCCGCTGTTAAAGGGCAAATCCGTGCCATCCATCGCCACGCTTTTGCCGTTTGATTCCATCTCAAGCTGTTGCAAATAGGCCGGAAGACGGACCAAACGCTGTTCATAGGGGAGCACCGCACGGGTGGCGTAGCCGCAGACCTGATTGTGCCAAATGCCGACCAGCGCCAAAAGCACCGGAAGGTTGTCTTGCCACTCGGCCGTGCGGAAATGCGTGTCCATCGCTTGTGCGCCGCGCAGAAATTCGGCGAATTTTTGCGGCCCGATCGCCAACATCAGCGAAAGCCCAATTGGCCCCCAGACAGAATAGCGCCCGCCGACCCAATCCTCAAAACCAAAGACCAGATCGGGGTCGATGCCAAAGGCGGCAGTTTTGTCTTTGGCGGTGGAAAGGGCGGCGAAATGTTTGGAAATCCCATCCTCGCCGACCGCTTTGACCAACCAGCTGCGCGCTGCTTTGGCATTGGTCATGGTTTCGATCGTGGTGAAGGTTTTCGAGGCGACAATCACCAGCGTGGTTTGCGGGTTCAGCCCCTTAAGCACATCGTTGATATGGGCGCCGTCGACGTTAGAGACGAAATGACAGCGCGGGCCATCCTCATAGGGTTTGAGCGCCTCATAGGCCATCACCGGCCCCAAATCCGAGCCGCCAATGCCAATATTGACCACATTTTCAAACGGCGCGCCGGAATAGCCAGAGATCGAGCCGCGCCGCACCCGGTCGGCAAAATCATCCATCCGCGCCAGCGTGTGACGCACGCCCGCGATCACATCCTTGCCGTCGACCAAGACCTCGGCACCATCCAGATTGCGCAGCGCCGTGTGCAAGACGGCACGCCCCTCGGTGTCATTGATCTTTTCGCCCGAGAACATCGCCGCGCGTTTCTTGGCGACGCCTGCCGCCTCCAAAAGCGCCATCAGCGCCTTGATTGTGGCGTCATCAATGTTGGTTTTGGAATAATCGAACAAAAGACCATCCGCCATCGCCGAAAAACGCGAAGCCCTGTCCTCATCCTGTTGAAAAAGCTCAAGGATGGGGCGGTCTCCTGCGGCGGCATGGAGCGCTTTGAGTGCAGCGAAATCAACGGACATGTCGTCTCCTTTGGGTGGCATAGATTTGACCGGACCGTCAAACCCTTGCATCACCTCAGCTATACTGGATTTGTTTCAATCTTGCTAAGGGCTTCTTAAAACCGACCCTTGTGGGGGTTTCTTTTCCGCCCAAGGCCCCCGAAATGATCAGGGTGCCCAATGAACGGTCGCTTGGGGCAAAAACACCGATACGGGAGCCTCCTGCGCCGACAGATCCCGCGCGGCTTCGTAGGCGCTGCGTTTGCCTTGTCCCGTGATCAGAATATGGGTCGAAATCGCGGTTTTAAGCGCGTTCGCCGACAGGGTGATCCGGGGCTCAGGCGCACCGGGGGCGCGCATCGCCAAAAGCGTCGGAGACGCATCCGAGAGCGCCAACTCCAATTGATCGGCACCGGGAAACAGGCTTGCGGTGTGCATATCGTCGCCCATGCCCAAGAGCAGCACATTGATCGGCAAAATCGCCTCTATCGCGGGCATCAATCCGGCCAAGCCCTCTTCGGGTGTCGGCACATCGGCATAAAGCGGAATGAGCCGGGCACTTGCCGCTTTGTTCACCAAAAGACGGCGTTTGAGCATGGCGGTGTTGGAGCGCTCCGATGTCTCCGGCACCCAACGTTCGTCATTGAGCAACACATCCACCCGGTCCCAGTCCAGGCTTACATCCGAGAGCGTGTCAAAGACCGGACCCGGTGTGGAGCCGCCGGAGACGCAAAAACTCACCCGGTCTTGATGATCCAAAGCACTGCGCAATTCTCCGGCAATCTTATTGGCCAGATCAAGCTGCATCACCTCGCGGTCGGGATATTCAAGAAAGCTCATTCCTTGATCTCCCGCCAGCGCCGCCCTTCGCGGTGAAGCATCATCGCCGCATCATCAGGGCCAGAGGAATAGGCGTCGTAATGTTTCGGCACATCAGAACGCGCCTCCCAGCCCTCAATCAAAGGATCGGTCCAGGCCCAGGCCGCTTGCACCTCATCGCCGCGCATAAACAGGGTTTGGTTGCCGCGAATAACATCCATGATCAACCGTTCATAGGCGTCTGGAATGTCATCCGCTTCCTCGCCCAACGCATCGGCAAAGGTCATGTCGAGCGGCACATCAATCAGCCGCATCCCACCCGGCCCCGGCTCTTTGATCGTCACTTTCAACGTCATGCCCTCATTCGGTTGCAACCGAATGGAGAGCACATTGGCGTGACGCCCGGCCTCTTCGCCAAAGATCGAATGCGGCGCGTCTTTGAACACCACGGCGATCTCAGAGGTGCGGGCTTTAAGCTTTTTGCCGGTGCGCAAATAGAACGGCGTGCCTGCCCACCGCCAGTTGGAAATCATACAGCGCAAAGCGATGAAACTTTCCGTGCGCGAACGTGGGTCGCCAGCGTCTTGGCGGTAGGACGGTTCAGTGTCGGTGGCATCATATTGACCACGCACGATGTGGTGATGGTCAATCGGCTCCAGCGCGCGAATGACTTTGAGCTTTTCGTCACGCACCGCATCCGGGTCAAACCGCGAGGGTGGCTCCATCGCGATCAGGCACAACAGCTGCATCAGGTGGTTTTGCACCATGTCGCGCATCGCACCCGATTTGTCATAATATTCGCCACGCCCGCCGACGCCGACGGTCTCGGCCACGGTGATTTGAATGTGATCGACGTATTGCGAATTCCACAGCGGCTCAAACAGGATGTTGCCAAAGCGCACGGCCATCAGGTTTTGCACCGTCTCTTTGCCAAGATAATGGTCGATGCGGTAAATCTGTGTTTCGTCAAAATGTTTGGCGAGGTCTTGGTTGAGCTTTTTGGCGCTGGCCAGATCCCGACCAAAGGGTTTTTCAACCACGATGCGCGCCTCATCGTCGGCAATGCCGTGGGCTTGCAGCCGCTCGGCCAAATCACCAAACAGGCTTGGTGCGACCGAGAAATAATAGGCTTTCACCACATCTTTGCGCATCAAATCGTGCAGCTCGCCCCAGCCATCCTCGCCCTTGGCATCGACCTGAACGTAATGCAGCCGTTCCAAAAACGCGCCGATCAAGGCGTCATCGCACTCGTTCTTTTTTGAAAATTCGCGGATCGCGTCGCGCACGATCTGACGAAACTCTGCGGTGTCATGGTCGGACCGTGCCGCACCGATGATCCGCGCGGTTTCCGGCATTTGGCCAGAGCAAAACCGGCGATACAGACCGGGCAGAATTTTCCGCCGGGCCAAATCGCCCGTACCACCAAAAATCACGAGGTCGAAATCCTCGACCGGAATGACGCGAGAAGCCATATGTCTGTTCCTTTCGGCCCGCAGCATTGGGGCTTATGAGGCGTTAGCGCTAACGTGGTTCATTTACCGCGACAGCGCCTCAGAGTCTAGCACCGCTTTGCCCCCTCTCAAGCCTGAGTTTTGCCAAAGCAACAATTCACATCCCCGTGCATCCCATTGTGCGCTCTTTTCACAACGGCGCTGAAGCTTTAGCCTGATGAAACCCGCAGCCCTGACCAGAAAGCCCGCAGAGACTTTTATGAAAGACGCGACGAAAGACATAATGAAAGACGTGGACGCCCCGCTCCGGGCCGCCAATCTCGGCAAATTCCAAGACCCCAAATGGACCGCCAAAGGCGAGGCACGGGCCACGGTCGCCCTCACTGATCCGCAAACCCTGTGGTTCAACACAGGCACATTGTGCAATATCACCTGCGTCAATTGTTATATCGACAGCTCGCCGACCAATGATGCGCTTGCTTACCTCACGACCGCGGAGATCAACGCGTATTTGTCCGAGCTTGACGGCTTAGATTGGGGTCTGCGCGAGATTGCCTTTACCGGCGGCGAGCCTTTTATGAACCCGGATATGATCTCTATGGCGCGGGCGGCCCTTGTGCGGGGCTATGAGGTCTTGATCCTGACCAATGCGATGCAGCCGATGCAGCGCCCGCATGTCAAAACCGGGCTGGTGGCCTTGGAACGTGACTTTCCCGGCAAGCTGACGCTGCGGGTGTCGCTGGATCATTGGTCCGAGACCAACCATGACGAAATGCGCGGCGCGGGCAGTTTTCAAAAGACCTTGGCCGGTATGGATTGGGCGCGGGATGCGGGACTGACGCTCGCGGTGGCGGCCCGTTCGCTTTGGCATGAAACCGAGGCTGAGGCGCGGGCCGGATTTGCCCGTCTCTTTGCCGAACGTGACTATAAGATCGACGCGCAACACCCTGCAAAAACAGTGATTTTTCCAGAAATGGACATGTCCGTCGAAGTGCCTGAAATCACCACCGCCTGTTGGGGCATCCTGCATAAATCGCCGCGCGATGTGATGTGCGCCTCAAGTCGGATGGTGGTCAAACGCAAAGGGGCTGAGCCGTCGGTTGTGGCCTGTACGCTCTTGCCCTACGCGCCGGAATTTGACCTGGGCGCAACCTTGCGCGAGGCTTCTGGCGAGGTGGCGCTCAATCATCCGCATTGTGCGAAATTCTGTGTCTTGGGGGGGGCGTCCTGTTCGGCTTGATGTCGCCTCCAAAGGCTCAGGCGTCCAATTCGCTGTCCCAATAGAGATAGTCGATCCAGCTTTCGTGCAAATGGTTTGGCGGAAATTTCCGCCCCATATTGCGCAACTCCTCGGACACCGGCGGGCGTGGCGGTTTGCGCAAAGACATGCCCACCTGACGCAGGGATTTTGACCCTTTCTTCAGGTTACATGGCGAACAGGCCGCCACCACATTTTCCCAAGACGTAATCCCACCACGGGCGCGCGGGATCACGTGGTCAAAGGTCAAATCGCCGCGTGAGCCGCAGTATTGGCAGCAAAATTCATCCCTTAAAAACAAATTAAAGCGCGTGAAGGCCACGCGCTTTTGAGGTTTGACATAATCTTTAAGGACGACAACAGAGGGGATTTTGATCCTGCAACTCGGACTGTGCACGTAATCGTCATATTCGGCGACAATATCCACCCGGTCCAAAAACACCGCCTTCACCGCTTCTTGCCACGGCCAAAGCGACAGCGGGTAGTAGGACAAAGGCCGATAATCCGCATTGAGCACCAAGGCGGAATGAGCCTTCACCGCATTCGGTTCACGCACAAAATGTGTTCTGAAATCTCCGTCCATCCTCACGCACCAATCCTGCCTTGCGACCATCTGGGTTCAAGGACGGGACACCCCGTCCCTCATATATCTCCACTATATATCGCGGCTTAAACCTGACAAGCCCCTGTATATATGTAGTCCGTTCTCCTACGTTTTATCGCGTATTCGTGACGCCTCTGTGACGGGACGCGCGCATATCTGGCCCAGAGTTTAAGCAAAGGGGCCCGAAACCTCTCCCGTAAACGCCATTTTTTGGGCAAACACGTCATCATGCGTCACCACAATCATCGCACCACGCCAGTGTGACACCCCAATCTCAAGTGCCTCAAGGGCCGTGAGATCAAGGTGATTTGTCGGTTCATCAAGCAGTAAAAGCGGTGGCACATCCGTCCCCGCGCCCAAAAGCGCAATCCTCGCACGCATCTTTTCACCCCCCGACAGCCCCTGTACCGGCGCATGAACCGCATCGCCGCGAAACCCGGCGCGGGCCAGACATGCGCGCATCTGTGCTTTGGCAAGCGTTGGAAAGGCCTGTTCCGCAGCCGCGATCAAAGACCCAGACTCTTCGGAAAACCCGCCATTTTGATCCAGAACCGCACAGGACACGGATCGGGTCACTTGCCCCGAAATCGGTGCAATTTCCCCGGCAACCGCCCGCAAAAGCGTTGATTTCCCGGCCCCGTTTGGCCCAGAGACGCGCAGGCGCGCCGGGCCGACCAAGCTCAGATTGATCGGCCCGATCTGGTGCCCCCCAACCGCAAACACCGCATCTTCAAGTTGTAAAATCTGCTTTGATGGCGGCAAATAAACCTCAGGAAAATCCATATGCACCGGGGTTTTGACCTCGATCTGACGGGCGATCTCTGCCTGCTCGCCCTCCTGCGCCGCCAGTTTGCGCATGTCCGCAGAGATCCGCGCCGACGCACTGTTTTGCGCGCCCTCTTTGGCCTTGTCCAAAAGCATTTTCGACTGCGACCCGTCGCGGAGCTGTCGCCCTTGGCGGGCCCGGCGGTCTTGACGCGCGGCGGCCTCGCGCCGTTTTGCCTCGCTCTGCTTTTCCTGACGTTGTATGCGCGTGGACGCCTGTTGCAGCCGCGCCAAATCCGCGTCCCGTGCCGCCGCGAACGCCGTCCAGCCACCGCCAAACACCGTGACGCCACCGGCCGGGTCTAACGACACAATCCGGTCCATGTGATCCAAAAGCTGACGATCATGGCTGGCGACGAGCGCGATGCCACCATGAATGCGACTGTGGTCGCGCAGAGCCTGCGCCACCATCGCCTGACCGTCGCGGTCCAATGCATTGGTCGGCTCATCAAGGAGAACAATCTCCGGCGCCTCAAAAAACAACGCCGCCAAACGGGCGCGAAGCTGTTGACCGCCGGACAGCGTACCGAGCGTGCGGCTGAGCTCCACATCCGACAGGCCGAACCGATCAAGCTGCGCCAAAAGCCGCTCTTCGAGGGCCCAATCTATCGCCTCGAACGCCGCTTTGGTCGGTTCACCCCGCACAGCGCGACGCAAATCCATGAGCGGCTCCGAAACCCCGAAGAGATCCATCACACGCACCGAGAGCGCGGCCTGTTGATCCAACAGCCGCACAGGATGGGAACAGGCGCATAAACCCGTCACCAAAGGCGCGCCAATCCGGCCCGCGATGAAATTTAAAACTGTGGATTTCCCCGATCCATTGCGCCCAACAAGCCCGGTCACACCGGGGCCAAGCGTGAGATCAAATGCCCGCCGGACAGTCGGGCGGTCGACCGATCGGGCGGTCGCGGACGCTTTAGCGCTTGCGACGGTCCTCAACGCGGATGCGGATAGGGAGACGTTGCTCAGTCGGATGCTGAGACTTCGAGATGAGGGCATAGGCCACCATGACAGCAGTTGCACCAAAGGCGATTGCGGTGGTCATGATCAGGTCCATTTTTAAGCCCTCCTAGCTATTGATAGAAATGTAACACCCAAAGGCCCGGGGTCAAGGGGCTGGACCTCTCTGCAGGTCCAGCTTTGGCGCAAAAGATGAAAAGAGCGCTAATTTCCGCCGATAAAACATCAAAATGACGACTTTAACCTTTGGCAGGCACGTCATAGCCCAGTTTTTCACGCAAAAACGCCAAGGCCACGGAAAGCCCATCCGGCGAAATCCCGTGTCCCGTGCCGCGCATGATATGGGCGTAGGTTTCAAACCCCGCGTCCTGCAACGCCTGACCGGCTTCGGGCAGCGCTTGCGGCGGCACGACGTCGTCCTCATCGCCATGCAGCAACAACACCGGCATTTTCACCCGCATCTCGTCACCGAGCATTTCAGGTTCCAAAAGGCGGCCCGAGAAGCCGACAACACAGGCCATCGCATCCTCGCGACGTGGCGCAACATGCAGCGACATCATCGTGCCTTGGGAAAAGCCAACGAGCGCCAATTGATCGGCCTCGATGCCGTAATCGACCATGATATTGTCGAGATAATCATTCAATTCATCGACTGCGCGCATCATCCCGTCGCGTGACTCCTCCTCGGAGGAGCCATCAATCCAAGGGATCGGAAACCATTGGTATCCCATCGGATTTCCGGTGCAGCGCTCCGGCGCATCCGGCGAGAAAAACACCGTATCGGGCATATGTTCGCCCAAAGGGTCCGCCAGCCCCAAAAGGTCTTTGCCATCCGCGCCATAGCCATGCACGAACACGACAATGGAATTCACCCGGCCCGACAGGCTGTCTTTCATATGGTTGGTCAGATTGGTCACGTCACATCCCCTGTCTCAAATCACGTCTCACCGCACGCCTTCGCGCTGTTTCTGCACCCGGTAGTAGGCCCAAAGCAGCCGCGCCGCAACCGCGCGCCATGGGGTCCAGTCTTCGGCCATCTGCCGCATGACCCGCTCCTTTGGCCGCTCCGGCAGATCAAACAGGATCTTTGCCGCTTCTTGCAGCGCCAAATCACCGGGCGCAAAGACATCGGCATGACCCAATGAGAACATCGCGTAAATTTCAGCGGTCCACACGCCAATCCCCGGCACATCAACCAGCGTGGCAATCACATCGCGTGTCGGTGCGTCCCTGAGCGCGCGAAAATCAATCCGCGCCTCGGCCAAGGCTTTGGCATAACGCACCTTTTGCCGCGACAGGCCACAGGCGCGCAGTTCGTCCTCGCTGGCCCACATAATCTTACGCGGCCCGGTCAGTTTGGCGGCTTTGAGCCGCGCCCAGATGCCATTGGCGGCAGCGACGGAGATTTGTTGGCTGACAATCGCAGCGAAAAGGGGTTCGAACCCGTCTTTGTTGCGTCTGAGTGGCAAAGGCCCGGTCAGGGTCAAGGCCTGAGCAAAACGCGGGTCATACCCGGCCAGCCACGCGGCCCCTTCGGAGACATCGGCAGCGCAGGTGATGATCCTATGTGCGCCCATGTGCCTCGGCCCATTCCAGCGCATCGAGCACCTGTTCGCGCCGCTCAATCCCCGCAGGCACCGCTGGCCGAGCGATCATCGCCACCGAAATCCCAAGGCGGCGCGCGGCGTCCAATTTTGCGCGTCCAGAGGCACCACCGGCGTTTTTCACCACCATCCAATTGGGGTTGAGCGCGCGCAGGGTCTCGATTTCCGTGTCTTCGGAAAACGGCGGCCGCCCGATGACAAAAGCTCCATTCGGATAGGGAAACGCCCCCTCAGGTGGGTCAATCACCCGGCAAATCAAATGCCGATCCGCCAAATGCGCCATTTGAGACAGGCTTTGCCGCCCGGTTGCCAAAAACACCCGCGCGCCCACCGGGATGATCGCCGACAAGCCCGCGTAATCCGCCACTTCATGCCAGGCATCCCCCGGACGCGAGCGCCAACCGGGCCGCTCATAGCGCAGATACGGCAGGCCGCGCGCGGCACAGATCCGCGCGGTGCGGGCGGTGATCTTGGCCGCAAACGGATGGGTCGCGTCAATCACCGCGGTGATGCCCGCCCTGTCCAAATAGGTCTCAAACCCGGCGTCACCGCCAAAGCCGCCGACCCGTGTCTCCACCGCCATCGGCAATGGCGTACGCGTCACCCCGGCCAAGGAGGCCACGGTTTTGATCCCCGCCTCCGCCATATACCCCGCAAGGTTGCGCGCTTCCGTTGTGCCCGCCAATAAAAGGATCATTCTGCCTGTCCTATAATCTCGCCTTTGCGGTCGATCACCACGATGTCAAACGCGGTGACACCTCCACCAAACCGCGCGTCGACCGCCGCCAAGGCTTTTTGCGCGACCAGGCGGGCAAAGTCAGCCCCGCATCGCTCATACATCTCCAGTGCCGTGTTCGATTGTGCAAGATCCGGGTCATTCATCTCACTGGCCCAAAAGCCGAAATCGACCTGCGCGCGTTTGGAATGCAGGTCCATCTCGCCCTGCGCCAGCTTGGCGATTTTGCCAATGCCGCCACCAATGGTGACGCGTGGCACCGGGTGTTTGGCCAGATATTTCAACATCCCACCGGCGAAATCGCCCATGTCCAACATCGCGCCTTCGGGCAAATCATACAGCCCGCGCACCACCCGTTCAGACGTCGCACCGGTGCAGCCGGCCACATGGGTCAGCCCCTCGGCGCGCGCCACATCAATGCCGCGATGGATCGAGGCAATCCACGCCGCGCAGGAAAACGGTCGCACAATACCCGTGGTGCCCAGAACCGATAATCCGCCTTGGATGCCCAGCCGGGGGTTCCATGTTTTTTGCGCAATCTCGGCCCCACCGGGGATCGAAATCGTGATTTCAATATCGGGGGATTGGGCCAGTCGCGATGCCATTTCCGCGACTTGATCCGTCATCATTTGACGCGGCACCGGGTTGATTGCGGGGTCTCCGGGCGGGATCGGCAAGCCGGGTTTGGTCACCATGCCGACGCCCTCGCCCGCTTTGAACACCACGCCGCCAGATGACACAGCAACACGCGCACGAATTTCCGCACCGTGGGTGACATCGGGGTCATCCCCCGCGTCCTTGATGATGCCGACCTCGGCCCAGCCTGACCCCTCAGCGCGATATGAGAGCGCAAATTCCGGTCGCTCGCCTTTGGGCAAGGTGATCCGCACCTTATCGGGAAATCCTTCGCCCCATAGCGCCATCAACGCCGCGCGGGTCGCCGCCGTCGCACAGGCCCCGGTGGTCCAGCCCCGGCGCAAAGGTTTGATCACATCCGTCATTGCGGCGACTATAAAGCCAGGCACGTCAGATTGACCACGGTGATTTTCACGCACGCATTGGATTGAAACGCTTTGTCAAACCCCCTCTCACCCGTCATAAATCCATCATGACCGAATCCATCATGACCGACTCCGCGCTGACGCTTCCCGGTGGCACATGGCCCACCCTTGAACCCGGATGGGTTTGGCTTTGTGGCGCCGGTCCCGGTGATCCGGGGCTGATGACCTTGCATGCGATCCATGCCCTGCGTCAAGCGGATGTGATCGTCTATGACGCGTTGGTGTCGCCTTTGATCCTTGACTGGGCGCGCCCCGAGGCCGAACAGATTTACGCCGGGAAACGCGGTGGCAAACCCTCGGCAAAACAGACCGATATTTCGTTGCAACTCGTTGATTTGGCCCGCGCGGGCAAACGGGTGTTGCGGCTCAAAGGTGGCGATCCCTTTGTCTTTGGTCGGGGCGGCGAAGAGGCGCAGACCCTCATCCAACACGGCGTCAATGTGCGCATTGTGCCAGGGATTTCGGCGGGGATCGGGGGCCTTGCCTATGCCGGCATTCCGGTGACGCATCGCGACGTCAATCAATCGGTGACCTTTGTCACCGGCCATGATCAGCGCGGTGAAACCCCGGACACGCTGGATTGGGACGCTTTGAACCGGGCGTCGGGCGTGTTGGTGATCTATATGGGGATGAAACACGCGCCCTCGATCCAAAAGGGTCTGTTGGACGCGGGTCGCCCAAAGGACGAACCTGTCGCAGTGGTGTCCCAAGCCACAACGCCGAACCAACAGGTGTTGGAAACCACTTTGGGCGCGATGGTGGACGACATTGCTGCCAACCACATGGAACCGCCCGCGATCATCTGTATCGGGCGCTCGGTGTTGATGCGTCAGGTGTTGGATTGGCAAGCCCTGGCCCGTGGGGAGGCCCCGCGCAATCTTGACCCGCTGGGACGTGGCAAACCCGCCGAGGAGCGGTGATGACACGCGGGCTGTTGATCGCCGCGCCGAGTTCCGGGTCTGGCAAAACCACGCTGACCCTCGGCCTTTTGCGCGCGCTCTCGCGGCGCGGCACCCCCGTGCGTGGCGCAAAATCCGGCCCTGATTACATTGATCCACGCTTTCACGAGGCCGCTTGTGGTGCGCCCTGTCCGAATTTGGACGCTTGGGCGATGCGACCGGATCGGTTGCAGGATTTGGCTCAGGGCGCAAATGCCGACGACACAGTGATCATCGAAGGCGCAATGGGCCTGTTTGATGGCGCCCCCCCCGCGGGCAAAGGCGCATGCGCCGATCTGGCCCGGCGGTTCAACATCCCGGTGATCTTAGTGGTCGATGCGTCGCGCATGGCCGGGTCTGTCGCGCCTCTGGTGGCGGGATTTGCGGCCCATGATCCAAGCGTGCGTGTTGCGGGCGTGATCCTCAACAAGGTCGGCTCCGAGCGCCACAAGACCATGCTGCTGCGCGCCTTGGCCCCCTCTGGCATCCCGGTGTTCGGCGCCCTGCCCCGATCCATGACATTGACCCACCCGGATCGCCACCTTGGTCTGGTTCAGGCCGGAGAACGCCCTGATTTAGACGCCTTTTTAGACGCCGCCGCCGATGCGGTGGAGGCGGCTTTGGACGTCGACGCGATCTTGGCACTGGCCGCCCCGATCACAAGCACGGAGCACAGCCCGCTCACCCCGCGCACGCCGCCCCCGGCGCAAAGCATCGCCGTGGCCCGCGATCAAGCCTTTGCCTTTGCCTATCCGCATCTGTTGAACGATTGGCGTGAGCAAGGCGCAGAAATTCGTTTCTTTTCGCCGCTGGCCAACGCCGCCCCGCCGCCCTGCGATCTGGTGTATCTACCCGGCGGCTACCCGGAGTTGCACGCCGGACGCCTCGCCGCCTCGCATGTGTTTTTGCAAGGCCTGCGCGAAGCGGCGGCACGGCGCACAATCTATGGCGAATGCGGCGGCTATATGGTGTTAGGCGACGGCATGATTGACGCAGACGGGGTGCGGCACAAAATGGCCGGGCTTTTGGCGCTTGAGACCTCCTTTGCCGCGCGCAAATTGCATTTGGGCTATCGTCACGCCGTGGCACAGGCCGGGCCATTTCCTGGCCCATGGAGCGCGCATGAATTCCACTATGCCAGCACGATCAAAGCCACGGGTCAGCCGCTTTTTGAGGTGCGCGATGCCGAAAACACCGATCTTGGGCCGCAAGGTTTGATCAACGGGTCGGTGTCCGGGTCCTTCCTGCACCTGATTGATCGGGCATAGGGCCATCCACGGCCAGCTAGGTCAAAATCGCAAAGCGACCCCTTGAAAGACGCGGCTTTCCAACCGGGCCCGCGCCCGTTACACCCGGTCGGACATATTCACAGATCCGCAAGAGTTCCCCATGCCCGAGCACGCCATGCCAGAACACGTCCTGACCGCCGATCCCTCCCGCGCCCGTCGCAACGTGTACATCCTTGTGATGGCGCAGGCCTTTTTGGGCGCACAGATGTCGATGATCTTCATCATTGGCGGGCTGGCCGGGCAATCTTTGGCCAAAAACCTGTGCTTTGCCACCTTGCCGATCTCCGCGATCGTGTTGGGTTCGATGTTGGCCGCGACGCCTTTGTCGGCGGCGATGCAGCGCTATGGCCGCCGCGCCGGATTTTGGATCGGCACCAGTTCTGGTGCGATTGGTGCCTCCATCGGGGCCGTGGCGCTGTTGCAGCAAAACTTTTGGCTCTTTGTCGTTGGCGGATTGTTCACCGGGGTCTATCAATCGTCCCAAGGCTTCTTTCGCTTTGCCGCCACCGACACCGCCGATGATGCGTTCAAACCGAAAGCCATCTCCTATGTGCTCGCGGGTGGTTTGGCCTCGGCCATCATCGGCCCGCAATTGGTCAAACTCACCTCTCAAGCGATGGTCGTGCCCTTCCTTGGCACCTATTTGGCCGTGATCGCGATCAATATCATCGGCTCCGCGCTGTTCCTGTTCCTGCGCATCCCCAAACCGCCCGTCTCCGTGCATGGCCATGTCGTTGGCCGCACCCGGCGTGAGCTGTTGCGCGAACCTCGGGTCTTGGTGGCAATCATCGTTGCCATGGTGTCCTACGCCTTGATGAACTTGGTGATGACCTCCACGCCCTTGGCCGTGGTTGGCTGTGGCTTTGAACAAAACACCGCCGCCGATGTGGTCTCGGCCCATGTTTTGGCGATGTTCATCCCGTCCTTTTTCACCGGCTTTCTCATCACGAAATTCGGCGTCGAGCGGATCATGGCGACCGGGCTTTTGATCCTTGGCACCGCCGGGATCGTCGGCATGATGGGCGTGAATATCGAAAATTTCTTTGTCGCTTTGGTGCTTTTGGGGGTCGGTTGGAACTTTGGCTTTATCGGTGCGACGGCGATGCTGTCCTCCTCGCATGAGCCCTCTGAACGCGGGCGCATTCAGGGCCTCAACGACCTCATGGTCTTTGGTGGCGTGACCGTGGCCTCGCTGGCCTCAGGTGGATTGATGAACTGTTCCGGCGGCTCGGCGCAGGACGGTTGGACCGCCGTCAACCTCGCGATGATCCCGCTGTTGACCTTGGCAGGCGGCGCGTTGATTTGGCTCTGGATGCAGCCGAAATCGAAATGATTTCCTGACGTTACAATCCGGCCTCGGCCCGCAAGCGATCGCGGTGCCGAGCCAACCACAGCGCCGACATATAGAGTGGCCCAACGTCCAATTGACCCGCATCACACATCTGCATCAGCCGATCAAAAGAGATAAGATAGGAGGCGATGTCTTCATGTTCACTCTCAAGCCCACCGACCCCGGTCACATCATCGGGCAGATCGGCAATGCCGATATAGGACAACACATATTCGGTGATCCCGCCGCTTGAGGGGTAATATTCGGCGATTTTATGCAGCGCGGAGAGGGCGATCCCGGCCTCTTCCACCGCCTCGCGCCGGGCGGTGTTTTCCGCCGTCTCTCCCGCATCAATCCGCCCCGCGATGGGTTCCAACATCCATGGTCGGGCATCGCCGCGCGCATAGGGGCCAAAGCGGAATTGTTCGATCACCAAGACCCGATCGCGCTGCGGATCATAGGGCAAAACCGTCACCGCATCCGCCATCAAAAACGCCGCACGTCGCATCTCACAGGAGGTGTCCCCGTCAAACCGTGTGTGGGTCAAATGGGTTTCATCGACGGCAAAAAAGTAGCTGTAGGGGATTTGGCGATCGGTTTCGGTCACATCACGCCGCGTCATATCACGGCGATCCGTTGCACGCGGACGCCAACTCTGACTGGCCTGTAGCCGCGCCCAAGCCCGGATCAGGATCATGCCACGCAGCGCGCGCAAATCACCGACGGTCTTTTGACCGATATACAGCACCACCTCCTCAGCCGCCGCGCGCAAAAAGACCTCGGTGAGATAGGGTTCATCGCCCTCTATCACCTCATGCAAAAAGGTAATCTGCTCTTGGCTGTAGCGATCTGAAAGGGCGCGGTATTGGGGCGGCATCTGGTCCATCACAGGGTTGGTCATGCCCATTTTCGCGCTGCCTTTTCCGTCATCCACCCGCCGAAAAGCCCACCAACGACCAGAACGACCAAAACATCCGGTTTGATCAGATAGAGGCCATATTCGCGCATCAAATCAACCATCCCGACCAAAGCATCGCCCGGACCGTGATAGCGGTGTGACATGGAGCGATGTATCATGGTTTCAAACGCGAAATAGAACACGCTCCAAAACGCCAGGATGATCGACGAGGACAGGCCATAGCCATAGGCGGCCCGCATCGTGTCTCCGGCCCGTTTGCCCATGAACAACCAGCCAGTCAAAAATCCAAACCCGGCACTGATGTAGGACATAAGCCCGAATTGCGAGCCTTCGGGCAGGTGGTTTTTGACCAATTCCGCCGCGAACCAGGCCAAAAGGGCGAACCAGATCGACGAAACAAGTTTTGCGGCTGTGGGCATTGGCACCTGCTTTGGAGTTAGGAACGCAAGGAGGTCACGACGTTTTGGTCATCGTAATCTGTGTTACGTCGCAATTTCCACTGTGAAAGGTCGCAGCGCAAGAGGCGAGATAAAAATTCCACATCCGGCGGAACCGATCATCGAACCCAAGGGCCTCGATTTGATCCCATTTGGCGTTAAAGACCTCATGCCAGCGCCGCAAGGTGATGCTGTAGCTTTCGCCGAATTCCTTGGATGTCACAAACTCAAGCCCGGATTTGGCAATCTGGTCACGCAGCACTGTGGGGCTTGGCAACATGCCACCCGGAAAGATGTATTTTTGAATGAAATCAACGGAGGACCGATAAATTTCAAACCGACGATCTTGCAGCGTGATGATTTGTAGCGTGGCATTGGCCCCCGGTTTCAAACAGTCGCGCAGGGTGCCGAAATAGGTCGGCCAGTATTTTTCTCCCACCGCCTCAAACATCTCGATCGAGGCAATACCGTCATATTGGCCGCGCTCATCACGGTAGTCTTGCAGTTTGAGTTGCACCCGATCCGACAAGCCCGCGTTTTTGATCCGTTCAGCGGCAAATTTAAACTGTTCCTCGGAAATCGTCAGCCCGGTGACTTTGAGACCGCGTTGACCCGCCGCATATTCGGCAAAACCGCCCCAACCACAGCCTATTTCCAACACATGATCGCCGGGCTTCACCCCCATCTCATCCACCATAGAGGCGTATTTGGCGATCTGCGCGGCCTGCAAACTTTGCTGCCCCTGCTCAAACAAAGCCGAGGAATAGGTCATCGTTTCATCCAGCCAAAGCCCATAAAATTCATTACCCAAATCATAGTGATGAGAAATGTTTTTCTTGGCCTGACGTTTGGAATTGTTGTTCAACCAATGCCGCATCCGCTCATAGGCGCGCACAAACGCCATGCCCGGAAATCCGTCATAAAGATCATCATTGTCGGCATGGATCAGGTCCATGAACGCCATCAAATCGGGTGTGCTCCACCCCTCATCGAGGTAATCTTCGCAAAACCCAAGGTCGCCCTCGCGAATGAGCCGGGCAAAGACATCGTCTGAGTGGACATGAAGTTCGGCTTCAGGTCCCTTCGCGTGCCCTTCGGCGCGAAACACCCGACCATCCGGCATCACAAAATCCAACCGCCCGCGTGCCATATTGGAGGCAACATCAAACACTTGCGTAAAATAACGCGGCAGGTTGCCCTGCCCTTCGGTGGTTCTATAGACCTCTTTGGCCCGTGCCGGCAGTGTGGTTTGATCAAGCATCTTGGCCTCCGTTTATCCCTGTAATGTCGTCATCTGGTTCATCTTGGATTGCGGATCTGACGGGATATGTCGTCCCGTTTTACGCCCCAAATATAGCATAAATTCGCGTTTCGTCACGTTTTGAGCCGCGCATAGGCCGCAAGCGCCCGCTCGCGCCCCTCTTTCAACCCAATGATCGGCTCCGGGTATCTATCCTGATGAGACAGGCCCCAACTTTTGGGCACAGCCGCAAAATAGGACAAGGACGTCTCACTTGGACGCGCCTCTCCTTCGGCAATCCACGCCCGCAAATAGGCCCCATCGGCATCAAATTTCTCTGCCTGACCATCGGGGTTAAACACCCGAAAATAGGGGGCTGCATCGGGGCCGCATCCGGCCACCCATTGCCATCCCATCGCATTGGCCGCCGGGTCCCAATCTATCAAACAGTCCTCAAACCACGCCCGGCCAATGCGCCAATCGGTCAGCAGATGTTTGGTCAAAAACGACGCCACAATCATCCGCGCCCGGTTGTGCATCACCCCCGTGACATACATTTCGCGCATCGCGGCATCGACAAACTGCACCCCGGTGCGCCCGCGCCGCCACGCCTCGGCGTCGTCATTCTCGCCACGCCATTCAAACCCATCCCAGCCCTCGCGGTGATTGCGATGGGCCAAATCCGGTTCGTGATACAACAGATGATAGGCAAACTCGCGCCAGACCAATTCTTTCAGGAAATGCTCGGCACCTGCTGCGCCCGCCTCCACCGCGTGCCAACCCGCATGCCAAATGCGGCGCGGTGATATTTCGCCATAGGCCAGGTTTTCGGACAGACCGGAACACACCGGCTCTGAGGGGAAATCACGCTTGGCCTTATAGGTCTCGACATGCTGCGCGATAAAGGCGTCGAGCCGGTCCAAAGCCGCCTCTTCGCCGATGTGACAATGGGCCAAGACCACCTCGGCCCCGCGCCGCATCTCAGACCCCATCTGCCAATCGCTCAGGGCCTCGCTTTCGGGCCAGGCCTGTGGCCAAGTCACCTCTGGCACAGCCAAAACATCGGCCACATCGCGTTCACGCACTGTCTTCCAAAACGGCGTGTAGACCTTGTAATAGCCGCCGGTTTTGGTCTCGACGGTCCAAGGTTCAAAACACAAATGACCGTTTGAGGATTGCGCCTCAATCCCCGCGGTTTTCAATGTCGATTTGACAGCCGTGTCGCGCGCAATCGCCGCTTTGTCGTACAAACGGTTCCAATACACACCCTTGGCCCCGACCTCTTTGGCCAGTTCCAAAAGCACCTCCGAGGCCGCCCCGGAACGCAAGATAACGCGCCCGCCCAAGGCCTCAATCCGCGCGATCAGATGCGCCACTCCAAGCCCCATCCGCCATTTCGGCGCCGCGCCCAAATCGTCCACAGTCTCATCACACACAAACACAGGCACAACCGCGCCCAAAGCAGCCGCCGCGACCAAAGCCGGGTTGTCTGAAAGGCGAAAGTCTCGCCGTATCCACCAAATTGACGTCATTTTCTCTCCGCGTTCCAAATGGTTACGCGCAGGTCACAGACTTGGATCACTCTCACGGCAAATTATTTTGACTGGGACTTTTACCGTGACCCGATTGCTCAGATCACGCCGCCGCCTCGTCGCGGTCTTCGGCCTGTGCCGCCCACATCGCCGCGTATTTGCCATGGGCGCTCAACAGCCCCTCATGGGTGCCGCGCTCGACCACCTGCCCCTGTTCCAGCACCACGATCTCATCGGCATCGGCGACGGTTGAGAGCCGGTGCGCGATGGTGATCACGGTGCGGCCTTCGCCAGCGGCTTTGAGCGCGTCCAAAATATCACGCTCGGTCTGGGTATCAAGCGCCGAAGTCGCCTCATCAAGCAACAGGATCGGTGGATCTTTGAGCAGGGTGCGGGCAATCCCCACCCGTTGTTTTTCCCCGCCTGACAGCTTCAACCCACGTTCCCCCACCTGAGTCTCGTAGCCCTCTGGCAGGCTCATGATGAAATCGTGAATCCGGGCCTTTTGCGCGGCTTTGACGATCTCCTCATAGCGCGCCCCGTCGCGGCCATACCCGATGTTATAGCGGATCGTGTCATTGAACAGCACCGTGTCCTGCGGCACCACGCCGATGGCGGCGTGCAGGCTGACCTGTGTCACATCACGAATGTCCTGACCGTCGATTTGAAGCGACCCGCCGGTGACCTCGTAAAACCGAAACAGCAACCGCCCGATGGTGGATTTGCCCGACCCGGATGGGCCAACAATCGCCAAGGACCGCCCAGCGGGCACGACAAGATCAACCCCTTTGAGGATCGGACGGGCCGGGTCGTAATGAAATTCAACCGCGTTGAGCGCAACCGCTCCGCCCGCCACCTTGAGATCGGGCGCGTTGGGCGCATCGAGAATTTCGGCGGGTTGATGCAACAGATCAAACATCGCCTCCATATCAACCAACCCCTGACGGATTTCGCGGTACACCGTGCCAAGGAAATTCAACGGCATGGTGATTTGCACCATATAGGCGTTGACCATGACGAAATCGCCCACGGTCATCGTGCCTTTTTCAACCCCAAGCGCGGCCATGACCATCACGATCACCAGCCCCGCCGTGATCAAAAAGCTTTGGCCAAAATTGAGAAATCCCAGCGAGTATGCGGTTTTGACCGCCGCTGTCTCATAGGCCTCCATCGCTTTGTCATAGCGGGCCGCTTCGCGCTGTTCCGCGCCGAAATATTTCACCGTTTCAAAGTTCAAAAGACTGTCGATCGCCTTTTGATTGGCGTCGGTGTCTTGGTCATTCATCTCTTTGCGCAGCTTCACCCGCCATTCGGTGACCTTAAAGGTAAAGACGACATAGGCGAGGATCGTCCCGGCCAAAACCGCCATATAAGAGGCACCAAAGGCGAGAGAGACGACCACGAGGATCATCCCAAGTTCAATCGCCAAAGGCCCAATATTGAACACCAAAAACCGCAGCAAAAACGCCACGCCTTTGGTGCCGCGTTCAATGATCCGGCTGAGCCCCCCGGTTTTGCGCGCGATGTGATAGCGCATCGAAAGGGCATGAATGTGATTGAAGGTCTCAAGCGCCAATTTGCGCAGCGCCGATTGCGCCACCGGGGCAAACACCACATCGCGGAGCTGATTGAACCCGTTCGACATCAACCGCGCCATACCGTAGGCCACGGTCAACCCAACCGCTCCCGCGCCCAACATCCAAGCGGCCGATTTGGCGTCTCCGGCCAAAGCGTCAACGGCAGATTTGTAGAGCACAGGCGTGCCAACGGTGACGACTTTCGCCCCCATTAAAAACACCAAAGCGATGATCACCCGGATTTTGGTGGCACGGACTTCGGCTTTTGGACCCTCGTTGGGCCAAAAATACGGGATCACGGCACGGATCACCGCCCATCCGTTTTTCGGGCCTTCGGTGGTGGTCATCGGGCGATTGCCGCGCATGTGGGCTGCCTTTCGGTGGCGTATTTCAAAGCGAGAGACACAATCGCGCAGACGACAGCCGGGCACAAGCCCCGATGCCGCACAGCCTGCTGTGCCTCAGGTATGGCGGGGACCCAAATCACTCAGGCAAAACGAAAATCTGCCCCGGATAGATCAAATCAGCGTCGCGGATTTGGCTTTTGTTGGCGTCAAACACCCGCACATACATCACCCCATCACCGTAAGTCGCCGAGGCAATGCCCCACAGTGTATTGCCGGGCTGAACGGTCACCGAGGTGATGCGTTTGGCCGGGACGGCGGGCGGTTGCGCCGCAGAGGGCGGTGCAGCAGAGGGCGGTGCAACAGAGGGCGGATCTTGCACGATGGCGTCCGGCTCTACGTTTGGCGTCGTCGCATCCCCCGTGGACAGCCCCGCCAACACCGCCACATCTTCACGGTGGAACGGAATTTCGGCGCGTTGGCTGACCTGTCCATTGGCATCGACCTGATCGGCGCGCAGCGTGTAGCGCCCCGGTGCCACGTCACTCAGTTCCTGCCGCCATTGCCCATCCGGGCCAATGTCCGCCTCGGCCTTGAGCGCCCCCATCAGATAGAGCCGCACGACCTGCCCCGGCGCTCCGCGCCCGGACACAAACACCCGCCCCTCGGGATCATAGCTCACCGCATCAATGCGCAAGCGACCGGCCTCAGTGCCCGGTTGTTGCAGCACTTTGACACCCTCATCGGTTGCGATCATCACCGTGGGTGCAACGGCGGCTGGCTCTGGCATGTCTGCTGTGTTTTCGGCTGTGTTTCCGGTCGCGCTTTCTGTTGCGGGATCGCCCTGTGGCTGAGCGCCCGTGTCAACATCCCCCCCGGCCTCAGCGGTTCGCAAAATTGACGTCGCCACGGCACCGCCTGTGGCAACAGCGGAGGCCGCGTCACCAGCATCAGCAAGCGCCTCAGTCGCTCCGGGCATCGCACCATCGACCGCAACGGCGGCCATCTCTGCGCGCATGTCTGCGCGCATGGTCGTGTCGGGCATCGCGGTATCCGTAGCCGCAGCAAAAGGCGCGATGATCACGCTTTCGGCGCTGTCCAGCATCTGCGCGCCAGAGACACTGCGCAGGCGCATTTCGCGCGGGCTGTCGCTGGCGGCCAGATCGAACAAAGCCACAAATTCGCCGCGCCCATTGGCGGATGTCTTTGCCAGTTCTTGACCATCGACCAAGATCGCCACCTCAGCCCCCGCCTCGGCGCGTCCGGCCACGGTGGCCAAGCCATCGGGGGGAACACGCACAAGATCGAAGGCCGGATAGGTTTGGACTGCGCCTGCCGGTGCGGGCTCCTGACCTTTGGGCGCTTGGCTCTCGGGGCTTATGGACGCGACCGTGTCCGCCGCCCCGCTCTGTGTCCCACCGTCAGTGCCCCCGATTTCGGCGGTCAATGCCGCAGGCGCGTTCGGCGCGCTGCCGCCGGGATAGGCCACGTATAACGTATAGCCGATCCCCGCCACCAACCCGACCGCCACCACTCCCGCGACGGGCCTCACCCAGCCTTGCGTCTTGTCCATAGTTCCGTTCATCCCCTATTGTCCCCCGTCATCCGCAAAACATCTTCCGCAAAAATGTCTGCCGCGCATGTTGCCTTTGAGTTTGCACAAACCCAAAGGGCAAACGGCGCATCATCACATTGCTTTTGACAAGGGTTGAGACAGCCTAGCAAGGGGGCTAACAAGGGTCAAAGACTTCCTTTTTTAGAAAGCACCCGTCATGACACCCGTCCTCTCCTCCGCCCAACCCGCCCCGCTCTTTTCCGTCTGTGTCTATTGCGGCTCGCGGGCGGGCGGCACACCCAGTTATGAGACCGCCGCCACGGCGTTTGGCCGTGCGTTGGCCGATGAGGGCTGGCGTTTGGTCTACGGCGCGGGGGATGTCGGATTGATGGGCGCTGTGGCGCGTGCGGCGCAGGCGGCGGGGGCTGTGACCTTTGGCGTGATCCCGACGCATCTGTTGCCCAAAGAGGTCGGCAAACGTGATTTGACCACCTTCGTGATCACCGAAAACATGCATGAGCGCAAAAAGGTCATGTTCATGAACTCGGACGCCATTGTCGTCCTGCCCGGTGGTGCGGGGTCTTTGGATGAGTTTTTCGAAGTGCTGACCTGGAAACAAATCGGCCTGCATGACAAACCGATCTTTCTGTTGTCCACGGATGGCTATTGGAAACCGCTCGAAGGCCTGATTGAGCACATCATTTCCGAAGGCTTCGCCCCGATGTCGACCTCAAGCTATTTCGAAACGGTCGAAACAGTCGAAGAGCTGGTCGCGGCGTTGCAGGCGGTTCGGGGATAGGCGGTCTACGCGGAGCAAGACCCGGACCACGCGGATTGCACAGGCCGGGCCGCGGCTCTTACGGCAGCCTCAGATCAAAGCGCTTGCAGGACGTGAGCACCGCGACAAAAGCACCTTCGGTGCGCGGCGTCCAAAGCCCCCCACCTCGGTGGTCGCGCACCGCGCACGGGTCATCGGCATACACGCAAAGGTGTGGGCCGTTGCAGTCGCTCCCCCTTTCAGTCCTGCCCAATCTGGGAGATACTGTGACGCCCCACCAAAACGAATGACCCCCATGCAACAGCCGATAGAAAACACCGCGCAGGCCATACAGGATAAGGTCGATGCCTTTGTGCGCAGTCATTTCCACTTGGCTACGACCTTCCGTCTCCACCGTGCCGCACTGGGATGGGACCTGTTACGTGCGCCCATCAACGTGGTTCTGGCTCCGGTGTTTCTATTGGTCGGATTGGCGGCGGCCGTCTCACGTTTGGCGCGTTTTGGCCGCTTGGAGGCTTGGCTGAGGGCGCGACAGATTTTTCTCAAAACCTCTGTGGCACGCGCGATTGAGGCGGACATCGCCAACGACTTGCTTGAAGGTGCCGCCCTGACCCCGCACAGCCGGGCGTTGATCACCGATTATACCGGCGTCCGCTCTGCCGTTGCCGAGATCACGACGTCACTGTTTGTCCTCTTGGCTGGGCTGTTGCTCTTTGGGACGGCCACGCCGGGTGTGACCTCGTTGACCCCGAAAGTGTCGGAATATGTCGCGCATGCCTCAGCCGTCGCGCATTTTCCACTTGGTTCAGGATTGGGAAGCCTTTGGTACGGGGTCTTCTCCGTGAACTTGCCGATCTGGTTCGTCGTGCTGACGGGGGTGGCCTTGGCCATGACCGCCTCGCTTGTGACCACTTTCGCCGGGTGCATCGCCGACCCGGTCCAAGCCCGGCTTGGCATTCACCGACGCCGCCTGATGCGCCTTGTTGAAAGAATTTCTATGGCAGAGGGCCAACCCTCCGGCCTCGCACCGGAACACATTCTGGCGCGCCTCGCGGATCTCACCGATGCGGGCATCAGCTTGCTGCGATTTTTTCGCTCGTGACGCATGAGGTGAGAAGGACGTGGGGTGAGAAGGAAAATGAGTGATCAATGGAACCATCGCTTTGGCCCATCCATTCTGGACGCCGTTTAAAAGACGTCTCACAGGATCGCGGCGTGGGCCGCGCCATGGGCTTCCCCTACGGTGGACTGTGACGCTTCTTCTGTCGCGGTCGATTGTCAGCCCCCCTTTTGCGTGGCCGCTTTGGGCCTCGCCCCCGCGCGCCCTGCTTATCCCGCCCGCCGGACACGACGCGCGGCTGCCTCCGCCCGGATCGCTTGCACCGAATAGAGCGCCAAAGCGGTCCAGATCAGCGGCATGGCGATGGCGTGCCAATGGGTGAAAGGTTCGCCAAAGATCAAAACGGCCAGTCCGAATTGGATCGTGGAGTTCCAATATTGCCCCATGCCGACCACCGTCATCGGCAAACGCCGCGCGGCAGTGGCGAAAAAGATCAAGGGCACGCCGGTGGCCAACCCGGCCGCGATCAAAAGCAGACTGTCGGAAAGGGAATGGCCAAAGGCCCCCGCCGGTTGCGTCGCACTGCCACCCCACCCGAACAGTTCCGCGCCGATCAGATAGGTCAAGGCGATGGGCACCAAAAGCACCACCTCGCCCGTCACCGACAGGATCGGCCCGGCATCGAGGGATTTTTTGATCGCACCGTAACTGGCAAAGGTGATCGCCAAAGACAGCGCCAACCACGGCAAAGCGCCAAGTCCGATCCCCAAAACGAGCACCGCAAGCGCCGCCAAAACAATGGCCGGGACTTGCAACCCGCGCAGCCGCTCGCGAAACGCCACCATGCCGATCATCGTGGCGACCAGCGGAAAAACGTAATAGCCAAACGAGGCCTCAAGCGCCTGCCCGGATTGGATCGCATAGATGAACAGCCCCCAATTCACCGAGATCAAAAGAGAGGCTGGAATGACATAGCGCAGCTTTGGCCCGCGCATGAGGGTCAACAACTCGTGCAGACGGCCCTGATAGGCCAAATAGCCGCCAAACAACAGACAGGTCCAAACTGTGCGATGTGCCAGCACCTCAAACGCTGGCACATCTGCCACCGCTTTGTAATAGAGCGGCGACAGGCCCCAAAGGGTCTGTGCGAGGATCAGCGAAATGAGGCCTTTTTGGGTGTCGGTCATAGCCCTCAAAGAGCGCGGTTTGGCCGCGATGGCAACGCTCTAAATCCGCACAGGGGGCACCGGATTCTCGGCAACCTGCCTTGGGTTTATATCCAGAACCGGGCTTACGGCGCGGCGGCGGTCCACCGGCGCTCAAGCGCGCCAAGAAACCGCTTTCGACCATTGCTTGATTCAAAACACGTTTGAGCGGTCTGACTCTCATCACTCGAAATTCTTGCTGCACGCGTACAGGCCACGTCGACATGCGCAATCACGGCGAGGGCCTGTCTTTTGTTCAGGCTCCAGCCAACCGTTTTGGACTGATTTTGCGCCTGACTCAAAGCGCGCGTCAGCCCTCTTGTGTTGCCCTCCACCTCAGTGGCATCAAGCTGCTTTTGAGTGGCATAGCGGTCCTTATAGGCTTTGCAGCCCACGCTATTTGACGACGTATTATTTGGTGACGTTTGACACGTCTCGTAAAAAACAGCATCGGTGTAGATCACAATCCCATCGCGATAGGTGGCAGCCCCCCGACGCAACGCAGGTCCATAGCTGTTGAGCTCTTTGTATAAGGACACAAGCGCCGTCGGATTAAGAGCGGCGAGATCCTTGACCTTATCGTCGAGATCCAAATTGATCAGTGCCGATTTTCCGAGAAAGTACAGATCGCTTTGGACCTCGTAACTCAGTGTTTCAAAAGAATAGCCGTCTTTTGGGATTGCTTCGGCGTCAAAGTCCCATGAAGCGTCTGCCGTACTCGCACAGGTTGGCGATGCAGCGGCGGCACTGGTCTGACATTCACCAATCGCCGTGTAGAGATCGGCAAGCGTTCCGTAGAGCGCATTCAATCGCAACAGGGCCGTGTCCGCATCGGTCCCATCCTGCACCGTGTCCAGTGCCAGCGGCGCAATCAAAAGTGTCGCCAAAAGATACCTGTCCGCACGTTGGTGCTGATCCTGGGCGACAATGAACCGATCCGCTTGGCGCGAGACAAAGCCTTCGGAGACGCCAAACTCATCCTTTATTGTTTCACATCCGCTCAAAAACGCACACATCATCCCTGCAACAGACAGCAGTCTAAGCCGTTTCATAATATAATCCCCCTCAATTTTATCCGTTTACAATTGGGAAGCTCATATCAAGAAACCGTGATTTTTGACACCACGTAGGCCGTGGATGACCTAAAAACACCGAATTTCTTAGGATCTCAGACGGTTTCGCTTTCTTTTGCGGCAGAAAATTCATGGATCGCCCGCAAAAAAATTTCCGCCCCGATCGGGATCAGAGCATCGGGGAAATCGAAGTCCGGGTTGTGCAATTCTGGTTGATCGACGCCCGAGCCTAAAAACAGCATGGCGGCGGGGATTTCTGTCCCGAACAGGCCAAAATCCTCAGATGGTCGCATCGGGATGGCACCTTTGACACGCGGCAGGCCTTGCGTCGCAGCCTCCAAAAGAGCCGTGGCAGCGGGCGCGTTGACCGAATGGCTGAACGGATCATGCACGGAGATCACCGGGGCGAACTCTGCGCCTGCGGACCGGATCAAAGCGCGCGCTTCGGCCTCCAAAGCCTCCATTTCCGAGTTCAGCAAAGTGCGCAACGTGACCTGCAACGCCGCCTCGCCGGGGCTGATGCCAAAGGACGGCACGCCAAGGCGGGCATGGGTCACGGTGGCAAGGCGAAAGCGCGGATCTTCTGTTGGCACATCACGCGACAGCGCCGCAAGTGCCGGGATCAACCGCGCCAAAGCCAGCCCCGGAGAGCGGCCATTTTCGGGCCGCGCAGCATGGGAGGTCTGGCCGGTCAACGCGACATGCAGCCCCTTTGAGGCACAGGCCACCGGGCCCTCTTGCAACGCCACAGCGCCCAAAGGCAGTTTCGGCAGGTTGTGCAGCGAAATCGCCATATCAGGCCTCAAGGCGGCAAAGTTGGGATCGTCCAAAACCGCCCGCGCCCCCGCGCCGGTTTCCTCGGCGGGTTGAAACAACAAAACCACACGACACAGAGGGGCATGACGCGACAGAGCCGAGGCCACGGCAAACAAGATCGCCATATGGCCATCATGACCGCACAGATGCCCGACGCCGTCGACCTCTGAGCGATGCTCCGGGCCATCGGCCTCTAAAATCGGCAACGCATCGAGTTCGGCCCGGATCATCAGCGTTGTCCCGCCCTGCAAATCCTTCGGCCCAAACACCGCCGCCACGCCCGTACCGCCAAGCCCGGTGGCCACCTCAGCTCCGAGGGCGTGCATCCGCGCCGCGATCCGTTTGGCGGTCTCATATTCGGCCCCCGAGACCTCAGGACAGCGATGCAACTCATGGCGCAGCGCCACGGCCTCGGCCAGCGTGGCGGGATCAAGGGTCCATGCGTTGGGCAATGGGATCATGTCATGCGCTCCTTTGTCGTTGTCGCCTGTGTGACAAACTGCACCGCAACTGTCCACCACGCCGCAACCTCGCCAAAGGCAAAAGGACGCCCCGAGGGACGTCCTTTCCATTCCAATATGATCGCAAAAATCACATCCGGTCGATTAGATGCGGGCGATCACATGCTGGCGATCACATGCGCGACGCAACATTTTCCCAGTTGACCAATTTGTCGAGGAAGTTCGACAAATACACCGGGCGTTTGTTGCGGAAGTCGATGTAGTAGGAGTGCTCCCACACATCGCAGCCAAGCAATGCGGTTTGACCAAAGCAAAGCGGGTTCACGCCGTTTTCGGTCTTGGTGACTTTGAGCGCGCCGTCGGTGTCTTTAACCAGCCAAGCCCAACCTGAGCCGAACTGACCTGCGCCCGCCGCGGAGAATTGTTTTTTGAACTCATCGACCGAACCAAAAGCCTCAACAAGCGCTTTCTCAAGCTCGCCCGGCATTTTTTTCTCGCCCGGACCCATCATGTCCCAAAATTGGCTGTGGTTCCAGTGCTGGGACGCGTTGTTGAAGAGGCCGGATTGGGCCACAGCAGAGGCGTCATAGGTGCCTTTGATGATCTCTTCGACAGATTTGCCTTCCCATTCGGTGCCCGCAACCAGCGTGTTGCCGGTGGTCACATAGGCGTTGTGGTGCAGGTCGTGGTGATACTCAAGCGTCTCTTTGGACATGCCGAGATCGGCCAGAGCGTCGTGGGCGTAGGGAAGATCGGGAAGTTCGAATGCCATTGTAGGGCCTCCATTTCAGAAGTTGTGCGTTTCTGTCGGACATATACCTGAGCCGGGAGCGGTCCGGGGTCAAGGGCGAATGTTTGGACTCATTTGCAAAAACCGCGAACACCCGCTGTGGAGCAATGATCAAAGGCACCTAGAATTGCAAATTTCTGGGATTTGGGCTTTCTGCTTGGCTATTCCCCTCAATCACGATATTTTTAATGCCATGACTTGGATTGATTTTCTTATTTTATTTGGCGGCTTGAGCATCGCGGTGACACTCTGGCGGTCCAGAGTGTCGAAGCGCCCCAGAAAGCCCGATGTAAAACCTCCCTCCCAACACACACGCGATCTTCGCGAGGCCCTTACAAAGATCACCTTGTATGGCGCGATGACCCCGTGGTGGCTCACCCCATTCAGCATCTTACGGCACAGCAGACGCAAAGAATGGTGGCAGGACGGCACGCAGCTCCCCAAAGCGCGCCCAACAGGCCCTTGGGACACTGAGGACACTGTGGATGATGACGTGGTGGATATTGTCCCCATCGACTTTGATCTGCGCCCGAACACTGGCGCGCGCAAAGCGCAGCCGCCGCAGGATAAGAACATCCCCTGAGCCATCCGGTCACACCTACGTCATTGGGGGTTTCACGACAGGCAGCAGACGGGTAAAGCTGTGCATCACATCTGCCTTACATGGACCCTGACATGACCTTTTGGATCATCGCCACTGCCATAGCCCTTTTGTCTATCGCTCCCATCGCTCTTGTGCTGCGTCGTGGCCGCGGGATGGGGGCGCAAAGCACCTCGACCGCCGAAATCGAAATGAAAGTGTACCGCGACCAGCTTAAAGAGGTCGAACGCGATCTGGCGCGTGGTGTGCTTTCCCAAGAGGATGCCAAACGCGCCCGCACCGAAGTGTCGCGCCGGATGCTTGAGGCCGACAAGGAGCATCAGGGCGGCAAAGCCGGTGCGCCCAAAGGCACGCTTTGGGGCGCCATCGCTTTGGCCCTTGCGCTTTTGGCTGGCGGGGTCTGGCTCTATGACGACCTCGGGCAACCGAAGTACGAAGACCTGCCACTCGCGCACAGGATTGCCTTGGCCGACGAAATTCGCGCCACGCGGATGAGCCAGGACGACGCCGAAGCCAAAGTTCCGGCCACCCCGATGGCGCAGCAGGCAGACCAACAATTGATTGATCTCGTGATCAAATTGCGCGCGGCGTTGCAATCACGCCCGGACGAGCTTGAGGGTCACATTTTACTGGCCCGCAACGAGGCCAATATCGGCAATTTCCGCGAAGCCTATCAGGCGCAAAACGAGGTGATCCGCATCAAAGGCGCGGAGGCCACCGCCGAAGACTATGCGCAAATGGCCAATTTGATGATCCTTTCCGCAGGTGGATTTGTATCGCCTGAGGCCGAAACGGCCCTGTCCAGCGCGCTCAAACGCGATCCAAACAACGGCATCGCGGTGTTTTTCTCCGGCCTGATGTTTGCCCAAAACGACCGCCCGGATATGACCTTTCGTCTCTGGCAGCCGCTGTTGACGCGCTCTGAGCCGACCGATCCATGGGTGCCGCTCATTCGCGAGCAAATCGAAGCCGTGGCGCAGGCTGCGGGCATCCGCTACACCCTGCCACCCGCAAACGATGGTCTGAAAGGCCCCTCAGCAGAGGACATGAAAAACGCCGCTGACATGACGCCGGAAGAGCGTCAAGAGATGATCCGTGGCATGGTCGAAGGCCTGTCTGCACGTCTGGCCAATGAGGGCGGCACGCCGGAAGAATGGGCGCGATTGATTTCCTCGCTGGCGATGCTGGGCGACACGGAACGGGCCAAAGCGATCTGGGGCGAGGCACAGGTGATCTTTGGCGCTGACCCGGAGAAACTGACCGTGGTGCGCGCCGGGGCCGAACGTGCAGGATTTGTCGAATGAGCGCTTTGATCACCGATGATATGGCGGAGTTTAAAGCCACCCTGCCCGTCATGGCCCCATTGGCGGGGTTGGATTTTGGCGACAAAACCATCGGCGTGGCGATCTCGGATCGGCTGCGCTCGGTCGCCTCACCAACCACGACGATCCGACGCAAAAAATTCACCTTGGATGCCGAGGCGCTCTTGACCCTGTTCAAAGAGCGCGAGATCGGCGGTATCGTTTTGGGCCTGCCGCGCAATATGGATGGCTCCGAAGGCCCGCGCTGTCAAAAAACCCGCGCCTTTGCCCGCAATTTGGCGCAACTGACCGATGTTCCGATCACCTTTTGGGACGAGCGCCTGTCGTCTGTCGCCGCGGATCGCGCTATGTTAGAGGCTGACATGTCGCGCGCCAAACGGGCCGAAAAAATCGACCAAGTCGCCGCTGGCGTGATCCTTCAGGGCGCGCTGGACCGGCTTGGGCATTTGTGAGGCTGCGATGACCGACGAGATTTGGCACCGTGACGAGATTGAGAGCCCTTGCACCAAGGTCTGTCAAATCCATCCAGAGACGCGGCTCTGCCTCGGATGTGCGCGCTCGATTGAGGAAATCGGGGATTGGTCACGGCTGACGCCCGAGGCGCGGCGGGTGATCATGGCGGATTTGCCGAACCGCACCCCTGCCCCGACCACGCGCCGTGGCGGCCGCGCCGCACGGCTGAAACGTCAGATCACATAGTTTTAGAGAGTATTTGGACGGCAATGAAGACAGGTTTCATGGCAGCTCAAATACTCAGTCCAAATACTCACCCCATCATCGCCTTGCGCAGCATATTGAGCGCGACGAGGATCAAAAAACCGCCAAACACCCGTTTGAGCGGTTTGGGGTCCATCGCATGGGCAATTTTCGCCCCCAAAGGCGCGGTGATGAGCGTCATTGAAATCACCACCAGAAAGGCCGCAATATTGACGGCCCCGATGGTGAACGGCGGAGTGACCTCCGCCGGGATATCAACAAAGAGAAAACCGATGACCGAGGGGATGGCAATGATGGCACCAAAGCCCGCCGCGGTGGCGACGGCGCGGTGGATCGGCACGCCGTAGAGCGTCATCGTCGGCACGCCAAAAGAGCCGCCGCCAATGCCCATCAACACCGATAAAAACCCGATCAGGGGCGAAATGATCCCCCGCATGATGCCTTTGGGCATCTCGGTGCCCAACCGCCAGGCTGAGTTGCCAAAGGCCATATAAAGCCCGATGAACACGGCCACGCCGCCAAAAATCATCTGAAGCGTGGTGGTGCGCAGGCTTGAGGCGACCAAAACGCCGATGATTGCGCCGATGACAATGCCGGGGGCAAAACTTTTGAGGATCGGCCATTCAACCGCGCCCTTTTTGTGATGCGACAGCACCGAGCGGATCGAGGTGACGATGATGGTGGCCAAAGAGGTTGCCAGACAGATTTGCATCAACTGCGGCGAGCCATAGCCGAGGCCCGCGAAGGCGTAATAAAACGCCGGGACCAAGACGATGCCGCCGCCCACGCCCAATAGTCCGGCCAAAACGCCAGCAAATGCGCCAATCGCGGCGATCAGCACTGCGAAGGGCAACAAGGTTGCAAAATCCATCATCACGGGGTCCCTTATTCTACATTTTTCAACAGGCTTACCGACAGTTTCGCAGATTGACCAGAGCCTCAAAGCGTAGGACACATGCGCAAGGCCTAGGCCAGCTTTTCCCATATTGATCCGCGACCGCGCTCAACTGAGGGCCCGCACCCTCCCGAATGCCCGCACCCTCCCGAATGCCCGCACCCTCCCGAATGCCCGCACCCTCCCGAATGAAAGTCTCCCCATGTCTCCGTTGTTCAAAAGCGCCCTTGTTTTGGGCCTTCTTTCTGCCGTTGGCCCCTTTGCAATCGACATGTTTCTGCCCGCGCTTCCGGCGATTGCGGCGGATTTGCGCGCGGATGTCAGCACCACGCAGGGCACGATTTCATTTTACTTCATGGCCTTTGGCCTGTCGCAACTGATCTATGGCCCCTTGGCCGATCAACTCGGGCGCAAAGTGCCGATTTACATTGGGCTGAGCTTGTTCATCATCGGTTCAATCGCGGCCACAGTTGCACCAACAATTGCAGCACTGATCACCGCGCGGATGATCCAAGGCGCAGGCGCGGCCTCGCTGATGGTGATGACCCGTGCGATCATTCGCGACCAATACCGGGGCTATGAGGCGACGCGGTTGATGTCTTTGGTGATGTTGGTGTTCTCTGTTTCGCCGATGTTTGCGCCACTGGCGGGCTCCGGTTTGATCCTCGTCACCGGCTGGCGTGGCGTTTTTGCGGCGATGGGTGTGGCGGGGATTTTGGCCTTTGTCATCACGGCGGTGTTGCAACCCGAAACCTTACCGAAAGACAAACGCGTCAAAGTCAGCCTAAACGCGATGGCGCGCGGGGCCAAAACGTTGTTTCGCGATCCGGTGTTTTTGGGGCTGACCTTTATCGGCGCCTTCTCGATGTCAGCATTTTTCGTGTTCATCGCCTCGGCGTCTTTTGTCTACACTGAGAGTTTCGGGCTGACACCGGCGCAGTTTTCGCTGGCCTTCACCGTCAATGCCATGGGCTTTATCGGCGCGTCACAGATTGCACCGGGGCTGATGCGCAAACATGGGGCGTTGAAAATCATCAGCCTCGGCGTGTTTGGCTATGCCGCCTCGATGTTGGCGCTGTTCACCTTGGTTCTTGTCGGCTTGGGCACGTTCTGGGTCATGGTGGCCGGGCTTGTCGTCACCTTTGCCTTTGTCGGCTTGGTGATACCGACCGCCATGGTCGCGTCGCTGGATGATCACGGCGAGATTGCCGGGCTGGCCTCCTCATTGGGCGGCACATTACAGATGGTCGCGGGCGGGGTGATGACCGCCGCCGCAGGGCCGTTTTTTGACGGAACGCCCCTGCCGATGGTGGGGGCGATGATGGCCTGTTCGCTGATTGCGCTCACGCTTTTGCTGGTGGTCACACCGCGCGCGCGGATGCGGATGAGCCCGTTTTAATCGGCCTCACCCGCGTTTATTTCACCCGAAATCAGGCGTTCAGATCGACCACAACCCGGCCTTTGACCCCACCTTTCAGGATCGACGCCCCCAATGCGGGCAGGTCTTCGAGGCTGGCCGGATGGACCATCTCTTCGAGCTTCTCCATCGGCAGGTCGGTGGCGATCCGCGCCCAGGCCCGCAACCGCGCCTCTTTTGGCTGCATCACGCTGTCGATGCCCAAAAGGTTCACGCCACGCAACAGAAAGGGGATCACGGAGGTCGGCAAAGCCGCGCCGCCCGCAAGGCCCACAGCGGCCACCGAGGCACCGTATTTCATCTGGCCCAGGACGCGCGCCAACATGTCGCCGCCGACCGCATCGACGCAGCCCGCCCATGTCTCGGCTTCGAGCGGGCGTTTGACGGTTTCGTTGATCTCTTCGCGCGCGACAATTTGACTCGCGCCCAGATCGTGCAGGTAGTCCGCGCTTTCAGGCCGTCCTGTCACGGCGGCGACCTCATAGCCGAGATGGGCGAGGATCGCGGTGGCGACCGATCCGACGCCGCCCGACGCCCCCGTGACCAAAACCGGACCCTGCCCCGGTTTCAACCCGTGGTCCTCCAATGCCATCACCGCCAACATCGCGGTAAAACCCGCCGTGCCGACCGCCATGGCTTGGCGTGTGCTCAGATCTTTCGGCAGCGGCACCAGCCAATCGGATTTGACCCGCGCCTGTTGCGCATAGCCGCCCCAATGCACCTCGCCGACGCGCCAACCGGTCAGAACCACCGGATCGCCGGGGTTGAAATCGGGGCTGTCCGAGCGTGCAACTGTGCCGGCGAAATCAATGCCCGGCACATGCGGATATTTGCGCACCAAACCGCCGCCTTTGGGCGACAGGCACAGACCGTCTTTGTAATTCAGGGTGGAATAATCGACATTGACCACCACATCGCCCGCAGGCAGCGCGTCCGTGTCGATCTGTTTGATTTGCGCCGTGGCCAGGCCGTCCTCGCCTTGTTCCATCACCAGAGCTTTAAACATATGTCTCTCCCGTCTTGTCGAAATGGTTCGAAGTTGCGCGGCAGGACTTGCCAGATGTCCTTGCAAGCGCCGCTGAGTCTCGCCATAAATGTCTGACAATTAAATCGTGAGCGCAAGTCAAATGTCTGACAATTCAAAACCTCAGCAAAAAACGGCTGAAAAAGACCTGTCCGCCCAAATCGCGCAGGCCATTCGCGATGCGATCCTGTCGGGGGATTTGGTGGCGGATGATCGGTTGCCCTCTGAGGCAGAGCTGTCGGACACTTATGGCGTGTCGCGCCCCACGGTGCGTGAAGCGCTCAAACGGTTGGCGGCGCAAAGCCTGATCCGCACCAAACGCGGCGCGTCCGGTGGGGCATTCGTGCACCGGCTGTCCTATCCCGAGGCTTATAGCCAATTGGCCACCACAGCGACCCTATTGCTCAGCCTCAATGAGGTGGATTTTGCCACCGCCTGTCGCGCTCGGTTTGCGCTGGAGCGCGGCTGTGCCCCGCTTTCGGCGCACAACCGCAGCGTCGATCATTTGGCGGCGATGCGGGCCGAAATCACCCGTCAATCCCAACCCGGCCTCTCAGACGAAGCGTTTTGCGCTTCAGATGTGGCGTTTCACCGGGCTTTGGTCGATGGCGCCAACAATCCGGTCCTGTCCTGGCATTTGGCGGGAGCTGTGGAGGGGATGCAGCCTTTGATGAATATGATCACCTTTCGCAGCCGCGACCGGGCAGACATTGTGGCGCTGCACACCCAGATCACAGATGCGCTTGAGGCCCGCGACGCGCAGCAACTTGACCAGCTTTTGGACGCGCTTTGCACCCTCACGCTCGGTCAAGCGGCGGCCATCGAGGCTCTGCGCGCGCACAGAAATCCCAGCCTCGCCCCTTAATTTGATCAAATTATCAGCAAAGCGATAGAAAAAGCGTGAACCGGCCTACGGTCCCTCTTGCGCATGTCAAACTCCGTGATAGCGTCGATCTTTGAAATTGGTCCATTTAGGGAGACGACCCAATGAACACCTTTAAACTTCTGTGCGCCTCAACGGCCCTTGCCACGCTCGCAGGTGCAGCGTTCGCTGAGGACGCGGATCTGCTTGTGTTTGATTACTCCGGTTTTGAAAACCCCGAATTCCATACCAAATATATTGAGAAAAATGGCGATTTGCCGTCGTTTGCCTTCTTTGGCGAAGAAGACGAAGCGCTGCAAAAACTCGTGTCCGGCTTTAAAGCCGATGTCAGCCACGTCTGTGCCGGTTCGGTGATGAAATGGGTCGAAAGCGGTATTCTTGAAGCCTGGGACACCACGAAGATCACGGATTACGCCGATCTCGACAGCAACCTGTTGGGCGCAGATACGGCCGCGGCCACGTCTTATTTCATCCCGACCGATTTCGGCTCGACCGCTATCGCCTATAATACCGAAAACGTGCCCGCCGAAGATGTTGCCTCGCTTCAGGTGTTCAAAAACCCGAAATACGAAGGCCGCATGACCCTGCCGGACAATGTCGATGATGCATATGCGCTGGCCTATCTGGCAACCGGCACGACCAATTGGCAAAACGCCACGGATGAGCAATTCGAAGCCGCCTCTGACTGGCTGCGCGAAGTGCACCCGAACCTGCGCACCTATTGGACCGATCCCGGCGAATTGGCCCAACTTTTGGCAACGGGTGAAGTTTTGGTGGCTTGGGCCTGGAACGAAACCTACCCGACCATGGTCGAAGAAGAGTTCCCGATCGGCTTTCAACGCCAAGCCACCGAAGGCTCCTCGTTGTGGCTGTGCGGCTATGTGAACCTCAAAGACGCTCCCGGTTCGGAAGACAAAGCCTATGATTATATCAACAGCTTCTTGGATGTCTCCAACGCAGCCCCTTTGATGGAGGCGGGTTACGGCACGCCAAACCTGAAAGGCCTTGCCACTTTGGGCGATGAAACCTTGGTCGATGCCGGTCTTGAACCGATCGAGGCCCCGATCTTGGCCCAATTGCCGATGCCCATTGAGCTGCGCGAAAAGCAATCCGAGGCCTTTGAGAAAATCAAAGCCGGGTTCTAAGCCAGTCTTTCATTGACGCCACGAAACGCCGCCCCCTATGGGCGGCGTTTTGCCTATCTGAGAAGAACACAATCGACAGTTTGAACCAAATGCCCGATCGTAGCGCCTATGCGCAATCGTTTGGTTTTTATCGTTTTTCTTAGTCTCACCGTGGCCGGTCTCGGTGTGAAACAGCTTTCTCCTGCTGCGACATCCATTGTCCTTGCGACGCTTTCCGACCTCAGCCCAGCCCCCCTTGCTTCTGAATCGCAAACCCGCCCTTCTGATCCTTGGTCCTCCGCGCTGATCACAGCAGCCCGTGCCCAGATCGGTGTCACCACGCGCTATAACGGCGCCTATGTGCGGCTGTCCTATCCCAATGGTGATGTGGCGCCCGAAACAGGGGTGTGTACCGATGTTATCATCCGTGCTCTACGTGTGGCCCATGGTCTCGACCTCCAACAAAGCGTCCACGAAGACATGTCCCACGCCTTTTCCGCCTATCCGGCGCTGTGGGGATTGAGCCGCCCCGATGCCAATATCGACCACCGCCGGGTGCCAAATCTACGCCGGTATTTCGAACGCCATGACCAGTCGCTGCCGATCAGCGACCGAGCGGCGGACTACCAGCCCGGTGATCTGGTCACTTGGCTCTTGGCTCCCGGCAAACCGCATATCGGCATTGTCTCGGATCGGATGGATGCGCAAACGGGAGAGCCCTTGATCCTGCACAACGTCGGCGCAGGCACACGTGAACAGAGATTTCTCTTTGTCTATCCGATCACCGGCCATTACCGCCTGAGCTCCGATCAATCGAGCACTTGAAACGGCGGGCCGCATCGCCTATCTGTAGCCTGTTCCTTCGGGAACTATGGACATAAACGCGCTCGTAATACGCGGATCGGACCCGGGGGCGGTACCCGGCGTCTCCACCATACACCCATCGGTTTGGACCTTCATTTGAGGCCTTGGCGATTTGGATCATGGGGACGAAATAGGATCGACGGACGTCTAAAGGGGTTTGCTTTGTTTCGGTGAGTTACCACCGTTATCGGTACACTAAAGCTAGTTGCAAATGACAACAAAGCTCCGATGGCTCTCGCAGCGTAAGCTGTGCGAAATATCGAAAATTAAGCCCTTAGGTTTAGCGACTTAAGGCGGGGTTCGCAGGTACCTGGCAACAGAAACCTGCACTTTCCCCTTTGTTTTGGACAAGTCACTTGACGTTAGGTTAAGCCATAAACCCGTCGGGATTTAAACCAATCCTTTAGAGTTTTTGCCCATAGTTTTTTAAGGTCATAGACAGAGGCGGACGAAAAAATGAACGGCGTTGAACTGCTCAAAGCATGGTATGAACGGGTCTGGGTTCAGGGCGATTTATCCGCCATTGACGACTATTTCGACATCTCTGGTGCCGCCTCCGGGTTGATGAGCGATCTGGCCGCCGAGCTTGAGGATTTTCGCGTCCTCGTCCCCGCTGTGCTTCATGCGTTGCGCGATGTGTCCTGTGACATTCTTGATTCGATGGAACAGGACGATCGGGCCTGGGTCCGAATGCGGCTGAACGCAAAACGCGCGATGGACATGAAACCCGTCTCTATTTCAGGTCAGGTGATGATCCGCACCAAGGATGGCAAAATCTGCGAAGCCTATAACAACTTTGATTTTGTCAGCTATTTTGAACAAATGGGTAACCTTCCACCCGACACGGTGGCGCTCTGCCTTGCGGGTGAATCTTTGAGCTAAGCCTTCGATGCACCACGCGCAAAATACGATTTTTCTTGCCTTACGCAAAATTTGATCAAAAGTGATCTCGCCGGGCCCTTTGCCCTGCCTCCACTCAATGCCCGCCCTATGTCGAAACGCAGAGACCCACCCGGTCGCTGTCGTCGGACAGGCCGGTCCATCCGAGGCAGATCATCGCCTGTCCGGCGTCTTTCCATAGGTGATCCATGACCAAATTCTTTGCTCTTCCACTGGCACTTGCAACGCTTGCGTCCCTGTCCTTGCCCCTGAGCGCACAGGACGCGCCGCTGCCGAAACTCGGGCCAAACGCGACCCCCATCACACAGGCCACGGACTATCTGCGCCAAGCACCCGCGCCTGATTACTGGGCCTTCGCGCCCTATGTTAAAATGCAATTCACCACCTCCGCCTGCTCGGTTGCCGCCATCACAGGCGCGGTCAACGGGCTTTCTGGCCTGCCCGCCAATGCCGAAGACACGGTGATGACCCAACCCGACCTGTTGGAGCGCGTCGGCGATGCCCATTGGTCGGACATCTCCGCCGAGGGCGGCGATGGTGTGACCTTTGCCGAACTTGAAACCTATGCCGGTGAGGCGCTCATAGCGGCCGGTCTCGACAGCTATACGGTCAGTTCCTTTAAACCCACCGATGCCTCAGACGCCACACTCGCCACCGTGCGCGCGTGGTTGACGCTGAATGAGCAAAGCGCCGAAGACGCGATGATGGTCTATTTCAACCAAGGCGTCGTCACCGGCGACTGGGACGGCCCGCATGTCTCCGTGATCGGCGCCTATGACGCCACCAAGGACGAGGTGTTGATCCTGGAGGTCGATCAGGAATGGTACATCCCCTATTGGACCTCGGTGCCGGTCTTGGTTGAGGCGATGGTGAAACCGACCTCGGCGGAGCATGGCGTGCTTGAGGGCGAAACCGGCGGTTTGGTGCGCCTCTCTTTGGCGAATTGACGCACGACCCCTTGACCCAGAGGCAGGGGCGTTTACCAAAGGCGCGCCGGACATGTGGCCCGGACAAACGTGAGCGCCCAGATGACGCCCCTGCCCCCGATACCCTTGCCCCCGGCACCCCTGCCCGACTTTCTCAAAACCTTCGCCCGCATTGGCCTATTGTCCTTTGGCGGACCAGCGGCACAAATCGCGGTGATGCACCGCGAAGTGGTCGAAAGCCGCGATTGGATGGACGAGGACGGGTTTCTCAGCGCGCTGTCCTTTTGCATGATGTTGCCCGGTCCCGAAGCGATGCAGCTTGCCACCTACTGCGGCTGGCGTTTGCGCGGCGTGCCCGGCGGCGTCATCGCGGGACTGTTTTTTGTCCTTCCCGGCGCGTTGGTCATGTTGGTGCTGGCCGCACTTTACGCCCAATTCGGCCACCTGCCCCTCTCTGAAGCGCTGTTTTTTGGCGTCAAAGCCACAGTGACCCTGATCGTGCTGCAAGCCCTGTTTCGTTTGGGGAAAAAGGCTTTGGGGCGGCCGGATCGTTGGGCTTTGGCGGTGATGTCTTTCGTGATGATTGCGGTGTTTGCCGTGCCGTTCCCGGTGATCGTCTTTGCGGCCGCGCTTGTCGGAGCGCTCACCGCTGCCCCCGCAGAGGTCCAACCCCACGCCGCACCCAAAGCCCACCATCTCCCCCGCACGCTCCTCGTTTGGGGCGCGCTGTGGGCCGCGCCCTTGCTCGCCCTTTGGGCCATGGGCCAAGAGCGGCTTTTGGCGATCGGGTTGTTTTTCTCGCGCCTTGCCGTGGTGACCTTTGGCGGTGCCTATGCGGTGTTGGCCTATATGAGCCAAGAGGTGGTGAACACCCAAGGCTGGCTCACGCCCGAGGCCATGCTTGACGGTTTGGGACTGGCCGAAACCACGCCGGGGCCGCTGATTTTGGTGACCGAGTTCGTCGGCTATATGGCGGCCACCCCTTTGGGCCTGTGGGGCGGCGTGATCGGCGCGGCTTTGACGCTTTGGGTCACCTTTGTGCCCTGTTTTCTCTGGATTTTCGCCGGAGCACCGTACATCGGCTGGATCAGCACCCGCCCGCGGCTCTCCGGCGCGCTCAAGGCGATCACCGCCGCCGTGGTGGGCGTTATCGCCTCGCTGTCTTGGTGGTTCACCCTGCATGTGCTCTTTGCCCAAACCACACGGATAGAGGCCGGGCCTGTGCGCCTTGATCTACCGATGCTGCAGAGCCTTGATCTCAAGGCCCTCGCCCTTATGGCACTGGCGGCGGTTTTGCTCTTTGCACTCAAACGCGGATTGATGACAGTGCTGGCCCTTGTGGCACTTGCGGGGCTCGCCTTTCATATTGTCCTTTGATGACCTCTTTCCTTAGCCGCAGAATCTCGTATGCTGCACCACAGGAGACACAGAAAGGATGCACAGATGGCCAAAACCATCGACTACGGGAACCTCATGCATGACGCGATGCGTGGTCTGATCCGTAAGGTGCTTGACGGCGTGGCCAAAGGTGGCCTGCCGGGGGATCATCATTTCTTTATCACCTTCGACACCATGCACCCGGATGTGGAACTGGCCGATTGGCTCTCGGATCGTTATCCCGAGGAAATGACCATCGTCATTCAGCACTGGTTCGACAATCTTGAAGTCACCGATGATGGCGTGGCGATCACATTGAATTTCGGAGACAGCCCGGAGCCTTTGTACATTCCCTATGACGCGATCCGCACCTTTGTGGACCCCTCCGTGGAATTCGGCCTGCGCTTTGAGACCCAAGATTACGACGTCGAAGAGATGGACGGTGACGAGATCCCGCATGACGCCGAAGTCAAAAGCTTTGAGCGCAAGGAAGAGACCGACACATCAGACGCCACAGCGGATGGGCCGAAAGAGGCGGAAATCGTCTCGCTCGACAAGTTTCGCAAATGAGAGAGGGGCCCGCGCGGCCCCTTTTTAACAGGCCCCTTTTAACTGGCCCTCATTTAACGACCACGAAACAGCTTCGTGAATTTTGCGTAACACGCACAGCTCTCCCCTTGTCAGATCACGCGCCTATCGGCACTGCTATCTCAGCGTCACGCCAGAGGAGAGCCGATATGCCGCGCGATTTTGCTGTTTTCCTTGGAGAGATGATCCGCAACCCTGACGATGTGCGCGCGATTGCGCCCTCCTCCTCGGCAATGGCGCGGGTCATGGCGGCAGGGCTTGAGCAGAGTGAGGGGCCTATCGTTGAAATCGGGCCGGGCACCGGCGTGTTCACCCGCGCGATTTTGGAACGCGGCGTGGCCCCTGAGCGGCTCACCCTGTTTGAACTGAACGCCCGGTTTTGCGACGATCTGCGCCGCAAATTCCCCGGTGTTCAGGTGCTCAACCGCTCCGCCACCGAAATCCATCACGTTCTGCCCGCCAATGTCGGCGCGGTTTTGTCCGGCGTGCCGTTGCTCAACCGCCCCGAGCTACAGGACGGCATCCTTGCCTCGGTCTTCGCCTGCCTGCGTCCGGGCGGCGTCTTTACCCAATTCACCTATGCGTTCAGCTCTCCGATTGACCCGGCAATGCAGCGTCAGCACGGCATCACCGCACGCAAAAAGGGCACGATCTGGGCCAATTTGCCGCCCGCGCGGGTGTTTGAATACACGCGTCAGCCGATTTAGACGCACAGGCGGCCACCCCGGCGATCTTTTAGCGCTACCATGGGGATGTATGCGTCCGTATACATTGCATGAGCCCCCCTGAGCGCGTATAGCCAAGGCAATATTTGGCATTGCACCAAGGGAGATCCCCCCATGTCCACCCCCGTGACCACCACCCGCACCGAAACCGATAGCTTTGGCCCGCTCGAAGTTCCTTCCGACAAATATTGGGGCGCGCAAACCCAGCGCTCGATCCTGAACTTTCCGATCGGTTGGGAACGTCAGCCGGTGCCGATCATCCGCGCGCTGGGCGTGGTCAAAAAGGCCTGCGCGATGGAAAACATGGCCCAAGGCAATCTGGCCAAAGAGTTGGGCGATGCGATTGTCGCCGCAGCGACCGAGGTGATCGACGGCAAATTCGACGACAACTTCCCGCTCGTGGTGTGGCAAACCGGGTCCGGCACCCAGTCCAACATGAACGCCAACGAAGTGATCTCGAACCGTGCGATTGAGATGCTCGGCGGCGAAATGGGGTCGAAAAAGCCGGTTCACCCGAACGATCATTGCAACATGGGTCAGTCTTCGAATGATACATTCCCGACCGCGATGCATGTCGGCATCGGCATGCAGGCGCGTGATGTGTTGCTGCCGGGTCTGACCAAATTGGCCGAAGCGCTTGAAGTCAAAGCCGACGCCTTTAAAGACATCATCAAAATCGGTCGCACCCATACTCAGGACGCCACCCCGCTGACCTTGGGTCAGGAATTCTCTGGCTATGCGCATCAGGTCCGCATGGGCATCAAGCGCGTCGAGATGTGCCTGCCCGCGATTTATGAGCTGGCACAGGGCGGCACCGCCGTGGGCACCGGGCTCAACACCCAAAAAGGCTGGGCCGAAGCTGTGGCGAAAAACATGGCCGAGATCACTGGCCTGCCCTTCGTGACCGCGCCGAACAAATTCGAAGCGCTCGCGGCCCATGACGCCATGGTGATGTTCTCCGGTGCGCTCAAAACCGTCGCCGCCTCGCTGTTCAAAATCGCCAACGACATCCGCCTTTTGGGATCCGGCCCGCGCTGTGGTTTGGGCGAATTGATCCTGCCAGAAAACGAGCCGGGGTCTTCGATTATGCCGGGCAAGGTCAACCCGACCCAAGCCGAAGCGCTGACCATGGTCTGCGCCCATGTCATGGGCAATGACGCCGCAGTGGGCTTTGCTGGCAGCCAAGGTCATTTCGAGCTCAACGTCTACAACCCGATGATGTCCTATAACGTCTTGCAATCCATGCAGCTTTTGGGTGACAGCGCCTCCGCCTTTACCGACAACATGGTGGTGGGCATCGAAGCCAACGAACCGCGCATCGAGAAACTCTTGCATGAGAGCTTGATGTTGGTCACCGCTTTGGCCCCGACCATCGGCTACGACAACGCCACCAAAGTTGCCAAAACCGCGCATAAAAACGGCACCACATTGAAAGAAGAAGCCATCGCTTTGGGCTTTGTTGATGAGGCCACCTTTGACGCCGTGGTCCGCCCGGAACAGATGATCGGCCCGAAAGGCTAACCCCCTCCTCACCAAAGGACTGTGACAAAGGGCGGCCTCTGGTCGCCCTTTTTGCCTGTCACGGCGACGGAACCCCGAAGGCCCCACGTATTGACCTCACCGACAGGAGGTCAAATATGATACGTCTCACAACGCTCGCCCTTGCCATGCTGTGCGCCACACAGCTCCAGGCTCAGGATTTAAAACGCGCAGATCCAAACCGTCCAACGGATTTGATCGCTGCGGATTTGGGCATTCCAGAACAGGTGTTCGTCACCTGTTTCATGAACGTTGCCCCGGACGTCGATCACGCACCCACTGCTGCGCGCCAGCACGACAACAAGGCGATCCTTTTGCCCTGTTTGCAACGCGAGAATGCAGCGATCACCAACGACAGGTTAGATGCTGTGATGGATCACTATCGACCAGAAGGCCCGATCCACAACTGATCCCAGCGCGCCACGGAGATGATCCTCTGTGCTCAACCGCCCCCCGACATCCACACCAACCGCTTCGCAACGCGGGGGGCGGGGCGCCCCAGTGACCGTGTTTTCCTGAGGGACGCCCCTCCCCCCAACGCTGTGCGCATTTTACGAGAGGCTCGTTTAGGTATGCTATTTACGCATAGGTGATGCGAAAAAGTCATAGCATGCAAGAATAACAATATTTAAATGAACGTATTGTTTCGCCTTGACCCGCATCAAGGTAATTTTCCGCCTGTGATCTACAATGATGACATCGTCCAACACGGCAAGGGCAGATCTCGCGCCCCAACGCCATTGGATAAAATGTGACAGGGGGAGGACATCATGACATACTTTGCCACATCCAAAAAATCGAAACTTATGAGTGCGTTGTCCATTTTGGCATTGAGTGCGGCTTTGGTTGGAACCACGGCCTATGTAATGAGTGTAGATGTTGTGACACCTGCTTATGCCGCCGAAGACGAGGGCGACGGGGGGCAAAAAGGCCCAAACGCTGGCTCTGGTAGCGGCGGCTCTGGTAGCGGCGGTGAAGAAGGTCATGGTGGCCAATCCACCGGTGCACAGGGGGCTGGCCAAGGTGGGCCGGGCGACGCATCTGATGGTTCAGGTCCGCGTGCCAATCAAGACAGTTCCAACGCAGGGGCTGGTGGGCCGGTTTGGGCCGACGAAGGCATCCCAGAGGTTGAAATTGGCCGTCTGAATGTCGCCCGTTCCCCCGAACATGTGTTGGATCGGGCGCTCACCGAAGCGCTTGCCGAATTGTCGGGCGACGCGGTTGAATTCTACAATCTGAGCCTCGAAGACATGATCACCGAGCTGTCCCTCAACTGGGATGACACTGTGATCATCGACAGCCCGCTGCAAAGTCTGGCCTTGTTCCAGGCCTATCTCGAAGGGCAAGCTCCCTTGGCCGCCAGCGGCGTGAGCAACGATATCAATACGATTTTGGCCGCGCTTTTGGGGATCGCCTCCGATAAAACTGTCCCGATTTCGACGGACACTGTGATCGCCGTCACGACCATTCTCGGCGTGCCGATGAGTGCCACCGACGCCGCCGCCCTTGCGGCCGATGCCGAGGCCATTCGCATCGCGGTACTGGCAGGACACGGTTAAGCCCTGCCCGTTTTATCTCCACACAGCGCTAAGGCGAGGCCCCACTGGGGCCTCCCGCACCAGTGGCTTTTGCCCCTCAGAGTACAGATAAAAACAAACGGAGCCCCTATGAAACCGTCCGCGCACATCTCCCGCCTTGCACCGCTCGCTTTGAGTGTGACGGTGCTTGCCATGCTTTCCGCGCCTCTGGCCGCGGCCCCCGACACCCTGCCCGGTGCAGGCCTTGCCAGTGTCACCTACGGCCCCTATCTGCGTGCCGAATTGGGCATGGCCACCACGGATATTACCGATGGATCGTGGCAACCCCATGGCTACCCGACTGATCCGCAAGTCAATTTTGACCTAAGCGGCCAAGATGGCGGCTTTGGTGCTGTGGCAATAGGCTTTGATTGGATGAATGGCTATCGTTTCGATCTGGGCGTGGCCTTTTCCGAGTCGATGAGCGTCACTGGCCCCTGCGCCTCGGCATCCGATGGGTCGGATTGCGCCAGTCACGCCGACATCACCTCGGCCTCGCTGAACACCAACGCCTTGATGGGCAGTCTCTATTATTCGCCGCTTGAGGCGGCTGGCAAAAACACCACCTTCAACCCCTTTGTCGTGGTCGGCCTTGGTCTTGCCAACAACAAAGTTGGCGACTGGACCCGGACCAATGACAGCCTGGTGACCGGGGTCAATCGCAGCTTTGAGGGCGACAGTTCGACCAGCCTTGCCTATTCCGTAGGCTTTGGTGCCAGTTGGCAGCTCACCAGACCCGGCCAATGGCCCGTCATCCTGGAGGCCAGCTATCGCTACTATAATTTCGGCACGGCCCAAGGCGGCAGCACCCCGATTGATGGCGGCGAATCCCCGGTCACCCCGCTGAAATTCGACGTCGAAAATCAGGTTGTGAGCATTGGCGTGCGCGTGCCACTCCAACGCATGTAAACCGATCTCAGCTCAAGACATGAGCCCCGTTCCTCCATCGCGCTGGACGGGGCTTTCGCATCGCATCTTGGCGCTGGCCCGCGTATGGGATAGATTACCGCCATGAGCACCGATCACACCGTCACCAATCTCAATCAGTTTCGCAAGGCCAAGGCCCGCGCGGACAAGCGTGCATTGGCCGATGAAAATGCGGTCAAATTCGGTCGCAGCAAGGCGCAAAAGACGCTGGAACAGGCGCAAGCCGCCAAAGCCAAGGCCGTTTTGGACGCTCATAAGAAAGACGACAGATGAGCGCGCGTCCGGTCAAGCGCTCGTTGACGCTGCACGGTCACCGCACCTCTGTCTCGCTCGAAGACGCGTTTTGGCGCGCCTTTCGCGCCATTGCCAAAGAGCGCGATCTACCGATCAATGTGCTGGCCGCCGAGATTGATGAAACCCGCGGCGTGGACAGCGGTCTGGCCTCCGCGATCCGGGTCTATGTCTTGGATTACACTCAGAAAAAACTGCTTTAGAACAAGCCCCATGTCGGGGACTGAGACGCCAGTGCCAAGCGCAGGGATTTGCGCGCGGGCCCCTGTTTCAGACGGCCGTCCAAAACCGCGCTTGGGTCTTTTGCCGCTTGCCGCAGGATCGGCAACATCATCACCGCGTCGATCATTGGCGCGCGTGCGGATTTGCTGAGCTTGCTCAACTGCTGCGCGCCCCAACGGGCCTGTTCCAACGTGGCTTTTGCCAATGTCGCCACCGCCTCTGGCCGACCATCGAGCAACGGCACCCGGCCCGCGTCAACAAGCGCCGGGATCGCCATGAAATACCGTGCCAAAGCCCCGCCCTGACCCAGACTGTTGAGCGGCTTTGAGACCGCATCCGGCGCCCCCAAAAGCCGCGCCGCAATATGCAGCGGGATCGTGTAGGTCGCGTGGAGATAACGGTACAACGCCGCCGCGTCTTCATGCGGATCGCGGTAAATATCCCATTGCCGCGCCGTCACCGTGGCGTCCAGCGCCTCAGCGGACGCCACGTCCAACACGGCGGCCAAAGGCGCGGCCACCTCATGGGCGCGCGGGGCTTTGCCTTCGGTTTTCTCCGTCAACACGTCACGCCAAAATTGCAGGCGCATCTCCGCGATCATGCTTTCTTTCGTCACCCAGGGCGCTTTCGCGACCTCCAGACAAAAGGCATGGATCGGAAACAACACCTCGCGCGCGGCCACAGGCGCGGCCATGGTGGCGCGGAACCGGTCTTCGTCGCCCTTTTGGACGATCTCAGCGCAGGCTTGTACGGACATTATTTCGCTCTCATTCTGCGCCGAGCGCCTGCGCGCCATCGCGCGTCAATTTCCACAGCACCGCATCCAAAAGCGCCTCAAACGACGCGTCTATGATGTTTGACGACACGCCGACCGTCGACCAACGCCGCCCCAATGTGTCCTCGTGATCAATGATCACGCGGGTGCGTGCCTCTGTGCCGCCATTGGTAATTCTGACTTTAAAATCAACAAGCTCCATATCGGAAATCAAGTCTGAATACGGTCCTAAATCCTTAACCAGGGCTTTCGAGAGCGCGTTGACCGGGCCGCCGTCGGAGCCATCCGCCATGATGCCCTCAGACACCGACAAATGCCGCTCGCCCGCGATATTGACCACCACCGTGACCTCGGACAGGTGGATGACCCGGCCTTTGGCGTCCTTGCGACGTTCGACCGTGGCGCGGTAGCGCTCGACCTCAAAAAACGCAGGCATCAGACCCAATTCGCGCCGCGCTTCCAATTCAAACGAGGCCTGCGCGGTGTCATAAGAATACCCTTCCGACTCGCGCTCTTTGATCCGGTCCAAAATCCGCCCCAGATCGGCCTTTTCCGACACATCCAATCCCATATCGGCCAAGCGCGAGCGCAGGTTGGATTGCCCCGCCTGATTGGACATCGGCACGATCCGGGCATTGCCCACGGTCTCCGGCGGGATGTGTTCATAGGTGGTTGGGTCTTTGAGAATGGCAGAGGCGTGAAGGCCCGCTTTGTGGGCAAAGGCAGAGGCGCCAACATAGGGCGAGCTGCGCAAAGGCACCCGGTTGAGGATGTCGTCGAGCATGCGCGACACCTTGACCAGATCACTCAGCGCGGCCTCAGACACCCCGGTGTCGAGCGTCGACCTATACGGTTCTTTCAGCAAAAATGTCGGAATCAACGTGGTCAGATTGGCATTGCCGCAGCGTTCGCCCAGACCATTCAACGTGCCCTGCACCTGACGCGCCCCGGCATTGACCGCCGCCAAAGAATTGGCCACCGCATTGCCGGTGTCATCATGGGTGTGGATGCCCAAATGGGTGCCGGGAATGCCGGATTCGATGACCTTCAACGTGATCTGATAGACCTCACCCGGCAACGTGCCACCGTTGGTGTCACAAAGCACAATCCAGCGCGCGCCATTGTCATAGGCGGCCTTGAGACAGGTCAGCGCATAGTCGGGATTGGCCTTAAAGCCATCAAAGAAATGTTCGGCATCAAACAGCGCCTCACGGCCCTCTTTCACCAGATGGGCAAAGGATTTGGCGATGTTGTCAACGTTTTCATCGAGCGTGATGCCAAGGGCGGTGGTGACATGAAAATCATGGGTCTTGCCGACCAGACAGACGGCCTTCGTGCCCGCGTTTAACACCCCCGCCAGCACCTCGTCATTCTCCGCCGAGCGCCCGGCGCGTTTGGTCATGCCAAAGGCAAGAAACGTGGCGCGGGTTTTGGGTGGATTGGCGAAAAATTCGCTGTCGGTCGGGTTGGCCCCGGGCCAGCCGCCCTCGATATAATCAACGCCCAGATGATCGAGCGCCTCAGCGATCATGTGCTTTTCCGGCGTGGAAAATTGCACACCTTGGGTTTGTTGCCCGTCTCTGAGGGTAGTGTCGAAGAGGTAGAGGCGGTCTTTGGTCATTTGATATACGCCTCCGCGATTTGATTTATCTTATCTTCTTGGTTTTCTTTACAAACGACCTGACCGCGCTGCATTTGTTCCGCGATATCTAACCAAAAATTCATCTCATCAATGTCGTCTCTCGCGTTGTTTGCTCGCGCGAAGGCAGTAGCAATCGGGTCCACATTTCGCTTCTCCAAAACTACGCTCGTTTTCGACATTTTGACTTCTACTCCGGCGTCTAGGAGTGCTTTTTTCATCTCGTCGACGGCAGAGAAATCTTTATTTTCCATCGCCGCTTGGCGGAGAGCGAAGAGATGGTCGGCGAGTTTCGATAGGCGACCGTCACCCTGTAATTCTTGTTCTTTGAGACGAATTCGCTCGAGATATTTGACAAGATCAATCCCAAGGATATCACAGCCAGCCAAGAGACCGCGAATATTTGAGGCTTCTTCACTATCAGGCTCAAAGAATCCGGAACCAGGCAATACCGGCTTGGACAGTGCGACCAACCGACTAATTGCAAGAGAAGTATTTAAGTCATCGGAGATAGCAGCCAAGACATCGACCGGCACCCATGATTGGCTAAACTCATCTGGGTTCAAATTTTTCTCTGCAATAGCCCACGGGTGAGCTCTGATTACTTGTGCCCAGTTCGTCAATTGAATTTCTGCAATTCGAGCCCTTGCAGCCGTCCAATCCATCGGCTTGCGGTAATGCGTGCTTAAAAACACAAACCGGATCACTTCGCCCGGCACCCCCGGCATTCCGTCATGGCCATCCAACAAATCCCGCACGGTGAAGAAATTGCCCAAGGATTTGGACATTTTCTTGCCCTCGACCTGCAACATTTCGTTGTGCAGCCAGTAGGTCGCGAACCCTGCCCCGTCATGCTCGTGACCATGGGCGCAGCAGCTTTGCGCAATCTCGTTTTCGTGATGCGGGAACATCAAATCATTGCCTCCGCCGTGGATGTCAAAACTCTCGCCCAAGAGATCATAAGACATAGCGGAACATTCGATGTGCCACCCCGGACGACCATACCCCCAAGGGCTGTCCCATCCCGGTTGATCCTCTGAGGACGGCTTCCATAGGACAAAATCCATCGGATCGCGTTTGTTATCCGCCACTTCGACACGCGCACCGGCAATCATGTCATCGACAGACCGGCCCGACAAAGCGCCGTATTTCTCATAGGAGTTGACCGAGAACAGCACATGCCCCGCCCCGTCTGAATAGGCGTGGCCCTTTGCGATCAGCGTCTCGATCATCGCGATCATCTGCGGGATATACTCGGTCGCCCGCGGCATCTCATTTGGGTCCATCGCCCCAACGGCGCGCATGTCATCAAGATACCACTGCGTCGTCTCGTCGGTGATCTCGCGGATCGAGCGACCGCTCGCCTCGGCCCGTGCGTTGATCTTGTCATCCACGTCGGTGAAGTTGCGCACATAGGTGACATGATCGGCGCCGTAAACATGGCGCAACAGCCGATAGAGCACATCGAACACGATCACAGGCCGCGCATTGCCAATATGAGCGCGGTCATAAACCGTCGGCCCACAGACATACATCCGCACATTGTCGGCATCAATCGGCGTGAAAACCTCTTTTTTGCGGGTTTTCGTGTTGGTCAGCTTGATCACGGTCATAAGCGCTCCTCAGGGCCATCCCCGCGGGCTTATCAGCTTACTTTTTGAGAGAAAAGAGACCGACCCCGCGTAACTTTCGTTAGCAGATAATGCAGCAAATAATGATGGTGCAAATATTGGTCATGCGCTCTTATAGCCAGCGGCTTTGGCCTTGCAAAGCCCCTTTTGCCGCGTCACCTTAGCACCATGACACAGCCCCCCAATTCCGACCCGATCCACGCGGTGCCCGAGGGCATCGAACAGCTTTTGGAAATCATGAAGCGCCTGCGTGATCCACAGGGCGGTTGCCCTTGGGATATTGAACAGGATTTCGCGACGATTTCGCCCTACACAATCGAAGAAGCCTATGAGGTCGATGACGCCATCACCCGTGGCGATATGGCGGATTTGAAATCGGAACTTGGGGATTTGCTGTTTCAATCGGTGTTTCAGGCGCAAATCGCGGCGGACAAAGGGCTTTTTGACTTTCACGACGTTGCCAAAGCGATCTCGGACAAGATGATTTCACGCCATCCGCATGTCTTTGGCGATGAGAGCAATCAAAAAAGCCCAGAACAACAAACCCTTGATTGGGAACGCGAAAAAGCCGCCGAGCGGGAGCGGCGCGGCGAAACGCGGGTTCTGGATGGGGTGGCGATGGGATTGCCCGCCTTGATGCGGGCGCAAAAATTGCAAAAACGTGCGGCGCGTGTCGGATTTGATTGGCCGGATGTGTCGCATGTGATCGACAAAATCGTTGAGGAAGCTGCGGAATTGGTCGAGGCGCGCGACACGAAAACCCAAGCCGATGTGGTCGAAGAATTCGGCGATTTGCTTTTCGTTGTGGTCAATCTAGGCCGCCATTTGGGCGTTGACGCCGAAGAGGCCCTGCGTGGGTGCAATGCGAAATTTACACGCCGTTTCAATGCGGTAGAAGACGCGCTTTCAACCAAAGGCACATCCCCGCAGGACAGTGATTTGGCGGAAATGGATGCCCTTTGGGATGCGGTAAAAGCGAGCGAGAAAGCCGGAAAATAGTGCGGTGACTTTTTCCTGAGTAAATCAATCACCTATTGACCAAAGCATTTTTGTCGGGTTTAAACGGCGCAAATGAAGCCTTGGAGAGTCTGATGTCTTTTAAACCCAACCTCGCCCTGACCGCCGCCTTGACGCTTGCCGCCACGGCAGCAAGCGCCGATGTGAACGTCTATTCCTACCGTCAGCCCGAATTGATCGCGCCGCTGACCGAGGCCTTCACCAAAGAAACTGGCATCAAAGTCAACGTCGCTTTCCTCGAAAAAGGCTTGGTCGAACGGCTCAAGGCAGAGGGTGACCGATCCCCCGCGGATGTGATCCTAACCGTTGATATTGCACGCATTTCCGAGGCCGTCGATGCGGGCGTGACCCAGCCATTGATGACCGAGACACTTGAAAACAACATCCCCGCCGCCTACCATGACCCCGAGGGCAATTGGTGGGGCGTGACCACACGCGCACGGATTGTCTATGCCTCGAAAGAGCGCGTGGCCCCCGGCGAAGTGACCACCTACGAAGACCTCGCGGACCCGAAATGGAAAGGCCGGATTTGCACCCGCTCTGGCATGCACACCTACATGATCGGCCTCACCTCCGCCTATCTCGCTCACCATGGCGAAGAAGAAACAAAGCAATGGCTTCAAGGCCTTAAAGACAACCTTGCCCGCAAACCCCAAGGCAATGACCGCGCACAGGTCAAGGCGATTTGGGCCGGGGAATGCGATATTTCCTTGGGCAACACCTATTACATGGGCGAAATGTTGGCTGACCCGGAGCAAAAGGTCTGGGCCGACTCGGTGCGCCTAGATTTCGCGAAATTTGACGTCGAAGGCGGCGGCACCCATGTGAATATTTCCGGCGTGGCGCTCACCAAAGCCTCGAAGAACATCGCTGAGGCCACTCAATTCATTGAATTTTTGACCTCCAAAGAAGCGCAGGAAATCTACGCAGAAGCCAATTCGGAATACCCGGTTGTGCCGGGCACAAAGCCCTCGGCCTTGGTCGCAAGTTGGGGTGATTTGACGCCCGACAACCTTAGCCTGATGGCCATCGCCAACGAGCGCGGTGAAGCATTGAAATTGACCGAAGAGGTCGATTACGACGGCTAAGCCCCGAAACAACAGCCCAAATCAGCGAAGACCCGCCTCAAATCGTTAAAAAGAGGCGGGTTTTTTCGCGATTTCATACAATCAGGCCTTGATGTTTGATCAAATCCAAACCATTGAGACGCTCCTTTCACAGCGAGCCCCCTAAGGGCCTCAGAGTACCTCATGCCACGTTTTCAGATTGACAGGCCGCGCCGCCTCTCGCACACTCTGCCCCATGACACAAACATCCGCCATGACCTCGTATTATCGCCGCTCCACATAGGAAGCGGCCATTTGTCATGTAAATTTCACGGCCGCCATAGGGCGGCTTTACCTTTCTTGGTGTCCTGTGGCGCGTAATCAGGAGACCCAAGAGATGACCAAACCCCGCCTCGCCTCAGCCTCTCATTTGACGCATGTGCCCCTGTCCATCCGTCCGATGGAACGGGACGATTCTGTGCGCGTCTTGCAAATGATCGACGCCTTGACACGCCACAATGGCGACCGCATGAGCCTTGATGAAGCCTCGTTGATCGACCTGATCTATGCGCCCTCGCCTTGGGCACGGATTTTGGTGGCGGAAAATCACGGGAACATCGTCGGCTATGCCGCGCTTGTCGGTGGGCTTCAGTTGCAATTTGGCCTGCGCACCATGGATTTACACCATCTCTACGTCGATGACGCTCAACGCGGCATGGGCATTGGTCGCGCCCTGATCGAGGCGGCGCGGGAAACCGCGCGAAATCTGGACTGTGTGCAACTGACGGTCGGCACCCATGCGGAAAACAAACCGGCACAAGCGGCCTATTTGGCCTGTGGATTCGCACCTTTGGCCCCCAGAGGCCCACGCTTTGTAATGGCTTTAAGCTAAAGAATGGGCTGAGGCGCGTGAGGCCCCTCAGCCCGATCCTTTACAGTTCGATCACATCCACGCGCTGACCTTTGACGGCAAGGCCGATCTCACCTTTGCACAAGCGCAGCGCATCCACGCCAAACACCTCGGAACGCCAGCCTTTCAGCGCATGAAGGTCGCGTTTTCCGGCGGCGATCATATCCAGATCGGACGCGGAAGCGATCATTTTGGCCGCGACATTATAGGTGTCGGATTTCGCCTTAAGCAGCACCCGCAACATGTCGGCCAAAGCCGGATTGACCTGCAACTTATCATTGCTCATGTCCAGTTTTGGCATTTCGGCGGCAGTGTATTTGGATGCCTTTTCAATGGCTTGCAGAATGCCGTCGGCGATCTCTCCCTTACGCGCTTCACGCAGCAAAAGCCGTGAACGCGACAGGTCTTGTAGCGAGGTCGGTTTGGTCGAGGCCAATTCCAACAAAGCATCATCTTTATACACGCGGTTGCGTGGGATGTCGCGGCTTTGCGAATAAATCTCGCGAAAGGCAGCAAGTTCTTTGACCGCAGCCAAGAATTTGCCTGAGCTGGTGCGGGTTTTGACCCGTTTCCACGCCTCCTCCGGCTCCACCACATAGGTCGCGGGCGAGGTGAGGATTTCAAGCTCCTCGGCCACCCATCGCTCCCGACCTTCGCGTTTGATCTCATCGCGCAGGAATTCGTAAATCACCCGCAGATGGGTCACATCGGCCAGCGCATAGTTTTCCTGTGCCGTGGTCAACGGACGGCGCGACCAATCGGTAAAGCGCGAGGTCTTGTCCAAGTTTTCCTTGGCAATTTTGCGCACCAAGGTCTCGTAGCCAACCTGCTCGCCAAAGCCACAGACCATGGCCGCGACTTGCGTGTCGAACAGCGGATCGGGGATCACGCCGCCCTGGATGAAGAAAATCTCAAGATCCTGACGCGCCGCATGAAACACTTTGACGACATTGGTGTCGCGAAACAGCTCATAGAGGGGCGCAAGATCGAGGCCCTTAACCAACGGGTCCAACAAAACCGCATCTTCTTCGGCATCGCCCGGAATGGCGAGCTGAACGAGGCAGAGCTTGGAATAATAGGTCCGTTCGCGCAGGAATTCGGTGTCGACCGTGACATAGGCTTGCTTTTTGGCGCGGTCGCAGAAGGCCTGAAGGCCCTCGGTCGTTGTGAGTGTGATCATCTAGACTTCTTTTTTGAGCGGCGCGGGGTCATCCCGCCGATTGGACCGTGATACGGGGTTTGCGGGCGAAAAGAAAGTGCTTTGCCCAAAACGCGGGGAACAGCGGCCTTATAGATCGACACGGGTGACATCCCCAACGACAAAGCGTCTAAGGACGGCGGGATAAAGCGCGTGTTCGCGCGGCAGCACGCGTGCGGCGAGGGTTTCGGCACTGTCATCGGCCAAAATGGGCACACGCGCTTGTCCCAAAATCGGCCCGCCATCCAACTCGGCGGTGACTTCGTGGACTGAACATCCGGCCTCCGCATCCCCCGCTTCAATCGCGCGTTGATGGGTATGAAGACCTTTGTATTTCGGCAAAAGCGAGGGGTGGATGTTGAGCATCCTGCCCGCATAATGGGTGATGAAGCGCGGCGTCAGGATACGCATGAACCCGGCCAGAGCAATGACATCGGGTGCGTGGGCATCAATCGCGGAAATCAATGCCTCTTCAAAGGCTTCTCGATCACCCTTAAAGTCTTTATGATCGACAACGGCGGTGGCAATGCCCATGTCGGAGGCCTTGTTCAGACCGCCCGCACCCGGCACATTGGAGAGCACCAAACAGGGCCGCGCCGGATGATCGCCCACCATGGAATTTGCCAGCGACACCATATTGGAGCCGCCACCCGAAATCAGGATGGCGACCTTTTTATGCGTCCCGCTCACTTAAGTTCGCCCTCATAGGTCACGCCGCCGCCCACGGTGATTTCGCCAAGGCGATAGACCGTTTCGCCCTCTGCCTCAAGCAATGCGCTCAGGGCCTCCGCCTGATCTGCGGCCACCACGGCGACCATGCCGATCCCGGCGTTGAAGGTTTTGAGCAATTCGTGCTGCGACAGGCCCGCCGTTTCGGTCAGCCAAGCGAACACCGGGCTCAAAGTCCAAGCATTCAGGTTGATGTCGGCACCATACCCTTCGGGCAAAACACGCGGCAGGTTTTCGGTCAGGCCACCGCCGGTGATATGGGCAAGGGCATGAACGCCGCCCGCACGGATCGCTTTGAGCACGGGTTTGACATAAAGCCGGGTCGGTTTAAGCAATTCATCGCCCAAGGTCTCATCCGAGAACGGCGCAATGTCGGACCACCGAAAACCTGCAACTTCAACGGTTTTACGCACCAAGGAATAGCCATTGGAATGCACCCCGTTGGAGGCAAGCCCCAGCAATACATCGCCCGCCTGAACCCCTGCCGGCAAATCGGAGCCACGCTCCATTGCGCCCACAGCAAAGCCCGCAAGGTCAAAATCGCCATCCTCATACATGCCCGGCATTTCGGCGGTTTCACCGCCAATGAGCGCACAGCCAGAGAGTTCGCAGCCCTTGGCAATGCCTTCAATCACGGCAGTGGCATTGTCGAGTTTGAGTTTGCCCGTTGCAAAATAATCAAGGAAAAACAAAGGTTCCGCGCCCTGACAGACCAGATCATTGACGCACATGGCCACCAAGTCGATGCCCACGGTGGAGACGTGATCGGTGTCAATCGCGATGCGCAACTTGGTGCCAACGCCATCGGTGGCGGCGACCAAGATCGGGTCATCATACCCTGCAGCTTTCAGATCAAACAGCGCACCAAAGCCACCCAGCCCGGACATCACCCCCGGACGCGCCGTCTTTTTCGCCGCCGGTTTGATCCGCTCCACAAGCGCATTGCCCGCATCAATATCCACACCCGCATCCGCATATGTCAGGCCGTTTTTGCCGTCGCTCATGATCTCTGGTCCCCAAACTGGCATCATTTGCTCCGCGCTTTAACGCAGATGGGGGATAAAGAAAAGCGTGAGCTTGCAAAAGCACGCGCAATCACAGCCACTCTTGACCCCGGCGCGCGTCCGCAATAGTCACGGCATTGGTAGGGGCCTGTAGCTCAATTGGTTAGAGCAGAGCGCTCATAACGCTTTGGTTGCGGGTTCAAGTCCTGCCGGGCCTACCAAAACTCTTTCATTTCAAAGAACTGCTGGAGGGACGGGCATTTTGACGCCCTCTCCCGACTTTGGCGCGGGTTTGGTGCTGTGATGTGCCAGGTCAGCGCGCCAAAACCAAGTCGACTTTTAAGCCACCAAGCGTCTCGCTGACCCCAAGTCTAAGCGTGCCGCCATGGCGGCGCGCCACATCGAGCGCAATGGCGAGGCCAAGCCCAACGCCCGAGCCGCGGTTTTGATTGCGGGCTTCGTCAAGCCGCACAAAAGGTTGCAAAGCGCGTTCGCGGGCCGATTCTTCGATCCCCGGTCCGTCGTCTTCGACCGACAGGACCACCGCGCGCTCAAAAAGGCGCAGGCTGAGTTGGGTTTGATTGCCATAGCGCAGGGCGTTTGAAACCAGATTGTCGAGCGCGCGCGCCAAGGCTTCGGGACGTGCGGTGAGCCACACCTCCTCTGCAGGCATCTTCCCAAGGTTGACACGCCCCCCGGCGCGTTCGGCCTTGGCTTTGGCGGCAACAATCAGGGCGCAGAGGTCAAGCCGCACCGGCTCTTCCAACGTGTCCGATCGGGCAAAGGCCAAAAAGGCATCAATCAACCGCTCCATCTCATCCAGATCGGATTGCATGGCAATAATGTCCTCGGCCTCATCCGACGGAACATCGAGCATCGCCAGACCAAGCCGGATACGGGTCAAAGGCGTGCGCAGGTCATGTGACACGCCGGACAACATCAAAGTGCGTTGTTCGATCTGGCGTTCAATACGCGCCCGCATATTGAGAAATGCCGCCCCGGCGGACCGCACTTCGACCGCGCCCGCCAACCGATAAGGCCGGATTTCACCGCGACCAAAACTTTCGGCGGCGCGCGCCAATTGCCGGATCGGCCGCAATTGGTTGCGCAGAAAAATCGCGGCAATCAAAGACATCGCCACGCCGGTGAACAGGGTCCAGACCATCAACTGATGCGGGTTTGAGGCCGAGGCACGGCGACGCGGCAAGGTCACATCCAGCCGGCCTTTGTCGGTCAGAATCGACAGATGCACCACAGCGGTCTGCGTCAAGACATCCACGCCCTCGACCCCCTCAATGCCTGCGCGCAAATCCGCAGCAATGACCCTTGAGGAGATGTCATACCAAGGGCGCGCGGTAGAAACCGGCTCGGTGGTGCCGAAGGTGGAGGAAAACTCCAACCGCGCGTCCAGTTCTGCAAGGGCTGCCGGGATTTGCGCCTCAGGAATGCCCTCCACCGCCGCCACATAAAGGTTCAATTCGGCCACCACCCCGCGCATCAATTGACGCGTGATGTCTTCAAAATAGCGTTGCGAAAAGGTTACCATGACCACAAGTTGGATCACCACAACGGGCACCAAAAGGATCAGAGCCGCGCGCCCATAAAGCCCGCGTGGCATATATTTTTTGAGCCAAGTAAAAAACATGCGCTATTGGTAGCCTTGCTGCCGCATCAATGGAAAGAGAAATCGAGTGGACCCGCGCCCAGACACCCTGACCCAGCTTGACGACGCCGTGATCCGCATTTTGGCGCCGAACCCCTCGCCGATGACCTATTGGGGCACAAATACCTATGTGTTGGGCACAGGAAACGCCCGCGTTTTGATTGACCCCGGCCCAGATGACGCCAGCCACCGCCAAGCGATTTTAAACGCCCTGCCCCATGGCACCCGCCTCAGCCATATCCTCGTCACTCACGCGCATGTCGATCACAGCGCTGGCGCGCGCGCTTTGGCTCAAGAAACCGGCGCGCCGGTTTTTGCCTTTGGCGATGCCCAGGCGGGGCGCGCCGCACATATGGACGCGCTGGCCCGCAATGGGCTTCTGGCCGGAGGCGAAGGCTTAGATCTCACCTTTTCCCCCGACGAGCGTGTGCCCCATAACACTGTGCTGGACACCCCGGCGGGCGCGATCAAAGCGTTGCACACCCCCGGACATATGGGCAATCACCTCTGTTTTGGTTTTCGTGACACAGTGTTTTCCGGCGATTTGATCATGGGCTGGTCTTCGTCGTTGATTTCCCCGCCTGATGGCGATGCTGCGGCCTTTCGCGACAGCTGTGCATTGCTGATGACCCACGCCCCGGCCCAGCTCCTGCCCGGTCACGGCGCACCGGTCAAAGCCCCAAGGGAACGGATCCAGTTCCTGCTGCTCCACCGCGGCGCGCGTGAGGCGCAAATACTGCGCGCTTTGGCCGATACCCCAATGGATCTCACCACGCTCACCCGCGCCGTCTACACAGATCTCCCCCACTCCCACCTGCCTATAGCTGCGCGCAACACATTGGCTCATCTCATTGACCTGGAACAACAAAACAGGATTTCAGCCACGCCAAAACTCTCTGAAACCGCGACCTTTTCAGTGCGTTAAAAGAAAGCGGCACAAAAATCCAAATTTTGTCACAAAACCCCCTTGCACGGCCCAAATCACATAGCTATACAGCGCCACATGTTCCGGCGTAGCTCAGCGGTAGAGCAGTTGACTGTTAATCAATTGGTCGTAGGTTCGATCCCTACCGCCGGAGCCATAAAAAGCCCTTAAGTCGCAATGTCTTAAGGGCTTTTTTGTTTTTACTGATCTTGTTGACTTGTAGACGACTCATCACGGAGTCATCACCGTAGGCCCAATTCTACAAGCCCAAATCCCGTTAGAATGCGACGTTCAGGCCCCCGCAAGCCGCTGCACTTCGGCGTCAGAAAACAGAAGCTCGGTGATTTGAGCACGGAAGCGTTCGGCATCTTGCCGCTTTGCGTTCAACGTGATTTCAAAATCACCCTTTGTGCCCGGCATTTTTCGATAGATCGGAAACACCACGCGGGCAACCGGGGTTCCGGGAGACATGGTAGCAATCACGTCGATCTTAGAGACGACGTTCCGAGAAGTCGTTTCGGAACCTGCCGAGAGTCCGCCAACAATGGCGCCAACCCCACCGAGCGCTACTCCCCCGACAATCGCCCGACCAATAACGCCTTTTCGTTTCGTGACGCTCACCGTAGTCCCGTCTTCGACAACCTGCACGTCGAGAATATCGGCTCTTGTCCCGAGAAAAGGGGCCACATCGCTACAGATGATCGCCACCTTGTCCGCGTCCCGCTGGACGTATAGGCTTACGTTCTCACCGTGGAAGACCGGGGCGCCCTCAAACCCCGAGTGCAGCGCCACGGCCGTCTGGTCCCTTTCCCCCATCACTTTTGCCTGAAATATGCCAATGAGAATGGCCCCACCGATGAAGACCACGGCGATGATAGCAATCGTCCAACCTAGCGTCATACCTGCAAATGTCCTTCCTCTGAAAACCTTCATTCTCAACGTTAGACCGGGGCGGCCAATCACATAGCTAAACCACCCGGCTTATCTGAATTTTAGATACCTGATTTTTAGATATAAGTGACGTGCCCATTCAGAGCAAGGATGGGCGAACGTGGAGAAGACTCTTACCTCTAGGGCACATACGAAGTTGGTACGGATGTTGATCGACAAACGGGAAGCCGTAGGGATCACCCAAACGGAACTGGCAAGCAAGCTGGGCGAGTATCAGTCATTTGTTGCACGTTTGGAGAGTGGTCAACGGCGCATTGACGTCGTAGAATTCATCGAACTTGCCCGCGTTTTGAATTTCGATGCAGCGAGTTTCATTGAAGAAATGATGCAGGATAATTGCTAGTTGCGTTTCGTCGATCTTGGCCCAGACATACCAGATGAATTGCTTCTGGCCTTGGATGAAGGCCGGGTCGTATTCTTCTGCGGTGCAGGCGTTTCGCGAGCCAAAGCTGAATTGCCTGACTTCTTCGGCCTAACGGATCGAGTTCTAAGAACACTTGGCGTTCCTGACGACTCCCCAGCGGTCAAGATTTTGGCCGAAGCTCGCGAAATCGAAGCACGAACGGACGTGCCGGGTTTGATCTCAGCCGACCGCGTTTTTGGCCTTCTTGAGCGCGACTTTCTCGAACGTGATATTGAGCGCGCAGTTGCGCAAGCGCTTGCCCCAAAGAAGGGAGTGGACCTGTGGGCACATGAGCTGCTTCTGGACCTTGCAACAACCAAAGAAGGCATCACGAAGTTGGTTACGACCAACTTTGACCGTTTGTTTGACGATTGCGGGCGAGGCTTGGAGGCGTGGCAACCCCCAAGACTACCCGACCCGGCAAGACCGGGCGATTTGAACGGAATTGTCTACCTACATGGGCGTGCGACGGAAGGCTACGACGGGTCGGAGGGCGACGGGTTTGTTTTGTCCAGCGCTGAGTTCGGGCGCGCCTATCTTGCAGAAGGTTGGGCAACCCGCTTTTTCAAGGATGTGATTGACCGCTATTCCGTGGTGTTCATTGGGTACAACGCGGATGATCCGCCGGTGCAATACCTGCTCGAAGCTCTCAACAAGTCGAACGGTAGGTTGGATGAGGTCTACGCTTTTCAATCCGGTGACGCTGACGACGCGACTTCGCGCTGGGCACACAAAGGCGTAACGGCAATCCCCTACGACAGCAACGACGGTCACGCAGCGCTTTGGGACACCCTCAAGGAATGGGCCGAACGCGCAAACGACCCGGAAGGCTGGCAAGCAAAAACCATAGCAATGGCCCAGCGCGGCCCGGAATCCTTATCGCCCTTTGAACGCGAACAAGTCACGCATTTGGTATCCACCAAGGAAGGCGCACGCAGATTCCTTGAAAGCGACCCACCTGCGCCAGCAACGTGGTTATGTGTTTTTGACCCTTCAATTCGTTACTCAAAGCCGGAGCAAGACGAAAACGGATATGAGGTAAACCCGTTTGCGCTCTACGGGTTGGCAAGTGACATAGTGCCTGCGCCCATTTCCCCCGACGATCACTATGCTAAACGCGAAACGCCATCGACGGCGTGGGACGCATTTTCGCTTAACCGCAGGGACAGGCTAGAGTTGCGAGACGACCACATAACACCGATGCGTGGTGGTCAATCGCTCTATGCGGGCCAATTGCCGGATAGGATTGGGCATCTTGGGTTGTGGATTGGTAAGGTCGCCAATCAAAATGCGGCTGTTTGGTGGGGCGCAAGGCAAGTCGGCCTTCATGCGGTTATTCAAAAGAGCATTCGTTGGAACTCGGAAAGAAGGGACGCTACCTGTGCCGCCCATATTATCCAAGCGTGGCACTACCTCTTTGAACACTGGCGCGCCGAAATAGATGAGGACCGTCTTGATTGGTATCGCTTCGCAGATGAACTCAAGGTTGTTGGCTGGAGCAAGACGGCTATTCGAAAGTACGAAAAGCTTTCGCGCCCGCGTCTCACTGCGCGCAACAATTATTTCCGGGACACAGTTCCTCCACAGGCCGACCAAGAGACTAGGCTGCAAGACTTGATAAGGCTCGAACTTGCCTACAACGAAAACGGCCCAAGCATATCAATACCAGATGAATGGTTAGCCGACGTTGTTGCAGCCCTCAAACGCAATCTGGATATTGGAATTCAGCTTGAGACTGAGCGCGGCCATTATGGTTGGATGGACATACCGCCAATCATGCCGTCAGACGACCCGGACATTAGCGATTATGCCCGCAACAAAGGCCTTTCAGGAGCCGTTTTGTCTTACGCCTCTCTGTTTGAAAGGCTTCTGAAACTTGACGTCGAAAAGGCACGGCAGGAAGCAGCGACTTGGCCCGCAGACGACGGCAACGTATTTGCTCGGCTGCGGATATGGGCTAGCCGGTTTGATACGCTTGTTCCCAACGAAGACTTCACCGATTTCTTCGACAAGGTTAGTCGTGATGCGTTCTGGAAAGTCCGGCACCAACGTGACCTGTTGTTGACACTGCAAGAACGCTGGGCAAGCCTGCCAATGCCAGCAACCAGAAGGATTGAAGAACGCATCCTTGAGGGCCGTGAGCGTTGGGAAAACGAAAAAGAACATGACTTCGTACAGCGTCGCGCGTGGGACATTGCCGAACGCCTTCATTGGCTCCACATCAAAGGATGCAACCTCAACGTCAACTACGACGAGGAAATAGCTCGGCTACAAAACGCAGCCCCAGATTGGTCGCCTGATCACGCAGAGAACGCGGACCGATCTTGGGAAAGCCGGGGGGGAATGGTCCGAACCGACACAGAGCATAGCCTTTTGTTGTCAGAACCCCTTTCGAACGTTTTGGCTAAAGCACAAGAACTTGGAGGGCGAACCGGGCTAGCGCTTGTTGAACATGATCCATTTAAGGGATTGTCTGCCAGCCATCCGGTGATGGCAATTTCTGCCCTCCGGTTGGAAGCTTCGCGTGGTGAGTACCCGGAATGGGCTTGGCGACGCTACTTGAACTCAGACCAACGAAAAAAGGACGGCGGACGCCTCAAAAACTTCATTGCCGAACTTGTCATTGGGGCAGGTGACGAAGCGTTGGCGGGCATAATTTACCCGGTCTCCGAGTGGTTGTTGTCCACGACTGACGACTTGCCAAATGAATGCGTTCCGACTTTCGAACGCCTTGTCGTGCGGCTGCTGGCGTTCTTGAACGAAAGCCCCAATGCTGGTGGCTCTGGCATCGTGCGTGGAAACCGCGACCCAGATTGGGCGACAGAAGCACTAAACTCGCCCGCCGGTAAAATCGCCCAAGCATTGTATCACGATCCGCGCCGCAAAGACCTTGACGAAAACCAAGGGCTTCCAGCCGAGTGGAAAACACTCGTCGAAAGTGCGCTTTCTTTGCCCGGCGATAATGGCCGCTTCGCCTTGGTCTTTGTTAGCCACTTGTCGAATTGGTTTCACTACGTCGATCCTGCTTGGACAAGCGACAACCTGTTGTCCGTGTTGGAAGCCGACGATGAAGACACGCTCGAAGCTTGGTGGACGGGCCACCTGTGGGGAGTAAAGACACTTCCACAGATGGACCTTTTCGAAAAACTGAAACCACATCTGTTGGCCAAGGCAGCAAGCCAAACCAAAAGCGAAAGAGACAATCGCGACAGCCTAGCAGACTTGGTTCTTGCAAGCTGGGCCTACCCCGACTCTGACACAGGGGCAGAGCGCATCACAGACGGCGAGTTGCGCCAGCTTTTGCTAGACGCCGGTGATGGCTTCAGGGCGCGCACGCTGCGGATTCTGGAACGCCGGGGTGAAGGGGAAGGTGACGATGGCGAACACTGGAAGGCCCTCCAAGAACGATTCCTGCGCAATGTCTGGCCTGTGCAGAAAGCCGCCCGTACGCCGCAAAACTCAGCTCGCTTGATCGAACTCGCGTTCTCAAACGAAGAAACCTTCATGGCCATTTCGGAAGCGATCCTTCCGCTTCTTAGTCCAATTGAACGCGACCACATCATGTTGCCTTCCATCCGGCGTGGTGAAGGGAACATTGTCGACAAGCATCCGGAACGCGTGCTCGAAATCCTGTACTTGGCCCTTCCTGAAAACGCGAACAGTTGGCCCTACGAGATAGACGCCACCCTTGGTCGCATCGGTGAAGCTGATCAAAGCCTCAAGCAAGACGTACGACTAGTCGAATTGCTCAGACGGTGGAACAACCGCTAATTGCCATACACAACACCTCAGAGGTGCAAGCATGCAATCGCCAATGCGCGTCGTTAAGCTACGTGGCCTACAGTCACTTCGACGCAATCGGATTAGCTTCACGAAGGTACCCCAGCAGGTTCTTCAGCATCTCCAGAACTTCATCAAACGTGACGATCCGCACCCCATGGGAGTTCTTTCGATACAACTGGAACGACCTGCGCTGATCTTTCTCTGTGGGCATCGTGCCAACGATCAGAACGCAATCAATTTCATAGTCCGCGACTTCGTTTTCCCCATGCCAATCGTTGTCGGACTGATGCAATGGGAACTTGCGGGCGAAGTGATAGCGCTGGTCTAGCACCTGCGTCACGCCACCTGATAGCTCATCATGCGGACCATAGACACCATCCCGGTACTTTTTCACCACCTGCGACTGGGGCTTTTTGATCTCGATGAGCGCAGCGTTGTTGTTTACACTGTTCTTATACAGAAAGTCGCCAATCTTTTCGCCCTTACCGTCTATGCGGCGCCTCCGACATATGACTGTCCATTGACACAAACCACCGGATAGCCAAACGCGAAAGACAGCAGGAACGGGTCATCCTCAAAAAACTTCTGCCACTTGTTTTCGTTGTGGTTCTTGGCCATCAGCTGTTCGAACTCTTGGATCGCCAGCTCCAGCCGGGTCAATTCCAACTCTGAAATCAGCTGCTCCGTAGCTTCGGGGGCTTGCTGAGCAAAGGTGCGGGCTGAACGCCCCAATTCGGTGACGAGCGCCTTCTGTGCCTCTGGATCGCGGAAATCAGGATCAGCGGCGTAGTTCTGGATCAGCTGCCGGATTTCGTTCCTGCCGAGCCTGAACGGGCGTGGCTGCTTGCCTGCTTGCTCGGCCAGCGTGTTGAAGACCGTCGTATCTTTGACTTCGTTTTCGGCCTTCTTGGCCCGTTGGTCGATGCGCTTCACTTCCGTGCAAATTTGCCGAAACTGATCTCGATCAATCTTGAACTCATCGCTTTGGGCTTCCTCTCGCCCGATATACAAGTAAGCAGCATCCGTTAGCTCGCGCACCGAACGCATCACGGTCCGGTATCCCTGTTTGATGCCCAGCCCGTAGTCAGGCGTCAGGATGAATTGGTCGGGCTGCGTCTCCAAAACTTGGTGCACGGTGCCTACGTCCGGCTTGTCCACAGGGTCTTCCCAGTCAAAAGAGATACCGACCAGCCACGGATATTTGCGTGTATAGCTCCCGTCCAGTTCGGGTGCGGTGTAAAAAGGGTGGATTGTGAACCGCTTTATCCACGGCTCAAACGTCATCAGGTGCTCTGGACCGATGTTAAAGTTGTCAGCCTGATATCCTCGCGCTTTGAGTTGTTCGGTTGAAGGAAGCAACCAGACCTCCCACGCATTATGTTGATCGTCACGCAGGCTCTTTTCTTTTTTGATGGTGAGCGTGAATTCTCCCCTCAGTCGGTCCATCGGGAGCTTCGGCGTCTTGGTCACGTAGCCACCTTCTTTCTGCGGCCCCGTTTGGGTTTGGGGGCTGCGGCGCGGGCTTCGCGGATGCGGGCGAGGAGTTCGGTGGCGGATTCGTCGGTCGGGTCTTGAGGGACAAGCGCGCCTGCGAAGGCTTTGGCGAGGATGCGCTGATCCAGCCGGTCGGTGAGTTTTAGGGCCTTTTCGGCCTCGGCGGCGAGGCGGTCGATCTTGGCGAAGGCGGCTTCAATGCTATCAAGAACCCTTTGCCTGTGGTCTTCATCTGGCAGCGGCAACACCAATGACTTCAGCTTGGCTTGCCCAATGTTCCTCATCGACATTTGATTTCCCGAAGACACGTCCTGCAACTGATTGCGCCCAGTGGGACTGCGAAGGAACCACAGCACCCAAGGCTTCAAATTCTCTGACATCTCAAGCCTAAGAACTTTGTCACTTAGAAACAGGTTATTAGGTGTCTCGTCTACGATCACAACGGCACCGACCAACTCAATCGTATTCGCACGGGAAAATAGAAAATCTCCGGTTTTGATGAGGGTGTCTGGGTCAGGCTGAAAGCCCGTCAAAAACGTCTTGGATTGATCAGGGCGAAATTCGCCCCACGTCACCGCGCTGACTTTGACTGTGCCGCGCTCGCCTTCCCTTGGCGGACGTTCGTCGCATTTCAGGCTTTTCCCTGCCTTTATCCCGTCTATCACTTCCCCCAACGTGACCTCGGTTTCTTTGTTCGAGTATGCAGCAGCCAAGACACCAGCTTTGTACTTCTCCACCAGCTTTGCGATGGCCGTGAGGTGGGTGCGGGCGGTGGTGGTGCGGGCGCTGAGGGTGTCGAGTTTCCTCACAATCCGCCGTTGCTCGGGAAGTGGGGGGAGCGGGATTGCGATATCACTTATCGTTTTTGGACTTACATTCTGCTGCGCACCACCTTTTCCAAGGGCCGCAAGAGCTTCCCTGAAGAGGGGTGAACTGAGAAAGCAAAACAGATAGCCATCATCGTCCAACTTATCTGCGGGCATTAGCCTTGCCACTCGTTGGTTCAGGGCGGCGGGCAAGTGCTGTTGTTCGATCCGCGCTACACGTCCGATGTTTCCCGTTAGTGATGTCAGTATATCGCCTGCCAAAAGTTCAAAATGTTTGGTCTGCTCATTGAGCTTCACGAATTTCGGCTTTGCTAGGGAGATTTCCCCATCCTGAACGTTTCCGATACGGATCAGGAAATGTCCTTCATCCTTATACTCGGAGCTCTTGAAGGCAAAGCCACTTTGTATGTTTAGTAGGTCGCCTAGTTCCGCATCGGCCCAACCCTTAGGAAGCTCGCTCATTTCGCCGCCTCCTGCTTTGCCGCCTGAGCCTGCTGCCAGTCGTGGTAGGTCTGTTTGGAGCCTTTCACCTTCCACTCAATCCGCCCATTGCTGTTGCGATCCAGCACAACCGCTGCCGCCGCCGAGGGGCTGTTGAAGGCAAAGCCACTTTGTATGTTTAGTAGGTCGCCTAGTTCCGCATCGGCCCAACCCTTAGGAAGCTCACTCATTCCGCCGCCTCCTGCTTTGCGGCCTGCGCTTGCTGCCAGTCGTGATAGGTCTGCTTCGACCCTTTCACCTTCCATTCAATCCGGCCATTACTGTTTCGATCAAGTACGACCGCCGCCGCCGCCGAAGGGCTGTTGAAGGGCCATGGTCTGGCAAAGCGCATCTTGTCCGCACCGTGCGGGATCAGCACGTCATCGGTGATCAGCTTCTCTTTCAGCCCGCCATAGCTTTGCTGGACATAGCCTGTGCCGGTCAGCGCCTCGGACCCTTCCAGCACGATGAATTCGCCGTCTTCCTCTACCGCCGTGGCCTGCACCCCGCTTTTGTGGCGGATTTCGAACTGCACATCGCCCGTGGTGCGCTCTTCCACCGGTTTGGCGGTTTGCGTCACGGCGCGGGGCTGCGGCTTGAGCATGTCTAGCCCGATCACCGGCAGGATGATCCGCAGGTTGGCCAGAAACTGCTCCATATTCGCCACGTCGGCCTCGGGAAGTCTGCGCCGACTGGTGTCAGGCTGTGTGCCATTGTCCAGCGTCACACGGCCCGCCTGTGCCGTCTGTTCGATCAACCGCGCCTCAAGGTATTCGGCGTGGCCCTTGGAGAGGTCATCATCGCTGGTTGTTACGGCGATGGCGGTTTCCCAGAACTCGCGCTTTTCGGCGCTTTGCTTGATCCGCTCGCGCACGGAATTGGCCGAGCCGATATAGACGCGGGTCATGCCCAATTTGTCGGGGTCGGGGCCGGTCAGGACATAGACGCCGGTGCGGTCCACCTCTTCACGGCTGGTGAGGTTGGCGAATGTGGATTGGCTGGAGACAAGGACAACGCCCGTCCAGCCGTGGATCGTCGCCTTGCGCAGGCCGGTGGGTTTGCCATCGACAAGGAAGAGCTGGATGGTGCGCCCGAAGGTCTCTCCCGCGCTCATTCGGCGGCCTCAACGGCTGGGGTCTCTTCCAGTACTTCACTGAGCGCTTCGATCTCGTCCAGCGCGGCCCGAAGGTGGCCCATGATCGCGGCGGCGATTTCATCCGGCTCGGTCATGTCATCCTCGGGATCGCCGCTTTCATCGCGCAGCCATGTCCAATCGAGGTTGTCGCCGCGCTCGCTGATCTGCTCTCGGGTGAGCTTTCGCCAGCGGCTATCGTCACCCTCCTCACGGCGTTCAGAGCCACCAAGAGGGTCATCCCCATAAAGGCGCTCAAATTCCTCGAAATGAGATTTCGTTAGAGCATTGGTTTTACCGAAGGACGGCATGTTGCTACGCAGATCGTAAAACCAGACATTCTCGGTCGCCTGCCCCTCTTGGTTGGCCGGGTAAACCTTGTCTGTCACGCGGGTGAAGAACAGCACGTTGGTCTTGACGCCTTGGGCATAGAAGATGCCCGTCGGCAGGCGCAGGATGGTGTGCAGGTTGCAGTTCACCATCAGGAAGCGGCGCAGCTCGGTGCCTGTGCCATCGCCAAAGAGGATGTTGTCGGGCATGACAATGGCGCAGCGCCCGCCCTTCTTAAGGTTGCGCACGGTATGTTCGAGGAACGGCATGGGGCCGACACGCTCGCCCGCCGTCAGAGTGAAGTCCGGGCGGTTCACATTGCCCGACATCTTGTTGAATGGCGGGTTGGTGAGGATCACATCGGCCTTGCCGAGCGTTTCGCCCTGCGGTGCGCAACTGTCTTCGCAGCCCACAAGGCTTTCGATCCCATGCAATAGCATGTTCATGACACATAGGCGGTGTGTGTCAGGCACCCATTCGTGGCCCCGGAAAGCAAGGCGGCGCTGGAAATTGCCCTGCTCTTCGGACAGCGCGAACAAATCGTCGGTGGTGTCTTTGATCGCGCGGTCTGCGGCAATGAGGAACCCGCCCGTACCAGCGGCAGGGTCTTGGATAATCTCGCCGGGTTGCGGTTTGACTAGGCGTATAATGCTATCAATCAGAGCACGAGGCGTGAAATATTGGCCAGCCTTGGACTTGGTGGCCGAGGTCGTTTTCTCTAGCAGCCCTTCGTAGAGATCACCCAAGCCGTCCTCACGGGCCGTGAACCAGTCGAGCTTGTCGATATTGGTTGTCAGCGTCTTAAGGTCTTTGGGCAGACGAATGTGGGTCATGGCGTCGGTGAAAATCGCCAGAGTGACCGGGTCAGTCGTCTTTTTCGGGTTGCCCAGTTCCAGCAACATCGCCTTGTAGTATTCGAGCTGATCCCCGCCCTCTATCGAGGCCAGTTTGCGCCAAGAATGCTCGTTTGGCAGACGGGTTTCTTGTCCGGTTTCCTCCAGCATTTTCAGAAACAGCAGGTAGGTCAGTTCGTTGACGTAGTTCGAATAGGACACGCCCGCCGACTGGAGGGTTTTGCACTCGCGCCAGAGCTTGGCGACGATTTCAGCGGTATTCGGGTTCATGCGCTCACTTTCCAGAGTTCTTCGTTAAAGTCGTGGAGGATGGTTTCCAGCTGACCGTTGAACACCCGGTTAAGGCGGTTAAAGCCCCCCTGCGCGGCAAAGGTGCCTTGGTCGATGCTGTCGCGGTCCACGACGATTTCTTTTGTGATTTGCTCGGCAATACGCCGCACCCAAGTCTTCTGCGGATCGGTCCACTTGGCCTTGGCTAGGATCGCGTTTGTAGCGGATTGCACGCGGGTTTCAAATGGGATCAAGGGGTCGCCCAAGGCTGCCTGCCGGACAAAACCAATGATCGAAGCAGCGATATCCTCGTTCGAGGCATCGTTCCAAGCGCGGCGCAGGCTCGTTTCCGAAAAGCCCATCTTGTCCAACTCAAGCCGCAGGTTCCGCAATTCTGTACGCGTAAGCTCTCTTGGCCGCTGGACAACGACCGAAAGCGCCGCGATCTTGTTCTGGTTGTTTTTCACAAATGAGGTGAAGGTGTCCAAAAAGTCTTCGGGCTTTTCATAGTCACCATAGCCGGTCGTCACGGCCACCATGCTGTCTTCATGGTGAGAGATCGGCACAAGGTTTGGACCTGATCCATCCGGGTCCCAATCAAGTATCTTGCCCAAACCAGCAAACCGCTTTGCAAATTCAGCTGCTTGCTCCGAAGTGTGGTTCTTCAATCGGTCCCGCAATTCCTCTGCAGTTTCTCCCGTCAGGTCCATTATGGCTTCCGCCACCTTGCTTGGCAGTTTTCTGAGTTTGCGATGTAGCTTTGCCAGCACCTGATCGCGCACAAGCTCTCGCTGATCATCTTCATCAACCGACGCAAGCTCATCAAAAAGCTGCTCGAAGGTCAGCTTGGGATTGCTGGCGACAGGTTTCATCTGCGTCAGGTCCTGCAAAGACGCGTAGAGGTCTACGGCGTCAAAGATGCGAAAGACCTCCTTTCCGATATCGTCACACCGGCGTGTGGCCCTCCCCAGCATCTGTTCATAGAGAATACGGCTATTCACCCGCCGGATGAAAACGAGATTGGTGATCTTGGGAACGTCGATACCAGTGGTCAGCAGATCAACGGTGACTGCGATCTGCGGGAAGGCATCGTTTCGGAACGAGCGGATCAGCGCCCCAACCTTGTCGACGCTGCCCGTGATCTTTCGGATGGCGGCATCCTCAATCGAACCGTATTGCGCTGCGAATGCCTTTTTCAGCTCATGCACGACGATATCCGCGTGGGCGTCCGTTGCCGCAAACACGAGTGTCTTTCCGTCCAAACTTGGGTCGATGTGCTTTGCCAGCTCCTCCGCAACCACCTGATTGAACGGCTGCGTAATCACCCGTTTGTTGAAGGCTTCAACTTGAAAGTTCAGCTCGTCCGGGGTCGTGACATTGTCGATTTCTCCCGTCTGGCTGTCGATGACTTCCACATCTTCTCCGGCCTCAAACGTGATACCGGCCTTGCTTAAAGCCGTCTGAAACCGAACTGGCGGTTCATGGTCGATCAACCACCCGTCCACAACAGCCTCTCGGTAGGTATAGGTGTAAATTGGATCGCCGAAAATCTGCGCGGTGTGCAGCGCTGGCGTGGCTGTTAGCCCGATCTTCACCGCGTCGAAATACTCCAAAACCCGGCGATATTTCGAGACGTAGTCATCCTGACTTCTGAAGCTCAGCTCTGCATCCGACATCTCGCGGTCAAGCAAATAGCCACGGTGACACTCGTCAATCACCATCAGGTCATATTGACCAATCGGCGGAACATCTGCGGGATCATTGTTGTAGAGAACGCGCTTCACCAACCCCTGAATAGTGCATATGTGCACCCGTGTTTCAGGGTCGGGCTTGATGTCCTCAAGCCCTTTCATACCGAACAGCTGCCCGAAGGTCTTCGGCCCCTCAATGGCAGTGCTCATAAATTCGTCACTCGTCTGAGTGCCAAGCGCTGACCTATCCACGACAAAGCAGATGCGACGGAACCGCTTCGTGGCCAACAGCCGGTACAGCATGGCAATGGCCAGCTTGGTCTTCCCGGTCCCCGTTGCCATTGCCACCAGCATTTCGCGCTTCTCTGTTCCAAGCGTCTTCTCGACCTCTTGGATCGCGGTTTTCTGATAGGGGCGAAGCTGAAAACCAAAGTCGAAGGATCGGGCTTCCAAGGCAGCCTGAGCCTTGTCTTTTTCAACCTCCAACATGGAAGCCAATTCATCGGGCGAGAACCACCCCATGAGAGCGCGCCGAAGGTTCGGCGGCAATCTGACATCTCGAAACCAAATACCACTCTCGGTTTCGACCTGTTTCAGGTATGGGCGTCCATTCGTGGCGAAAACAAATGGAACAATAAATTCATCATTCCACTTTTCATTATTTCCGACCCCCTGAATTCCTCTTGAGTACCTTTCAGCCTGATCAATCGCGGCAGAGACGTTTTTGCGATACCGCTTCGCCTCAACAATTCCGACGCAGTTTTCGCCGACAAAAAGGGCATAGTCGGCTGGACCGGATTGAGTTGGCCACTCAGCGATTGCCAGGTTTTTACCTTTGGCGGGGCGTACGCCCTTGCCGTATCGCAGCTCCGAACTGTCGGCCTCCCACCCGCGATCCCGGAGTTGCTGATCTATGAGTTCTCGCGTTGATTGTTCATCGAGGTCGATAGCCCCAACGGCTGCGTTAGAAGCTTGTACAAACTCCATCTTCTGCGCAGCAGTTTGCACCTGAACCCGTGCCGCCAGCTCTTGCAGCTCTTTGTCTGCTTCCTGTGCCAAGGCCTCCCATGTCTGTCGTTCAGAAAGCTCACGTTGATGCCTCGCCTCGGCGCTTTCAGCATCTAGAAGAGCTTGTTTCCTTTGTTCTTGTGCCTTTTGGACAGCGGTCAGTGCGTCGTCTCTTTCACGGCGCAAACGTTCAAGCTCTTTGGTCAGCTCCTCAGTCGAAGATTGAGGAGCACGCGGAGGAACAAAAGGACCGGGTGAGAATTCGCGGCCTTTAGTGCTCGCTCGAAGATGCCATACCCCAAGCTGAACCGACATCTTCAAACACGCCAGAGCTTGACGATGATCTCCTTGACCTTCGTGAACTGCGGCGTTGCCCAGCTTTCTGATGTGGTGGAGCACGTCGAGCACGCGATCCGGTGCCGCTCGGTCATACTTCAACCTGCGCAACAGATCGACTTGTGTATCGGCATCGACTAAATCGACGCCCATCAATACGGCGTGCCGTCGGGCAAGTCTTTCACTGAATTGCCTGAGCTTGATCAGACTCGTACTGGGGTCTTCTTGAAAATAGCTCTCTGCGAGCCTGCCCAAATTAGCAAGCTCGCCATCAAGTTGATCCAAAAACTCGAAATTACTTTGCACCTGATCCATCGCACAATTTCTGCGATAGTTACCTCAAATAGACAAGCCAAAATTGACTATGCAAAGTGCCACCATGGCAAACAAACCGTGCTGGTTTCTCAGTCGCTTGGGTCCTTCTAAGGGGGGGCCTATCCCATGGGGTGCGCTGAGCCCCGGGGCGCGACTAGCCCCCGCATTTCTGGCAATCTGACCGATATTTTTGCCGTTTTGGAAACGAGACTGCCCCGATCAAAGCGCCTCTGCGACACAGCAACAGCACAGCGCCTCGGAATTGGTCAGGGCGGTCCGGGTCAGCCCAGATCAGAGCGCTTCACCTCGACCACATATACCCCTTACAATTCAGTCTCTTATCTACCCTTGGTCAGGGTGGTCGGGGTGGTCAGGGTAAAAAGGCAAATCGTCTGGGGAAATCGTTTGGCAGAACATCAACCCGGAGAACAGGGGACGTAGAAAAGTAGAAATAAAAGAATACCCGAAAAAGCCCCGCCCACACTGGCCACGTTGACCACATCAATAAAAACAATAGCTTACGGGCACCCCCACCCTGACCATCGTTCTGACCACTCTGACACGCCCTAGGGCCACCCGAAAGCCCCACTCTGGACAATGCGCCACCACGGCAAACGGCGAACACCCCAGCCTGAGTTGCGCGTCAGATCAGGGCATCGGCTTCCGGGTCATCGTCCTCCCCGGCGTCATCATCACCCCACCGCACCGGAGCCTGAAGCCACCCTGCGAACTTGGTGCGGCACTCAACCAGCGACGGGAAAACGAACATGCAGACCCGTTTCCCATTAACGCGAGGCCGCACTTCACGCAGTTCGTCCGCCAAGAGTCGCTTCAGTTCCTTCGTAAAGACCGCCGGATTGACCGGATCGCTGCCGAAACGACTCTGCCGCTCCCGTGCCTCGTAGCTCGCGCGCACCGCGTCCTTCTCAACCGTGATCGGGCCAGACCAATCCCCGAAATCCCCGAACTCGGCCACACCCCCTTTATCCAACACCTCGAACCACCAGTGTGGAACTCCCCGGAGCGAAGCGATTTTCTGGTCACGCAGGGCTTCAGTCTGCGGAACATCACGCACGTTGAAGCCAGACAGGTCGACCGCGAGGAGATAGGAAAGAAACGCGGCGGGGCCGCCGCCTTCGATTTCCGCATAAAGCGGGCCGAACCATTCTGGATCGCGCTGGTGGGCATCGGAAACGTCGAAAACCGCATAGCGGCGCTCGTCCTCAGAGGCCGGAACCGCCCACTCGTCATTCGTCGTCATCAACAGGCGAAGGAAGGAATCCACTTCAACCCGATCAATCCCCTTGCGTTCAATCGGCTGGGTGCGCGCTGTGATAAGAGCCTGAAGGGTCCCCTTCTTGCTCACGTCGCCAGACCAGAATGCTTCCTCAACATGCACGAGAAGCGCAGTGGCGAAGGGGGCATTGAACCGCCCGGTCAGGTCATCGGCCCGGATGATGTGGGCAACGTGCTTGCGGCCAATGATCCGCCCCATGATCTCGGCCAGCGTGTCCTTGCCCACTCCCTTGCCGCCGCGCAGCACGAGGGCGACCCCGGGCTTCTGGCCGGGGTTCTGCACGAGGTCTGCAAGCCACCCGATGACATACCGGAAATGGGCCTCGTTACCCGCCGCGATCACGTCCCGGATATGCGCGACGATCCGCTTGCACGAGCCATGCGGATCGGGCTGCACGGCAAGCCCGGCATAGAGGTTGAGCGCGTTCTCGGGGGCATTGCCACTCGGGTCAAAGACAATGCCGTCATAGGTGCGCCGCCCGGGCGAGGTGATCCAGTGCTTGGAAACCGGGATCATCGCCCCCTTTCCCCCGGCGGGCACCAAATCATTCGCATAAAAAGCGTGAAGCCCTTCCACCGGCCCAAGCTCGATCTGGTCCCCCGTGAAATCCGCGATCCATGTCTTGCCGCTGTGACGCACCACCGCATGCTTCTCGTTCAGCCGCGCCGTCGCCCGGTCAACCTTGGGCTTCTTGGCCTTCGGCGCCGGGTCGGTCGTCGTAGCCCCCACGAGGTCGTCAATTTCTGCAAGCTCCTCGGCGGAAAGCACGGCGGTGCCTTCGTCCGGCAGATCGTCGAAGGGGTCCTGCCACGGCAGCGGCCGGGAAATGCCCGAATTGAGGCCATTCGTGATATGGCGGTCAAGGTCCCGCTCGGAATAGTCGGTCAGATACCCGACTTTCTCGGCCGCCTCGGTCAGCGTTTCCCGGACCTGTTCTTCCGTCAGAGTGGCACAGGCGACATAGCCGCCGAGGTGCACCGCCTGCCGGTGGATTTCCTCGGTGCGGGAAACGTCCTTCTTGGCCGCTTCCAGCACTCGCGCTTTGGCCCATTCGAGCATCTTCAAGGCATGGTCGACGGCCTCGGGAATCCCTGATTGGTCAACAGCCTCCTGCGGCGCCTCGTCGAGCATGTCGCTGAGCTTGCGGCTCGGGCCGAGCGCCTGCGCGTCCAGATCGTCGGCTTGGTCAATGAAGCGCGAGCCCTCGGAAAGAAAAGTTTGCGCGGGGGGCTGCCCCTTCACCGAGCCGAAGAAATACGCCTGCGCGATCCGAAAGGACTCGTCCCCCAGCGCGCCGCCGAAAACCCCGTTCACACGCGCCACGAGGTCCGCATAGGCGTCCGGGGGCAAAGGCTCGCTGAGGGGCAGCACGAGGCGCCAGCGGTTGCCCTTGCCGGGCATCTGGTGCGAAGGCGACGTATAGACGAGAGAGACGAGGCCCAGCGCCTTGAGCCGTTCCACGGCCTCCGCAGGCGTGATCTTGCCAGCGTCGTAATCAATGAAAATCGCATGAACCGCGCCTGCATTCGGCCCGTGCTTCAGACTGCGGTTCTCCGAGCGGAGGTTGCCCCAAGTCAGGCCCGAGAGCATCGGTAGCGCGGGCTTTTCCGGCGCCGTGCTCTCGGCAATCAGATCGGCAAGCTCGGGCAGCGTGATCTTCAGGGTGGCCTTGCTGTAGCCGTTCCAATCCGGGAACTGGGTCAGCGTCACGGGGCGGTGGGCTAGCGCATCTTGATCGGGCCGCGCGCAGGCGGTATTATTCTTGTGCATGAGAAGTTCCAGATTTCGCGCTCGGGCGGTGATAACGCCCGGGCGTTTTCATTTTTCGGGTTTGAGGTGGATAAAATAACCGCGCTCGTGGGAGCCGTTTTCGCGGAAACGCCGAAGGCGGGATTTGGGGTCGGGGCAATTGGCAACGCGATGACTCGGGGCGCCGGTGCGAAGATCATCATCGAGTCCGTGAACGTGCCACCGTCCGCAGATCGGGCACGGCGCCGCGAAAATCACGGTGTCGCACGGCGGTTCGGTTTCCGGGCGAACGGGATAGGTCGGGATTTCGGCGCTGGGCATCATTTCCGCCCGTCCCCGGTCACAAAATTCAAGCGGCTGAAGGTCATCAGGCACCCCCGGGATAGAGGAGCGAGGTCGGCAGGGCCATTGCGTGAACGCCGAGCGCAACATAGGCGGCATCCCTTTCGAGCGGGTCGATCAGGGCCGGGTCGATCCAGAAGCCGAGCGTTTCGCTACCGTCGCGCCCGGGGATCAACCCGAACTCGGCGGCCAGCGCGACACGGCGTCCGGCGGTTTTCTCAATCCGCTGGCGACCTTGGGCCTCAAGGCGGGAACCGGACTCGGCCTGCGAGGGAGTCGCCCCGGCGCGCAGGTATTTCGTCCGCCGCTTCCGGCGCCAGCGATCCCAGAAAGGGGTGAGATTCGGGCCGGTCATCACGCATCCCCCCGACCGTGTTGCACGGTGCGTTCTTGCGCCCATTCCAGCAGCGTGGGCGTGTGATAACGGATCGCAGACCGGCCGAAGATCACATACGGCGGGCCATCTTCTTTGCGATAGTGGCGGTATTTTTCCAAGGACGAGCGCGAAAGCCCGAGGAGCTTCGCGGCGCCGTCCGTGTCGAGATAAAGGGGAAGAGATTCGGTTTGCATTGGTGCCTCCGGGCAATGATTGGCCCGGACACGAAAGCACCGACTTTCATGCAAAGCGACAAACCGCTAGCGCTTCACGGTAGCGCTTTGCTGTTCATCCTATCCTTGAAGTCCCGAAACCCCGCCGTCTGGGCCTCCGCCGAAATGTTCTTGCCGAACTTGCGGGTCCAGCCCGAAATGGCGCTCTCGGTCTTCGTGGGGTAGCCGGAATCTGACAGCGCATCGGCAATCTGCTTATTCGTCTGCCCTTGCAGCCAACGGCGCTCCGCCTCGTGAACCTGCAAATCCCAATCAGGGTCATTTTTCAGCTTCATGGCGTAGGCAGAATTTGCGCGGCGGTCTATTTCCTGAGTCATCCCAAGGGCTTCACGCAATCTCGCGCGCACCTTCGCAGGCAGGGATTTCGTGTGCGCGGCGCTGTTCAAAAGGGCCGAGCCCCAAGGGGGGATAAGTTGGCCGTTCTGGCGGACAAGATGGGCGAGGAGGTCCGCAGGCGGCATCACGCCAACGTTAGGGATCGACGCCAACTTCCGCTCCATCTGGTCAATCTCGGCCGAAATCTTCTTCTGCCAAAGCTCCCGGGCGTGGCCCCACGGCTCTTGACCGGGAAGCCATCCACCGAAAGGCCGATCATCAAAACCGAAATCCGGCTCGGGCGGCAGCACACCCACCAGAAGGCAAGCCGCTTCCCTCGGGGTCCATGCCGATTTCGAGAGCCAATCCGCCAAAGAGTCCAGTTGCCCGGTTTTTCGTGATCTTTCAGTCATGCCCGTTTCCCCCGTTTTCCGCCATCAATTGCCACCACGTTCGCCCCGAGGCCCAGCGCCGCCGCGACTTCGTTCCCGATCAGATCGGCCGCACGGCGTTGCGGGTCCGCCGCAAGGTGGGCGTAGCGTTTCGTGGTGGCGGCCTGTGAGTGCCCGAGCAAGGCGCCGATCTGGTGCAGCGACAATCCCGCCCCGGCGCCCACGGCCGCGTTCGAGTGGCGCAGATCATGCAGCCTCGTGCCTTCGATCCCGGCTTCGCGGCAAACCGCGCGCCAAAGGCGGTTCACATCGGCGCGGGGCTTCTCGTTCGCGGTCCCGGCCGAGGTGCTGGCGATCACATAGCGCCCGATGCGCGGCAGCCCGTCCAGCAAGGCCAGCGCGGCGCCCCCGAGCACGATCACCTTGGCGCCGGTCTTCGAGTCGGGCAGCCGGAGCATTCCGCGCTGAAAATCGACATGCGTCCATTCAAGCTCAAGGATTTCCCTCACCCGGGCGCCGGTCAAAAGCAAGAGCCGGATCGCCGCGACCGAATGAACGTCAAAGTGAGCGCGGCGGTTCTCGGGGGAAGGCAGGTGCTTCGCGCCGGGCTTGCTTTCGTCAACCTGCCACGGCAGGCCCTCGGTCTCCGCCAAAGTCAGAGCAGCGCCGAGGGCCTGCATTTCTTCAGAGGACAGGAAGCGTTCGCGCCCCCGTTCTTTGAACGCCTCCACCCCGGTAGCCGGATTCTGCGAACCCTCGGGGAGCAAGCCGAGGTCAATGGCCCATGAGAACATGGCCTTCAATACGGCCAAAGCACGATTGGCGATAATCGGGCCGCCCCTCGTCTTCTGGGCAGCCGTGCGCTTGGCGCCAGCCTTCTTGCCACCCGTCGCCTTCCGAGCAATCGCACCATGCAGCTTTGCCACGTCGCTCCGGGTCAACGTCACGGCCTTCCGGCTGCCAATGGCGGGCAGAATATGCGTGTCCAGCACCGCACGATACAGCTTCGCCGTGGCTTCCTTGCGCTTGGGCTCAACGTGACGGGAGAGCCATTCGGCCGCGATCTCGGCAATTGTGTCAGCCGCCCGGGCGTCGGCGCGTTCGGCGGCAGGATCGGCGCCGAGGCGCACGTTCGCCAGCATGTCCTTCGCGGCGCTGCGAGCCTGTTCCGGCGTCATCGTTTCGGGGTTTCCGATAACCACCTGCCGAAGCGTCCCGGTGCGCCCCCCGGCCCCGGCCCGATACCGGACAATCCAAGACCGCGCGCCGCTCGGCCGGACAGACAGCCCGAGCCCGGCAATATCGGCATCCCAATAGACAACCGGCCTCGCGGGCATCTCGATTGCCGCCAGCGCCCGGCGGGTCAGTTTCATCGTCGGCATTTCGGACCTCCTCCTCGCATCGGCGGCACCTCAAGACCGGAATCATCACCGACTCATCACCACCCGTTGAAAGAGGAAGATAGGCATTCCGGAAAAAAATGCAATTATGAAAGCGAAAACAATGTGTTATTGAAAGAATGTGAAACGGTATGAAAGCCTGTGAAACCGGATTTCTATAACTGTTAATCAATTGGTCGTAGGTTCGATCCCTACCGCCGGAGCCAATTAACCAAGCTACAACAAGCACTTAAGCGGCCCCTCTCCCGGGGCTGTTTTGCTGTTGGCGGCCTGTGCTAGCGCAATACTAGCCGCCACGCGCGAGTCATAGCAGTCAGCAAAAAGCGACCCGCTGCACATGCACCCGGGCCGCTTTACCGTTGCGAGCGACAAGGAGAAGTCGCTGACGGCTGGTTCCGATAGTTTAGGGTCCGTCGGTTTCCTGAAGGACCTGCGGCTGGCGAGACCGCACCGGCGAGCGCCACTCCAACTCGCCGGTTATAGCTCCCTTCGCTGTTTGCAGTTGTCGCACATCCGGACCCGGATGGCGTCGGTGCTCCAGAAGGGCGTCGAGCACCTCATACAGACACGCCAACCGACTTGCCTGACCACAAGGGGCGGTGTGTGGTCATGGTCCAGCACCGGCTCACGTCGCTTGCCTCCATCCCATGCCCACGGCGTCGGCTCCTGAACCAGTTCCCCCAGCAGCACCACCTTGACGCGCTGCTTACGCTCGCGCTTGCCGCCCTTACCCCCTTGGCTCGGTGCGGCCTGCGGCTGTGTGCTCGGCTGTGCCGGGGCTACAGGGGCGGCCTGTCGCGACTTGCGGTTCGATTCCCGGTCACACTCAACGCAACGCTTACCGATGACGTATCGTTCGCTGAGATGTCCCTGCCTGCACGGCTCGCCTGTGAAGTAGCGTCGGAGGCCCTGCGCCTTGGCCTCCTCGCGGGATATGACCTCCATGACCTCCGTCATACCAGACCCATCTCATGCCACTGGCGCAGGCACCGCAGCACGCCGCCGTCACCCGTCTCGCCAAGCATGTCGGTCCTGTCCAGCGCACCGGCACCGACCTCGCCCCGCACCTGCTCTGCGAAGGCATCGAAGCTGCCGTAGGCGAGTTCGATACGCGACTTCGGTCGCTGGCGTGCGTATTCTAGCTTCGCAACGCGGTTCAGGAGGGTGCGGGCGCTGGGCATGTGGTCACCCTCCGCCCTTCAGTGCAGCCCCAAGGCGCAGCGCGGCGGCGAGGTTCGCCTCCGACTCGGCGTGCCGACGTTCCGCAGCTTCAAGTCGGCGCTGTTTCAGCACCTTCTGCTCGGCAGGGGTGAGGGCTGTGTTTCGCGCGTCGTGACGGCTGGTCTCTTGCAGGTAGTCCCGCCCACCAACGCGCGTCACCGGACCGTCTGGGACGGGTGCTGCCTGCCGCTCCTGACGTTCCGTCTTGGTGAATGGCAGGTCTGCGAAACTGCCGCGTCTCATGCTGCTTCCAGCTTCGCCAGCAGTGCATCGACCTCGGGCCAGAAGTCCCGGTTCGCTTCGTCGTTGCGCAGGCCGGTCAGGACAGCGAAGGCACGGTTGACCACAGCGAAGGCGTCATCGGGGTCGGCCCCGTCCAAGCGCTCGGTCACCGCCTTGTCGAACAGCGCGACGAACTCGGCTCCGGTGTAGGTCATCAGGTAGACGGTTCCGGTGTCCGGTAGGTTGCGAAGCAGCGTCTGCACCGCCTCGCGGTAGAGCGAGCTTGTGGTCACGCACACCATCTTCCCGTTGAGCATGACCATGATGAACGCGGCGTCGTCGGCTAGCGCGTCGACCGCGACACTCGCCCCGCCTGTCGTTTGTATGATCTCCATTACTTCACCTCCTTGGCTTCGAGGGTCAGCACCCGTTCGTGCAGCGACTCGACGGTCTGGATGTCTGCGACAGTCTGGATCATGGTGAGCAGCGCACGACCGGCATCCACGTCCAGCTTGCCCTCGCTCACCGCGATTAGAATTTGATTGGCTTGCCCCGCGAGGGGCAGTTCCGTGTCCAGGTCGAACTCGACGCGCTCGCCTGTAGACTTGAGCGGGGGCGCGAGACGGGCAAGCGACATGCCCAGAGCCTGCATGTCGCCCTCCAGCGCCGCGTCTACGGCCACCTTTACCAGCGCCTCGCCGTTGTCGCTGAACAGCTTCTGCAAGCGCTGCCGCTTGTCGATGATGCCCTTGGGGCGACCTGCCGGGTTGGCGCTCGGTCCACCTGCCAGCCAACGTCCGTTGGCTCCACGCGGTTGCTGATCTTCGGTTTCGTCAGTCATACGGGTTCTCAAGCGGCTGCGATCCGGTCAGGACGTAGCCTTGTCGGCAGCCATCTGGGCTGCACGGACCTGCTTCGCTTTGGCGGAGGTGCCGCCCACCGCGTCCTCAAGAGCCTTGAACACCTTGCCAGCGTCCCGGTGGATCATCGCCTGCGCCTGTTGCAGCACATGCAGACGCTTGGCCACGTCAGGGCGGTGCTGCGTGTTCCACTGCTTGAGGTAGGTCTTCTGGAAGTCGGGGGTCAGGCCACTGAGGTAGGCAGGGCCACCGAGCACTGCGCCCACTGTGGTCACATCACCATTGGCGATGGAGTCAGCCATGAACTTGTGCAGCTTGTCCTGCGGCAGCGCCTTCGCGTAGGCGCGGATCTCCGCTGCCACCCCGCCGGTCGCCTTCTGTTCGATGGGCTGGGCAAGCTCACCTTCAAGGAAGTTGATCTGCTTCTTGATGGTGGCGGCGGTGCCGTCGAAGCTGCGGCTGATGGCGTCCAGCTTCTTCTGGGCGAACCCGTCCAGTTGCAGCAGGCGGGCGTCCGCCGTCTTGCTGGTGTCCTGCTCGACCTTCTCCCGTGCGTTCCACACGGAGCGGATGCCCTCGTAGGCCGTGCTGAATGCTGTCATGGTTGCGGCGAGCACGTCCTTCGTATCGTCGCCATAACCGTCGATCTGCTCCACAACCCCCGGATGCAGCGCGGGGCTGATGCGGGTGTCCACCTTCACGTCATCTGTGATGCTCATGTCGTCCTCGTTTGTCCTGATGCGGGGCCTGATGTGCTCCCCATAGGCTGGAATGGTAGGACATGCCGCATTCGGTCCGCGAGCAAATATTGTTTCCATGCAACTACTTAGGTCGAAAGCGCAATGCGTCGGCAGGCTTATTCCGTGTATGCGGGTCGAGCTTTTCGGAGGGCGGAACACAAAGAGAACACATTTCGCTTGCGTGGCTCGGGCGATGTGTCGGCTAGTGCGCCCTTTGCAACCGAAGGGTGTATTACCGATGTTTGATGACCACACCGACGCGCTGTTCGTGCAGGCTGAAACGCACTGGGCAGCGAAGGCCGCGAGGGGTCGAATAGACGCGATCAACGCCGCACCTAACCTGCACTGGCTGGTTGAGGTGGAGGCCGATGACACTGTGGTCACACTCACCTTCGACACCGCGCCCAGCTTCCCGGCTATCGTGTCCGCAGCGCAGGCCAAGGGCATAGCTGGCATGGTGCGGGTGCTCAGCGTGCGCGTGGGCCGCAAACGGCCCCGCCCGCTGTTGCTGATGCCGTGGCAGCGGGCACGCACCGACCTCGCCGCTGAATAGCTCGGCTAGCCGCCGGGCTACAGCGGCAACAGCAACGGGCCGGGTGCTACCCCGGCCCGTTTGCATGAGCGCGGCTGTGCTGCCAGGGCTTTCAACTTCAACGAGGGATGGAATTGCCACACGAATTGGTGACGCGGCACTCACAAACGTATATATCTTGAGCGAAGACATAGATTTGGACGCGCGTTATGACGGACGGAACCTCAGAGGACAAGAAGCCAGACCCGGTCAAGGAGCATTGCCCGACCTGCGATGGTGAACGTCTGTGTGATGTTCACGGCCACGTTTATGTGCCGTGGCATTGGGAGGATAAGTATAATCAGTATTCGATGAGCGGAGGGGTCGACCATTCGCTTCTTCAATGCAGAGGGTGCGAAACCGTCTTCTATCTGAACGACAGTTGGAACGATGAAGACCTAGACCATTGGTATGACCACAACGGAGATATGCAGACCGAAGCTGTCAGAACCAAAGTCACACATCCAAAGCCCGATAGCACGACGAAACCTGTTTGGCTGGATGCCATCGGCAAAGTCGATTCTCAATTGCGCGAAATTCTCGATGAAATGTATGTCGCACGCGACAATGATGCATTCATCTTAACGGCAGTCGGTCTACGCACGGCGCTAGACCGGGGAACCGAGGTGCTTGGGATCGACCCCGCCAAGACGTTCGCGGAGAAGCTGGCGGACCTACAGAATGGTGGGTGGATCGGAACAACCGAGCACGACATTCTGGAAGTGATAACCGACGCAGGCAATGCTGCCGCACATCGCGGTTGGGCACCCGACGCGAAAGAGATAGCGCAACTCCTCTACGCAATGGAGGTATTCCTCCAACGCGCGTTTATCGTCGGCCAAAAGGCATTGAGCATCAAGGGCAGCATCCCGCCGAAGCCTACGCGTCAAAAAGCCAAGAAGACGACATGAACCCTCACGAACGACGCAAAGCAAACCGGGGCTTGCCCAAGGTCGTGGTCAGGTCAGAGGTCTACGAGCTGACCGGCAAGGGCGGCAAGTCCATCAGCCTCGATGTAGGGCCGATGCGTCGGTGGGCTGAGAAGCACGCCGAGCGGGTCAGCATCCCTATCGAGGTTGACTACATCGAGCGGCTGTTGAAGCGCGGCGCGGTGTCCGAGGAACGGGTTCAAGCAGTCCTGAGGACGCAGAACCCCAAGCCCGTCCTGCTCTGCCGCGACATAAACGAAGACGGCGACGAGATTGTCGATGGCAACCATACCTACGTTGCGCTCGGGCTGGCATGGGCTACGGCGCAACGCGACGGGATGGTGCCCGAGGGTATCGCGCCCCGCGCTAACGCCTATTTGTTTGAGCCTGAGCACTGGCAGCGGTTCGTTATTCCGCCCTCGCACAAGGTGAGGCCAAAATGACCCTGAGGCTGGTAGGCGGCTGGACGACACCCGATAACCACATGCATACCTGACCCATTCCCGCCTGTTTACGCCCGTTTAGCAACCGCTGGCGCGCATATGCTGAATAAGCGGTTCGGCTGAACTGACCGAAAATAATGCGATAATGCAATAATCTCGGGAGGCCTCTCGTAGGCCATATGTAAGGCGGGGCCACCCCCTTACATAAGCACCAGTAGGGTGTTGAGATTATAGTATTATTTTATTATTTTCCTCTGTAAGCGACTGCAAATTAAGGGCTTTTGCTATAATCCGCCGGAGCATAAATAATGCCCGGCAGACAAGTCAGTTCGAGTGCGTCAGGAGAGGTCGTATTATTTTTGCCGAGGTTGCCGCCGTGGTAATATCGGTCGATATTATTGGTTGAGCGCGACAATTCGGTATCCCTTACCGTGGAAGCTATAGCCCTCCACCAGTTTGTCCTTCTGAACTTCAATCAGGCATCCCGAGTTAATCATCGCGTAGATTGTAGCGTCGAGCGCCCGCGCCGCGCCCAGCTTGTGGTTATAGAATGCCGCGTGATTCCGCGTGCGCTGGGAGAGGTAATTGTGGGGAACAATGCTGTTCTGCTGCATTCCGCTCGGGACCTTGTAGCCGTCACTGAGTTCGTGTGTGATGTAGTGCTTCAAGACCGACATGAGCTTGTCAAAGCAGGCGTTGTCGCCATCCCCAACATCTCCGCTCTCAAGCCGCTTGGAAAAGGTTGCGATATCGCGGCGGACGAGACCGATTGCCCAGTCAATGTGGCCATCGTCGATCATCGGGTAGATGTAATTGTCAGCCACGGCCAACAGTCCCGCGATGCGAAAGGCCTTCAACGCTGCACGGTTCCACATCTGCCGCCGGGACTCATTTGCGCCGCTCGCCTTGATGTTGGAGTCGCATTCATCCTCGAACGCATCCATTTTGATTGCGACGCTTTCAGTCCTGCCGATGGGTTGCGACTCGTCCTTGGCGATAAGCATGTCCGCCTGTTTGACCAGCGGCACCAGCATGTCGACAAGATACGCTGGAGGCTCTGCTTGGGGAGCGCGGTTCCGATCCGGGCGCTCGCCATCATATTCGATGACAGTCAGCCGCGACATGAAACCGTCTTCCATCATGTCCTTCGTCAAAGACTCCAGGAACGTCCCCGGTGTCGTCTCTCCGATCATGCTGTAGCTGACGCCCATGACCGATTGGACGTTGTTCTCTGTCGCACTGTAACCGATGCCGCCGACCGTCGAATCCATTGAGGACTTATGGTAGAGGTTCGTCATCTGCGTGCGGAGAGTGCTGAGCGGGTCGGAGGACTTCGCGGCAGACATGCCCTTGATCCGACGACCGATCTCGCCACTGACATTGACGAAGCTCGGGTTCGCCACACATGCCTTGATAAGCGCTGGCCCCGAAGCGTATTCCGTGAAGTCAACGAACCGGCTTGCTGCTGGAGCCTCCCGCGCAATTACCAAGAACAGCTTTGAGACGCCTTTCAGCATTGCCTCCTTACCAATGGCTGATCGGGCAACGAGGACTAGGTAGATGTTCAAACCTGATCCGGGGATGCTCCACGCCTTTCCGCAAATGCCTGCCAAGAAACCAAGCGCGCCCACCACTGCAACTTCCGTCACCGGGCGAGGGGCTGCGCCGTAGATGAAGCGCGCGATATGTCCCGCGTTGCCGGGTGGAAAGGTCAAAGGCGACGACGTTGTCAAAGGCTTCTCAGGAAGCAATTTGATCTGTTGCGCCTCCTTCACGGCATTCATGCTTTCCAGCATGGCTTTCCACTGGTCGGGTGTCATGGGGATCTCAGCCATGCTGCACCCCCTCGGCATCCATGTGCCCTGTCTCGTTGCCGGTCTTACCGGCCTGTCGCATACTGCTCATGTCGCAGTCCTTTCTTGTCCGATTTGGGATTGCTGCTTGTCCTGATGACTGAGGGGACCGGGTTGTGCCGGTCCCCTTTTTCGTGGGCGCGGCTATGACCGTGCTGGATCGCGGGCACGCCCGAGGTGGGCGCACCCTTGCTGCATTCCGCAGTTCGGCGGTTGGCGTTCGTATTCATGGTAAATGGGTCGGCTCAGGCAGCGGTTTCGCTGGTGCTTCGCTTCTCGCCCGAGGCCAGCCATGCCAACACGTCCGGCTCGGCATACCAGCACCGCCGCGTGCCGCGCGGGTTGAAATAGCGCGGGCCGGTGCCCCGCAGACGCCACTGGTCCACGGTCACGGGGTGAACCCCGATCAGTTCGGAAACCTCGGCGGCAGACAGGGGGCGGTTGCGAGGAACGTATGCGAACTGAGCGCACAATTCCTCGAAGGTCGGTTCTTTCTGGGACATACTGACAACTCCCGACTAGCTATCCGGCGAGAACCCAGCCGGTTTCGGGGTGCCATACCTGCCACAATATGTAGTGGCAGGCGCTGTTGTAGGGTTATGCTAGCTTAGCTGTCGTTAGGTCCGCTAGGGCAATCTGCACTCAGATAGGCCTGCCGATCCTTCATGAAACTCGCCAGTGCGACGGACACGGCTGAATACACTTCGCAAGGGTTCAAGACTGGTTCGACCGAGTCGATATCCAAATAGTCTGCGAGGCTGTAAACAATGTCAGTCGCATGGTGGAGAATACAATCCGCATCCTCGATTGAGATTTTCGCGCGCTGATCTGTCATTGTGGTCACTCCCCGATGACAACGGCATTGTCGAACTTCGCAATCTTCGCCACCGCCACCTTATTGAACTCCGCTTCCACCATTTTGATGAATGCCTTCCGACCGTAGCCCAAATGCGGGTTTGCCTCAGCTTGGTTCCAGAGATTAATATAGATGGCTTTCAGTTCTTCAGCGTTGAGCATTTCAGGCTCTCCTAGTGAGTGCCCGTCCCCTGAATCAAAAAGCAGGCGGACGAGCTGGTTGCTCATTCCACGCCTGCTTCCATCGAATTCGATTTGGCTAGATCACACGCATTATGGCGTGCGGCGCAATAGGGATAGACAAACTACTCAGAATAACGGCACCTGACAATAGGCAGATTTGGAAACAATGCTGTCGCCGTAATGCGCTGCGCTACAGCCGCGACCCCGCGCCGGGAGCCACCCTACCCCCGGCAAACCCCGATCCCCGGCTACAGCCGGCATTTTTCGGGGTGCTATGCCCGAGCGGGGAGCGCGACCACATTCTTCCCGGCCGCGACCTGCCCCTTTTCCTCGATCCACGCGCCGATCTGCTCGATCTCGGGGTGCAGCCAACGCAGGTCCGTCAGATCGAGGTAGGCGCGGCTGGTGACGTCCTCCTGCGCGGGCTTGTGCCCAATCAGCAGGTCGGTGCGGAACTTCTCAATGCGGCATTCCCGCTGCGAAATGTTGGACAGGGTTTTGCGAAGCCCGTGCGCCCCGACGATGCGCCCCGCCACCTTGTCCACCTCGTCCAGCACAGCGCGCGGATCGGTGATGTGCCCGGCCTTACCACGGCTCGGGAAAACATGGTCGTTCCCGTCCGCCTTCTCGCAGGCCTCAAGCACCTTCACCGTCGCGGTTGAGAGCGGCAGCATGATCGGCTTGCCCTGCTTCCGGTCACCGAGGAACCAATACGACTTGGCGGGGTCGTCCTTGTCGATATGAACGTCACTCCACCGGAGGCGCGCGGCCTCGGATCGGCGGCAACCTGTGGTCATCAGGAACAGCACGAAATTCACCCCGGCCAGCGCATCGCGGTTCCGGGCGGTCAGGCGGGCGTCATGGAGCGCGTTCCAGACCTCGCCCACCTTGTCGAACGGGACATAGCGGTCAGTGCGATCACCTGCCGGTGCCCAATGACGCTTCATCGCGGCGACGGGGTTGTTCGGGATCAGCGGCGTTCCGTCCGGCAGAACATGCTCGTCGGCGGCATAGTTCAAGATGATCCGCAGGACGACCATCGCGCTGTTGGCGCTGCCCGGCGCGCCACCCTTCCGCTTCTTCCCCTTGAGGCCGTTCTTGACCAGCTCAGCGTGGCGCGTCTTCACCATGTCGCGGGTGATGTTGACCACGGGCATGTCGGCCCAGTCCTTGAAGGTCTTGTCGATGAAGAACCGATACCAGTCCTTCGTGCTCTCCTTGAGCTTGCCGGGGCGGCTCAGGTAGCTGTCGAACACCTCCTTGAGCGTGACGCTTTCGGCCTCGGCTTGCTTCTTGACCGCCCTCGGGTCGATCCCCTCGCGCATTTGCTGAAGTAGGCTCTGCGCCTTCTCCCGCGCCTGCGCCTCACTGTAGAGGCCGTAACGGCCGATTGTGATGATGACCGCCTTCCCGTTCACCCGTCCTTGGGCAACGAACGCGCGCACCCCGGTGGCGGTGACACGGAGGCCGTAACCGCCCACCTTGTCGTCCCAGTGAATCTCGTATCCCGAGGCGGGCAGTTGCACCTTGTCGATGTAGGTCTTCGTGAGCTTCGGCATGTGGTTCTCCTATGCACATGCTAGCACCATGCTAGCACTCTAGGATTGCCTAGGACATTCTGCCATTATCACGCAACGGCTTCAAGTCATTGTTTTTACACGATTTTGTATGCTGTCGCTAGCTTGCGCTATCTGCCGTTAAGACCCCTGTGGGATACTGTTAATCAATTGGTCGTAGGTTCGATCCCTACCGCCGGAGCCAACATATTCAAAGGGTTAGCTATTATTTAGCTAGCCCTTTTTATTTTGCTTTTCGTATCAGGGGAACACTGGGGGAACAGGTTAAGGTTAAATAACTTGCGCGAATAGTGGCCGCTTGACGATGTGAGTGACCCACTTTTTTATGAGGTATTTAATTGATAAATTTACAGAAGGGGCGATTTTACGCCTCAAGTCAGGAAGTCCAGAAATGACATACTTGGGCCAAGATGAAAAAGACGAATGCATGTGCGTTTGGTTCGAGGGGAAAGCAAGAAAGACGGCACCTTCCCTACGTTAGCTTTGGAGTTAGTCCGCCCTAAGTCCTTCAACTGAGGCGCGCTCTAGCCCAGTAAAAAGCCCCCTCACCATTACAGCGAGGGGGCAGATAAGGAACCACAGGGAAGGATTAAAACCCGCCTCCGCACATCCAATTTACATCGAACCACCTTCGGGCGCAAAGTTGACCAATTGCGCCGCTTTATCCAAATCAACGCCGCTTTCCTTTACCAGAGCCATAGCCTCAACTATCTCAGACATAGCACGCGCACGGCCACCAGCATCAAAGGCTTGGAGTGGTCACATCACATCAATAGTCACTGGCCCGCCTAGTTTGTCGCTACATTCTTGCGCCATAAGAGCCGCCACAGGTGGTGCCCCCATTGCGCCAAGTGCCGTTGAGCCTCACGCACAAACGGCCCAGTCGTGCCAATATCAAGCAATGACGGCAACACGACGTAAGGCTGAGATGGCGATTTTCGAATACATAAACGGCCTCGACAATCCACGCCGCCGACACTTAGCACTGAGCTGGAAAGCCTCGTCGCATTCGAGCAGAAGGTGGCCTAAACGAGCACGTAGAACGACACGAAAGCGCGACAGGCCCAGAATGGATTTTGAAACCGAAGTATACAACGCAGTAAACGCCTGACCGGGGTCAAAATATAAGGTCTGCGATCTGATCTTTTCGGGGGCTGCCCAAAGTGGCCTCCGAAACACAAGACCCCAAAGGCTCATGTAAGGCCCATGCGCTGTGGCGATCATTCCGCGCGTTTCTTACGCTTTTTGCCCGTTTTGAGCGCCTCAAAACCGACAATCACATCCAACAATTCGGTGGTGATGTCGCCTTGACGCACCGCACGCATTTGCCCGGTCAGCCCCTCTAACCGGTCGTCAATCGACTGTTCTGCCTGCTGCATCAAAGACATCCGCGCGGCGTTTTCCGTGACCAGCGCCTCGGCGGCTGCACGAAACATGCTGGCAAACAGATGTTCGCGGATCAGCGCCATCAGCATCTCCTCGGCCGGCATTGTAAAAGATGGCAGCGTGCGCGAGACCCATGGTGTCGCGGACAGGTCGTGCAAAAGCGCAGGATCGAGCGGCAAAAGGGATTTGATGTCTGGCACTTGCCCGGCCCCGTCCTCGCGGGTAAAATAGGCCAGAGACACAGAGATGTCGCCCGGATGAACCATGTGGCGAATGTCGTCAAGGCGCTGGGTCAACAGATTGGACAGACGTCCGATCCCGTCGACCGAGGCAGGCGGAAACAGGGTCTCTTTTGGAGCCAAACCTTGATCCGTCAACGCATCCTGCATCTGTGCGCCCACACAAAGCAGGGTGCGTGGCCCCTCCGGCCAATCGGTCAACGCTTGCGCGACATGAGCCGCCAGAGCCTCGTTGTAATTGCCGCATAATCCGTGATCCGAGCCAAAGACAATCAGCACCCGCATCGCAATCGGCGTGTCCCGCGCGTCCAATGGGTAGTGATGCAAAAACGCCTGAAACCCGGTCAAAACCGTGTCGTGATAGGCCTCGATGGCGCGGGCGGCATGGTCATAGGGCGCGGCGTTGATGACAGAGAGGGTTTTCATCGTATGCACGATGCCGCGAATGCTTTTCATGCTCTCGCTGCGTTGGCTCAGGCGTTCAAGCGACTGGGTCATCCTGCGCCCCCCTTACCCGTCACATCGCCCGCCTGTCGCACCTGTTGACCCAGCTCGACCATCCGGGCCCGATCCGCGTCACTGAGCGGCGCGTTCTCGGCAATGCGTTTGGCCAGATCATTCAGATCGGCACGGGCACGGGCGCGCAACCGCCCCATCACCGCCATGGTCTCCGCCTCGCTCAACCCGTCAAATTGCCCCTCCATCGCCGCGACCAAAACCGCGAGCTGTTCGACCGCCGACATCGGGTCACGTTCGGCCTGTCGCAAGGCACCGCGCACCGCAGCGCCGCGTGTCAACCGCGCCCGTGTCGCCTCATCGAGCCGTGTGCCAAAGCGGGCAAAGTCTTCCAACTCCTCAAATTGCGACAGCATCACCCGCAGGTTGCCCGCCACGGACCTGAACGCTTGGCTTTGCGCCTTGCCACCAACACGGGACACGGACACGCCCAAATCCACCGCTGGAAATTGGTTTTTGCGTACCAATCTGGGCGACAGGTAAATCTGGCCATCGGTGATGGAAATCAGGTTGGTGGGGATATAGGCGGAGAGGTTTTCGGCTTGGGTTTCGACCACGGGCAGCACGGTGATCGAGCCACCGCCCGCCTCATCGGTGAATTCCCCCGCACGTTCCAAAAGCCGGGCATGGATATAGAAAATATCGCCCGGAAAGGCCTCGCGCCCCGGCGGGCGGCGCAGCAACAGCGACAGCTCGCGATAGGAGCGCGCGTGGTGGGTCAGATCGTCCAACACCACCAAAACATCCCGGCCTTGAGCGGCGAAAAATTCTGCCAGGCTCATCGCCGCATAGGGCGCGACATAGGCCAGACCTGCGGCGTCTTCGTCGCCTGCCGACATCACAATCGTGCGCGGCATCATACCGCCGTCACGCAGCGCTCCGATGACTTTGGCCACCGCATCGCCACGCTGACCAATGGCACAATAAAGACAGATCAGATCGCTGTCTTTTTGGTTCAGGATCGCGTCCACCGCCAGAGAGGTTTTGCCAGTTTGCCGATCCCCGATGATCAATTCGCGCTGCCCCAGCCCCACGGGCACAGCGGCGTCAATCGTTTTGATCCCCGTGGCCAAAGGGCGCTTGATCGCCTGTCTGTTGAGGATTTTCGGCGCTTCCGCTTCGACCGGATGCTGGGCTTGGGCTTTGATCGGCCCCAAACCGTCCAAGGGTGCGCCAAGCGCATTGACCACCCGCCCCAACAGCGCAAAACCCACGGCCGTGCTGACCACCCGGTGCGAGCGCAGCACCGTATCGCCCACGGCAATCCGATCAGATGGGCCCAGCAACACCACCCCCAAACGGTCCGGTTCAAGGTCCAAAACGATGCCCTGCACCCCCCCCTCAAACAGCAACACCTCATCAGAGAGCGCGCGCTCCAGCCCGGTGACGATCACGATGTCATCGGCAATCTCCGCAACCCTGCCGATCTCGCTGAGATGCGGTTTGGGGGCTTTGAGCGTCAACAGCGTCTCAACCAGGTGGTCGGGGTCGATCCTCGGGACATTCATATCGCCGCCCTGCATATCGCTGTCATGCATCATTTGAATGCGCCTTGAGATCGGCCCCCATGGACAGGTGGTCCTGCATCACCGCATCCAACCCCTCCAAATACGTGTCCACAGTCCACGCCACTTGTGCGCCGCCCATGCGCAGGACAAGCCCCGGCGCTTGGTCTGGATTGGTTTGAAATGCCAGTGTCACATCTGGAAAATCGGCCTGAAACGCCGTGCCAAGGGCCGTTTGTGCCGCCTCTGGCAGGGCCGCGTGACTGGTAAAAACCGCCTCTGTCGCCGGTCCAGAGGCCTGTTTGATGTCAGAGACCATCGGTTTGATTTGGCTCGCAAGGTGGTGGGCCATACGCCCTTCTAATGTATCATCTGCCAAATCTATCAGAGCCTTACGGGTCAAAGACAACAATGCCCCTGCCCCTGCGCGGTGCAATTTGGTGCTGTATTTTTGCCCCTCTTCTGTCAAATGTGCCTGCCAGCCTTTGCGCTCTTGGTCGATGCGGGCGTGGGCCTCGGCCAAAAGCATGTCGCGCTCGGCCTCAGCCTCTTGGCGCAGGCGCTCAGAGACATCGGATTGTGCCGACTGCATCTCTGCGATCTGGGCGCGATAGCAGGCCTCCGTCGTTTTGGCGGCGGCTTCGGCCTCAGCGGCCTGTTGCATCCGGGCCTTAATCTCGGCCTCGCGCGCGTCGATGCCATCCAAAATCGGCCGGTATAAAAACCGTTTCAAAAGCCAGATCAACACCAGAAAATTGGCGATCTGAGCCGCAACTGTGATCCAGTCGATGGACATGATTTACCCGCCCACACCCGGAGCAGCCGTCTGAGCCGCCGCAACGGCTGCGTTCCAAAACGGGTTGGCAAAGAGCAGGATCATCGCCACGACGAAACAATAAATCGCCGTGGATTCGATCATCGCAAGGCTGACAAACAGGGTCCGCGACAGGGTTGAGGCGGCATCCGGTTGTTGGGCAATGGCGCTAAGCGCAGTGGAGGCCGCCCGCCCTTCTCCAAGCGCCGGACCGATGGCGCCAAACGACACGGTGATGCCCGCTGTAAAGATCGAGATGGCGGCAATGAGACCGAGATCAGTCATAATGTTTCCTTTTCAGTCTGGGGAGGATGTGCGGGTTCGGATGAAGAGGCTGTTGAAGAGGCTGTTGAAGAGTCTGTGGCGCTTGAGATGTAAACCGTTGCCAGAATGGCGAAAATATAGGCTTGGATCATGCCGGTCAGCAGACCCAGAACATCCATGATCACCGGAAAGAAAAATGGGGCAACCCCGAGCAGGATCGTGGCAATCACCGCCCCGCTCATGATGTTGCCGTAGAGGCGCACGGCCAAAGAGACGCCGCGCGAAAATTCGGAAATGATATTGAAGGGCAGCATGATGAATGAGGGTTCAAGATAGGTCTTGAGATAGCCCCCAAGGCCCCGGCTGGTGATGCCAAACAGTGGCACGGCAATGAGCACCGAGAGCGCCAGCGCAGTGGTGGTGGACAGCGACGCAGTGGGCGGTTCAAACCCCGGAATGACCAGCAACAGGTTGGAGACGGCGACGAATAAAAACAGCGTCCCGGCATAGTAGAGCAACGGGCGATCCGAACGCCCAGCGATCTCTTTGATCTGGCTTTCGATGCCCTGAACGATCACCTCCAACGTGGTCCGCCAGCGATTTGGCGGCACATCGGGGCGCAGATTTCGGGTGATCAAAATAGAGCCCAAAGTCAGCACCAACATAACGATCCAAGTGAAAAACACCGTGGCATTCAAAGGGATACCCCATAGGTCGAACAGGATGGTTTGGTCGGGCGACAGGGTCATGATGTGGCTCCTGATCCAGGGGTGAACAGGTCCAAACGAATGGCGAGAAATCGCAGGATCACAAAGGTCAAAGCAAAGCCGGCAAAGGCCCAAACCCCGCCCCATGCCACCACGATCCAGCCCGCGCCAAGCAAAAGCACCATGCGCAAAGCCGCGCTCAGGATCAGCACAGACACCGGGTGTGCGGCCTTTAAAGCGCGCCGCATGCCATAGGCCAGACCTGCGAAAAACACCGCACTCATCACCGCGCCACTGACCAGCCCGGTGAGCAAAGCCATCCAATCCACGCTCACCGCGTCTATTGAAATCATCGCTCGCCTCCTTCTTTGCTGACCCATGCCCCGGCGATGAATGCGCCAAGAACCACACCGCCCAAAATCAACGCGATGGTCCATGAAAACGTCTGTGGTGCAACCCGGTCCAGCCACAGACCCAAAAACGCCCCGCCAACCGTGGGCACGGCAACCGACCAACCGACCATGCCAAAGGTGCTGATGCCACGCAACGGGCTTGGGGCGGGATGATCGCGGGTCGATTTCATCCGCTGGGCATGACGCGCAATGTCGCGGGCAGACCGGTCTGATTTGGGATCAGGGGATTTGCTCATAGCGGTGGCTTTCGCAACTCGGCAAAACGGCGCACCATATTGGCCTCAAGCCGCGACAGGGCGGCGCGCGCGATGCGTTCGTCTTCGTCCATCTGCACGAAACTGTCCTGCACCCGGTCTTGCAGGCTGACAAGATCATCGCCCGCCACGCCGCGCCGGGTGGAGACACTGACGTGATGGCCCTTTTTGACCAAAAGCCCCTCATCGAGGCCAAAAATCACTTCGCTGCCATCCGTCAGAACCAGCGTCAAAACCGACGGCACAAGCGCCGTGACCATATCCATATGGTTCGGCAAAATCCCAAAACCGCCGTTTTGCGCCACCGCCGTCAGCCGCGTTGCCTGCCCTTCAAACAGCGTCCTGGTCGGCAGGCGCAAGGTGACGCTCATCTCACTCGAAAGGCTCATGTCGTCCCCTTCAGGTCCTGCAACCCGCCGATCATGTAATAGGCACTTTCAGGCAGATCGAATTGGCTTTGGCCCAGAATGGTCTCACAGCCATCCAACGTGTCCGCGATCGGCACCGATTTGCCCGTCGTGCCCATGAAAGAGTCGGTGGTGAAAAACGGCTGGGTCAAAAACCGCTCCAACCGACGGGCGCGCGCGACGGTGGCCCGATCCGCCGAGGACAATTCTTCGAGGCCCAACATGGCGATGATGTCGCGCAATTCTTCGTAGTCGGCCAAGGTCCGGCGCACCGCGCGGGCGATGTCATAATGGCGTTGACCCACCACCGAGGGCGTCAACATCACCGAGGCCGAGGCGAGCGGATCGACCGCCGGATAAAGCCCTTCACTGGCGCGTTTACGTGACAACACCACCGAGGCCGAGAGATGCGAAAAGATATGCGCCGCCGCCGGATCGGTGAAATCGTCAGCCGGGACATAGACCGCTTGGATCGAGGTGATAGAGCCTTTGTGGGTCGAGGTGATCCGTTCTTCCAACCCGGCCAATTCGGTCGCCAATGTCGGCTGATACCCCACCCGCGACGGCATCCGCCCCATCAGCCCGGAGACTTCGGACCCGGCCTGAACAAATCGGAAAATATTGTCGATCAACAGCAACACATCCTGACCTTTGTCGTCGCGGAAATATTCCGCCATGGTCAGGGCGGTGTTGCCGATCAAAAATCGCACGCCGGGGGCTTCGTTCATCTGCCCAAACAGCATCACCGTCTTGTCGCGCACCCCGGCCTCGCCCATGTCGCGGTACAGCTCCTCGGCCTCGCGCGAGCGTTCGCCAATGCCGCAAAACAGACTGACGCCCTTGTGATGTTGGACGGTGTTGTTGATCAACTCGGTGATCAACACAGTCTTGCCCACCCCCGCGCCGCCAAACAGTCCGGTTTTGCCACCGCGCTCAATCGGAGACAAAAGATCAATCGCCTTGATCCCGGTCTCAAGCGTCTCTGACTGCAACACCCGATCACTCAGCTTCGGCGGCGCTTGGTGGATGGAGCGCTGTGCGACACCTTTGGGCGCAGGACGTCCGTCAATCGGCGCGCCGAACACATCCAGCATTCGCCCCAAGACCTCATCCCCCACGGGCACGGTGATCGGCCCGCCGGTGCTATGCACCGCCATGCCCAAACCAAGCCCACGCACGGGGGCCAACGCCATGGCGCGCACCAAACCGTCGCCGATCAGCGCCGCCACCTCAAGCGCCACATCGCCCGCATAGAGCAGGTCATGGATATGGGGTACATCCCCGTCAAAGGCGACATCAACAACACCGCCACGAATGGCGGCGATGTGACCCGCGCGGGGGGCAACGGGAGGCCTGTGATCCGCAGCATCCCTGCGCGGTTGATCACTCTGGCTTTGAGCCTCTTTCGGCGTCACATTCATCGTATATTGACCCTTTTAAAATCCCACCTCGCGCACGCAGCACGCCAGACAGCGAGTCCTGTTCAATAGGCGCAGCCTGACAGAAAACCACGACAATGGCATTGACCCACGTCAGCATATGAGGACGGATCAGTACACAAACGCGTGAGGTCAATCCGCTCAGATCGGACGGGCCTTGCCGATATAAGAGGGTATGGTGTCTTGCAAACACGGGCGGCTTTGTCGGAGCCTATGCCTTTGATGGATCACTATGCCTTTGATGGATCACAGAGACACCATACAGAGACAAACAACGAACAGGCGGAACAGCATGGCACAGAGCCTTGTCATTATGGGAGTGAGCGGGTGTGGCAAATCCACGCTCGGGCGGGCCATTGCGGCGCGGCTTGGGCGACGCTTTGTCGAGGGCGATGATCTTCACCCGCCCGAAAACCGTGCCCTGATGGCGGCGGGGCGGCCATTGGATGACACGACGCGCGCGCCGTGGTTGGACCGGATCGCGGCAGAAATGGCCCAGGACGCGGGCGTCGTCGTCTCCTGCTCCGCGCTCAAACGCGCCTATCGGGATCGGTTGCGTGGGCGGGAGGGCGTGGTTTTTATCTACCTTGCCCTGCCCCGAGGCATGGCCCAAACCCGCGTCAGCGCCCGCGCGGATCATTTCATGCCCGCCACCTTGATCGACAGCCAGTTCGCCACGTTAGAACCGCCATCAGGTGAGCCAGACGTGATTGAGATCGACGCCACAGCGCCGTTTGACACCGTGCTGCACATCGCTCTTACGGCTCTTGAAATGAGGGGCCTTTAACGGGTTGAGGCCCTGATCCCATCTCTCGCCGTGAGCGCGTGCGCGGCAGGACAACCTCTTCGGCTTGCATGAGCGGAGCAAAGCCCAGATACCGGGGAGAAGAATGAAAGGCCAAACCCCATGGAAAACGCCAAACTGTCCAAGACCTCAGAGCCCAATCTTGTCGCTGCGGACGGAAAACACTCTCGTCACGCCATCATTGCGCTGAGCATTGCGGCGGTGTTTTTTCTGTTTGAATTCGTCACCCGCGTTTCCCCCTCGACCGCGACAGAGACGATCAGTGCCGATTTGGGTCTGTCACGCGCCGGGCTTGGGGTGTTTTCCTCTTTGTTCTTTTGGATTTACGCACCGATGCAAATCGGTGTCGGGCTTTTGCTTGACCGCTATGGTGCGCGCCGCTTTGTGGTGCCCGCAATTGCGCTTTGTGCCGGTGGGATGATGTTGATCGGGGTCGCGCCATCGGCCTTTGTCGCGGCTTTGGGGCGGATTTTGACCGGGTTTGGCGCTTCGTTCGCCTTTGTCGGCGCGCTTTACGTGGTCAACCATTGGTTTGCCCCCAAACGCTTTGCCCTCTTGTCAGGCCTAGTCAATGCGGTGGGCATGTTGGGCACGGCGGTGGGGGTGATTTGGCTCACCTCTTTGGTGCAAAGCGCGGGCTGGCGGCCAAGTTTCATTGGCATTGGCGTCTTTGGGCTGGCGCTTAGTGTCATCGCGCTTTTTGCCTTTCGTGATGCGCCCTCTGCGGGGGACAGTGACACCCACCCCTCTCCCATCGGCCCGCTCAAACAGGTGATCAAAAGCCCCCAGGTCTGGTTGGTCGCCTGTGTTGGCGCTCTGGTTTACATGCCCATCAACGTCTACGGCGGGCTTTGGGGCAACGAGGAATTGACCGCCGATCACGGCCTCTCCTCCGTTGCCGCCGAAACCGCCGTGTCGATGGTGTTTTGGGGGATGGCATTGGGATCGGTGCTGTGGGGCGCGGTGTCTGACGCGTTGGGCCATCGCAAATGGATCGTGTTTGGCTGTGCGATCTTGGCGATGCTGGCGTGGAGCGTGGTGATTTTCCTCCCGCTGACGCAGCTCTGGATCGTGTCTGTCCTGTTGTTCCTCGGCGGGCTGTTTTGTGGCGGGCAGATGCTGACCTTTGCCATGGCCAAAGAGGGCCAGGATCAATCAACCGTCGGCACCGTCACCGCCTTTGTCAATATGATCGGGATTGGGGCGGCTTTGGTGTTTCAACCGCTTGTGGGGGTGCTTTTGGACCTCACCGACAATGATCACGCTCTGGCTTTGTCGGTGGTGCCGCTTTGTTTGGTGCTGGCGGCGGGACTGACCGTGGTGCTGCGCGAGCCGGATCAGCCGCATTTGCGGGCCAAACGCCGAGCGAAATAAGTCTGGGCCAAAGAATACCGGGCAAAATAAATCCGAGCCTTAGAGCTGCGGCGCAATCGTGCACCCCCCCTGCGGCAGCATCATATCCGGGTGTGGCAGGTTCAACAGCGCCTCAAGCCCGGCGTTGTCTTCGACCATATCTTGCAGGGTCATACTGTCCAACACGCCGTAAAACGCCTCAAGTGCCGCCATCAACGCCACGCGCAACCGACACACGGAACTGAGCGGACAGGTGTTGTCGGCCCCGGCAAAACATTCGGCAAAGGGCACGCCCGCTTCGAAATGGCGAAACACGTCGCCAATCGTGATGCTGTCGGGGCTGCGTGCCAAAGCAATGCCGCCGGCCCGCCCGCGCGTGGTGTCGATATAGCCCTCATTGGCCAAAAGATGCACCACCTGCGCCAAATGGTTCTCTGAGGCATTCGCCGCCTTGGCAATCTCGGCGCGGCGCACCATATGGCCGGAGTTCACGGCACAGGCCATCAACACGCGCATGGCAAGATTGGTTCGGATTGTCAGCCGCATGGCGGGGGGGCTCCCTGTGAGATCTGTGGCAGCTTATAAAGCGGTGCTTTTGCGCCACGTTGATCTACATCAGAAAGGTATATTTCAAATAGAGAAATAGCCGCTTTCAAACGGGATTTCGGCCTCAGACCCGTTGATTGCGGTCAAAATAAGCCGATTTTCGCAGATCATCAGCGATTTTACGCCATCAAACCCCGCCGGGCGCGGCAGAACGGCGATGGCATGGCGCAGCGTGTGGCGCGTGTTGGGCGTGATGGTGAGCGCGGTCGGCACGCCTTCGCGGGCAATCGCATTGTCGCCAAGCGCCGCTTTATGACCCTCCGCCCCGGCGGTACAGCCATCTTCGATGCCCAAAACCCCGTCATGTCGCCCGTCCCACGGCGCATACTCGCGCCCGCCATTGGAGATCCACAGCATTGTCACCGGCATCACCGCGCTGTCTTTGAGCACCACGACAATATCATTTTGCGCCGCACGGGTCACGGCGGTCCAACCGACCCCGGTCTCCGCCTCCACCAAAGTGACGAAATCCTCATGCCCGCTGCCACGCGGATATTGGGTCAGGTCCACCGTGCCACCATTGGCGGCGGGAAAACGCGTCAGATCGGAGCTGCGCCCCGGATAGGCCAAAATATGCGCCGGTTCCAAAGGAGTAACGGGCGTCAAAGCCGCGCGTTTGGGCGAAGTGGCAATGGCATCGCCGGGAGACACACGGATCATCGGGTGATGGGCAAAGGTCAGACCACCCGGTGCGGTTGCCTCTTGTGGTCCGCCTTCGATCACATGGGTTTGGTAGAGCACGGGGTGGTCTTCGCAAAGCCGGATTTCTTTCGTCACCCGCGCGCCCATGATGTCGTGATCCAACATCAGTTTCATCCCGGCACAGCCCGCGCCTTGATAGCGGCTGATCAGATGCCAGCGCGAATTGGCGCTCCAGCCATGCGGCGGGTCAGCCACAAGATCAGACGTGCCAAAGGGCGCAGCCAGAAAATCCCCGGCCAAATGGGCGTCAATCACGCTGTCTGCGGCCTGCGCCGAGGGCGTGCCAACCCAATGGGCGGTGTGCAGGATATCGTGACCGTTTAGAGAAAAACGGCGAATATTGCCGACCTCAGGATCAAAGGCCAGGTCCGCAGGCCCCGCTTGAATCCTCAGCCAGCGCTCCAAGATCAGCCCCTAAACCCAGTGGCAACAACAAATTTTTCCGAACTGTCCGACCGTGACGCGGGCGGTTTGACATGCATGACCTTTTCAAACTTTTGTTTGAGCAGCTTTTGCAAATCGCCCTCCGCACCGCCGGCCAACACTTTCGCGACAAAGGTGCCGCCCGGCTCCAAAACGTCAAAGGCAAAATACGCCGCCGCCTCACACAGCGCCATGATGCGCAGGTGGTCGGTCTGTTTGTGCCCCGACGAGGCCGCCGCCATGTCCGACATCACCACATCGGCATTGCCGCCAAGCCACTCTTTGACCTTTTGATCGGCATCGTCTTCCATGAAATCAAGTTGGTGGATTTCGGTGCCCGCGATCGGATCGACCTGTTGCAAATCGACGCCCAGAATAGTCCCGATTTTCTTGCCGGATTTCTCGCCCAAAGCGTTGACCCGTTTGACCGCCACCTGACACCAACCGCCCGGAGCACAGCCCAAATCAACCACCCGCGCGCCGGGCACGAGAAAGCGGAATTTGTCGTCCAGTTCCAAGATTTTAAATGCCGCCCGCCCGCGGTAGCCCTCATCCTGGGCCCGCTTGACATAGGGATCGTTGAGTTGGCGCTCAAGCCAAAGCGTCGACGAGAGCTTGCGCCCCCGCGCTGATTTCACTTTCACCCGCAGTTCGCGCGCACCGCGTCCTGAGCTTTTCTTTTCGGTCATGTGTTTTGGGTCCTTTGATCGGGGACCTTATAGCAGGGGGATGGGCATGGGGGAAAGGGGGTGTTGCAGTCTCAAACCCCGCCATCGTCGCGATAGACGCGGCTTGAGACAGAGACAGAGTTTTTGGACGGGTCTTTGGCATTGGCGAACACATAGCCGTCGGCGTGATGGAGCGGGCCAAAGGCGATCCCTTTGGCCTCAGCCTCGCGACAGAACCCCGCAACATCGCGGACATCAAACACGAGTTTGATGAGCGACTGACCTTCTTTTTGCCCCTTTGACGCCGGATGCAACAACAGCGCGAACTCTGTGTCGGGGTGACGCAGCTCAACCAACCTGTCACCCTCTTCACAATGAGCCTCAAAGCCAAAGAGGCCGGTGTAGAAATCCACCATCTCTTCGACCTTCTTCGTGTAAATGAGGATGCGCCCGAGTATCGCCGTCATGTCACACACCTATGTCATCGAAAAAGGCCTCACTCAAACGCCTTCAGCCGCTTCATCAGGCTCGACGTGTCCCAGCGTCCGCCGCCCATTTTCTGGACGTCTTTGTAGAACTGATCGACCAGTGCTGTGACCGGCAGCGATGCGCCGACCTCGTCGGCCGTGGCAAGACAGATTGCCAAGTCTTTGCGCATCCAATCGACGGCGAAACCGTGGTTGTACTCATCCGCCAACATGGTTTTGTGGCGGTTGACCATTTGCCATGACCCGGCGGCCCCGCCGGAAATCACCTCGACCAAAGCTTCCCCATCCAGCCCGGATTTTTCCGCCAGATGCAGCGCCTCAGAGAGGCCCTGAACCAGACCGGCGATGCAGATTTGGTTGCACATTTTGGCGGTCTGGCCCATGCCGACCGCGCCCAGACGTTTTACGGTTTTTCCGTAAGCGGCCATCACCGGCTCTGCGGCCGCAAAATCCGCCTCAGCCCCGCCGCACATCACCGAGAGCACCCCGTTTTCCGCGCCCGCTTGGCCGCCCGACACCGGGGCATCGACATAGCCGATGCCAAACCCGGCGGCGGCCTCGGCCAATTCGCGGGTGACCTTGGCAGAGACCGTGGTGTGATCGACAAAAATCGCACCTTTTTTCATGCCCGCAAAGGCCCCATCCGCGCCAAGACAGACCGAGCGCAGATCATCATCATTGCCGACACAGGCCATGACGAAATCACACCCCTCAGACGCCTCACGCGGCGTGGCGGCACACCCGCCCTGATGCGCCTCGGCCCAGGCCTGTGCCTTGGCTGTGGTGCGATTGTAGACGGTGACATCGTGCCCCTTGGCGGTCAAATGCCCGGCCATCGGGTATCCCATGACGCCCAAACCCAAAAATGCGACTTTCGCCATGGCTTTCCCCTTTGCAATCTATGTGCTTTAACGCGAGGCCAGAAGCGTAGCCCATCAGGGCGGCGCGTCAACACCCATATCCGCACAGCGGGCCTTCGGGTCCGACCCAACACGACTGATCCCCATGCCCCTCGCCATGCCCTCCATGCCCCGCATTTTTTCGTTGTTGCTCAAACTCGTGTCCACCCTTGTGCTCATCACGGTCTTGGGCATCTGGTTGACCTATTGGTTGGCCTCGCGCTCCCTGCCCGATTATGACGCCGCTCACACCGTGGCGGGGATTTCCGCCCCGGTCGAGATCGCCCGCGACAATGCCAATGTGCCGCATATTTTTGGCGCCACGGATGCGGATGTCTATTATGGCTTGGGCTTTGCTCATGCTCAGGATCGGTTGTTTCAGATGATGCTGCTCAGGCGCACGGCGCAGGGCAAACTTTCTGAGGTTTATGGCCAACGCACCTTTGCCACCGATGCATTGATGCGCCGCCTTGGGCTTTATGCCGCGGCGGAGGCTTCGGTTGCGGTGCAAACACCCGAAACCGCGGCAGCGCTTGAGGCCTATGCGCGCGGTGTGAATGCCTGGATCGAAGAGGTCAACAAAGGGGCTTTGGGACGCGGTGCGCCCGAGTTCTTTTTGTTCCCCACCGAGATTGCCTATTGGCGGCCCACTGATTCCATCGCCATTCTGAAACTCGTCGCGGTGCAGCTTTCCGATCAGATCCCCAACGAAGTTTTGCGTGCGCGCACCTCTTTGTTAATTTCGCCCGAACGGCTGGCCGATTTGATGCCCGACGCGCCGGGCCAAGGCGCGGCCCTTTTGCCGAAATACGCGTCTCTTTTCCCCGATGTTGCGCCCTTCACCCCCGCCTCCGGCACCGAGTACGCGCTCGCCCCTTTCCCCGAGGCCGGGCTTGCGGGTGCGTCCAATGTTTGGGCCGCCGCCCCCGGACGCTCGGCCTCGGGCGCAACACTATTGGCCAATGACCCGCATCTGGGCTTTTCGGCTCCGGGGGCGTGGTATTTGGCGCGGCTGGAACTCTCCACCGGAGGCGTGATTGGCGCGACTGTGCCGGGAATACCGGGTGTTGTGTCGGGGCGGGGCGAGGATTTCGGATGGGGCATCACCGCCGCCTATCTCGATGACGCCGATCTTTATGTTGAAAAGCTCAACCCGGACAAGGAGGGCGAGGTTCTGACCCCAGACGGGTTCAAACCCATGCGCACGCGGCCCTCGATCATCCAGATCAAAGACGCGGCCCCGGTGACCTTGACGCTGCAATGGTCAGAAAACGGGCCGATCCTCCCGCCAAGCGCCTTTGATGTTGGCACAATCACGCCGCCGGGCCATGCCATGTCGGTGGCTTGGACGGCGCTGGTGTCAGATGACCGCTCGATGTCAGGGGTTGTGGCGTTGAACCACGCCCATACGATGACCTCCGCTTTGGCGGCTGGACGTGATTTCGCCGCCCCTGCGCTCAATCTGGCGCTCACTGACCCGGACCGGGTGGCGATGAAAGTCATCGGTCGCGCGCCTCTGCGTGACGCCGCCCATCAATCCAAAGGCCGCATTCCTTCCCCCGGCTGGATCGCAACCAACCGCTGGCAGGGCTGGCGCAGCTATGACGATCTGCCCGAATTCGACGCGGGGCCGGATGAGATCATCGGCAACACCAACAACAAAACCGTTGATGCACCCTTCCCTGATCACCTGTCCTATCACTGGGGCGACAGTCAGCGCATTCAACGGTGGCAACGGCTGATGCAATCGCGCGAGGTCCACACCCGCGAGAGCTTCATCGAAGTGCAAAACGACGTGGTATCGCCCTCGGCACGCGCCCTGTTGCCGCTTGTGGGTGCCGATCTTTGGTTCACTGGTGAGGCCGCCCCTGAGGGCACGCCCGAGCGCCAACGCCAACGTGCGCTTGATCTTTTGGCGGAATGGAATGGTGAGATGAACGAACATCTGCCGGAACCTTTGATCTATTACGCCTGGATGCGCGCTCTGCAAGATCGCCTGATCCGCGACGAGATTGGCCCGCTGTCGCATGAATTCACCCATGTTGAGCCACTGTTTATCGAACGGGTCTACCGCAATATCGACGGTGCCTCTGTGTGGTGTGACGTGTTGCAATCCGCGCCAGTCGAGACCTGTACCGACATTGCCCGCCTGGCCTTGGACGACGCGCTGTTGTGGATCGGCGAGCATTATTCGACCAATCTTGAGAGCCTGCGGTGGGGGGACGCGCATATCGCCAAACACGACCATCCGGTTTTGGGCCATGTGCCGATCCTGAAATGGGTGGTGAACATCCGGCAATCGACCTCAGGTGGTGACAACACTTTGATGCGTGGCGTGACCTCTGGCGAGGGCGATGATCCTTTTGCCAACGTGCATGGCGCGGCCTATCGCGGTGTCTATGACTTTGCCGATCCTGACAGTTCGGTGTTTATCACCGCCACCGGGCAATCGGGGCATCCGCTGTCACGTCATTACGATGATCTGGGTGAACTGTGGCGGCGCGGCGAATATGTGCCGATGAGTTTGGACCCCGATCTGGCGCGCGCGGCGGGTGTGGGCGTGACCCATTTGATCCCCGCAGATGCGCAAGATCAGTGAGCGCTATGACGCGGATCAGACCTGCATCAGGATTGATCCGGGTCACTCTCAAATCACCCCTATTTCCTAACTGGAAATATTTTTAACAAAGACTTGCCAGAGCCGCCGCACTGCCGCATCCTTGTCCCAACACACGCGCTCAAAGGAACATCATTTGGCTTGGGTTTTTCTCACCATCGCAGGGCTACTCGAAGTGGTCTGGGCCTTCACCATGAAACAATCCGACGGGTTCACCCGCCCCGTTGAGACCCTCTTGACCATCGTCATCGCACTCTGCTCATTTGGCCTTTTGGCCGTGGCAATGCGCAGCCTCCCCTTGGGCACGGCCTATATGGTTTGGACCGGCATTGGTGCCGTGGGTGCCTTTATCGTGGGGATCGTCATTTTGGGCGAAGCGGCCACCCTGTCGCGTTTGATCGCAGCGGGCTTGATTTTGGCCGGGATTGTGACCATGAAACTCTCACATTGAGCCGCACATCCTGCGGTGGTTTCATCCGGTGAGTGGCCATGGACGAGTTTGACAAGATGCAGGCGGGCGGGTGGTATTGCTGCCTTGATCCGGCGTTGGACGCACGCCGTTTGCGGGTCTTTGACGCGGTCCACGCCCATAACACCACGCGTCCCAGTGAACGCGGCAACATCGCCCCCGAGCTGCGCGCGCTTTTGGGATCAGCGCCGGACACAGCCCGGATCGAAGGCCAGTTTCATTGCGTCTACGGCCTCAACATCCATCTGGGCGAGGCGGCGTTTTTGAACGTTGGCTGCGTGATTTTGGACAGTGGCCGGGTCGAGATCGGCGCGCGGTCGATGTTGGGACCCAAGGTGCAAATCTATTGTGCCGATCATCACCGCGATCCGAAGCTGCGCGGCCAGTTAATCGAACGCGCCCTGCCCGTCCGCATCGGTTCAGATGTCTGGATCGGCGGCGGCGCGATCATTTTGCCCGGCGTGACAATCGGCGATGGCGCGATTGTTGGCGCGGGCAGTGTTGTGACCAAAGATGTGGCTCCCGGTGTGACCGTCGTCGGCAATCCGGCGCGGGTGATGAGCACGCAGCACTAACACCAAGCCCTTGCTCAACCTTGCTCAGGCGTTCAATTTGCGCCGCTTGGCCTTGCCCGCAAAGACAATGAACGCCGCGCCGTTTTTCAGCGCCTTTTGTGCCGCAGCCTTATGGTCCGGATCGGTCAGACGGTCGGGGTTGGCGGAGATGGCTTTGCAGTTTTTGACAAACACTTTGTCCCAGCCTTGCGCACGCAGGTTGAACACAGCGCGTTCCAAAGCCACGCCATGAGCGGGGGCAACAACAAATCCAATGAGTGCGTTGCGCAGACCGGGGCGCTTGGCGATTTTCGGCCCTGCCGTCGCCTCCAACAACAGCATGTACATTTTTGCCACCATCTTGTCCGCCATCTTAGATCTCCCGAAATTGCTTTTCTTGCCGCGGCGTCCAGAGCACCGTCATCTGATAGCCCTCCTCGGTCGCCGTCTCCTGTTCCACCACACCTTCCGCAAACAACCAAGCGCGTTGTTTGCCCTGCGCATAGGGCAGCAGAAATGCGCGGCTGATTTTTTCTTCTTCGAAATATTTCGAAATGGCCGCCAAAAGATCGGCCACCCCTTCGCCCGTCACTGCGGAAATGGCGAATTTGTCATCCTCGGATTGGGCGCGCTCAAGCCGGGCCTGACGGGCCTCATTGTCCAACAGGTCGATTTTATTCCACACCTCAAACATCGGCGCATCTTCTTTGATGCCAAGATCCGTGAGGATTTTGCGCACATCCGCCGCCTGTTCTTCGCTTTTCTCATGAGAAATGTCGCGCACATGCAAAATCAGATCGGCGTCCAGAACCTCCTCCAACGTCGCGCGGAAAGCGGCGACCAGTTGGGTCGGGAGGCTGGAAATAAAGCCCACTGTGTCCGACAGGATGATCTCGCGGTCTGTACCGCCCTGCGGTGCCTCAAGAACCACGGAGCGCATGGTCGGATCGAGCGTGGCGAACAACATGTCTTTCACGAACACATCCGCGCCCGTGACCTTGTTGAAAAACGTCGATTTCCCGGCGTTGGTATAGCCAACAAGGGCGACGATCGGGAACGGCACCTTGGCGCGCGCGGCACGGTGCAATTCGCGGGTTTTGACAACTTTCTCAAGCTGGCGTTTGAGCCGCAACAGGTGATCGTCAATGGCGCGACGGTCGGCCTCGATCTGGGTCTCGCCGGGACCACCGACAAAGCCCAAACCACCCCGTTGCCGTTCAAGGTGGGTCCACGCCCGCACCAGACGGGTGCGTTGATAGGTGAGCGCGGCCATTTCGACCTGCAACACCCCTTCGCGGGTGCGGGCGCGATCCGAGAAAATCTCTAAAATAAGCCCCGTGCGGTCGAGAAGTTTGACCTTCCACTCTTTCTCAAGATTGCGCTGTTGCACCGGGCTGACGCGCCCGTCGATCAACACCAAATCCACCTCAGCCGCTTTCAACCGCTCTTTCAGTTCAGCGATTTTGCCCGAACCAAAGAGTTGACCGGGCTGCATTTTCGGCAAGCGTACGATCTCGGAGCCGACCACCTCAAGTTCGGGCAAAGCATCGGCCAAGGCCACGGCCTCTTCAAGCCCTGCGACCGGGTCGCGACGGCTGCGATCTGATGTAATATCTGGGTGGATGACCCATGCGCGGGTCTTCAACACCTCATGTTCGTGCAGTTCGGACAATCGTGTTCCTTAGGGGTTGCGGATGATCACGGGCGGTTTGCGCCCCGGATTTCACCCAATCTCTACTCTGCCGCAGGTAGCGGTTTGCACTCTGATTTACAAGAGTGCGACACCGGGAAACGCAAAAAGGCACAGCCCCAAAGGCCCATGCCACCCCGGACAAAATGCCGGTGTCATGCGTCGTAAGGCATTGTCAGGCTGCGGCGTCGCACAGCCCCCAACGCTTACTCTTCGCCGTCGTAGAGATTGATCGGTTGCGCCGGCATTATGGTCGAGATCGCATGTTTATAAACAAGCTGACTTTGACCATCGCGACGCAAAAGCACGCAGAAATTGTCAAACCATGTGATCACGCCCTGAAGCTTGACCCCGTTGATCAAAAAGATCGTTACGGGGACTTTGGTTTTGCGGACATGATTGAGAAATGCGTCTTGAAGATTCTGTTTGTCACCGGCCATGAGACTTTGCCTTTATTCTTGCGCTTATGATGCGAGCTGCCCCTCGGGCGACAGCACTTGGCGACACGTTCGCAGGAGTTCTTAAGGAATGTCAAGATAACGGCATGAATTTTGGCCAGATGCCGGGAAAGGCGGCACAATTTTGCGTCACTACGACCGCTAACGCCGCCAGAATTCCGGGTTCAACAGCGCAATAATTGCCAACATCTCAAGCCGCCCCAAAACCATGGTTCCGGCCAAGATCACTTTTTGCGGGTCAGACAAGCTGGCGTAGCTCATCGAGGCTTCGCCTGCGACTTTGACCAAAGGCCCGGTCGTGGTCAGCGCCGAAATGGTAAACACCGCCGCCTCTTCGAATTCCACGCCAAACAGCGCCAACAACATCATCACAAAGGCGATGGTGAAGGCAAAGACCATGAAATAGACCCAGGCAACATAGGCACCTTCGCGGCGGATGCGCCGCGCATTGGCACCCGCGCCCCCGACCGAATGCGGTGAGATCAGTTTTTCAATCTCGCGTTCGCCGTGACGCACCAAGGCGTAAAGCCGGATCAGTTTCACCCCGCCCGCCGTGGTCGCCACGCCGCCGCCAAAGATCGCCAACCCCATCAACAACACACCGGGGGCCTGCAAGCCGGACCACAGCCGCGCCTCGGCCCAACCGGAGCTTTCAAACCCTGCGGTCGAAAGAAAGGAGAGCACCATGAACAAGCTGCCCCAAAGCGAGGACAGTGCCCGCCAGAACGTCCAATCGCCGGACACTTCCAACACGCTGACCCAATGGCGCAGGAACAGGAAAATCGGCACGGAGATCATCAGGGCCAGCGCAATTTTCATCTCGGGATCGCGCCACAGAGGCGGCGCATCGGGACGCGGGTGATCGGCGGTGAAGGTTTTGCGCGACAGAGCCAAAAACAAGAAGGCAAAGACCAAAAGCTCGCCCATGAACCCGGCGCTGCCATTCGCCAACCCGCCCACAGGCGAGATGCCCGAGGTGGCCATGACCGACATCGCATGACAGAGCGCGACATAGGCGGAGGAGCCGACCATGGAGAGCGCGAACCACAGCGCCAAGGTCAGGCCCAGATAGATCGGAAACAATTTGGCGGTGAACCGCGCCATGCGTTCGGGGGCGGCGGCGATACGGGTGATTTGTGAGGCGCGGACCTCGCTTTGGCCCGGCTCGCGCGATGAAATCACCTCAAACCCGCCCAGATTCAGCGGTGCCAACACCGCCACAGCCGTGACCCAGGCAAACAAGCCCCCCAGCCAACCGACCAACGCCGTCCACAAATGTACCGGGCGTGACAACCGCGTCGGGTCATCAAACAGGGTCGCCCCCGTGGTGGTCAGCGCCGAAACCATTTCGAAATAAGAATTGAAATAGGTGGTGGTTTTGGTTGCCTCGGCAAAGGGCACGGCAAGGATCAGCGGCAGCAACGTGTAGGTTGCCAGAAGCGTCAAAAGTTGATTGCGGCCCTCGCGGTCGCGGTCGCGCGTGCTGTCGCGATCTTCGGTGCGTTCAGGGCGAAACCGGGCGATGGCGATGAACATCGCAAGCGAGGAAAACAACACCGCCGCATAGACAAAAGCGCGCGCATCGTCCCATTCGCGCAAACCAATGGCATAGGCCGCCGGGATCAGCATCGCCGTCCCAGACACCAGCATGAGCTGGACAAAAAATGGCATGCGCGCAAAGCGGTTCATTAGAAAAAGTCGATCGACACTTGCAACAGGCGCTCAACCTCAGGCACGTCAGCGGCGAGCGAGAAGATGGTGATCACATCGCCCTCATCAACGCGGGTGTCGCCCGTGGGTTTGATGTATTTATCGCCTTTGACAATCGCACCGACCAATACGCCCTCGGGGAAAGCGATGTCTTTGATCCGCTTGCCGGAAATTGGTGAGGTGGAGAGCACTTGCGCCTCGATCACCTCGGCCTCGCCATCGCCGACCGAGTAGACATTGCGCACCCGACCATGGCGGATGTGGCGCAGGATCGAGGAGACAGTGGTGGCGCGCGGGTTGATATAGGCGTCGATGTCGAGCGCGGTGAGGATCGGCACCAAGGTCGGGTCATTGACCAGACAGATCGCCATCGAACAGCCCGCCTGTTTGGCGCGCACAGCGGAGAGCATATTGACCTTATCGTCGTCGGTGACACAAAGCACCGCGTCGGTGCGGCTGATGCCCGCCTCAGAGAGCAGTTCCTGGTCCAACGCATCACCATTGAGCACAATGGTGCGCTCCAAGCTGTCGGCAGCGCGTTCGGCGACTTTGCGGTTTTTCTCGATGATCTTGGCCCGCACCCGGTCGGTGCGCGCCTCCAAAGCCTGCGCCACGGCCAATCCAACATTGCCGCCACCAAGGATCACGACCCGGTCTTGTTTGCCTTGCTTTTTGCCAAAGATTTCAAGGGTTCGGGTGATGTCATCCGAGTGGGTAAAGACGTAAATCGCATCGCCCGCATAGAGTTGATCATTCGGGTCCGGGGCAAACAAACGCCCGTCGCGGCGCACACCGACAACGATGGCGCGCAGGGTGGAAAACAGGTCCGACAATTCGCGCAGCGAGGTGTTGAGCACCGGGCAATCTTCGACCAAGGAGATGCCCATAAGATGCACTCGACCCGCCAAAAATGCTTGGGTGTCAAAGGCGGCAGGCGCGGCCAGACGGCGCAGCGCGGCCTCGGCCACCTCTTTTTCCGGGCTGATCACCACGTCAATCGGCATATGATCGCGGCGGTAAAGATCGGAATAAATCGCGGTCAGATAGCTTTGTGCCCGCAGACGCGCGATTTTGCGCGGCACGGCAAAAACCGAATGCGCCACCTGACAGGTGACCATATTGACCTCATCGGAATAGGTCGCGGCGATGATCATATCGGCATCGCGTGCGCCCGCTTTTTCCAACACATCCGGGTAGGAGGCAAAGCCTTCGATCCCCTGCACGTCCAACGTATCGGTCGCGCGGCGCACCAGGGCGGGGTTGTTGTCGACGACGGTCACGTCGTTTTTTTCGCCCGAGAGTTGCTTGGCGATCTGCCAACCCACCTGCCCCGCGCCGCAAATGATGACTTTCATTGCATCATCCCTGACTGTTTTGACATCGTCGTTTCAGCTAAGAGGCTTGTCATGTCTGATCCCTTCGGTCAACTCGTCTCGCGGGCTTCACTCGGCATCTTCAGAGATATAGGCGACGCGCCCGCCCTGTTTGTTGCCGGTCATCACACCCAAGGATTTGAGTTTGCGGTGCAAAGCGGAGCGTTCCATGCCGACAAAGGTCGAGGTGCGGGAGATATTGCCGCCAAAGCGGTTGATTTGCGTCAAAAGATATTCACGCTCAAACAATTCGCGCGCTTCTCGCAGGGGCAAGGTTGCGATGGCGGGCGACAGAATGGCACGCGTGTCATCCTCGGTCGCCCCCTCCTGCGACGGCAATTCTTCGGCCTCGATGTCGCCTGATGCCTCGCCCAGGATCAACACCCGTTCGATCACGTTTTTCAACTGCCGCACATTGCCCGGCCACGTCATGGTTTGCAGCATCGCGGCGGCATCTTCGGAGAGCGCGCGCAGCGGCAGACCCTGGGTACGGTTGAGCATCTCAATGAAATGATTGGCCAGTTCCGGGATGTCCTCGCGGCGTTTTTCCAACGCGGGCACCTCAATCGGCACCACATTGAGCCGGTGATAGAGCTCCTCGCGGAAGGTGCCCGCGGCAATTTCCGTCGCCAAATCGCGCGCAGTGGACGAAATCACCCGCAGATCGACTGACACTTTCGCCGTACCGCCGACGCGGGTGAACCTCTGATCAACCAGCACACGCAGGATTTTCGACTGGGTGCCAAGCGGCATATCCGCCACCTCGTCGAAATAGATCACCCCGCCATGGGCCTGTTCCAATAAGCCTTTTTCAATCCCGCGCTCCGGGCTTTCGCGGCCAAACAGCACCTCTTCCATCCGGTCGGGTTCGACCGTGGCCGAGGACACGGTCACAAAGGCGGCGTCCTTGCGATCGGAATGAGTGTGAATGAAGCGCGCAGCCACTTCTTTGCCCACGCCCGCAGGCCCGGTCAACATCACCCGCCCGTTGGATTTGGTCACCTTATCGAGGTTGATTTTGAGCTGTTTGAACGCCGAGGACACGCCGATCATTTCAACCTCGGCACCACCGGAACGTTTGAGCGAGGCGTTTTCGCGCCGCAGCCGCGAAGTCTCCATCGCCCGGCCAACAACGACCATCAACTGATCAATATTGAACGGCTTCTCGATGAAATCGTAAGCGCCCTGTTTGATCGCCGCCACGGCAATTTCGATATTGCCATGACCGGAAATGATGATGATTGGCACATCGGGATGTTCGCGTTTGACATGTTTGAGAATGTCGATCCCATCCATGCCGCTGTCTTTCAACCAAATGTCGAGCACCATCAGCGAGGGCACCTGATCGGCGATCTCTTTGAGGCATTCCTCAGAGTTCGACGCCAAGCGCGTGTCATAGCCTTCGTCGCGTAGAATATCTCCGATCAATTCACGGATATCGCGTTCGTCATCGACAATCAAAATGTCAGCCATGTGTCACACCCTTTACCTCAACATTATACTGCAAGCTTTTGTTTTTCATCTACTTCCACCTCTTCGATCAAGGACAGACGTAACGTCGCCCGTGCCCCGATCTGTCCCGAGGGATCAAGAGGCACACCGTCCGTCAATGTCAGGGTGCCCCCATGTTCCTCGATGATTTTCTTTACAATCGGCAAGCCCAACCCCGTGCCCTTTTCGCGTGTCGTCACATAGGGCTCAAACAGGCGCGAACGGTCTTCGGGTAGGCCGACCCCGTTGTCGGTGATGGTCACAACCGCATCCGTGCCGTCGCGCCTCAACGCCACATGAATATGCGGCGCGTGGCCCTCTGGTATGCCGTTTTCATAAAGGCTTTCAATGGCTTCCCCAGCGTTCTTGATAAGATTTGTCAACGCCTGCCCGATCATCGTCGCATCCACCTCGGCCCAGGCGGACCGGGGCGTGATCTCGGCGGTGATGGTCACATCGGGCTGGGCATTCTGTTGCAACAACACGGCACCTTTGACCAATTCGACCAGATCATGATCACGCCGCTCAGGCGTCGGCATCCGGGCGAATTTTGAAAACTCATCAACGATGCGGCGCAAATCCCCGGTCTGACGCACGATCACCGAGGTGTATTGCTCCAAATCGGCCCGCCCCTCCGCGGAGAGGCCTTTGCCAAATTTGCGTAAAATGCGTTCGGCCGACAATTGGATTGGCGTCAGAGGATTTTTGATTTCATGCGCGATCCGGCGCGCCACATCGCCCCAAGCGGCCAAACGCTGTGCCGAAACGAGGTCCGTCACATCGTCAAACACCACCACATAGCCCTCAAGCAACCCGTCCACGTCGCGCCGCGTGGCGATCCGCACCAACAGGCTTTCTTGCGCGCCGGATCGGATCAATCGGATTTCCTCTTGCACCACTTCGCGCGCTTGACTGCGCAACAGGTCAAACAGCGGGCCGAATTCCGGCACCACCACCGCCAGCGCCTCGCCCGTCACATCGCGCTCCCCCACGGACAAAAGTGCGTGCGCCGAGCGGTTGGACAGGGTCACCCGCCCCTCGGCGTCCAGGCCCATCACCCCCGCCGTCACCGATGAAAGCACCGAGTCAAACAGGCGGCGACGGCTGTCGATTTGTTCGTTGCGATCTAAAAGTTCGTTGCGCTGGATGTTGAGTTGGCCGGTCATTTGGTTGAACACCTGACCCAGCGTGGCAATCTCATCATCGCCATCCTCGACCAGAACCCGCACCGACAGGTCCCCCTCACCGACCTGTTTCGCTGCCCCCGCCAACCGCCCGATGGGGCGCGCCAGACGTTCGGCAAACCACAGGCCAAGCCAGGTGGCCGCCAAGATCAGAATGATCGCAAAGCCAAGATATAAAAGGCCAAATTCAAACAAAAGCCGTCCGCGTTCGCTTTCCAACTGGTTGTAGAGCGCGATGGAATCTTGGGTGTCGTCGAGCAGATTGAGGATTTTGCCGTCGACATCGCGGGTGACATAAAGATAGCGGTCAGAGAATCCCGCAAGCCGCTGCAAGGCACGGCTTTCGTTGCGATCCCAATCGTCAATCAACACCAATTCGCCGGTTTCGGCACGGCGCAGATCCGCCTCTGAGGGGTGTTCGTAATCAAACAGATAGGAGCGTTCGCCCCGCGCACGAATATCGCCCGTGCGATCAATCACATAGGCTTCACGCAAGCCACGTTGGATCAGCCCTTGCCCCTGATTGAGCACCTGACGCAATGCGCCATCGGGCAGGATCGTCATGGACCGACGCCGCTCAATGATGAAATTCGCCAGCGCCCGCGTGTCTTCGGCCAGACCGTCGTGATGCTCGCTCTCATAGGCTTTGGCGGCCTCCAAGGAGGACCCGACCACATTGCGCACCCGATCCGAGAACCAGCCCTCAAGACCAAAATTCACCGTCACCACGGCAAAAATCGCCACAGTGATGGTCGGAATCAGGGCAAGAAGAACAAAGACGCCAGAGAGGCGCAGGTGCAGCCGAGAGCCCTCGGAATGGGCGCGGCGGGCGGCGATGACCCGAGCGATGCGTTGGGCAACAAGCCCCGCCACCACAAGGACATAGACCACATCGGCCAAAAGTACGGCACGCAGCGCCCCCGACGCGGGACCGTGGTCCAACGGACCAAGCACCAAAAAGGTCGAGATCGCCAAGACCGGGCCAAGCACAAACACCGCCACAGTTGCAGCGTTTTGCAACCGACGCTGGCGTCGCAGGCGCATGAGCCTGTTCCAGCTTTGCTTGCCGATTGTCTGTGCCAAAAGCCCACCTCGTACAGATCCACCAGACCGCTCTGGCCCGGTGACCCGATGCCAAAACGCCCCCCTTCACCGTGGCACGAAGGTCGCAGCGGCGTGATATTCCTGTCACTGCGCCCAAATCACCACGGATGTGGCCTATTTACATCAGTTTGCGGCGGCGTGTCACCTGAATATCGAGGTCGTTGATCTTTTTTCTCAAGGTATTGCGGTTGATCCCAAGCAAATCGGCACATTTGGCCTGATTTCCACCAACAGAATCGAGCGCGATTTCGATCAAAGGCCCTTCGACCTCCTTCAAAATCCGTTGATACAGGCCCGGAGAGGGCAAAACACCGCCATGCAGGTCGAAGTAGCGGCGCAGATGCTTGGCCACAGACGAGGACAGTTTTTCGCCCTCACCCCCGCCTTGCAAAGGCTCGATCGCGGGCTGATTGCCGAGCACCAATTCGACCTCGGTGCGGGTGATTTCCTCTTCGGGGGCGGTGACAATCAGTCTGCGGATGGTGTTTTCCAACTGCCGAACGTTGCCGGGCCAACTGTAAGCGCGCACAAGATCCAGCGCCTCATTGGTAAAGCGGCGCGTCGCCATGCCATCGCGCTCGGCCTTGCTCAGAAAGAAATCGGCCAAAAGCGGAATATCGTCGACCCGTTCGCGCAGCGAGGGCACAGAAATTGTCACCCCGCCCAAGCGGTAAAACAGGTCTTGACGGAAGGCTCCGGTTTCCATTTTCGCGCCCAGATCGGCCTGAGATGTGGCCATGATGCGTGGCGCATTGTCGGTGAAACTGTCAAGCATCCGCACGATCCGCGCTTGTGCATCCTCGTCCAGATCGCCGACCTCATCAAACAGGATCGAGCCGTTTTTAGCCCGCGAAATCACCGTCGCCGGGCCTTCCATCGTTGCCAAATCCGAGGCAGAGACCACCACAAACGGCAGGCTGCGGCGATCCGAGAAATCATGAATGGCGCGCGCAATCAGGGATTTTCCTGTGCCACTTTCGCCGGTGATCAACACCGGAAGATCGGTGTTCATCACCCGTGCGACCAACCGATAAAGCGTCTGCATCGCGGGGGTACGGCCCACCAAAGGCAGGTCTTCTTGCACCGTTTCCGAGGGCGCTTTGGCATTTGAGGGCGCAGGATTGGCGCGGCGCTTGACCTCCAAAGCTTTCGCTGCCCGTTTCATCAAATCCGGTAGATCGAAGGGCTTGGGCAGGTAATCAAACGCCTCCGCTTCGGCAGCCTGAATCGCGGTCATGATGGTGTTTTGCGCCGAAATCACGATCACCGGCAGGCCGGGGCGCAGTTCCGCGATGCGCGGCAGGGCCTCAAGCCCGTTGCCATCAGGCATGATCACATCGGAAATCACCAGATCGCCTTTGCCCTCTTCCACCCAGCGCATCAGAGTGACCAATGATGAGGTCGCATGGACTTTACACCCCGCGCGGGTTAGCGCTTGGGTCAAAACCGTGCGGATTGTACGGTCGTCATCCGCGACGAGAATCGTGCCATCCATTATCGTTCTCCTTGTCCGTCTCGCGTTGGGAACAGACCAATAAGGACCCGTTCCGCGCTCTGCCCCTTTTGAACGGGGATTTTCACACTTATATGACGTCTCTCGTTAACCATCGGCGCGTTCATCACGCGGGGCGACGGGGAGAGAAATCCGAAACACTGTTTTACCGGGCACGGAGTCCACGGAAATCCAACCTTCATGGTCGGAAATAATCTTTGAGACCAAGGCAAGGCCGAGCCCGGTGCCATTTTCACGTCCTGAGACGAAAGGTTCAAAAATATCGGCGGCAATCTCCGGCGGCAGGCCGGGGCCATCATCAATAATCTCGACCTGAAGCGGCAGGGCCGCCCCCGAGCCATCCTTGCGACGCAGGCGCAAAGAGAGGTCATAGAAGGTGCGCAAACGGATCGTCCCACCGGCTTTTCCCGCAGCTTCTGATGCATTTTTGAACAGATTCAGGAAAATCTGCAACAATTGATCGCCATCGACATAGGTCGGCGGCAAAGAGGGATCGAATTCCTCAACAAATTTCATCGAGGCCGCGTAAGACAGCTCGGCGGATTTGCGGGCGCGGTCCAACAGGTCGTGGATGTTGATCGGGCGCTTTTCCGGCGGGCGCAGATTGCCGAATTGTTCAACCTGCTCCAACAGGGCCACGATCCGGCGGCTTTCAGCGACGATCAAATCGGTGAGTTCCAAATCCTCGGGGCTCAGGCTCATCGACAAAAGCTGGGCCGCACCGGTGATCCCCGCCAGTGGGTTTTTGATCTCATGCGCCAACATTTCCGCCATGCCAATGGCAGAACGCGCCGAGGTTTTGACCTGATGCGAACGCCCCAGACGGTCGGCGATCTGGCGCGGTTCCATCAACAGGATGAGCCAGTTCTCAACGCCTTGCAGTGGCGCAATTTGGATATTGCATTGCACCGGGGCGGCATTGCCCCCCGACACATCAACGTTGTTGATGAACATCGCCGAATTGTCGCGACGGACCCGTGAAAAGGCTTCTTCCAGCGGTGCGTCGATGGCCAATTTGTCAAACACCGGCACGTTTTTAAGCGATTTGGCCGAGGCATTGAGGAACAACTCCGCACTCGAATTGATCTCAACGATCTGATCGGCCTCATTGATCATCAAGGCCGGCACGGGCAGCGAGGGCCAGAGCGTGTCAAAACGCGCATCACTCATGCGGCAAGTCCTTCTGTGCAAAACGCGTCAGGCAAGAGATCGAACACCGCCTTGGGGGCTTTTGCGGTTAAAATCCGCCGCCGCAACTCATCCATCGTGCCCGCCTCGTCCATGTACCATCCCAAATGTTTGCGCATGACCCGGCCGCCCAACTCTGTGCCGTAAAAGCCCAGGCCCGCCTCGTAATGTCCGGCCACCAGATCGGCAAAATCACGACCCGTCGGCGCAATCGGCGCGGGCGCGCCGGTCAGATTGGCCGCGACCTGTGCCAACAGCCAAGGCCGTCCCTGCGCCCCGCGTCCGATCATCACACCATCGGCCCCTGAGGCCGCAAGCGCACGGCGCGCGGCATCGGTCGAAATGATGTCGCCATTGGCAATCACCGGGATGCTGACCGCCTCTTTGACGGCGCGGATCGCGGCCCAGTCGGCCTGACCTTTGTAAAGTTGACAGCGGGTGCGGCCATGAATGGTGATCATTGCGATGCCCGCCGCCTCGGCGCGACGCGCCAGTTCGGGGGCATTGCGCAGCGCGTCATCCCAACCCAGCCGGGTTTTCAACGTCACCGGGATCGACACGGCCGCCACGACGGCTTCGATCAAGCTCAGAGCATGATCCAGATCGCGCATCAACGCCGAGCCGGAGTAGCCCGATACCACACGTTTCGCCGGACATCCCATGTTGATGTCGATGAGTTTCGCGCCATTGGCTTCGACCATCTTGGCGGCCTCAGACATCCAATGCGCTTCTCGCCCGGCCAATTGCACGGCGGTGTTGTCGACGCCAAACCCCAGCTCGGCCTTTTCACGCGATCCGGCACGGGCGTTGACCATATCGTGAGAGGCAACCATTTCAGAGACCACCAGTCCGGCCCCAAAGGAGGCGACCAGCGCGCGGAACGGCAGGTCGGTGATTCCGGCCATAGGAGCCAAGAACACCGGCGGGTCGAGGGTGAGGTGCGCCAAACGAACGGGCAAGCGATTAATCCTTGTGCATTTCAAACAGGGGTAGCGCTCACGCCCGCGAGTCGCAAAGGAATGAGGGTAAAAAAGGTGCGAAAACAGGCCGACGCACAAAATTTAATCGCACTGGCGGTGAAAACAGCGCCATTGCAAGGCTGCGCATCACCGATTATCCCATCCGCATGACAAAAAGACTTCCAAAACGCGCCGCTTTGATCGTCGCTGCCGGACGCGGCACCCGCGCGGGCGGAGCTTTGCCCAAACAATGGCAGGCGCTGGGTCAAACCCGGGTGATTGATCACGCCGTGGCGGCCTTTCGCGATCTGGTTGATGAGATCGTGGTGGTGCATCACCCCGACGATCTGGCGCTGGCGCACAGGCTTGAAAAGGTGAGGCTTGTGCCGGGTGCGGCGCACCGCTCTGGCTCGGTCAAAGCCGGGCTTGCGGCGCTGGACGGTCAGGGCGTGGATCAGGTGTTGATCCATGACGCAGCGCGCGCCCTGGTGCCCCGTGAGGTGATCCAAGCGGTGATGACGGCGCTCGACACCAGCTCGGGCGCGGCCCCGGCCTTGGCCGTCACGGATGCCCTTTGGGTCGGTGCAGAGCATGACAGCGGCACCTGTGTCGAGGGCACCCGCGAGCGGAGCGGGGTGTTTCGCGCCCAAACGCCACAAGGCTTTGACTTTGACGCCATCCTGCGCGCGCATCAAGCCCATCTGGGCGAGGCCGCCGATGATGTCGAAGTGGCGCGCAAGGCCGGGATTGAGGTGAGGATCACCCAAGGCTCGGAAGATAATTTTAAAATCACTCACCCCGAAGATTTCGCCCGCGCAGAGCGGCTTTTGGCCGCGCGCGAGGCCGCAAATCAGGTGGGACCAAAGGAGACGCATGGCATGGAATTTCGGCTTGGCAATGGCTATGATGTGCACCGGTTTGGCGAGGGCGATCATGTGTGGCTCTGCGGTGTGAAAGTGCCACATGGTCGCAGTCTTCAGGGCCATTCGGACGCCGATGTGGGGATGCACGCGCTGACCGATGCGATTTACGGCGCGCTGGCCGAAGGCGACATTGGTCAACATTTCCCCCCCTCAGACCCGCAGTGGAAAGGCGCCGAAAGCCATATTTTCCTGCGCCATGCGATCAAACTTGCGCGCGCCAAGGGCTATGAGATGATGAATTGCGATGTCACTTTGGTCTGTGAACGCCCCAAAGTCGGGCCACATGCGCAGGCAATGCGCCTGGCCTTGGCCGAGATTATGGACATCGCGATGGATAAAGTGTCTGTCAAAGCCACCACCTCGGAACGGCTCGGGTTCACCGGGCGCGAAGAAGGCATTGCCGCACTGGCAACAGCCGCATTGATGAAACAGCGCTGATCAAGGATCGTTGACATGAAACCCATTGCAGAACTGATCGCCACCCTCGCCCGCGTCGGCTATATGACCCCTGCCCCCGGCACTTGGGGTTCGGCCGCCGCTGTACCGCTGTTTTGGGCGCTCGATCTGGCCTTTGGCGTGCCCGGCGTGATCATCGGCATCGTTGTCGCTTTTGTGGCCGGGCTTTGGGCCACCGGCGTGATGACCAAGGGGGCGGACAATCACGACCCCTCTGAAATCGTCATCGACGAGCTGGTCGGGCAATGGATTGCGCTGTTGCCGATCGCGATTGGATCGGCCATGGCGGGCGCCCCTTCGACCGCGCTGTGGCCTGCGTGGCCCACGGCCTTTCTCGCCTTCCGCCTGTTCGACATTTGGAAACCTTGGATCATCGGCAAGGCCGATCGCCGGGGTGATGCAATGGGTGTGATGTTGGATGATGTGATCGCCGGGGTGTTTGCGGCGCTTGTGGTGGTGGCTTTTGCCGGCGTCTATCACGGGATCATCATGCGATGACCCAAACGGCGCTTGCAACAGAGGTCTTGGCTTTGGCGCGTGCGCAGGGCGTGACCATCGCCACCGCCGAGAGCTGCACCGGCGGCTTGATCATCGGTGCGCTGACCGAAATCGCGGGCTCCTCGGATGTGGTAGATCGCGGGTTCATCACCTATTCCAACGCCGCCAAGATCGAGATGTTGGGCATCCTTCCCGCCACCCTAAACGCCCATGGCGCCGTCTCCGAACCAATCGCGCGCGAGATGGCCGAGGGCGCTTTGATGCGCGCGGGTGTGGGGCTTGCGATTTCGGTGACAGGCATCGCCGGACCGGGCGGATCAGAGCATAAACCCGAAGGTCGGGTGTGTTTTGGACTGGCACACACAGGCAAAGAATGCCGCGTTGAGACCGTCGAATTTGGCGCTTTGGGGCGCACGCATGTGCGCGCGGCAACTGTTGCACATGCGCTAAACCTGCTGAAAGCGGCCTTGGTGCGCACCTCCCAAGACTGACATTCCTTTTTCGATTATTTTTTATGCTCAGGCTTATTTTTAAGGATATTTTTTAGCCTTTTTATAATTTGCTCCATTTTTAAGCCCTATGAAACCGCAATTGCCCTTTTTTAACCCCTGCCAAAGACGCTTTACGCGCCACTAAGCGTAAATTTTGACCTTAGGAGGGGAATATGGTCGGAGCGGATACAGCGTGGATTCTCATTGCCACGGCACTTGTCTTATTCATGTCATTGCCGGGATTGGCACTGTTCTACGGCGGGCTGGTGCGGGCGCGCAATGTGTTGAGCGTGTTCATGCATGTCTATGCCATCGCCTGTTTGATGAGCCTGCTCTGGCTTGCGGTCGGCTATTCCATCGCCTTTGGGGAAGGCAATGGCTATTGGGGTGGTTTGGGCAAAATCTTTCTCCTGGGCATCGACGCTGGCACCGTAAAAGGCACCCTGCCCGAGGTGTTGTTTTTCGCCTTTCAAATGACCTTTGCCATCATCACCCCGGCGCTGATTGTCGGGGCTTATGTCGAACGGATTTCCTTTGGGTTCGTGCTGACCTTTTCCGGGCTTTGGATGCTGTTGTGCTACGCACCGGTGGCCCATTGGATTTGGGGCGGTGGCTTTATGGCCGATGGCGGGATTTTCGGTGCCACGGGCACGCGCGACTTTGCCGGTGGCATCGTTGTGCATGAAACCGCAGGTTTGGCGGCACTGATCATCGCGGTGATGCTGGGCCGTCGAAAAGTGGACAATAAACCACCACACAACCCCGGATATGTGATGATCGGGGCGGCGATGCTTTGGGTCGGTTGGTTTGGGTTCAACGGTGGATCACAATTGGCCGCCGATGGCGGGGCCGCCATGGCGATCACCGTGACGCATATTTCGGCCGCGGCCGCCTCAATGACCTGGGCGCTTTGGGAACGGATCAAATATGGCAAAGCCTCGCTTGTCGGTATCGTCACCGGCACCATCGCCGGACTGGCCTCGATCACCCCGGCCTCAGGCTTTGTCACCCCGGTGGAGGCGCTGGTGATTGGCGCGATCGCGGGCATTCTTTGTCAGGAGATGGTCAATCTGATCCGCGGCAAAATGAAAATCGACGACACGCTCGATGTGTTTGCGGTCCATGGCGTGGGCGGGATTTTTGGCACGATCATGATCGCCGCTTTTGGTGCGGGCACTTGGACGGCGCAGCTTGGCGCTTTGGCGATTGTTGGCCTGTTCACCACCGTGGTGACCGTGGCTTTGGTCCATATCACCAAGGTTTTGGTCGGCTTTCGGGTCGATGCGGAGACGGAACACGCCGGGCTTGACCTCACCCAACATGGGGAAAGCGCCTACGACCACAATTCGTAAAGATCACGGCCTAAAACACAAAAGGCGGGGTTTCTCCCGCCTTTTTCACATCTCAAAGTCGAAAAGTTTATTTATAAAGCTCTGCCGCGCGGCGTTCAAAGGCGCGCACGATCCGTTGCATCGCATCATTGAACACCATGCCAATAATCCCCTGCAAAATCGCATTTTTGAACTCGAAATCGACGAAAAACTCGACATCACAGCCACCGTCTTCCGCATCCTGAAAGCGCCACCAGCTTTTCATATAGCGAAACGGTCCGTCGAGATATTCGGTGTCGATCTTTTTGTCATTCGGGAACAGCGTAACGCGGGAGCCGAATTTTTCGCGGAACACTTTGAACGAAATCACCAGATCAGCCAACATCACCTCGTGATCGCCCACACTCGTGCGCGAGCGGATGCGCGCGGCGGCGTTCCACGGCAAAAACTTGGGATAGCTTTCAACGTCTGCGACAAGCGCATACATTTGATCGGCGCTATAGGGCAGATGTTTTGTTTCTTGGTGCGTCGGCATGGTCACTGGTTTTCTGTGTCGTCCCTCGGTATGTCTATGCCTGAGACACAAAATGCAAGGGGTTAGCATGTCGCAACGGCCATATCACATCGACGTCATGATTTCGGCCAAGGCCATCGCTGCCCGGATCGAAGAACTCGCTCGCCTCATTCGCGATGAGTATAAGGACACCGAAAAATTGGTGGTGGTCGGACTGTTGCGCGGCTCGTTTGTGTTCATCGCCGATCTGGTGCGCGAATTGGAGATGAATGTGGAGGTCGATTTTCTCGAGGCCTCCTCTTATGGCAATACAACCGAAAGTTCCCGCGAAGTCAAAATCTTAAAGGATTTGCGCGGGGCGATTGAGGGCCGTGATGTGTTGGTGGTTGAGGACATTGTCGACACCGGCCACACCCTCACGGCGGTGTTGGAGCTGTTGCGCTCGCGCCATCCGCGCAAGTTGGAAACCATTGCCCTTTTGGACAAACCGGCGCGGCGCGAAGTGCCGCTGAAAGCGACCTGGACCGGTTTTGAAATCCCCGACGCCTTTGTCGTCGGCTACGGTATTGATTTTGCCCAAGCCAACCGCAATCTGCCCTATATTGGCACAGTTGTGTTTGAGGATGAGGATGCCCCGGAGGCTTCCGCGTGAGCCAATTGCGCTGGCTGCTGCGCGCCAAACGCTGGGCGCAGAACCCGCCATCCAAATCACGCGTTAAATTCGTCTTTGCGATCATCGCGGTCTGTGTGGCGCTTTATGGCGTTGAAAAACTCGTGGGCCTGCCCGACTGGATGCAGGTCAATGGCGCGAGCAAGATCAAGGTCCGGCCCGCGCCCTGAGCATGGCATAGATCATCTACGCCCCAACAGCCGCTCCTGCTCAGCCTCAAGTGCCGCCGAAATCCGGGCGCGGGCCAAGCGCAGCCGGGGTGCGTCGGCCAGATCGGCGTGAGAGGCGACATAAATTGGCACAGGCGGCACCTCAAGCACCGGCGCGACCCGCACCAAACGCGCCGACCCATTGCCCAAAAACGCGGGCAACATCACCCGACCCAACCCGGCCTCGGCCAAAGATTGCAGCGACAGAAAACTGTCGGCGGCGGCGGTGAAGGTGACGGCACGCCGGTCCAATTCCTCGCGCAGCTTTTGCGCGACGGGCGAACGTCCGATGGCCCCGGTCAGCCCCAACCAATGATCGTCAGGCACATCATTTGAGGCGGCATAAAAGCCAAACCCCATTTGCGCTGCCATATCGCCGATCAGATCGTCGGGCAATTTATAGGTTGGACGCACGGTCACATCGGCATGAAGCCGCGACAAATCAAGATGAGCGTTGTTCGACAAAAGCTCGAAGGACAAATCCGTTTCGCGCTGCGACAGACGCGCCAAAAGCGGCGGCAGGATTTTATGGCAAAACGTATCGGTCGAGGTGACGCGGATCACCCCTGCCAAAGGTGCCTCACCCGCGCGCGCCATACGCTCGACCGCGTTGACGGCGATTTCGACCTCGCGCGCGGCTTCAATCAGGCGCAGCTTTTCCGGCGAAATGTCATACCCGCGCACGGATTTTTCGAACAACTCAACACCAAGACGCGATTCAATCGCGGCAACCCGGCGCAACACCGTCGCGTGATTGACGCCCAGTTCCCGCGCTGCGCCCGAAACAGAGCCAGTGCGCGCGACGGCCAGAACAAAGCGAAAATCATCCCAATTTGGCCTTTGCATCATCAAACACCTTCTCTTGCTGATGCGTTATTTTAACATAGAGGCGTGCAAGATTGCATTGAGCGAGATCACAGGATTCACATTTTCGCACAAGGTAGATCGCCCTGGAACAGGCCCCATTCCCCCTGGATCACACCAGAGGCGCGGTCTGATACAGCCGAACTTTGAGACCGCCATGAGCGATGGGAGCCTGAGGGGGCAACCAAGGGAGCGTCGTGGCCTGTGCCAATTGATCATCAGAGGTGATCATGCCGACGCGCCAGCCGGAAAACCGGTCCTTCATCACCTCACCAAAGGCAGAATAGAGCGCGAACAGGTCTTTTTTCTTGCCGATCCGCGCACCATAGGGCGGGTTGACGATGACAAGGCCGGGCGCACCCTCGGGGCGGGTGATCTCGGACACGGGCACAGGCAGAAAGGTACACATATCGGCCACCCCCGCGCGCTCGGCATTTTCGTTCGCCATGCGCACAACGTTCACATTGCGATCTGAGCCGTAAAACTGCAAAGCGCTCTCATGATTTTGCCAATCCGCTTTGATGTTTTGCACCCGCGCCGGATCATAGGTGGCAAGGTTCTCAAAGGCAAAGCGGCGGGCACGTCCGGCCATCATGTGCCGCGCGATTTCCGCCGCCTCGATCACAAAGGTGCCTGAGCCACACATCGGGTCAAGCACCGGCTCCGTGCCATCATAGCCACAGGCGCGCAAACACAGTGCCGCCATGGTCTCGCGCATCGGCGCTTTGCCCATCGCCTGTTTGTGGCCACGTTTGTGCAATCCCTCGCCGGAGGTATCAACGGAAAGCTGAATGTTATTGTCGTCAAACCGGGCCTTGATCACCAAATCGGCGTCATCCAAGCCTTCGGCAATCTTGGCGCCAAACTCTTCGGCAATGGCGCGTTCAAACCGCTCGACCGCGGCGCCTGCATGATAGATTTTCGACTTTTTGTTGGTGGTGACTTCGACCTTTAGGGAGAGGCCCTCGGTCAGCACGCCCTGCCCCAAAATCTCGCCCCATGGGAATTTGCGCGCACGTTTGTCGAGTTGCGCCAAATGAAAGGCGCGAAATTCGCCAATCCGCGCCAAAACTTTCGACGCCCCGCGCAAACACAGGTTGGCCCGCCAGACATCGTCCCATGTGCCACGGATCGTCACCCCGCCCGGCGAGAGCACAGGCGCGTCAAACCCCGCCTCCTGCACCTCGGCCATAAGCATCGGCTCCAGCCCCGGCGGGGCGGTGAGGAAAATCTCAAATGTCTGGTCGGTCACGTCAGGCCCGGCCGAGCTTTTGCAAACGGTTGTCGCGCAGGCGCGCAAAGTCGTCGCCCGCATGGTAGGACGAGCGCGTCAGCGGCGTGGCCGAAACCATCAAGAACCCTTTGCCATAGGCGGTTTTTTCATAGGCTTTGAATTCGTCCGGGGTGACAAACCGATCCACCGCATGGTGTTTTGGTGTCGGTTGTAGGTACTGACCGATGGTTAAAAAGTCGATGTCGGCGGCGCGCATGTCATCCATCACCTGATGCACCGATTGGCGATCCTCGCCCAGACCCACCATGATACCGGATTTCGTGAACATCGTCGGATCAAGCTCTTTCACCCGCTGAAGCAAGCGCAGCGAGTGGAAATAGCGCGCGCCGGGACGCACGGTCGGGTAGAGACCCGGCACAGTCTCAAGATTGTGGTTGAACACATCGGGCTTGGCGGCCACGACGGTTTCCAACACGGCATCGGAACATTTCAAAAAGTCCGGCGTGAGAATTTCGATCGTGGTCTCCGGCGCACGGTGACGGATGGCGCGGATGGTCTGGGCAAAATGCTCTGCCCCACCGTCTTCCAAATCATCGCGGTCGACCGAGGTGATCACCACATGTTTGAGGCCGAGTTTTTGCACGGCATCGGCAACACGGCCCGGTTCAAACACATCAAGCGCATCCGGGCGGCCGGTGGCGACGTTACAAAAGGTACAGCCGCGGGTGCAAATTTCACCCATGATCATCATCGTGGCGTGGCCTTGCGACCAGCATTCGCCCGCATTCGGGCACCCCGCCTCTTCACAGACCGTCACCAGCTTATGCTCGCGCATGATGCGATGCGTTTCTTTATATCCCGCCGAGGTCGGTGCCTTTACCCGGATCCAATCCGGCTTTTTCGGCTGGGCATTGTCAGCCCGATGCGCCTTTTCAGGGTGGCGTTGGTCGGGAATCTTGAGATCACGCATGGCAGGGCCTTTCTCCGTTTGGACCATGATATAGGCAGTCTGCCCGCAAATGTCTCGCGAAAACCACGCCATTTGCTTCTGCGGCATTTTTCGCCGCGCCTGCATTGAAGCACGCTTTAGAATCGCTCTAAAAGGGCTGCGATAGAAGTCTGCGTCCCGCTCTCCCGGGACACCCAAACAGGAGCTGAGCTATGAAAGCCGGATATAAACTGCCCGAAGTGACCTTCCACACCCGCGTGCGTGACGACAGCATTGGCGGCGACAACCCGTTCAAATGGGAAGACAAAACCACCGCCGATTACTTTGCTGGCAAACGCGTTGTGTTGTTCTCCCTGCCGGGCGCCTTCACCCCGACCTGCTCAACCTACCAATTGCCGGGCTTTGAGAATGGCTTTGCCGATTTCCAAGCCGAAGGCATCGACGAGATCTATTGCATGTCCGTCAATGACAGCTTTGTCATGAACAAATGGGCGCAATCTCAAGAGCTTAAAAATGTCAAAGTCATCCCTGATGGCTCCGGCGAATTCACCCGCCGCATGGGCATGTTGGTGCGCAAAGACAACCTGGGCTTTGGCCTGCGTTCCTGGCGCTATGCCGCTGTCGTCAACGACGGCATGATCGAAGCCTGGTTCGAAGAGCCGGGCCTATGCGACAACCACGGCGAAGACCCCTATGGCGTCTCCTCGCCCGAAACCGTGCTGTCCTACCTCAAAGAGGCAAAAGCCGAAGCCGTCGCATAAGACCGTCGAACAGCTCTTGGAAAGGCCCGTGGGACAGCCTCCTGCGGGCCTTTTGCATGTGCAGAAAATACCGTGTTTTCAAAGCCGTCGCAGAGACGTCTGCATAGCGAGACTGCGCGAGACGCATAGCTGTGCCGCTCAGTATCCCAGATTGATGAGCATGATGACCGCCAGTCCACCGATCCCCCATGCAACGGACTTTAGCCCTTTGAACCGGTCCCGCGAGACCTCATTGGCGCGTGAGGATATATCCTGATCGCGGGCATCAATGCCATGGCTCGCCTGTAAAATGGCGAACGGATCAGCCGGCTTACCATCTTTGTCCATCAGGGCATCGACCCGCAGTGCAAGCGCATCACGCCGCCGCCCTGGTGATTTGGCAATAACCATCACCGCGGGTTCGCTTTCTTCAGGGTCGATCTCTGACACGAGGCACAACGGATCTTGGTCTGACAGGGGATACACTTGGGTGCGAAACGGGGTCTTGATGGTGACAGACTTAGACCCGAATGTGACAGTCTGCCGTTTTCCCAAAAGCTGAACAAAGTGCATCTCAGAGAACGGCAGCGCCCAAACAAACAGGGCGAGCATGACCCAAAAGGCAATTTTCAAAGGGCCGACATAAAAAGCGGCTGCCACGAAAAACAGAAAGGGCAAACCGGCCAAAGTAAGCACGCCAACAAGCGCCGGTCCTTTGCCAAAACCTTTCACATCAAATGTCACGTCAACCATAACGCTCCTCTCACCCGCGCCTCATACGGCATGTGCCCCCGCCTCGGCCACTTATACGGCAAAATCAGCAAACCATGCTTTACCCGTCCTGTCGACAGCATCGATGCTTTCGTACATTGTGAGAGAACGATTTTTTACATCTAAAACCTCTTGTTTAGAAAATACCCGTACACTAGCACAAGATGCTTATCTTACGGAGCTCATATGCGCGCCTTACTGTTGATCTGTCTCACATTTCTCCCCTTCGCCCTGCCCGCTGGCCCTGCCCATGCCGGGACCTGTGAGGACCTGTGGTATAGTCGAAATTGGATCATGGACCGGGCGGGCTATTGCTTTGGTACGCCACTGGGCCAGACCTATTTTGACACTTCCGATTGCATTGGCAAAACCGTGTCGCTGACATCCTGGGACGCAGAACGCGTGGCGGAACTGCGCGCGATCGAACAGTATCAAGGCTGTAAACTCAACACGCAAAGCACCTATCTCGCCCTTGATGACATCCAGTTCCGCAGGCTTTTGGTGGAGCAGCCGAGCCTTTTTGAAGAGGGAGAGGGCTTCCTCTGCATGGGCTATACCGGAAATGGAGTGTCGCTTTTGGCCGGACCAGAGTCGAACAGCGGTGTCATCAGTGCGCTTGAGCCCGGCGATTGGTATCGCACGCGGCACACTGACATCGGCGCGTGGACCTATATCATCGTCACAGCCCCGCACTCTGAGCGCGTCACGGCGGCGGGCTGGGCGATGTTTGACCCAAACAGCGGCATACAATGTCTGGCGGCAGCCGGTTAACCGCGCCTGCGCGCCTCCTCCATCACCTCACTGCCCGCCTCTGAGAGAAGCGCGGCCAAATCGGTGAACCATGTTTTGGCCTCCGTCGAATGCCGCCGCACCAAAGCGATGGTGCGTTGCGGCTGTGGGTCGGGAAAGCGCAAGACTGTCATATCGGGGCTGGCCGCCTGTTCGGAACACAGGGCGATTTCGGGCACAAAGGTCAGGCCAAACCCCTGTGCCACCAAGCCACACAGCGTTGACAAAGAAGACGCGCCCAAATCAACGGTTTGACGCGCACGGGTCAGGCCGCAGACATCCAAAGCCTGATCGGCCAAACAATGGCCCTCGTCCAACAGCAAAAGCGCATCGGGTGGCAGATCGGTGGGGCGCGGCGGCGCAATCGCCGCGCTGAGCGCCTCAATCCGGGATTTTGAACCCGCCAACAGGAAACAATCCGTAAACAGCGGCTCCGCCAACAGCCCAGTCACATCATAGGGCAGCGCGATCACCGCCGCGTCCAACCGGCCGTTGATCACCGCCGTCAAAAGATCGGCGGTCTGGGCCTCGCGCACCCGCAGATCGAGATCAAGCGCTGCGGCTTTGATCCGGGTCAGGGCGCGCGGCAACAGATAGGGCGCAATCGTTGGGATCACCCCAAGGCTCAACCGCCCGCTCAGCCCTTTGGATTGGCGAATCTCGGCCTCCAGATCGCGGGTCATCGCCAAAATCTTATGGGCCCGTTCCAACACCACTTGCCCTTCCCGCGTCAAACGAATGTCGCGCGGCAGCCGCTCGACCAATTGCGCGCCCAGATTCAATTCCATCTCTTTGATTTGCTGGGACAAAGCGGGTTGCGTGACATGCACACGCTCGGCCGCGGCGGAAAAGCTGCGCGTGTCGGCCAAGGCGGTGAAATAGGTCATTTGTCTAAGCGTCAACATGGCAGGACTCCATAATTTAAACTAATACCAAACTACATAAAGTACAATTTCATTTAATTTACGCCCGGTGACACACTCTCCGCAAGATGCAGACCCACATTCAGGAAGAGACAGACATGACCACCCGTTTAACCACCTCCGCCGGCGCGCCGGTGTCCCACAATGATACATCCAAAACCGCAGGTCCGCGCGGGCCGGTGATGCTTGACGATTACCAGTTGATCGAAAAACTGGCCCATCAAAACCGCGAACGCATCCCCGAACGTGTGGTCCATGCCAAAGGCTGGGGTGCCCAGGGCACTTTCACCGTCACCCATGACATCACGCAATACACATGCGCCGATATTTTCTCGAAGGTCGGAAACACCTGTGACATCCTTTCGCGCTGGTCCACCGTGGCGGGCGAATTGGGCGCGGCGGATGCCGAACGCGATGTGCGCGGGTTCTCGGTGAAATTCTACACCGATGAGGGCAATTGGGACGTGGTCGGCAACAACACCCCGGTGTTTTTCATCCGCGACGGGTTCAAATTCCCCGACTTTATCCGCACCCAAAAACGCCACCCGAAAACCAATCTGCGCTCTCCTGAGGCGATGTTTGATTTCTGGGCGGCGCAGCCTGAATCCGTGCACCAAGTCACCATCCTGATGTCCGATCGCGGCATCCCGGTGAACCCGATGCATATGCACGGCTACGGCTCACACACCTATTCGATGTGGAACAAAGCGGGCGAACGGGTCTGGGTCAAATTCCATTTCCGCAACCAGCAGGGGATCAAAAACCACAGTTCTGAAGAGGCCGAAACCCTGATCGGCAAGACCCGCGAGAGCTACCAAGAGGATCTGTTTGCCGCGATCGAGGCCGGGACCTATCCCAAATGGGAACTCAACATTCAGGTGATGCCCGAGGCACAGGCCGAAACGGTGGCGTTCAATCCGTTCGATCTGACCAAAGTCTGGCCGCATGATCAATTCCCGTTGATCCCCGTGGGTATGTTGGAGTTCAACAAAAACCCCGACAACTACTTTCAAATGGTTGAAAACGCGGCCTATTCCCCCTCGAACAAAGTGCCAGGCATCGGCTTTAGCCCCGATAAAATGTTGCAAGCCCGCGTCTTTGCCTATGCCGACGCACACCGGTATCGCCTTGGCACCCATTACGAGGCCCTGCCCGCCAATGCGCCCAAATGCCCGGTGCATCACTATCACAAAGACGGCGCGATGAATTTCATGGGACCGAACACCGGGCATAGTGATGCCTATTACGAACCGAACCAATATGCCGAGAGCGCCAAGCCGGATATGAGCGTGGCCGAGCCGCCGCTGAAGATCTCAGGCGACGCGGATAAATATGTCCAAGAGGATGCGGATGCCGATTACGTCCAGCCCCGCGCACTTTACGCCGCAGTGATGGGGGGGGAAGAACGCGCCCGCCTGCATGCCAATATGGCGGGTGCGATGGCGCCGTGCTCACCTTCTGTGCGGGACCGTTGGCTGGCGGTTTTGGGCCGGGTGCACCCGGACTATGAGGCCGGAGTTCGCTCGGAATTGGCCAAGCTTGACGCCTGAACGGCCTCACAGGCCTGACATAAAACTTGAAAGGGTCGGACAGAGTTCGGCTCTTTATTTTTGTTGAAAAATGCCCATCTAAAAGGGGTGAACAGGACAGACTGACCAGAAAAGGACAGCACCATGATCCACATAGATACTCTCAACGATAAAGCTCTTGCTCTCACCATTGAGGGCAAAATCAGCAAAGAGGACATCGTCTCCGCCGAGGCAGCCCTTGCGCCCATGTTGGAACGGCCTGCGCCCTATGGGCTGATGGTTGATCTCATTGGGTTTACCGATGTCACCGCTGGCGCTCTGATCGAAGATGTTCGCTATGAAGTCTCCTTGATCCGTCGCTGGAGCGATTTTCGCCATATGTCCATCGTCACCGACCGCAACTGGGTCGGAACTTGGGTTGGGATGATACAGCCGCTGTTTCCAAAAATCGAAATCAAGATGTTTGGTCCTGACCAGCGCGCCGAGGCGCGGGCCTTTGCGGCCAGTGTAGATTCTACACCTGCGGCCTAATGACCTGAAAAACAAAGGAAACGCGCCAGTGGCGCGTTTCGTCAAACAGAGCGCCCCGGCGAAAACAGGGGTGTCTTCGCGTGATGGGCTAAATCGCTCCACTGGAGCGTTTTTTAACGCCCCGGCGAAAACAGGGGTCTTCGCGTGATGGGCTAAATCGCTCCACTGGAGCGTTTTTTAACGCCCCGGCGAAAACAGGGGTCTTCGCGTGATTGGCTAAATCGCTCCACTGGAGCGATTTTTAACGCCAATCACCCAATAAGATTCGAATATCCGGCATGATCGTAATGCGCTTTGAGCCGCTGTAGTGCGATGCGCAGGACGATTTTGCCAGAACGCGCTGACCACCCCATGCGCTTTTCCGCCTGCTCCATGCCTTCCAGATAGCAACAGCACCGCAACGCCACATCGCCAAGCCCCGGCCCAAGATCGGCCAAAGCCGCAGCCACGCGCGCCTTGGCGGCTTCGGGGCCAAAGCCTTTGGCATCGCCGGAAAACTCACCGCGCCCACCGCCTGTGAGAAAGCGATCCCAATTTTGCGCCACACGCGGCCCCATTTGCGCAAGCTCAAAATCCTCGCGCAACCGTTCAGCCGCAGCCACCAGATCGGGCGGCAAAAACGCTTCGCCGCCTTTGTCGCGCCGCCGCGAGAGGACCATCACCGGGCTTTCGGCGGCGTTGTAACGGATGCGTTTGGGCTTATCCTCAGAGAGGGTCGGCTCATCGCGAAACGCCCAATCGCGGTGCTGATCGCCAAATTTCATCGGAGCCTCGGCAAACCCGGCCCGCGCACTCTCATCTTCGGCCAAAAACCGGCGCAACGCGGCGCGGCCTGCGGCCGTAATGGTGTAGCGGGTGATTTTGCCCTTGGCCTGCGCCGTGATCCAATCTTTGAGCGCCATCGCCTGTGCGATGGGGCGGTCCAAAACGGCGGTACGTGTGGTGCGCCCATCCGGCAGATCGCGCACCACCACGGCCTTTTCCATATCCTTCGCCACAGCCAGACAAGCGCCCGGCTCGGACAAACGACGCAGGATGCGCCGCGCTTCGCGGGCAATGGTGGCGTCATCGGGTGGGGTCTGTCCATCGGCGTGATCGAACGGCGTTTGGTCTGTCATTGTGTCCATGTCCTTCGCTGGGGGCTTAGGGCAACCTGCGTCTTGAAACGGGGCTGTGTCATGCGTGTCTTTTGGGGTGAGGCGGCTGAGAGTGGTCAGAGCTTCGTCAATCAACGGGTCATCGCGTTTTTGTTCAACTTTACGCACCTGACGCATCACGGTTGAGGGTGCACAGCCCCCCTTTCGGGCCAATTCGCGAATGGTGTCGCCCGCTTCCGTATGTGCCAAATATCTTTGTGCCTCCTGCGGCACCCAATTTGGCAGGGCCTGCCCCCGTACAGATAAATACTTCCCGTGTTCCAACATCGTTCCCCCAAGTTCACTCTTCAGAATTGTTTCCATTTTAGACACAGTTCAAATCGAGAGCCTTCACCAATCCACAGGATATACATGTGTTTTACACAGATTATCCCGCCGATTTCCCCCGAATCTATCCAAAACCATGAGTTGCATTGGTTACCTAAACGTTAATTGTTTCCCGTTTGGTCATTATCGTTTCCAATTTATAAACAAGCCCGCAAAGGACCGTTCGCAATTTGGAAACAATGCGCAACACACGTTTAGGTTGTGCAAGAGTGATGAAGAACCGCGATGACGGGGCCAAATGTCCGACACAGACATCCCTCAAAAACGCGGGCACTCATGCAACAGGAGACCAAGACCATGAATGATGTCACAACCCTGCTCAATACCCTGCGCCGCCCACGCCTTTTGATCCGCGCCGCCCGCTTTGGTCTCAATGATTACAACCGCAACCGCGACCTCAAACGGGTCATGCGCACGGCCAATGCGCCCTCGCCCGCACGCGCCGTGTCCTCTTTGATCGAAGAAGAAGCCAAGATCGAAGAAACCCGCCGCTCAGGCGATGCGGCCTATAATGTGACGCGCCATGTCGAAGTGTTGATTGCGTTGATGGGTGAGGCCCGCCTTTTGCCGCGCGAACAAACCGCCGCCTGAACCTGATTTGAGCACCCCGCCCGGGCGCCAACACCCCCCATTTCCGCCGTCTCTGCTTTAAGATCGAGAGGGGCCGAAACGGGGGGTTCTTTTGTGCAAAAGCGTCCACACGCCAAAGCAAACCCCTGCGACCAGAAAAATCCGCATTCATTGGCCGCTTATTGGGCTCATATGGCGGGAATCCATCTTGCCACAGAGGCAGGCCTACGGGTAAAGGCATGTCATGACTCAAGTGATCCATGACCGCCTCCTCATCATCGACTTTGGCTCTCAGGTGACGCAGCTCATTGCGCGTCGTCTGCGTGAGTTGAATGTCTTTTGCGAAATTCACCCCTATCAAAACGTCACCGAGACGTTGCTGAAAGAGATTGCGCCGAAAGCGATCATCTTTTCCGGCGGCCCGGATTCGGTGATGCGCGAAGGCAGCCCGCGGCCACCGAAAGCGGCCTATGATCTGGGCGTGCCGATTTTGGGCATTTGCTATGGCCAGCAAGTGATGATGCATGACCTGGGCGGCCGGGTCGAAGCGGGCGAACATGCGACCGCCGAATTTGGCCGCGCCTATGTGACGCCAACAGAGACCCGCCCGGAGTTTTTGAACGGCTGGTTCATGGATGGCACAGGCAAAGAACAAGTCTGGATGTCGCATGGCGACCATGTCGCCGAAATTGCCCCCGGCTTTGAGGTCTTTGGCACAAGCCCCGGCGCACCTTTCGCGATCACTGCGGATCTTGAGCGCAACTTCTACGCGGTGCAGTTTCACCCCGAAGTGCATCACACGCCGAACGGCGCAACGATTTATGAGAATTTCGTACGGCTTGCGGGCTTTACCGGCGATTGGACCATGGGTGCCTACCGTGAGGAAATGATTTCGAAAATCCGTGAACAGGTGGGCGACAATCATGTGATTTGCGGCCTGTCCGGTGGCGTTGACAGTTCGGTCACCGCGATTCTGTTGCATGAGGCGATTGGCGAGCAACTGACCTGTGTGTTCGTCGATCACGGGCTGTTGCGGCTGAATGAGGCCGAGCAAGTCGTGAAAATGTTCCGCGACAATTACAATATCAAACTGATCCATGCCGATGAATCCGACCTGTTCTTAGGCGAATTGGAGGGAGTCTCGGACCCTGAAACCAAGCGCAAGATCATCGGCAAGCTGTTCATCGACGTGTTCCAGAAATACGCCAATGAGATCAAGGATGCGAAATTCTTGGCCCAAGGCACGCTTTACCCCGACGTGATCGAATCCGTGTCCTTCTCGGGCGGTCCCTCAGTGACGATCAAATCGCACCATAACGTCGGCGGTCTGCCGGAAAAAATGGGGCTGAAACTGGTCGAACCGCTGCGCGCCTTGTTCAAAGACGAGGTACGTGCGCTGGGTCATGAGTTGGGCCTTCCGGCCTCCTTCATAGGTCGCCACCCCTTCCCCGGCCCGGGTCTTGCGATCCGCTGTCCCGGTGAAATCACCCGCGAAAAACTGGCGATTCTGCAAAAAGCCGATGCGGTTTACATCGACCAGATCCGCAAACATGGGCTCTATGACGAGATTTGGCAGGCCTTCGCCGCAATCTTGCCGATGCGCACCGTTGGCGTGATGGGCGATGGGCGGACCTATGATTTCGCGCTTGCCTTGCGCGCCGTGACCTCTGTCGATGGGATGACGGCGGATTACTACCCGTTCAGCCATGATTTCCTGGGCGAAACGTCGACCCGGATCATCAACGAGGTCAAAGGCATCAACCGGGTGTTTTATGACTGCACCTCAAAGCCGCCGGGCACGATTGAGCTGGAGTAACAGTCCAGACGACAGGGGCACATGAGGGGCGCACAAAGGAAAGGGCGCACAGCCGAAAGACACCCTTGTGGTATGACATCAACATGTGTTGATCGGTTTGGGGGTCTCAATGGAAAAAACAGTTCAGAGCCCCAAACCTCACAGCAGCAAAGGCCACGTCTTTGCGCATTCAATGTGGCGCACAGGCAGCACAGCTCTTGCCCGGTGCTTTCTTTCCTCAGACGACTATCTGGTCTTTTACGAGCCATTTCATGAAACCTGCGGGTCACCCAAACGGATCAAGCTGACGCGACAGAACCAATCCAAACAGACACAAGAGCTGCGGCATCCGACGTGGACCGGGGGCTATTTCGATACATATCTGCTGACAGACCCTTTGACCGGAAAGCCGCTTTGGAGGCTGTTCGACAGATCAAGCACACTCTCAACGCCCTACCGGACCCGCCCCAATCCGCGCGCGCTGGCCTATTTGGAGGCCTGTAAACGTGTCGCAGACGATCAAGGAAAACGTGCCTTTTTCGGGTTTTGCCGCTCAGGTCGACATTTGCAGGGCATGCCACTTGGCGCAGACGGGAGTGGGTTTTACCTTTACCGCGACCCGCACAGCCAGTTCCGCTCCTATGGCTGGCCCCAAAATGAGTATTTTCTTCCCTGCACCCTGATCCAATTGCTGTCCGCCAAGGCCACGCGTCAGGTTGTCTTGGACCTCTTGCCCAATGCCATATCTCGCGTGGCCCTCTTTGCCTTTTTGATGCGGCGACCGGGTTTTGAACGCCAGATTGCGCTTGGCAGAACTTTGGCAAAACAGCTTACACCCCGCACGGCCTATCAAATGTTCTACCTCAGCCACTGCACCACATTGCATTCAGCGCGTCAGGCGGGTTTGCCCTGTTTGACGATGAACGATTTGATCGACCGGCGCGCCGAGATCGAACCCCAATATGGCGTTGATCTGTCCCCGCTGCGCCGCAACACGCCTGTTCACGACGACGCGGACAGGTATGACGCTTGGGAAAGCGAATTACGGGACCGATTTGGACCCCAAATCCCAGCGCTAAATCCCCCAAACCATACCAAAGCCTGACGCGTTTGAAAAAGCCCCCTGTGCGCGGATGCCTCTGTGATCACAGCGCATTTTCTTTGGAATCTGGTCTGGTTCGAACTAAGCAGTCAAAAGGAAAACGGCTGCCACTGGGGGATCAGTCGACGGGAGGGCGCGATTTGGCAAAAGTCATGCTGACAGGAACGATGCGCTGTGACGCGCATGAGGTCGAGAGCGTTGTGGCACTTTTGCCCCGCCACCAACGTCTCAGCGAGGCCGAACCGGGGTGTCTGTCCTTTGATCTTTGGCAAGACGAACTTGATCCGTGCTGTTTTCATGTCAGCGAAGTGTTTCGCAGTGAGGCCGATTTTACCGCCCATCAGGACCGCACCCACAGCTCTGATTGGGGCCGCGTCACCAAACATATGATCCGAGATTTCACCAAGAGCGTGCTATGACCAACGCGCCGACGCACCCGATCCGCGCCGCCTTTTGGATGATGGGCGCCGTGTTCGGCTTTTCTTCCATGGCCGTGGCTGGGCGCTTGGTGTCGACCAGTCTCGATACATTCGAAATTTTGGGCTACCGCTCGTTGTTTGGCCTGATGATCGTCTTGCCTGTCGCGATTTTTCAGGGCCGCCTGTCCGAGCTTAGACCGCGGTCCCTGCCGCTTCACGTCGGTCGAAACCTGGGCCATTTTGCCGGTCAAAACCTGTGGCTCTTCGCCCTGACGTTGATCCCACTGGCGCAACTTTTCGCACTGGAATTTTCCTATCCCATTCTCGTGGGCTTGGGCGCCACCGTATTTTTGGGCGAAAAAATGACCCCGACACGGGCTTTGGCTGCGCTGATGGGCTTTGCCGGCATCCTGATCGTGGCCCGCCCGTTTGGTGCCGATGGCCTGTCCATCGGCTTGCTTGCCGCCATGGCCTGTGCCTTTGGATTTGCCACCTCGGCCTTGTTCACCAAACAACTCACCCGCACGGTCAACGTGTCTATCCTCGCCATCATGTTCTGGATGGTGACGCTGCAACTTTTGTTTGGCTTTGTCTGCGCCATGATGGATGGCTCTGCCGCATGGCTCACGCTTACGGACCTACCTTGGGTGGTTTGGATCGCTCTGGCCGGGCTTGGCGCGCATTTTTGTCTGACCAAAGCGCTGAGCCTTGCCCCCGCCTCCATCGTCACGCCCATTGACTTTCTGCGCCTGCCTGTGATCGGTGTGGTTGGGATGCTTCTTTATGGCGAAAGCCTTGATATTTTTGTTTTTATTGGGGCTGGTATCATTTTTGCCGCCAATTACATCAACATCCTCTCTGAATCCCGGCGCACAGCAAAGCGACCCGCGTGACCCCGCTGTTGCAGCGCAGCAATTTATCATTTTAAAACAATGACGCGGCGTCAGAATTGCTTGAAATTTCGCGCAGGCTTAGGCTGAGATCATAACACGTGCGGCAATTCGCGCAATGACATCACAAGACAGTGACAACACCACTGAACCACCAGATCGACAAAATAAAACCGTGTCGGCAAAATACATAAAGGAAACGCGCCCAGGGCTCGTTTAGGGATGGAGAATATGAAGAACACATCAATTTTGGCATTGGCCTGCACCGTCGGTGCAACAGGCGCATTTGCAGGCGGGATGGACCGTTCAGGTCAATCCATCGCAGCTCTTTTTGAAACAGGCACCTATGTTGAATTGAGCTTTGGCTCGATCACGCCAGATGTGTCGGGTACAATCGGCGCTGGCACGATTTCGTCAGGCAACATGGCAAAAAGCTACACCCAAGTGGGAGGGGCCTATAAGCGCGATCTTACTGATAAGCTTTCCATGGCCCTCATCATCGACCAACCATTCGGTGCGGACGTAGATTACGGCGGGGCAGACGCAACCTATCCGTTTATCGGGTCAACCGCCACAGTGGATAGCACCGCCGTGACAGGCATCTTGCGCTATAAGCTCAATGACCGCTTTTCGGTTCATGGCGGCCTACGCGTCCTACAATCCAGTGGCGACGTCTCGATCCCCTTTTACAGCTACACAATGAAAACCACGAATGAGACCGATTTCGGCTATTTGCTGGGCATGGCATATGAGATCCCCGACATCGCGCTGCGGGCCTCATTGACCTACAACTCCGCCATCGACATTGATTTCACCACCACAGAAAATGGTGCTTCAGTGAACCCGATGGAGGTCACCATGCCGCAGTCAGTCAACTTTGACTTCCAAACTGGCATCGCCGCCGACACGCTTTTGATGTTTTCAGCCCGTTGGGCGGAATGGACAGAAACCACGATTTCTCCGGTCGGCTTCCCCGATCTTGTGACCCATGATGAGGACACCACCTCTTTCAGCCTGGGTGTCGGCCGTCGCTTTAATGAAAAATGGTCCGGGTCTCTTTCTGTTGGGTATGAGAAAACCTACGGTGATCCGGTCGGCAACTTGGCCCCTCGTGATGGCTACAAATCTGTGACCGCTGGTGTCAAATACCAGATTGATGAACAGACCGCGATTTCGGGCGGCGTTAGCTATGTGTGGGTTGGAGATGCAACGACATCGAGAATCGGTGCGGACTTCGCAGACAACACCGCCATTGGCGCTGGGATCAAAATCTCACATCACTTCTGATCTTATCTGATCAAACCTAAGACCCAAAGGCCCCGCCCCCACTGCGGGGCCTTTTCATATGCATTTCACATTGCCGATCACATTTCGTGATCCTCTTTTGCACAAATTCCGGTTTGCCTGCGCCCGCGCCCTCCGCCATGGTCCGCGCCAAGCGAAGCTGTTCCCACAGGACACCCATCATGGCCCCGCAAAAAACCATTTCCGCCGCCGCATGGCTTGGCCTTGCCGCCATGGGATTGCTCTGGGGCGGGTCGTTCCTGTCTGTCGCGCTGTTGATCCGCGAGTTGCCGATCTATTGGGTCGTCGCCGGGCGCGTCACCATCGCGGCGCTGGTGTTATGGTCCTATGTCTTGATCAAAGGCCTGCCGGTCCCGCCAATGCGCCACTATTTGTGGCGTTTTATCGTGGTCGGCTGCCTGACCTCCGCCCTGCCATTTCTTTTGATCACATGGGCGCAACACCGCATTCCCTCAGGGCTTGCGGGCATTCTCAACGCCTCCACCGCGATTTTCGGCGTGCTGTTTGCGGCGCTGTTTTTTGCCGATGAAAAGCTCGGCCTGCGCAAAGGTGCGGGGGTGATTTTGGGCGTTTTGGGCATTGTCACGGTGATCGGCCCGGATGCGCTTCATGCCTTTGATCTGACCTCGCTGAGCCAATTGGCGATGATCGCGGCGACGATGTCTTATGGCCTGTCCAATGTCGTTGGCCGCAGACTTTTGGGCGATCTCAAACCGCAAGTCGCCGCCGCCGGGATGCTGTCGGGGGCTGCCATTTTTGCCCTGCCCGTGGCGATTGTCACCTCTGGTCCGCCGCCGATGTCTCTCATGGCCTCCACTTGGGGGGCGCTGTTGTACCTTTCGGTGATGGCCACCGGCGTGACCTATTTGATCTACTACCGCGTGCTCAAATCTGCGGGGGCGGGCAACACGTCGCTGACCACGTTGATCGTCGCCCCGGTGTCGATCGCGCTCGGGGCCGTTGTGTTGGGCGAAAGCCTCTCGCCCTCGGCCTATGCCGGATTTGGTTTGATCGCGCTTGGGCTTTTGGTGATTGATGGTCGGATTTTGACGCGGCTCAAACGCATCAAACCGGCGCAAACATAATACAGACCGTGCCAAAACCCCTTGCTCCAGCCGCGCCCACATGGCACCCAAGGGAAGATCAACAAAGGATGCGAGATGAGTTACACCTCGGGCAAAGACTGGCGTGATTGTCGCGCCAAAAGAGTCATTCTCTTTGGCATGTCAGGCCTTGGAAAAACCCATATTTCCAACATGTTGCGAGACACCAAAGCCTGGTATCATTACTCGGTCGATTACCGCATCGGCACGCGCTATCTGGGCGAGGCGATTGACGACAACCTCAAAAAGGTCGCGATGCGCGATCCGTTTTTGCGCGATCAATTCCTGTCCGACAGCATCTATATCAAATCCAACATCACCTTTAACAACCTCGCCCCGGTGTCCTATTTCCTTGGCAAACCCGGCGCGCCGGAGCTTGGCGGCATCCCGATGGCCGAATTTCAACGCCGTCAGGCGCTGTTTCGTGCCGCCGAAGAAGCCGCGCTTTTAGACACGGGGCACTTCATCCATCGCGCCCAGGACCTCTACGGCTATCCGCATTTTGTGTGCGACACAGGCGGGTCGATCTGTGAATGGGTCGATGCCGAAGACCCGAGTGATCCGATCCTCAAAGCCCTCTCGAAAGATGCGCTTTTGGTCTGGATCAAGGGCTCGGAGGCCCATACCGAAGAGTTGATCCGCCGCTTTGATCGCGCGCCCAAACCGATGGCCTATCAACCAGAGTTTTTGGCGGCGATCTGGGACGAATACCTCAGCGAGAACCGCGTCAGCGAAGCCGAGGTCAACCCCGATGATTTCATCCGCTACACCTATGCCCGCGCCCTCGCCCACCGTCAGCCGCGCTATGCCGCCATGGCCGAAAATTGGGGGGTGAGCGTGAGCGCCGAAGACGTGGCCGCGGCCAAAACCCCCGAAGGCTTTGACGCGCTCATTGGCTCGGCGCTTGATTTGCAGGCTGCGCAGACCTAAATCACTCTTCCACCACGAAGGACCTGACTATGCCCATCACCTTGCCCGAAAACCTACCCGCCTATGACGTGCTCTCGGCCGAGGGCGTGATGGTCATGGGCGAAGGCCGGGCCAAATCTCAGGAAATTCGCCCGCTTCGCATCGCGCTTTTGAACCTGATGCCGAAGAAAATTCAGACCGAAAATCAGTTCGCCCGTTTGATCGGCGCAACACCGTTGCAGATTGATTTCAAACTGATTCGGATGAGCGAACATCAGACCAAAAACACCGCCGCCGAGCATATGGAAGAGTTTTACCGCCCCTTTGAGGAGGTCAAAGCCTCGGGCGAGAAATTCGACGGTCTGATCATCACTGGCGCGCCGATTGAACATCTGCCGTTCGAAGAGGTGACCTATTGGGACGAGCTCAAAGAGGTGTTTGAGTGGACTCAAACCCATGTGCATTCGACCTTTGGCGTCTGTTGGGGCGGCATGGCGATGATCAATTATTTCCATGGGGTGAAAAAGCACATTTTGGCAGAAAAAGCCTTTGGCCTGTTCCGTCAAAACAACCTTGCCCCTGCCTCCCCCTATCTGCGCGGGTTTTCGGACGAATGTTACATCCCGGTCAGCCGTTGGACCGAAATGCGCCAAGCGGAAATTGACGCGGTTCCTGCGCTGATCCCGCTGTTGGGCTCGGACGAAACCGGGCCGTGTCTGGTACAAGACCCGGAGCATCGCGCGCTCTATATTTTCAACCATTTCGAATATGACACCGGCACGTTGAACGAAGAATACCGCCGCGACGTCGATGCCGGAAAGCCCATCGTGCCGCCGTTGCATTATTTCCAAAACGACAACCCGTCGTTGCGTCCGGTGAATCGCTGGCGCTCGCATGCGCATTTGCTTTACGGCAACTGGATCAACGAAATGTATCAAACCACGCAGTATGATTTGGCGAAGATCGGTGAGTAAGGCTCTGATATGTCTATCGGTTCTCCTCGCCTTGATGGCCGCCACGGTTTTGATCGCCCAAAAGCGCGGTCAAATCGCGATGCGCAAAGCACCGCAAACCGGCGAGATGGTCACCACGTTGAGCGGCCAAATCGTCCATGTCGAGCGCTACGGCCCTGAGGGCGCGCCTCCCATCGTGTTGATTCACGGCGCGTCCGGCTCGACCTATGACATGACATTCCGTCTCGCTCCGGCACTTGCGGAACGCTACCGCGTCTATGTTGTCGATCGTCCCGGCTTTGGCTATTCGCCCGCTCTGGGCGACGAAAGCCTAGCGACCCAAGCGCAAACCCTGCGCGAGGCGATTTCTGAGCTGGAGCCGCGCAAGCTGATGGTTTTGGGACAATCTTACGGTGGTGCGGTGGCCCTTGAATGGGCGTTGCAGGATCAGGAGAATATGCTCGGTTTGGTTCTGGTCTCTGCCGCCTCGCATGAATGGGCGGGCGACCCTTCGTTGTTTTACCGAACGATGGCGACCCCGGTGATCGGCGACATCTTTTCCTGGATGCTGATGGCCTATCTGCCCTCCCCGGTCTTGGCCTCTGAAATAGACGCGGTGTTCGCGCCGCAACATGCGCCAGAGGGCTATACCGCCTTTTTCCAACCGCGCCTGTCTCTCCGCCCCGCGACCCAAACGCTTAACGCCCGACAGCGCGTGACGCTCAAGGCGCAATTGCGCGATATGACGACAGGTTACCCCTCCCTCATGCTGCCGATCGAAACTGTGCATGGCACGGCGGATACGACTGTGGGTCTTGAGGTGCATGCCGCTCCTTTGGCGCGCGATGTGGACTCCGATCATCTGGTGCGGCTTGAGGGTCTGGGCCATATGCCACATCACGTGGCGACCCAAGAGGTTGTGGCCGCCGTCGACCGATTGACCGCACGTCTTGAGGACCGCTAGAGCGCGCAGTTGCATTGCACTCCCGTGCCAAAAGGCCCATATTGTTAACAGCATTAACACGAAAGCCGTGACATGACCGACCTGCCCTTTGATGGCGCGATTTCTCGCTATTATTCCGATGAAGCCCCCAAAAGCATCCGCAAAGCCATTGAGGAGGGCAGTAAAAAGGACATTCTGTCAGACACTTACCCCTATTCGTCTTGGATGAAAAAATCTGAATACGAAGACGAAATGGACGCCTTGCAGCGTGAATTGGTCAAACTTTTGGCCGATATTCGTGAGACGGGAAAGCGGATTGTGGTGGTGTTTGAGGGCCGTGACGCGGCGGGCAAAGGCGGGACGATCAAACGCTTTCGTGAAAACCTCAATCCCCGCTCAGCCCGCATTGTGGCATTGGGAAAACCAACCGAACGCGAAGCCGGGCAATGGTATTTTCAGCGCTATGTCGATCACCTGCCGACCGAGGGCGAATTGGTGCTGTTTGACCGCTCGTGGTACAACCGCGCCGTGGTGGAAAAAGTGTTCGGGTTTTGCACCGATGATCAGCGCGACAAATTTTTTCACCAACTTCCCGAATTTGAGGACATGTTGGTCTCCGAAGGCATCCAGCTTTTCAAAATCTGGCTCAACGTCGGGCGTGCCGAACAATTGCGCCGCTTTTTGGCTCGTGAGGGTGATCTGTTGAAACAGTGGAAACTGTCCTCGATTGATGTTGAGGGCCTCAAGCGCTGGGATGACTACACTGTGGCGATTTCAGAGACGATGGAGCGTAGCCACAGTGACACCGCGCCCTGGACGGTGATCCGATCGGATGACAAATACCGCGCACGCCTCAATGCGATCCGTGCTGTGCTCAGCCAGATTGACTATAGGGGCAAGGATAAAAAAGGCTTGGGCGAGATTGACGATAAGATCGTGGATGGTCCGGCCTTGTTGACCACGGGCGACGTGGACGAATGAGCGGCATCGTATGACCAAAAAGCGCGGCTATCATCATGGCAATCTGCGTCAGGCCTTGGTCGATGCGGCTCTGAGCTTGATTGAGGAAAAAGGCCCGACCGGGTTTTCTTTGTCCGAAGCGGCAAAGACCGCAGGCGTGACCCCCGCCGCCGTCTATCGCCATTTCGAGGGCCGCGAGGACTTGATCGCCGAGATTGCCCGACAAGGCTACGAGGTCTTCGCCGATCTGTTGGATTACGCCTATGAGACCGGACAGCCCTCCGCCTTGGCGAGTTTCGAAGCCGTGGGCCGGGCCTATCTGGCCTTTGCGCGCAAATATCCGGGGCATTATGTGGCGATGTTTGAGTCCGGCATTTCGGTGCAACGCACGCCCGATCTGTATCAGGTCGCCACACGCGCGTTGGGCGTGATGGAACAGGCCGCCGTCAACCTGTCCGAACATATCCCGGCCGAGAACCGCCCGCCGCCGCAAATGGTTTCGGCCCATATCTGGGCGATGTCGCATGGCGTGGTTGAACTCTTTGCCCGCGGCTCCCCTGGCACCAAAAGCCCGTTTCCGCCCGAAGACCTGTTGGAAACCGGCATCGGGATTTACCTACGCGGGCTGGGGTTGATCCCACAGGACAAATAGGGACATCTGTCTATTTTCAGACGTAAAACGGGCTTTGGCGTACAGAACCAAAGCCCGCTTTCTTGTTTTAGCCGAACACGACCAAAGCGCTTGTTTTATTGGCTTTAGCCGAAAACGACCAAAGCGCTTGTTTTATTGGCTTTAGCCGAAGACGACCAAAGCGCCGGGCGACCAGCTTATGCGGGCGCGGGTGCCGACCTCGAGCACGTCACGACCAAACAGGTTGCGCATCGACAGGCGCACAGGCGTGTCCACCCCATCGAATTTCACGTCGTAATAGGTCATGTCGCCGTAGTAGACGACCTCTTCGATCAAGGCCGGGGACTCGCGATGGGTCGGCGTCTGTGTATCGTAAAGAATGGTCAAGGTTTCCGGGCGGAACCCGACCGTAGCCGTGCCCTCGGGGAAGCCTTCAGGACATTGGTCATCGGTGATTTCGGTTTCTCCCAGACCAACGATATTGACGATTTTCTTACCGGCCTCGTGGCGGCATGTGGCGGGGAGAAAGTTCATCACGCCAATAAAATCCGCCACGCGTTTGGTTTTGGGGCGGCGGTAAAGCACTTCGGGATCATCGCATTGCGCGATCTCGCCTTCAAACATCACAGCGATCCGGTCGGACATGACCAATGCTTCTTCTTGGTCATGGGTGACGAGGATAAAGGTGATGCCGACCTCGCGTTGCAGCTTGATCAACTCGACCTGCATCTGTTCGCGCATCTTGCGATCAAGCGCTGAGAGCGGCTCATCGAGCAGCAGCACTTTCGGTTTGAGGACCAGAGCGCGGGCCAGAGCAACCCGTTGGCGTTGACCACCAGACAGCGCATGAGCGGCGCGGTTGCCATAGCCCGTAAGACCGACCATTTCGAGCGCGGCCTCGGCGGCTTGGGCTTTTTCCGCCTTTGACATCGGCGATTTGCGCAGACCAAAGGCGACATTTTCGGCCACGGTCAGGTGCGGGAAAATCGCATAGGATTGGAACACCATATTGGTCGGCCGCTTGTTGGCCGGCACCCCCATCATATCCTTGCCTGCAAGCATCACAGAGCCGGAATCGATGTCTTCAAACCCGGCGATGGTGCGCAAAAGCGTGGTCTTGCCACACCCCGACGGGCCCAAAAGGGAAAAGAATTCGCCCTCGCCAATCTCAAGGTTGATCCCCCGCAGCGCGTGATACTCACCATAGTGCTTTTGGATATTCTGAAGCGAAATAAGTGGCTTACGTTCAGGTTTTGGTTGGTTCGTCATTAGAGGAAGCCCCCGGTGTCTTTGAGGCCTGCGCGTTTGGCGCCACGGCGACGGAAAATTTCAGCGATGGTGATGAGCAGGATCGAGAGAACCACAAGGATCGTCCCAAGCGCCATCACGGCGGGCAGCAGTTTTGGGAACCGCAGCATGGAGAAGAGATAAACCGGAAGCGTCGGATCGGCACCGGTGAGGAAAAAGGCAATGATGAATTCATCCATCGAAATGGTGAAAGAGATCAACAGCGCCGACACGATCCCCGGCATGACCAAAGGCAAGGTCACGCGGCGAAAGGTCGAGGCGCGGGTTTCGCCAAGATCATAAGCGGCCTCTTCCAGCGATGGGTCGAGCGCAGCGAAGGCAGAGTTGAGAATGGCGATGGCAAAGGGCGTACAGATCAACGTATGCCCGGCGATCACCGACCACGCCCCCGTGGACATGCCCAGTTTCAGGATCACAACCAAGAGCGACACTGCAACAATGATTTCGGGCAGCACCAAGGGCAACATGATAAAGCCCATGATGCCCTTTTGACCGGGGAATTGATAGCGCGTCGAGGCCATCGCGCCAAAGATGCCAAAGATCGTCGCCAACACGGCCGAGGTGACGGCGATCTCAAGCGAGTTGAGCAAAGCGTTGTGCATTTCCGTGATGTCTAAGAGCGCGGTGAACCACTCGGTGGTGAACCCGGTCAATGGAAAGGCGATGATCGTCGAGGTGTTGAAGGCAAAGAGTGGCAGAAGGAAAATCGGCGCATATAAAAACACCAGATAGGCAATGGCATAGATTTTGAGCGTCTTCATTTGCTGCGCCCTCCTTTTTTACCACCACCTGCGGCACGGTAACCAATGATCAAGAACACGATGGCAATGACGGCGACAATCAACATCGCCAGCACCGCCAAAGTGGCCCCGAGAGGCGCGTTATTGAGGCGCAGGAATTGGGTTTGGATCATATTGGCAATCATCAAACCGCCGGGGCCGCCGACAAGGCGTGGGGTCACGTAATCACCGATGGTCGGGATGAAGACGATCAGCACAGCCGCGACCACGCCGGGAGCGGCCAACGGCAGGGTCACGCGCAGAAACGTCATGGTGCGGCTTTCGCCCAGATCGCGCGAGGCCTCAAGGTAAGACCGGTCGATTTTCTCAAGCGCGACAAAGATCGGCAGAATCGCGAAGGGCGCATAGGCATGGGCCAGCGTGATGATCACGGCGTTGACGTTATAAAGGATAAAGGTCAGAGGTTCATCAATGATTCCAACGAGTTTCAGCCCTGAGTTCAACACGCCATTGTAGCCCAAAATCACTTTCCACAGGAACACGCGGATCAGATAGGAGGTCCAAAACGGGATGGTGATGAGGAAAATCCAAAGTGACTTATGCTCCGGCTTAACCCCGAAAGAGACGAAATACGCGATAGGGAAGGCCAGCAAAACAGTGATCACCGTTACGGAGCCCGACACCATCAGCGAACGCAGCATCAATTGGCGATAAAGCGGATCGGTCAGCGCCTCTTTATAATTGGCCAGTGACAAACCTGGGGCAAAGTCCCGCACACCCGTCTGGGTCAAAAACGAAATCAAAAAGATCGCCACCAAAGGCACCGCCAACAACAACAGCGCGTAGAGCGCCGTGGGGGACACAAGCAAAAGCCCAACCCCTTGATCGGTTCTAAAAAATCGTCGCAGTTTTTCCCCTGCTGTCATCATATGTGCCCCTCAGTGCGTCGTGTTGCTTTTACGCTCCACGGATTTGATCAAATCTGCAAGCGATTTTCGATCTCTCTGCGTCACGTCCGTCACATTCACCACTATTCCCCCCATGTCGATCATTAAACGCGCAAAATAAGGCGCAACCTAGAGAGATTTTGCACCGCAACGCTCGCGCTCCATCACGCTCCTTTGATCCCCCCTGCCAGATGGCGTAGGGGCAGACTCACAGACAGGTGCTAGCTCAGATGCGCCGCGATTTGATCCAACATCAACGCCCCGAACTCTGCGTTGGCATGGCGATAGTCCATTTTTTTCCCGGGCCGGATTTTATGATAGGGGCGCACGGTCCCGATCATGTAGCTCTCTTCGGTGAAAAGGCCGTCTTCGATGGTTTTCGGCGGTTGGGGGAGGTAAATCGCCCCGGCCTCGGCACAGACCTTATGGGCCATTTTCTGATAAAACGCAGAGATGAAGTCCCCTTCTTTCAGTCGGCTTATCTCGTAAAACGTACCGAATTTTGTGCCCTTGATCAGAACCTGTCGGGTGGGTCGCGGCTGACTGGCCAGAAACACCGGAACATCGGTGACGGCGCGTATGTCACGGACCAATCTCATGGCCAGCGACGTGTTCAACTGTTCTTGCGCCAAATGCTGCAACAGCATTTCAGACACAAGCGTCAGACCGTTGGCTCGCGCGGTCTCATAATCCCGGGCACTGGCCATGGCCACGCACCCTTTCTGTTTGAACAACCGGATGAGCGCAAAGATTGAAAATCTGAGGCCGGTAAGAACGATGAAATCATACTCATCTGGACGCAGCTTTGAGACCCCGGTCAAGGATGCAACCATTTGATTGGCCTTGTCATCTTGAGAACAGAGCCATCCGTCTTCGATGCCAAAACTGTCCAACCAATCGCCGTAGGCCCCAAATCTGTCATAGCTTTGATCCGGCCAAAGCTGTGCCCCAACCTCCAAGGCGCGCGCATAGGCCGCCAGATGGGAGTTTCCGATCAAAAGCCCCTTTTTGCTCATTTTTGAAAGGCCTCTAACAGGATCTCTTCGCAGACCAAATCATCGTCGGCATCATTGTCGTCGCTGTCCTCGTCTCTGTCCTCGTCCCTGTCCTCGTCGAGGCCTTCAAAAGGGCGGGCCTGCGGTGTCTTTAACGCAACCGCCCCTGCTGTCCCCTCTTTCTGGCGCAAGCCATAGGCATCCAAGAAAATCGCCATGACTTCGGCCACCACTTCCGGGCGAATGGTGCGCAAATTGGGCGCATAGGCGGCGTCGTCACGTCCCCATGTGGTGACCAATTCATAGCCCGGAAAATAATCCACATTGTGAAATTTCATCGCAATTTCCCCGGCAACAGAACGCAGGGTCGATTTGGTGTAGGTGCTGGCAACCAACACATGCTGACCCGACGCCGTTGCCGTAATGGGGACCGGAGAGGTCGTCAAAACGAGTTTCAATCCGCGATTAAACCGTTTGAACAACCGCCGGATCGCCTTGAGATCTCTGAACATTTGAGCGTGGGTGAAGTTGGTAAACTTATAGAGCTCGGGATCATATTCCCCGGCGATCACCCCCGGCGCCACAGGCAAAGTCCGCCCTGTTGGCAAATGAATCCATGCCTCCGTCAACCCAAGGGTAAAGACAAACACATCAGCCGTTTCAACCAGCGCCTTGACCCGCGCAAGATGTTGGTAGCGCAGCTCAACAGCCTCCTTTAGGCTCACACAGCCCTCGGGTTCGACATTTGGGCGCAGCGCATCAAAAAAACGCTGATCTTTTTGCCAAAACAACGCCTCATCAACACGGTTGTCTGCAACATCCTTTAACAGCTCAAGCAATTGGCGCGGTGTGTAAATATTGCCATAGCGCGCCGAATGCAGCCCATAGCCAAACTCTTTCGCAAGGGTCTCGTTGAATTCGGGCGGGGTAGGTTCGGCGTCCAAAATAGGGATGTTTTCGCCCGCCAAGGCTTGACGAATACGTTGCGCGAAACAGCTCCCGGCCGTGGCAATCGCAGAGTGCGGCGTGATCTGAAACTTAGGCGTGAACACGTCTGGCCAACGGGCCTTATCCGTTTGGACCACGCCGGTTTTCCAAAAGGCCTGAGGCGGCAAATCTGAGTATGGATGGGTCAAATGGCACTCTTACAACGCAGTTTTCAAAACTATGTCTCAGCCAGAGGTTTATGACAAGGGCACCCTCCCCCGCGCCGCAGCCGTTGGGTCCGAAAGACGGCACCAAACGCGCCATAAAAAAGGCCGCCAACAGACCCTTCTGCGGCGACCTTTTGCGATATATATCCAGCGAAATTAACGCTTGGAGAACTGGAAGCTCTTACGGGCTTTGGCCTTACCGAACTTCTTACGTTCCACAACGCGCGAGTCGCGGGTGAGGAAGCCAGCGGCTTTCAAAGCGGCGCGCAAGGAGGGATCGTACAGCTGGAGGGCTTTGGAAATACCGTGCTTCACAGCACCGGCCTGACCAGAAAGACCACCGCCTTTGACGGTTGCGACAACGTCGAACTCGCCTTCGCGGCCAGCAACGGTAAACGGCTGACGCAGGATCATCTGAAGCACGGGACGTGCGAAATAGACGTTCTGCTCTTTGCCGTTGACGGTGACCTTACCGGAGCCCGGTTTGATCCAAACGCGAGCGACCGCATCTTTACGTTTGCCGGTCGCATACGCGCGGCCAAGGGAGTCACGAACGGGCTCACGGGGAGCCGCAACTTCGACAACAGTGTCACCAACAGCAGCGTTCAGCGCGTCCAAGGATTTGATTTCTTCAACCATGATTATGCGCTCCGAGTGTTTTTCTTGTTCATGGACTTAACGTCCAGAACTTCGGGATTCTGAGCTTCGTGCGGGTGCTCTGCACCTGCGTAAACGCGCAGGTTGGTCATTTGCTGACGGGACAGTTTGCCGCCCGGCAACATACGCTGAACCGCTTTGGTCACGACGCGCTCGGGGAATTTGCCCTCAAGGATCTGACCGATGGTGCGGGATTTGATGCCGCCCGGGTGACCCGTGTGCCAGTAGAAACGCTCGTCGGTGCGTTTTTTGCCGGTCAGCTGGATTTTGTCAGCATTGATGATGATGACATTGTCACCCATGTCCATGGACGGGGTGAAGGTGGCTTTGTGTTTGCCACGAAGACGCATAGCGACGATCGAAGCAAGACGGCCCAGAACAACGCCTTCAGCGTCGATCAGGATCCATTTCTTGTCGATGTCCGCCGGTGTTGCGGAAAAAGTTTTCATTTGTCGTGCCCTTTAGGGTGGGAATTTGATTGGGCGAGTTCTACAGGTTTCACACGCCACGTCAAGCGCCTCAAATCTTATTTTAAACAACAAATTCAACGCATTACAAAATAGGTATTATTTTACCCCATAATTTTCCAGCTTTTTCAGTCCAAAATCTCCATTTGCCTGAAGACCCCAAACCATCCATATGTTTTTCCACCAATGCCCCTCAAATCTGTCTGACCCAAGCCACACATCTCATTTTCGGTATACATTGGTATACTCCACTTCCCTTTTACTCTCCAATGCGCTATGAAAACCACGACTCCCCACCCTCCTCCGTTCCAAGGACAGTCCTATGACCAAGATCAAGGTAGACAACCCCATCGTTGAGATGGACGGCGATGAAATGACCCGCATCATTTGGGACTTCATCAAGAAAAAACTGATCCTGCCCTATCTCGACATTGATCTGCTTTATTATGACCTCGGGATCGAAAGCCGCGACGCCACCGATGATCAGATCACCATCGACGCCGCCATGAAAACCCGCGAGGTCGGTGTCGCGGTCAAATGCGCCACCATCACCCCCGACGAGCAACGCGTCGAAGAATTCGGCCTCAAACAAATGTGGAAATCGCCCAACGGCACGATCCGCAACATCCTTGGCGGCACAATTTTTCGCCAGCCGATCATTTGTAAAAACGTGCCGCGCCTTGTGCCCGGTTGGACGTCGCCGATCGTGGTCGGACGTCATGCCTTTGGGGACCAATATAAAGCCACCGATTTCCGGTTCCCCGGCAAGGGCCAGTTGACGATGAAATTCGTTGGCGACGACGGCACCGTTATTGAAAAAGTCGTCTACGACGCCCCCTCCGCCGGTGTGTATCAGGCGATGTACAACCTGGACGACAGCATCCGCGACTTTGCCCGCGCCTCGTTGAACTACGGCCTCAATGTTGGCTGGCCGGTCTATCTGTCGACCAAAAACACCATCCTCAAAGCCTATGACGGTCGCTTCAAAGACATTTTCGAAGAGGTCTATGAGGCCGAATTTGCCGAAGATTTCAAAAAGGCTGGCATTTGGTACGAACACCGCCTGATTGACGACATGGTCGCCTGTGCGATGAAATGGTCGGGCAAATTCGTCTGGGCCTGTAAAAACTACGATGGTGACGTGCAATCAGACACCGTCGCACAGGGCTTTGGCTCTTTGGGCCTGATGACCTCGCAATTGATGACACCCGATGGCAAGATCGTCGAAGCAGAGGCCGCCCACGGCACGGTCACCCGCCATTACCGTCAACACCAAGCGGGCGAAGCCACCTCGACCAACTCCGTGGCCTCGATTTTTGCTTGGACGGGGGGCCTGAAACACCGTGCCAAATTGGACGACAACGATCAATTGATGCGCTTTGCCACCACTTTGGAAAAGGTCATCGTCGACACGGTTGAGAGTGGCTTTATGACCAAAGACCTCGCGCTTTTGGTTGGCCCGGATCAAGGCTGGTTGACCACGATGGGGTTCTTGGAAAAAATCGATGAGAACCTGAACAAGGCATTGGGCGGCTAAACCGCACTCTCGCGATGACATCAGGGCCGGGGCCGACATGCCCCGGCCTTTTGTGTCTGTGGTCCACCTCGACACGGTCTTGCACCTCGCCACGGGCTTTGACAGACTGCGCCACGGCGTGACCCATGTCGGGGTGCCGATGTTGACCTCAAAAGGAACAGTTATGAAAGACCTCACAAAATCTCTTTTCGGCGCGACCCTGATCGCCCTCGCCGCCTCCCCCGCCTTCGCGCATTTGCCGCCCGAAGAGCATGGGTCGTTTCTGGCCGGGGCCTCGCATCCGCTGTTTGGCCTTGATCACATATTGGCCATGTTGGCGGTCGGCGTCTGGGCGCTTCAGATCGGCGGACGCGCGATCTGGGCCGTGCCTGCGGGTTTTGTCGGCGCGATGACGTTGGGCTATATGGGGGCGCGCATGGGGGTGGCTTTGCCCTTTGTCGAACCGATGATCCTCGCCTCTTCGATCCTCTTTGGTGTGCTTGTGATGCTGGCTTTGCGTCCGGGTCTTTGGGGCGGCGTGGCCGTGGCTGCGTTTTTTGGCCTGTTTCATGGTCATGCCCATGGTGCCGAACTCGGGGCGGCCACCGCATGGTCCTTTGGGGCTGGCTTTATCCTTGTGACGGCTGCACTGCACGCCTCCGGTGTTATTTTGGCCCAATATATGGCCCGCGCGCATCCCTTTGCACCCCGCGCTTTGGGGGCGGCCTCCGCACTCTTGGGCCTGTCGCTCGTCTTCGGCTAAGGCCCTAAATTTCTGCACAATTTTAGATGTTAGTGGCCCCTTAAGCCTGTGTGTCTAAACCCTGTCTCAAACGGAGAACAGAAGGTTTCCGACATGCAGTTGGCATCTGCCTATACATCTGCGGCCCTCATCGGTCGCGCGCAAGAGCAACAGGCGCTCCGTTCGCCCTCCGCCACACCGGAGGGGAACGGGGCCTCGGCTTTGTCTGACAACAACGCTCAAACGGCGGGCCCGGTCCAAGATCAAAAAGCCCCTGAAAAGCCTCGCCAAACTGGCTCACCTGCACCCACAAAAAGCACGATCGACAGCGCGGCAGAGACCGCCAAAGCCACCGCAAAATCCAAAGCCTCGGCTGCGAATGCGGTGTTTGCCCGCTACGAGCTGACCCAAATTTCGGCGACCGAAATTGATCAGATGACCTCCGAGTTGAAAACGGCGGGGTTTGACGATCTTGGCTTTCTCATGGGGTTGGAGCGTCAAGGCGCGACCTACCGCACCGAGATGGAAAGCCGCGCCAATGTGCTGGGATATGAGACGAACAGCGGTTTCGACGCGGAGGCACCGATAGATCTTTTGGCCAAAACCCGCTCCGAGCGCGATTTGGCCCACCGTTATGGCCAAACCACCGAACGGCTTGACAGTCAGTTGGCCAAATTGGAGGCGGCGCATATGAAGCGCCCCTCTGCTGCGGCCCCCACCGGGCCTTCGGCGCAGATGGCCGAGACGCTTGTGTTGTTTCAGGCCCAGAGGCTTTGGATTGAATGACCTCTCTTGACGAAATCCTGCAGAAAGGCAGCCCATGTTGATCGCCCCCAATTTTCCCCAAACCAGCCTCTCTGTCCAAACAGCCAGCGCCACGTCAGGACCGCAGGCCCCAGTCACGCACACAACGGAGCGCAGCGGGTTCACCGATCAACCGTCTGCCCCCACGGCAGAGGCGATCTATGCCGACTATGATTTGACCCATATCTCGCCCGATGAGATCGACGAAATGACAGACCGGCTGCGTAAGGCCGGGGTCTATGAGTTTGGCGACATGATGATGCTCGAAACCCGTGGCACGCGGTTTCAACAGCATCTGTGCAATTGCCTCTATCAGGCCGGGATCACCAACAGCCCCTCTTTCGATGGCACGCAGAAAAGCGATGCCATCGCCTCATTCAAATTTCAGATCGAAATGTCGCGGCGGGCCGGAGATCCGACCGAATTTGCCCAAATGAGCCTGGATCGGCTTGAGGAGATCCACGCGCAAGCCCAAGCGGATCGGGCCCAGGCACAGGCTGTGCCGTCCCGCGCCGCGCCACCGCCCGCTTTGGCGCAATCTCTGCTTGGGTTTATGGCGCAGTCTGGCTGATCTGCCGCTTTTTATGGCAGGCGCCCTGCCCCGTTTCTTTGGGACACCAAGGCGCGCATTTTACGCTAGACAGGTCAGCATTCCTGTCCTACATGTCAGCTATGCCCGCACCCTTTCCCATTCCGCAAAACCCGGCGAAACACACGCTGTTCGAGGACCTCCAAGGGTTCTCCATCGCGCTGATCACCACCGCCATCGGGTTGACCATCATCGCCCAGCTCGGGTTCATCACCGGCCAGACGGCGGGCTTGGCTTTGGTGATCTCATATCTCACCGGCTATTCCTTCTCTTGGGTGTTTTGGCTGATCAACATCCCGTTTTACGCCCTCGCCTGGTTTCGCATGGGCAAGGAATTCACCATCAAATCGGCGCTTTGCGTCACGGCACTGTCGATCCTTGTCGCGGTGATTCCGAAATGGATGTCGTTTGACACGCTCAACCCGGTGTTTGGCACCGTCGCCTTTGGCATCCTTACTGGATACGGGCTTTTGGGCACGTTTCGCCACAAAGGGTCGCTGGGCGGATTGGGCGTGGTTGCGCTCTATGCACAGGATAAATACGGCATCCGCGCCGGGATTGTGCAACTTTGCTTTGATGCTGTGCTGTTTGCCGTGGCTTTCTTCCTTTTCGAACCGTCTCGCGTACTCTATTCCCTCTTGGGCGCGGTGATCCTCAATGGTGTGATCGCCTTTAATCACCGCCGCGACAGATATATCGCCAGTTGAGGTCCGCATCAGGGCCGTCAAAAGCCCCGAGGACACGCATGCAAACCGCCGACCAAAAAGCCGACACACACAGCCTACTCGAAGATGCGCAGGGGTTTATTTTCGGCACCGCCATGTGCGCCTTTGCCCTTGTGATGCTGCGCGATCTGGGGCTGGTGACCGGGCAAACCGCCGGTCTGGCGCTGTTGATCTCCTATATGTTCAAACTGCCTTTTGGCTGGGTGTTCTTTGCGGTGAACCTGCCGTTCTATTGGTTTGGCTACAAACGCATGGGCCTCAAATTCGTTCTGAAAACCTTTGCCTGCGTGGCGCTGATTTCGGTCTTCTCTGAAATTTTCCCGCATTTCGTCTCCTTTGAAACGCTCAACCCGGTGTTTGGGGCGATCATGCTGGGCTTTATGACCGGCGCGGGGTTGATGGCGATTTTCCGGCATGGCGGCTCGCTGGGCGGGATCGGCATTTTGGCGCTCTACCTGCAAGACGCGACCAAATTCAAAGCGGGCTATGTCCAACTGGCCTTTGACGCCTGTCTCTTTGCCGTCGCCGCCTTCATCTTGCCTTTGCCACAGGTGCTCTATTCCTTGCTCGGTGCAGTCGTCGTCAACCTTGTGATCGCGATCAACCACCGCCGCGACCGCTATATTGCAATGTAAGGAGGGATCAATATGCCCAAACATTATCTCTTCCTCTTGGCGGCCATCGTCTCCGAGGTCATCGGCACAACCGCGCTCAATGCCTCGCATCAGTTTACCAAGCTCATCCCCTCGGCCATCGTGGTCATCGGCTATGGCCTGTCGTTCTATTTTCTATCGCACACGCTCAAAGTCATGCCCGTCGGCATCGTGTACGCCATCTGGTCCGGGCTGGGCATCGTCCTGATCACCCTCATCGGACTTGTCGCTTTTGGTCAAAAAATTGACCTCCCCGCCGTCCTCGGCATGGCTCTTATCCTCGCCGGGGTTCTCGTGATCAATGTGTTCTCAAAAACTGTGACCCATTGACCCTTCCCTATTCATAAGCATTTTTAGCGCCAAATGCGGGTTTTTCACCGCTCTGGTGCTTTAAAGCTGGTGTTTTGTCGCCGGGCCGGGTAGGCCCCCGCGCAAGACATACCTCACACGGAAACCGCACCCTATGGATCTTCGCAATATCGCCATCATCGCCCACGTTGACCACGGCAAAACGACGCTCGTCGATGAGCTTCTGAAACAGTCGGGCACCTACCGCGAAAATCAGTCCACCACTGAACGCGCTATGGACAGCAACGACCTGGAGCGCGAGCGCGGGATCACCATTCTCGCCAAAGCCACCTCGGTCGAGTGGAAAGGCCACCGCATCAACATCGTCGACACGCCCGGCCACGCCGACTTTGGCGGCGAAGTCGAACGCATCCTGTCCATGGTGGACGGGGTTGTGTTGCTGGTCGATGCCGCCGAAGGCCCGATGCCGCAAACCAAATTCGTGACCTCGAAAGCGCTGGCTCTTGGCCTGCGTCCGATCGTGGTTCTCAACAAAGTCGACAAACCGGACGCCGAGCCGGATCGCGCACTCGATGAGTGTTTCGATCTTTTCGCCTCGCTTGATGCCGATGACGATCAGCTCGACTTCCCGCATCTGTATGCCTCTGGCCGCTCTGGCTGGTGTGACACGGAACTCGACGGGCCGCGCAAAAATTTGGACGCGCTGTTCAACCTCGTGCTCAACCACGTCCCTGCCCCGCGTCAGCTCAAGCATCAGCACGAGCCCTTCAAAATGCTCGCCACCACTTTGGGCGCTGACCCGTTCTTGGGCCGCATTCTGACTGGCCGGGTTGAAACCGGCACGCTCAAAACCGGCGCGACCATTCAGGCGCTGACCCGCAACGGTCAAAAGATCGAACAATTCCAGGTCAAGAAAATTCAGGCGTTTCGTGGCCTTGGCATGCAGGAAATTCCTGAAGCCATCGCAGGCGACATCGTCTCCATCGCGGGCATGTCGAAAGCCACCGTGTCGGATACGCTCTGTGCCCTCGAAGTGGACGCGCCACTCGAAGCACAGCCGATTGACCCGCCCACCATCACCGTCACCTTTGGCATCAACGACAGCCCGCTGGCGGGCCGCGATGGCAAAAAGGTGCAATCGCGCGTCATCCGTGACCGTTTGATGAAAGAAGCCGAAGTCAACGTGGCGATCAAAGTCACAGACACCCCCGGCGGCGAAGCCTTTGAGGTTGCCGGTCGTGGCGAGCTTCAGATGGGCGTTCTCATTGAGAACATGCGCCGTGAAGGGTTCGAACTGTCGATCTCCCGCCCGCAGGTTTTGATGCGCGAACTCGACGGTGTCAAAGTTGAGCCGATCGAAGAAGTCACCATTGACGTGGATGACGAATACTCCGGCGCAGTGATCGAAAAACTGACCGGCGTGCGCAAAGGCGAGCTGACAGAGATGAAACAGCAAAACGGCAAAACGCGCATCATCGCGCATGTGCCGTCGCGCGGTTTGATCGGGTATCACGGCGAATTCCTCACCGACACCCGCGGCACCGGCGTTTTGAACCGCGTGTTCCACGATTGGGCCCCCTATAAAGGCCACATTCCGGGTCGTCGTCAGGGCGTTTTGATTTCCATGGACAGCGGTCAGGCCGTGTCCTACGCGCTGTGGAAACTCGAAGATCGCGGTCACTTCTTTATCGGCGCTCAGGCCGATGTCTATCAGGGCATGATCATTGGCGAGCACAGCCGTGACAATGACCTCGAAGTGAACCCGCTCAAGGGCAAACAGTTGACCAACGTCCGTGCGTCGGGCACCGATGAGGCCGTGCGCCTCACCACCCCGGTGACGCTGTCCTTGGAACAAGCGATTGCCTATATCGACGACGACGAGCTGGTCGAAGTGACGCCGAAAGCGATCCGTTTGCGCAAGCGTTACCTCGATCCGAACGAGCGCAAGCGCCACGCGAAATCGTCCAAAGCCTAACCAGCTCAGACGTTTCAGACTGATGACAAAGGCCCGTGTGAAAATGCGGGCCTTTTGCTTTGGCGCGCAGTCTCTGTGCGGCCACGGGGACTGCGCCAAAGGGAGGAATTTCCTATATGGTGGTCAAACGGAGGATCATCGTATGAAAAAAATCCAAACCCAAGGTGTGCACCACATCACCATCACCGGCGCGGACCGGCAAAGCTCGATTGATTTCTGGGAGGGCGTGTTGGGCATGCCCTTTGTCTTTGAACAACCCAATCTCGATGATGCGAAACAAGGCCATCTGTATTTTGATCCCGGTGATGGCCGGTTGATCACCGTCTTCACCTCAGAGGATCGCACACCTGGCCGCCACCGGATTGACCAAGGCCCCGGCTCTTTGCATCACTTGGCCTTCAATGTTTCGAAAGTCAGTTTCGATCACATCGTTGCACGACTGGATGCGCGCGGGATCACCCATTCTGGCCCGAAAGATCGCGGCTTTATGGACAGCATCTATTTCCGCGAACCGAATGGGATGTTGGTGGAATTGGCCAGCTACCGCTTTGAGCCGCCTTTGGGGTTTACCCACACCGACGTGTTGCACCGCGCTCATGTGATCCGCGTGGCGGCGGGCGATGATCACATCGACACCGAACATCTGGCCGATGCGATTGAGGCTCTGGTGCGTGAGCGCACACAGACTCTGTCTGAGGATCGCGGGCCGAAAAACCCGTATTCCAAATAAAACGGCGCGGGGTCTCCCCCGCGCCGCGTCTATCAACTGTGTTCCGATTACTCTTCGGTCTCAACCACCAAAAGCTCGCGCTCAGACGCGCCTTTGGCATGGCTCAACGCCTCTTGGTATTCGGGCGAGTGGTAACAAGCGACCGCCGCTTCCACCGTGTCAAATTTCGCCACAACATTGCGTGGGCGATCTTTGCCTTCAAGCTGAACATAGCGCGCTGCGCGGGCGATGAATTTGCCGCCATGTTTGGCAATGGCAGGGCCGGCAAGCTTGGCATATTTGCCATAAGCCTCTTCATCCGTGACGGTCACATGGGCGATCCAAAGGGCTGGCATATCTTATCCTTTCAACAGAGTTTCAGCGGCGGCAATGGCAGCCTCGGCACCGGAGAAATCCTTGCCCCCGCCCTGCGCCATATCCGCCCGGCCACCGCCACCTTTGCCGCCAACGGCAGGCACAGCCGCCTTAAGCACGTCGACCGCAGAGACTTTTGCGGTCAGATCATCGGTGACGCCACAGGCCACGGCGACCTTGCCGTCCTCGTCGGTGATCAACAAGATCACGCCAGAACCGAGGTTGGTTTTGTGGGCATCAATCAAGGCTCGCAGGTCTTTGCCGGAGACGCCTTGCAGCGCTTGCGCGAGGAAGGGGATGCCATTGATCATTTTGGCCTCGACCGCGCCTTTGGCGCCGCCGCCCATGGCCAATTCGCGTTTGAGATTGGCCACCTCTTGTTCCAATCTCTTGCGTTCCTCGGCCAGCGTTTTGACCCGCTCAACGACTTCGCTCACCGGCGTTTTGAGCGCGGCTGCGATCACTTCAGCCCGGTTCGCAGCCTCGGCCAGATGATCCAATGCCGCTTGGCCCGTCAGCGCCTCGATCCGGCGCACGCCCGCACTTGAGGCGCTGTCGCCCAAGATCACACACAGGCCGATGTCGCCGGTGCGTTTCACATGAGTGCCGCCGCAAAGTTCAAGCGAATAGGTCATGCCATCCGCGCCTTTGCCCGTATCGGCGCGGCCCATGGAGACCACGCGCACTTCGTCGCCGTATTTCTCGCCAAAGAGCGCCTGTGCGCCAAGTGCTCGGGCGTCATCTGGCGTCATGATCCGGGTTTCAACCGGGGTGTTTTGACGGATGTAGCCGTTCACATCCTCCTCAACCTTGCGCAGCTCTTCGGCGCTCAGGCCCTTGGTGTGGCTAAAGTCAAACCGCAGCCGATCCGGCGCATTCAATGACCCGCGCTGTGCCACATGCGTGCCCAGCGTTTCGCGCAGCGCTTCGTGCAACAGGTGCGTGGCGGAGTGGTTGGCGCGGATCGCGGTGCGGCGGGCATGATCAACGATCAGCTCTGCCGCCTGCCCGGTTTTGATCTCACCCGTGGTGACTTTGCCGATGTGAATGAACACGCCAGCCACCTTTTTCGTGTCGGTCACATCGACCGATCCGCGATCAACGCGGATCAACCCCATGTCGCCCACTTGACCACCGCTTTCACCGTAAAACGGCGTTTGGTTGACCACGACCATAACCTCGTCGCCCACCGTCGCTGAGGATACCCCAGCGCCGCCTTTGACCAGCGCCAGCACCTGACCTTCGGCGGTCTCGGTGTCGTAACCCAAAAATTCGGTGACGCCATGCTCTTCGGCAATGTCGTACCAGACGGTCGCATCGGCCGTTTCACCCGACCCGGACCAGGCCGCGCGGGCCTTGGCTTTTTGCTCGGCCATGGCGGCGTCAAAGCCAGCGGTATCCACCGCGCGGCCTTGTTCGCGCAGGGCGTCTTGGGTCAAATCAAGCGGGAAACCATAGGTGTCATAAAGTTTGAACGCCGCTTCGCCCGGCAGGTTCACGCCCTCTGCAAGACCCGACACCTCCTCATCCAGGAGCTTCAGACCGCGATCCAACGTATTGATAAAGCGTGCTTCTTCCAGTTTTAGCGTCTCTTCGATCATCGACTGACCTTGACGCAATTCCGGGTAGGCCTCGCCCATCTGACGCACCAATTCTGGCACCAGCTTGTACATGATCGGGTCTTTCGCGCCCAACAAATGCGCATGGCGCATCGCGCGGCGCATGATCCGGCGCAGCACATACCCACGGCCCTCATTGGACGGCATCACACCATCGGCGATCAGGAAAGAGGTCGACCGCAAATGGTCGGCAATCACCCGGTGATGGATGTTTTTGTCGCCATAAGGGTCAATGGACGTGGCATGCGCCGAAGCCTCGATCAGCGCCTTCATCAGATCGGTGTCGTAGTTGTCGTGACTGCCCTGCAACAACGCCGCAATGCGCTCAAGCCCCATGCCGGTGTCGATCGACTGCATGTCGAGCTCGGTCATCGTGCCGTCTGCAAACTTCTCGTTTTGCATGAACACAACGTTCCAGATCTCAATAAACCGGTCGCCATCTTCCTCTGGGCTGCCCGGAGGGCCACCCCAAATATGATCGCCATGATCATAGAAAATCTCTGTACACGGCCCGCACGGCCCCGTGTCCCCCATCTGCCAAAAGTTGTCGGAGGTGGCGATGCGGATGATCCGCTCTTCCGGCACGCCAACCTTTTTCCAGATCTCAAACGCCTCGTCATCGGTGTGATAAACTGTGGTGTAGAGTTTGTCCTTCGGGATGTCGAAATCCTTGGTGATCAGCTCCCAAGCAAAGGGGATTGCCTCGTTTTTAAAGTAATCGCCAAAGGAAAAATTGCCCAGCATCTCAAAGAACGTGTGGTGGCGCGCAGTGTAGCCGACATTGTCGAGATCGTTGTGTTTGCCGCCAGCGCGCACGCATTTTTGCGCCGTGGTTGCGCGGGTGTAATCCCGTTTCTCCACCCCGGTGAAACAGTTCTTAAACTGCACCATGCCGGAGTTGGTGAACATCAACGTCGGATCGTTGCGCGGCACAAGCGGCGAACTGTCCACAACCTTATGGCCGTTGCGTTCGAAATAGTTGAGAAAGGTGGAGCGGATATCGTTCACGCTGGGCATGTTGGGCTCATCCTTACAGGCGTTTTTGGGTTGCCAAATGTGGCGTTCTGGACGGTTTACCGCCCCTGTGCGATCCTGTCCATAACCGCGCAGAGGAAAAGGGCCGAAACGCGATGGTTCCGGCCCTTATTGACTTGAAACTTGTGTGGGCGTTGACGGCCCGAATGCGCTCTTATGCGTCGTCAGCCTCGTCATCGACGATGTCGTCATGGGAAAACTCCGCGCCCAGATCAAAATCCAACCCATGCGCTGCACGGATTTTATCTTCGATCTCAAGAGCGATGTGGGGATTTTCCTTCAGGAAGCGTTTGGCGTTTTCACGGCCCTGCCCCACGCGCTCATCGCCGTAGGAGAACCACGCGCCGGATTTATCGACCACGCCCGCTTTCACGCCCAGGTCCAAAAGTTCGCCGGTTTTGGAAATGCCTTCGCCATACATGATGTCGAATTCCACCTGTTTGAACGGCGGAGCGACTTTGTTTTTGACGACTTTGACACGGGTTTCAGAGCCGACCACCTCGTCACGGTCCTTGATCGCGCCAATGCGGCGAATGTCCAGACGCACGGAAGAGTAGAATTTCAACGCGTTGCCGCCGGTTGTGGTTTCGGGCGATCCGAACATCACACCGATTTTCATACGGATTTGGTTGATGAAAATTACGGTGCATTTGGAGCGCGAGATTGAGCCGGTGAGTTTGCGCATCGCCTGAGACATCAAACGCGCGTGTACGCCAACCGAGCTGTCGCCCATGTCACCTTCAAGTTCAGATTTCGGCGTCAAGGCCGCAACCGAGTCGACCACCACAAGGCTCACCGCGCCAGAACGCACCAAAGTGTCCACGATTTCAAGCGCTTGCTCGCCTGTATCTGGCTGAGAAATCAGCAGCTCGTCCAGATTCACACCCAGCTTGCGGGCATAGATCGGGTCAAGCGCGTGTTCAGCATCAACAAAAGCGCAGACGCCGTTTTTCTTTTGCTCTTCAGCGACACAATGCAGCGTCAGAGTGGTTTTACCCGAGCTTTCCGGGCCGTAAATCTCAACGATCCGGCCTTTCGGAATGCCACCAATGCCAAGCGCGATGTCCAGACCAAGCGACCCCGTCGAGGTGGATTCAATCTCTTGCACCGGGTTGTCCGCGCCGAGACGCATGATCGAGCCCTTGCCAAATTGCCGCTCAATTTGCGCCAGCGCACTGTCGAGTGCCTTTTGCTTTTCGCCATCTTTTTTGGTCATGTTCGCCGCCGTAGCCATTGTTCACTTCCTTATTTCACACCTGATCTCGCGCGGCAACGGGTGCAAATCTGTCACCTCATGCGGCGGTCTGGGGACTGTTCTTGTTCGCCTCTTGTTCTCACGGACACTTATGGGGACAAAAAGAGAACATTTCAACTCAATTCTTAACATTCCAAGCCTAAAGATAAAATGCACCGCCAATATTTAACAAACCGTTTACCATGACAGAGACGCTGAAAATAATGTCACTTGGTGAATATGCGTTTGTGAATATGCGTTTGTTTGAAAATGATTTTTTCGAAAATCTCAAAGGAACAGCCCCTCACCTCTTAGTAAAACTGTGCCTGAACGGTCGCCGTCAATTCCGACAGAGAGAACGGTTTGGGCAAAAACACCGAATTGGGGATGCGCGCCTGCTGTTCGGTGAAATGGTCTTCGGCATAGCCTGAGACGAACACCACTTTCACGTCGGGCCGGGTTTTGAGCGCCTCCGAGACCCAGCTCGGCCCATCCATCCCCGGCATGATCACATCAGAGACAAACACATCAATGTGCAGGCTGCTGTCTTCGAGTGTGTCCAATGCCTCTTCGGCATTTTCCGCCTCAATCACCGTATAGCCCCGCAACCGCAAAGCGCGCGAAGCAAAGGCGCGCACGGGTGCTTCGTCTTCGACCAAAAGAATCACACCAGAACCACGCTCGTTAGACACCGTCGCATCTGGGATCGGTTTGTTTGCGGCCTCGACCACCGCCTCGGCCCGAGCGGTATGCGCCGGCAGAAAGATAGTAAAGGCGGTGCCGGAACCAACAACGGAGTCCAAAAAGATAAAGCCCCCGGTTTGTTTGATGATCCCGTAGGCGGTGGACAGGCCAAGACCAGTGCCCTCGCCCGTGCGTTTGGTGGTGAAAAACGGCTCGAACACTTTTTGCAACCGCTCCGGCGGAATACCCACGCCTTGGTCCGTGACGCTGACCACAACATATTCGCCCGCAGGCACCGTGGCCCGATCTCGGGTAAAGGCTTGGCGCAGCACTTCGTTACGGGTTTCGACCTTGATCTCGCCGCCTGACGGCATGGCATCGCGCGCGTTGACCACGAGATTCATGATCACCTGTTCGAGTTGACGTTTATCGACCCGGATCGGCAACAGGCCCGCGTCATGGCTAAGGGTGAGGGTCACTTTCTCTCCCACCAACCGATTCAGCAAATGGGTGAGGTCAGACAGGGTATCGCGCAGGTCGATCACCTCGGGCTTAAGGGTCTGTTTGCGCGAAAACGCCAACAATTGGCCGACCAAAGAAGCGGCTCGGTTGGCGTTCTGATGGATTTGCACCAGATCGCCATAGTCGGGATCGGATTTGTCATGACGCAGCAGCAAAAGGTCACAATGGCCCGAAATGGCGGTCAACAGGTTGTTGAAATCATGCGCGACACCGCCCGCCAATTGGCCGATGGCCTGCATTTTCTGGCTTTGGACAAATTGCGCCTCAAGCGATTTGAGCTCGGTGGCATCTGAGAGCACCGCGATCAATTCAATCTCATCGCTCGCCCCCTCCACCCGGCTCAGGGTGATTTGCAAAAACGTATCGTTTTGTGGCCGTGCGGCGCGGACAAATTCCGGTTTGCGCGCCCGTGCCATGGCGACATCTGTGACCCAATCCTGAACAGGCCGCCCCAGCCCTTCGACCAGATCGCCGAGGCTGAGTTGATCATGGGCCATGATGGACAAAAGTTCGCGCGCCGGTCGGTTGGATTGCAAAATGCGACCATCGACAGAGACTTTCAAAAGCGCAACAGGCAGCGCATCGAACGCATCCCATTCGCCCACAGAAGGGGTTTTTTCCGGCAAAAAATACACTTCTTTACGGCCAGACCCGCCCGTTTCAAACTGGGCGACACGGGCATAAACGCGACCTTGGGTGCCGGACAAAACATGCACATCGCCATGGCGCAGCGGCAGGTCGGTCACAACCCGATCCAAGGTCTTTTCACGATGGCCGATCAGGCGACGCATGGCCTCGTTCATGAACAAGACCGCGTTGTTTTTACTCAGGGTCATCATCGGAAGCGCCAAGGCTTCGCCGTCCAAGGTGCTGCCCCTTTCGGCCATATCCTCCAAGCGCCATAAAAACCCATCCTCCCCGATCATATGGACACCCAGGCGCACGTGGCCATGGCGCATCACCACATCTTCACGCGCGCCGCCTTTGGCCAAAGCACGCGATTGCAGCCGCGCCAAAGTGGTGGCAGGGGCGGCAAACAAATCCTCAAGCGCGGTCAAGAGCGTCTCTCCACCGCGCCCGCCAAACCGTTTGATGGCCGCAGGATTTTCATAACCGATCACCCCATCAAGATCTGTGGTGAAACAGGGTGCCGCATCATTGGCCACAAATTGCGACAGGGCGTTGTGCACCCGCTTGCGCGCAGAGCCGCGCAGATATGTCAGCGCCCACACAAGAATGGCAGCCCATAGCAAAACGGCCCCAGTGCCAAACGCCAAAAGACCAAAGCGTGGCAGCGGCAAGACCAACGCCCCGCCACAGAGCAAAAGCCCCGCGAGACCAAGGGCCATACTATAGGGAGCAAGGCGCTCGGCCTGTTTCGACAATGGGCCTGCTGTCATACTGACGCTCGTCACAAATCCCCCCTTGTCGTGCGGTGCACGCAACTACCTACGTGCGGTGCACGCAATTCTAAACGTGCGGTGCACGCAATTCTAAACGTGCGGTGCACGCAATGACCTACGTGCTTAACACGCTGTTTTTGGAGCAAATTGCCCCAGACGATCCAAAGGACCGGTTAATCCCGATCCGCTCCCCTCTTGTGCGATGAATTGGTTAATGACGCTTTAAGAGCGGAGGTAGGGAGAAGGATAGACGTCGAAAAACTATCGGTAAAGTTGTATTGTTAACCTTCACCGCTCCTAATGAGGGTTTTTAAAAGTCAATTCAGAGCCAAACAATGGGTCAGAGAACAACAGCACGCTGAAACACCGCGATAAAAAATCCGTCACCGCCCTCAAGCGGGCTGACATGCCGGCTCATACGCAGGGAGAATTCGGGGTGTCGCGCGGCGAATTTGGCCACTTGGTCGTCGTTTTCGACTTTGAAAAGCGAACAGGTGGCATAGGCCAGATGGCCACCGGGACGCACCCTTGGGGCGACCTCGTCCAAAATATCCGCCTGAATTTGCACCAAATGCGACAGGCGGCTTTCGGTCAGCGCCCATTTGCCCTGTGGGCTGCGCGAAAACGCACCTGAGCCACTACAGGGCACATCGCACAGGATCAGATCATAGGCCTTGGCCAATTCGGATGTGCGGGCCAAAGCGATGTCGATCCCAGCGCGAGATGCGCGGGGGGCGATGTCCTGCATCCGCGCGGGATCACTGTCATGGGCGGTCAATTTCACATCTGCGCGCGCGCCGATGGCCAAAGCTTTGCCACCGCCACCAGCGCAATAATCCAACACAGATTGGCCAGGTTCCAGCGGCAAAACATCAAGGATCGCCTGAGATCCAACGTCCTGAATCTCGACCAATCCTGTGAGATAGGCCTGCGAACGGGCCACGGCGCGGGCGTTGCGAGTGACTTTAAGCGCCGTGTCACACAGAGGATGCGGCACGGCGTCGATGTCGTCCTTTTGCAAAGCCTCACGGGCCATGTCCAAACTGGCTTTGCGCGGGTTTACCCGCAAAAACACGTCGGAGCGGTGGCGCAAAAGCTCAAGGGCTGCATCCGCATCGGTGCCCAAAGTGGCGTCATACAACGGCAAAAGCCAGTCCGGGCAATCCAAACGCACGCCGCGCGGTGCGGTTTCAAGCGGCGCAGGATGTTCGCGTTCGCCCTCGTGCAAGGGGCGTGGAGCAAAACGATCGGTGCAAAACAACGTGTCGGGATCGGTGCCCGCCGCGCGCAACGCGCCCAGGATCAATTGCCGACCAGAGGGCCGATCGCCCGCCCCACCGAGCCACGCGTAAGAGCGCATACAACGGATCGCATCAAACACCAGATCACGGATCGCGGCACGGTCTTTCGAGCCAGCGTAGCGATGCCCGCGCGCCCATGTTGTCAGAACCCGTTCGGCATTTTCGCCGACAAGCACGTCATCCAAAATTTCAATGGCAGCGGAAAGGCGGGCGGCTGGTGTCATGATCTAGCGAAAACAGGTTCCAAATGAAAAAGCAACGGGGACGTGCCGCAATTTGCGCCAAGCCCCCGTTTGATCGTCTCGAAACCGCCTCAGCCGACGCGGTAATTCGGGCTTTCGCGGGTGATTTGCACGTCGTGGACATGGCTTTCTTTCAGGCCCGCGCCGGTGATTTTGACGAAACCACAATTTTTGCGCATCTCAGCCACAGTGGCACAGCCAGTATAGCCCATGGCCGCGCGCAAGCCGCCAACCATTTGGTGGATCACCGCGCCCGCCGGGCCTTTGTAGGCCACCTGACCTTCGATGCCCTCAGGCACGAGTTTGTCGGAGGCCGCGTCTTTTTGGAAATACCGATCCGCTGAACCGCGCGCCATCGCGCCCAAGGAGCCCATGCCACGATAGGCTTTGTAAGAGCGGCCTTGATACAAGATCACTTCGCCGGGGCTCTCGTCCGTGCCCGCAATCATCGACCCGACCATGGCCACCGAGGCCCCCGCCGCGATGGCTTTGGCAAAATCGCCAGAGAATTTGATGCCGCCATCCGCGATCACGGGCACATCGCCCGCCGCCTTGGCGCAATCCATGATGGCGGTCAGTTGTGGCACACCCACGCCCGCGACCATCCGGGTGGTGCAGATCGAGCCCGGACCAATGCCGACCTTCACCGCATCCGCACCCGCCGAAATCAGCGCCTGAGTGGCCGCACCTGTGGCAACGTTGCCTGCGATGACCTGAACGTCTTCGCGGTAGTTTTTCAGCCGCTCAACAGCCATCGCCACGCCTTCGGAGTGACCATGCGCGGTGTCGATGACGATGAGGTCACAGCCCGCATCAATCAGCGCCACAGAGCGCTCAAAACCCTCGTTGCCCACGGTGGTCGCGGCACCAACGCGCAACCGGCCAAGATCATCTTTGCACGCAGAGGGGTGCAGCACGGCTTGTTCGGTGTCTTTGAGGGTCAACAGCCCGGTCAGGTGACCATTGGCATCGGTGACCAGAAGTTTCTCGATCCGGCGCGCTTTCATCAGTGAAATCGCCTCGTCGCGATCAGCGGGTTCGTGCAGGATCGCAAGATTGTCGGAACTCATCACTTGCGACACCGGCGTGTCATCTGAGGTGGCAAAGCGCATGTCACGGTTGGTGACAATGCCAACCACGCGGCGATCCGCATCCACCACCGGGAAGCCGGTGAAATTGTATTGCGCGCAGAGCGCCTTGGCATCGGCGATGGTTTGATTGGCGGTCAGGGTGATCGGGTTATACACGATCCCGCTTTCAAAGCGTTTGACCCGGCGCACTTCGTCGGATTGCCGTTTGATGTCGAGGTTGCGGTGAATGACACCGATCCCGCCCATCTGGGCCATGGCGATGGCCATGCGGCCTTCGGTGACCGTGTCCATGGCTGAGGACATCAAAGGGATGTTCAACCGGATTGATTTGGTGACAAATGTCCCTGTGTCTGCCGTTGAGGGCAGGACAGAACTGGCCGCAGGAACCAGCAAAACATCATCAAAGGTAAGGGCCTCGCGAATCTCCATCGGGTCTCTCCATGGGGGATACGGTTTGGCACGTCCCTATTACATGGATGCCCCCCTATGGAAAGGGCGTTTTGCCGTTTTTCGTGACGCATCACGCAATATTTAGGGCCGCACTCCGGTTGGAGGCGGCCCTATAGCGTCAATTTCAAAGCTATTGCGGTCTCAAACCGAGGCCGCGTTGGTGGCTTTGGAGAGTTTGCCTTTGGTCCAAATCTGCATGATTTTGGCGGCGATATAGGCGATCACCAATGTGGCCGCGACCAATTCCAAACCGCCAATCACGCGAAACGGCAGGGGCGCGAGTGTGGCCGCTGCAAACATCAGATTGGCAAAAGCGGCCAAGGGAAAGGTGAAGGCCCCCCAAAGCGCCGAGAAGTCGCCTTTGGTCAAATATCGGATCGCCAAAAGGGCGACACCAAGGGCCGTCCCCCCGACCCAAGCAAAGGCCAAGGCCAGAGTGGTATAGCCCAAAAGCGTTGCAACGATGCCAAAAAGCGAGATCGGCGACAGGTGAATGGCCAAGAGCGGGCGCAACGGCGGCGGCACGTCGGATTTGGCGAATTGCACGGCGGAGATCACATAGATCGCGGCGGCAATGGGCAAGGTGGTGGCAAAGATGAAGTGCGACAGCCCCGTCCAGCCCAAGGGCACGGCGGCAACCGGCGCGATGATAAAGCCGACAAAGGTCAGGTGCCATACAGGTGTGACCCGGCGTTGCTCAACCGGGCCAAGCGCAAAGGAGCGGATGGTCAACAGCGCCACGATGACTTGGGCCGCCAGAGCCAAGACCAAGACAGTTTTGGCAAGCGCGACCGAATAGGGCACAAGCACAGCCGCAAACAAAAACCCGCTCGCCGCCCCGGCGGACAACCCGGCCCGCCCCGGCAAGATGCGCAAATCATCGGCCACAACGCCCGGACGGCGCACGACTTTGGCGAAATAGGCGACCAGGGCGAAAACATACAAAAGCGACACCGCGCCCAAGATCATTTCACCGATCCACTCAGGCGCAGGCATGACTTTGGCCGCAGCGCGCCAAGCAAGGCCAAGGCCCAAAAGCCCCAAGATCGGAGGGAAAATCGCCGGAGGCGTGGCGCGCCAAATGCCTTTGGGGGCCGTGTTGAACGGTTTGGGCATAATGCGGGGCGGAGTTTGCGACATGTTCGGGCCTTTCGCGCAAGTATTGCAGGGGATGAATACCACCCCGCCCGGCTCAGAGGAAGCTCTTGCGCAGCGCCGTGTTGTCGCGGGCCAGAGAGGCGGCTGTGACCACGGCCCCCCAAGGAAAAGGACAGCCCACGGGGGACTGCCCTGAACCTCATGTTCGATGGCTTAGTCTTTGGGGCGCATACTCAGGCCATCGGCGAAAAGATGGACCTTTGAGGGATCGGCGGTGAGTTTGACCTCGGTGCCGCGCAGATTGTTGTGGATGCCCGGAAGTTTCGCGATCAACGGTTCCTGACCGCGTTCGGGAACGAAATACAGCAAGGTCACCTCGCCCAGGGCCTCAATGATATCCACCGTGCCGTTCAGGATTGCCAATTCATCCGTCAGCACCATGTCCTCAGGCCGCACGCCGACATTGACCCGGCGCCCCATGTCTGAGGCTTGGGTCGGAATCGCGGAAATGGCAATGCCTTCACCGTCGAGCTTGACCTTGGTTTGCGTCCCCGTCTCGATGATCTCGCCGGGCAAAAGATTCATCGACGGAGAGCCGATGAATTGTGCGACGAATTCATTGTCGGGGCGCTCATAAAGATCAAGGGGCGAGCCGACCTGTGCGATGCCTTTGTTGGCCAACACCACAATGCGGTCGGCCAGCGTCATCGCCTCAACCTGGTCGTGGGTGACATAGACCATGGTGCTGTCAGGCATCGACTCTTTGAGCTGAGCGATCTCCAACCGGGTGGCGACCCGCAGAGCGGCGTCCAAGTTGGAAAGCGGTTCGTCAAACAGATAGACCTTTGGGTCGCGCACGATGGCGCGACCGATGGCGACCCGCTGACGTTGCCCGCCCGAGAGTGCTTTTGGCAAACGATCCAGATAGTCGTCGAGTTGTAGAATTTTCGCGGCTTTGCTCACCGCCGCGTCAATCTCTTGTTTCGATTTCTTGGCGATTTTCAACGAAAACGCCATATTATCATAGACCGTCATATGCGGATAAAGCGCATAGGATTGAAACACCATGGCAATGCCGCGTTGCGCGGGCGGCACATCGTTCATCCGCTCGCCGTCAATCTCAAACGTACCGCCGGAAATTTTTTCCAAGCCCGCAATCATCCGCAAAAGCGTGGATTTGCCACAGCCCGACGGGCCAACAAACACGATCAACTCGCCGGTTTTAATGTCGAGATTGATGTCCTTGAGGACTTCGACTTTACCGCCATAGGTCTTGGCGACATTCTCCAGTTTCAGATCTGCCATAGTCTCTCTCCCCTCGCCTCTTAGATGTTTTCGCGCAGCATGATTGCCGGTTGCCACGGTCCAAGATGCAGTTTTCCGTCCTCCATCGGCGAGGCGGAATTCAATTCGCTGCCGACCTGATACCAATCGCCCTTTGGCGTCTCCAACGTGGCCGGTTGGTCCGACAGGTTGAAGGCACAAAACAGCTCTTCTTCATCATTCTTGCGGGTGAAGATCAAACAGGTGCCCTCAACCCGCATATCCACCATATCGCCGGTTTTGAGCGCCTGATGCGCATGGCGAAAGGCAATCGCGCGCCGGTAGTGATGCAGCAAGGCACCCGGCTCTTCCTCCGATTGCGCCACAGACAATGGCAAGTGGTCGGCACTCACTGGCAACCATGTTTGTCCAGAGTTGGAAAAACCGCCGTGATGGTTCGAGCGTTCCCACACCATCGGCGTGCGGCACCCATCGCGGCCTTTGAAATCCGGCCAAAATTGGATGCCGTAAGGGTCTTGCAGGTCTTCAAAGGCCAATTCCGCCTCCGGCAACCCCAACTCTTCGCCCTGATAAATACAGGCCGAGCCGCGCAGACACATCATCAATGTGGTAAAGGCGCGTGCGCCCGCCGCGCTGAGCTTCCAACGCGTTACGTGACGCACCACATCGTGGTTGGAATAGGCCCAACAGGCCCAGCCATCTTCAGCCACTGCGTTGAAATGATCCATCACCTCTTTGATATAGGACGGCGACGGCGTGTCCCCCGACAACAGCTCAAACGCGTAACACATATGCATGAGATCATTGCCCTTGGTGTATTCACCAAGGATCTCCATCCCGCGTTGATCATCGCCAACCTCGCCCACGGCGGCCGCATTATGGGGCTCCATCACTGCACGCAGCTTGCGCAAGAACACAAGGTTCTCAGGCCGCGATTTGTCATAGATGTGGTTTTGCCAGGTGTAGGGGTTCACTGCCGGGGCGGTTTTGGACTGGCGCTCCTCCGGTTTGAGCGGCGGGTTGTCACGCAGCTCGGCGTCATGGGTGTAAAAGTTGATCGTGTCCAAACGGAACCCGTCCACACCGCGCTGTAACCAAAACTCGGCCACGTCCAAAAGCGCGTCTTGCACTTGCGGTTCGTGGAAATTCAAATCCGGCTGTGAGGTCAGGAAGTTGTGCAGGAAATACTGCATCCGCCCGGCGTCCCATTGCCAGGCAGATCCGCCAAAGATCGACAGCCAGTTGTTCGGCGGTGTGCCGTCGGGTTTGGCATCGGCCCAGACGTACCAATTGGCTTTGTCATTGTCATGCGAGCTGCGGCTTTCCTTGAACCACGGGTGTTGATCAGAGGTGTGCGACAGCACGAGGTCGATCAGAACCTTGACGCCATATTGATGCGCGGTGTCGATCAGCGCGTCGAAATCGGACAGGTGACCAAACATCGGGTCAACGTCGCAGTAATCCGAGACATCATAGCCGAAATCCTTCATCGGCGAGGTGAAAAACGGCGAAATCCAGATCGCGTCAACACCAAGCGAGGCGATATAGGGCAAGCGTTGGACAATGCCCAACAGGTCGCCAATACCGTCACCGTTGCTGTCCTGGTAGGAGCGCGGATAGATCTGGTAGATCACAGCGCCGCGCCACCAATCCTTTTCACGCGTAAAAGGTTTCATCGGGGAGGAGGAGATAACATTCATGCGAGATGCTCTTTGATTATTTTACAGACCCGGCCAGCAGGCCGCGGACGAGATATTTTTGCATAAAGAAGAAGACAGCCAGTGGCACAGCGATCGACACGAAGGCCGCGGTGGCCAGGATTTCCCAATTGCCGCCACGTGTGCCCAAAAGCTCGACGATCTGGCGGGTCATCACCGTGGTGTCGCCGGAGCTGTCGATCAGGAACACGAGAGCGACCAAAAGGTCATTCCACGTCCACAAGAATTGGAAGATCGCGAAAGACGCCAGCGCCGGGAAGGACAGCGGCAGGATGATTTTGGTGAAAATCTGAAAATCCGTCGCACCATCCACACGGGCGTTCTCGATGATGTCTTTCGGCAAACCGACCATGTAATTGCGCAACAGATAGATCGCCAGAGGCAGACCAAATCCTGTATGCGCCATCCAAACGCCAAGATAGCCTTTGGAGGACACGACCTCACCTGGTGCAAACCCCAAAAGCCGCCCAAGACCGTTGACGGTGGCAAAGCGGCGTAGGTTTTCGGGGTCCGGCGTGCCCAAAAAGGCAATCGTCGCCTCCACCACTGCGCCGTGAAAACTGAGCAATGGAATGAGCGCCAATTGCAAAGGCACCACCAGCAACGCCACCACAGCCGCAATCAACAACGCGCGGCCCGGAAAATCCATCCACGCCAACGCATAGGCGGCAAAGGCCGCGATCAAAATCGGGATGACCGTCGCCGGGATCGTCACCGTGAAGGTGTTGAGAAAGGCCTTGCCCATATTGTCGGTGGTTTTGCCGGAAAACAGCACGGTTTTGTAGTTTTCAAGCGTGAAAGTTGGCGGCGTTTTGGCGGTCAAAAACACGCGCTCCCCCCGCGACCCGGTGAATTCCGTCTCGCTGAGCAAGGTGTAATCGCCGTTTTCCGCAACGGTCAATTGACCATCTTTGCCCAAATCGGCGGTGTCCCCGGCCCGATAGGCACTGATGTCACGAGACGAGGTGCCCCAAACGGAAATGGTGCCAATCGGCAGGCTGTCCTGTTCAAACAGGTTGCCCTCAATCACATAGGCACCGTCGATCTGTTGCTGGGTTTGCGGGTCCGACGTGCGGATCATCACATTCTGTTCTTGTGGGAACAGGGCTTTCCACCAGCCGGAGCCGGAGATTTGATCCGCTGAGCGGAATGAGGACACCAAAAGCCCCACGGTCGGGAACATCCAAAGAAAGACCAGTATCGCCACAGAGATGTGGACGGCCCAGGTCAAGGAGGACTTTTTGCCGGCAATATTGTCCATAGGTCCTGTCCTTTATTTCATTTCTTTGCGGGCGTTGTAGACGTTCCACACCAAGATCGGCGTGACCAAAAGCATGATCACCATCGCGGCGGCGGACCCCACGCCCCAGTCATTGGCACGGAACAATTTGTCATACATGTAGTTGGCCAAAACTTGGGTTTCCCATTGGCCGTTGGTCATCGCGAAGACGATGTCAAAGACCTTGAGCACAGTGATGGTGATCGTCGTCCAGACCACCACAATCGTGCCCATGATTTGCGGGATTTTGATTTTGAAAAAGATCTGAAACGGGTTGGCGCCATCAACAATCGCGGCCTCAATGGTTTCTTCCGGCACACCGCGCAGGGCGGCGGACAGGATCACCATGGCAAAGCCGGTTTGAATCCAAACGAGCACCACCATCAGGAAAAAGTTGTTCCAAAACGGCAGGGTCAAAAACGTATGCGGCTCACCGCCCAAGGCGACCAAAACCGCGTTGAGAATACCGATCTGTTCGGTGCCCAAGGGGCGGGCGTCATAGACCAGTTTCCAAATCACTGCCGCGCCGACAAAAGAGATCGCCATTGGCATGAAAATCAAAGACTTGGCAATCGCCCCCCAGCGGATGCGATCGGTCAGTTGCGCCACCAAAAGCCCCATCGCAGTGGAGACGGCGGGCACAACCAAAAGCCACAAGGCGTTGTTGCGCATCGCTTCCCAGAATTTCGGGTCGATCGACATTTTGCGATAGTTTTCAAGCCCAATAAACGCCCCGCCCATGTCGCGATCCGTCAGCGAGAGACGCAGCGTTTCGACCACGGGATAGGCCAAATAGAGACCGAGGGCGGCAACGGCCGGAAACAGAAACAACCAAGGTCGGATCAAATTGGCGCGGTTGATGTTACGACCAGCGTGCGGACCACGGGCCGGAAAAATCACTTTGTCCAAGATGACATTGGAGAAATAGAAATAGCCGATGCAGGCGCTGACGCCGATCACAATGGTCAACAGACCTTGTAGTGCTGGATGCATGTGCCCCTCCTTTTGCTTTGAGAGCCTCGTTGAGCTCCAAATCTGTCGTGTCACAGCACGGCGCGCTGCTCTTCACTCATGGTCCACCTCTGAGGTCGATGGCTCTCTTCATCGAACACGAAACGGCGATTTTGCGCAACTGGTGCACGTCGTCTGCCGCGGCATTTACAACCGTAACAGGAATTCTGCGTCTTGCGCTCAGAAATCTGGGGATGCGGAAATCTGTTTCCGGGGCCATGAAAACGGATTGCGGATCATCCCTCCCTGTTGCCTGACCTGTCAGAAAGACACAAAGAAGCGTGCAAGAACGGGGGCGACCCGAGGCAAAACACCGCCCCGGATCATCCCAATTGTCTGATTATTTCAGAGCATCCCAAGAGGCCTGAATGTCATCCGCCACATCTTCGGCAGATTTGCCACCGGCGTAGTTGACCATTTCGGTCCAGAACGAGCCTGCACCCACGCCACCCGGCATCAGGTCAGAACCGTCAAAGCGGAAGGTTGTCGCATTGAGCAAGATCTCGTTCATCGCAGCCGTCGGCGCATCGCCGAATTTCGACGTGTCCACGCCTTTATGCGGCGTCAGGAAGCCACTTTGAGACATCCAGGCTTCGTGCGCTTCAGGGGTCTCAAGGAACTTGATGAACTCTTGTGCCGCCGGGCTGTCGCTGGTGATGGCCCATAAGGTGCCAGCGCCCAAAACAGGTTTGCCGAGGTCTTTTTCAGCATAGGCCGGGAAGTAGAAGAAATCCGCATCTTCGCCGACAACCGTGCCTTCAGGGAAGAAAGCCGGGATGAAGGACGCCTGACGGTGCATGTAGCACTGTGGCGGCGAGGTGAAGAGGCCTTTCGGGCTGTCGCGGAAGTCGGTCGAGGCCACCGCCCCTGCCCCACCAGACACATAAGCGTCATTGCGGGCAAACCAGCCGAATTCTTTGATCGCGTCAACGATGCGCGGATCGTTGAACGGGATCGAGTTGTCGACCCAACCGTCATAGACGTCCGGGGTTTGAGTGCGCAGCAACAGGTCTTCGACCCAATCGGTTGCCGGCCAGCCGGTCGCACCGCCAGATCCCAGACCAATACACCACGGCGTTTCGCCATCGGCAACGATTTGGTCGGTCAGGGCTTTGAGCTCTTCCATCGAGGTCGGGATGTCATATCCCGCATCTTCAAAATTTTCCGGCACATACCAGACCAGAGATTTCAAATCGACCTTATAGAAAAAGCCATAAAGCGCATCGTTGCCGTCAGGGCCTGCGTAAGTGCCCAGATCAATCCACGATTGACCCGCCGCGTAATTCTCTTTCACCCACTCTTCGGTGCCTGCGGGCAACGGTGTGAGGAAGCCGCGTTTGGCCATATCTGCCGCAAGACCCGGCTGTGGGAACACAGCGACGTTCGGGGCCGACCCGGCTTCGGCGTCGATCATAATTTGTTGTTCAAAACTGTCAGACCCAACATAGCGCACATCCGCGCCGGTCTTTTCTTCAAAAATGGCAAGCACTTTTTCGACCATCTCTTGGTCGGCACCGATCCAAGGGCCCGCAATCGTCAATTGTTGGCCAGCAAGGTCTTGTGCCTGCGCCGCGCCCGCGAGCAAAGCCAGAGTGGCCGCCCCCGTAAGAAGTGTCTTTTTCATGTAAACCTCCCAGTTTTCATACCCCGACATGGGCATACAAAGCCTAGCGCTATCAGGTGAGAAATCAAACAGATTCCCACCACCCAAAGCGCTTTGACATGCTGTAGATTCCCTCAAGTCACTCTAAGAGTCAATGACAACGATCAAACCTTTCGGACTTCACTGTCCGAAAATACCCCGTATAAGGTTTCCCTTACGGCAGATATCTGATGTGGCGTCATAAAATTGACCAATGGCACACCGGATCACTGCGCATCGCCGCTTTACCTGTGACCCAAGAACCGTCTAGCGTGGTCCTCAACCCACCAAACACGACAAAGAAAATGGATGCCCCATGAACCTCAAAGAGCTTTCAGAATTGCTTGGCCTGTCTCAGACAACCGTGTCACGCGCTCTGAACGGCTACCCCGAGGTCTCAGAGAAAACCCGTAAAAAGGTCGAAGCCGCAGCCAAACAGCACAATTACACCCCCAACACGCGGGCCCGGGGTCTGGCCACCGGGCGCAACCATGCGGTGGGCCATGTGATTCCCCTCTCTACCGAACATGAGGTGGTGAACCCGGTTTTCACCGATTTTATCGCCGGGGCCTCAGAGGTCTATTCGCGCGAAAACTACGACATGCATTTGACGGTCGTGCCCGATTCCTCTGAATCAGATGCATACCGCAAAATCGCCGCCAAAGGGTCGGTCGATGGCGTCATCGTGCATGGACCGAAAGACGACGACCCGCGCATCAAACTGTTGCGCGAGATTGGCATGCCTTTTGTCGTGCATGGCCGATCTGGCTCCACCGATGAGCAAAAATATTCCTGGGTCGATATGAACAACACCCGCGCCTTTGAACGCGCCACCCAGTTTCTACTGGATCTCGGCCATCGGCGCATCGGCCTTTTGAACGGCTTGGAAACCATGGATTTCGCCGCCAAACGACGCATTGGCTATCGTGCGGCACTTGAACAGGCCGGGGTATCCGAGGACAACGCCCTCTGTTATTCCTCTGAAATGACAGAGGAATATGGGTTCTCCGCGACGACAAAAATGCTCGCATTGAAGACCCCGCCCACCGCTTTGCTGGCCTCATCCATCATTGTCGGCTTTGGTGTGCGCCGCGCGCTTGATGCGGCGGATTTGAAGATCGGCAAAGATGTTTCGCTGATCATCCATGACGATGATCTCTCCTACCTGCGCAACGGCAATAGCGAACCGATTTATACCGCCACCCGATCTTCTGTGCGCCAAGCCGGACGAATTTGCGCCGAGATTTTGATGGAATTGATCGCCAATCCCACGCGCCCAGCGCAACATGTGCTTTTGGATGCAGAGCTGATCATCGGCCACACCACCGGCCCCGCACCGAAGATTTAGAACAGGAGCGCCTGGCAGGGCATCATGGCCCGCCCGTGTTGCGACAAACATTTTTGCCCAATTCATCAAAGCGCTTTGACATCCCAGAAACTCAATCTAAAACGTTATAGACGCGACAGAACAGCACTCACCCTGTAGGATGACCGCATCCGCGAACCGACCCGATGCCGTTCTGGTCAGGACACTCAAGACCCCGGAGGACTCCCCATGATGGGCCGCATAAAAACGCCGCAGCTTTTGACCCGAAAAGATTTCCCCAACGACTTTATATTTGGAGCCGCCACGGCCGCGTATCAGGTCGAAGGCCATCAATTCGGCGGCGCAGGGTCGACCCATTGGGACACGTTTGCCGCCACGCCGGGCAATGTGATCAATGCGGAGGACGGCGCGACAGCCTGTGATCAATATCATCGCTATGGTGAGGATATGGATCTCTTGCAGGCCGGACATTTCGACGCTTACCGGTTTTCGACAAGCTGGGCGCGGGTGCTGCCCGAGGGGCGCGGACAGGTCAACCAAGAGGGCTTGGATTATTACGACCGCCTCACCGATGCCATTTTGGAACGAGGATTGCAGCCGCATCAGACGCTTTATCATTGGGAAATGCCGTCGGCTTTGGCCGATTTAGGCGGCTGGACCCACCCGGATGTGCACAATTGGTTTGGCGATTATGTTGAGATCATCGACGCCAAAATCGGAGACAGGATGACCTCGATCGCCACGATCAACGAACCCTGGTGCGTCGCCTACCTGTCGCATTTTATCGGCGCTCATGCCCCCGGCCAACGTGACATCCGTGCCACCTCCCGCGCCATGCACCATATTCTAAAGGCCCATGGCGAGGCGATGACCCGGCTGCGCGCCAAGGGGCGGGACAATTTGGGGATCGTGTTGAATTTCGAATACCCCACCCCAGCGACGGACACCCCCGAGGACATCAAAGCCGCAGCCGTTCAGGACGCGATCTACAACCGTTGGTTCATCGAAGCGATCACCAAAGGCACCTACCCCGCTGAGGCGCTCAACGGCTTTGCCCCGCATATGCCAATCGGCTGGGAGGATGATCTCAAGACCTTGATCCATCAACCGCTCGACTGGCTTGGCGTCAATTATTACACCCGCCACATCCACGCTCATGATCCTGAGACCGCGTGGCCGCACACCAAAGAGATCGCCGGGCACCGGGCCACCACTCAGATGGGCTGGGAAATTTACCCCGAGGGGCTGCACCATTTCCTGACATGGCTGTCGGAGCGCTATGTCGGCACTCTACCGATTTATGTGACCGAAAATGGCATGGCATGGGAGGATCACGTCCAAAACGGCGTGGTAAAGGACACGGAGCGCTGTGACTTTATCCAAGACCACCTTGCCATGATGAAACAGGCGATGGACGATGGCACAAATCTCAAAGGCTTTTTCTATTGGTCGCTTTTGGACAATTATGAATGGGCTTTTGGCTATGAAAAACGCTTTGGCATCGTTCATGTGGATTTTGAGACATTGCAACGCACACCCAAAGCCTCCTATCACATGTTCAAAGACATCCTGACGCGGAGCTGACCCATGAGCCGACATCCTGCCGACACCCTGACCCTTGTGGCCGATATTGGCGGCACCAACACGCGTGTGGCATTGGCCCATGGGGTCGATCTTTTGCCAGACACGATCCGGCGCTATTCCAACCGCAAGTTTCCCGGTCTGGAAACCGTGTTGCGGCAATATATCGGCGAAGAAGGCGGCGTGGATTGCAAAGGCGCCTGTGTCGCTGTGGCCGGTCCTGTGCGCGATGGCGTTGGCACAATGACCAATCTGGACTGGACCATTGACAGCGACACGCTGCACCGGGCGACGGGCGCAGAACATGTTGCCATCCTCAACGACCTTCAGGCTCAGGGCCACGCTTTAGGCTTTGTCAGTGCCGACAACATCCGCCCGGTGATTGCCGCCGCCCCTGCCGCGCCTGATGCAGTGCGCCTTGTGGTTGGGGTTGGCACCGGCTTTAACGCAGCACCTGTGTTTGAAACCGGCAAAGGGCGGTATGTGGCCCCGTCTGAATGCGGTCACGCCAATCTACCGATCCGCAATGAACACGAACTTGAGCTGTGCCAATTCGTTGAAACCGCACATGGCTTTCCCGCCGTTGAGGATGTTTTATCCGGTCGTGGGCTGGAACGGGTCTACCTGTTCCTTGGCACGCAAGCGGGAGATGCCCATGAAAAATCCGCAGCCGAAATTATGGCCGGTGTCGAGGATGGCTCTGATCCCCGCGCCATCGAGGCCGCGCGTCTCTTTGTCAAAATCCTCGGCACGGTGGTTGGCAACCTGTCGTTGATCCAACTGCCCTTTGGTGGCGTCTATCTTGTCGGTGGTGTGGCGCGTCACATTGCACCCTATCTTGAGCCATTCGGCTTCTCGGATGCCTTCCGCGACAAGGGTCGTTTTGCCGGTTTCATGAAAAACTTTTCCGTTTCCGTGATCGAAGATGACTACGCCGCCTTGACCGGATGTGCCTCACATTTGAACAATATATACCCGTAAATACCTGTTAAAATTCACAAAAAGGCTCCGAACGTCAAAATTCGGAGCCTTTTTGCATGATCAGATAAAAATTGAACAACGTAACTTCGTTTTAACTCCCTTGCCCTTACACCAGTCGATGTGACCGCAGATGTAAGGGAATTTTTAGATGTCTTTCCACTGCCGAAAATTAGGAGCGCCTGCATGACCACGCATGTCCAACTCCACGACCGGCTCGACTATCAATCCGTGGCCCCGCTTTTGAGCGAATTGAAATCCATCACCGACGCTGAGTTGGTGATTGACGCAAGCAACGTACGCCATCTTGGCAGTCTGCCCCTTCAGGTGATCCTGTCCTGCGTCAAAACCCGAGCCGCCGAAGGCAAAACCACCCGTCTGGCCAATGCCTCCGACGGCTGCGTCGATATTCTGAGCCTTTTTGGCTTCTCTCCTGAAACCCTGACCCAACCGGAGGCCTGGACATGAGCCTTGAAGTCCTTGCTGTCGATGACAGCCGCACCATGCGAGATATGCTAAACCTCGCCCTCTCCTCAGCAGGCTTCACCGCCCACCTCGCCGAAGATGGCGTGCATGGCCTCGAGGTTCTCGAAGACATCGAACCGGATGTCATCATCACTGACATCAACATGCCCCGCATGGATGGGTTTGGCTTCATCGACGCCGTGCGCTCAGAAGAAAAATGGAGCCGCATCCCCATTCTCGTGCTCACGACCGAAAGTGCCGATGAGCTCAAAGCAAAAGCCCGCGCCGCAGGGGCGACTGGCTGGATCGTAAAACCATTCGATCCCGCCAAGCTCGTTAAGGCCCTTCAAATGGTTGCTGGTTAAGAGGTTCCTCATGTCCGACCCAATGGCAGAAATCCGCGCCTCATTCTTCATCGAATGTGAAGAACTCCTGGAAAGCCTTCAGGACGGCCTTCAAATGATGGATGACGGCGATACAGACTCGGAAACGATCAACGTCGTTTTCCGCGCCGTACACTCCATCAAAGGCGGTGCGGGTGCCTTTGGGCTTGATGACCTCGTGCGTTTTGCCCACCGGTTTGAAACGGCGATGGATGAGGTCCGCACCGGGCGTTTCATCCCCGACTCCGAGGCCATCCGCCTTTTCTTCGCCTGCGCGGATATTCTGGGCGACCTTGTGCGCGCCGCACGTGATGATGAAACCGTCTCTGAGGACATCACTGGACCCGCGCTCGAAAAAATCGACGTGCTGGTCGGACTAGAGGAAGAGGAGGAGGAAGAGCTCGACTTCACCCCGGCCACTCTCTCTTTTGATCTGGATGTTGGTGGTGATTTAGGCGGCTTGCCCGATCTTCCCGATCTGAGCGATTTTCCACTTGCATCAGATACTGATGAGGAGTTGCCTGATCTCTCCCCCGCCGAAGATCTCCCATCATCGGGCGGCCCAAAAGGCTTCCTTGTGGTGTTCAAACCCGAGGACTCCCTTTACGCGTCTGGCAACGAACCCCTCTACCTGTTCCGTGCCCTTCGAGATTTGGGTGACATCTCCGTTGTCTGTAAAACCGGCCAACTTCCTGATCTCAATAGCCTCAACCCCGATACAGGGTATCTGTCATGGACGGCAACGGTTCACACCGAGGAACCGGAACTCTCTGTGCGAGAAGTGTTTGAATTTGTCGATGGCCTGTGCCTTCTCGAAATCTCCCCACTCTCAGGAGGTACGGCGGCAGCCCGTCCAAACCTAACGCCCTCCGTGCCCAAGCCGACAGCCACACCCCAGCCTGTACAAGCCGCGTCTGTGGACTCGGCTCCATCGCATCCTGTTCCCCTCGAAACTCCCTCGCAGGCCGAAATCGAAACGCCCAGCGCACCGGCGGCTCCGATCGCAAAAGCACAGCAAAAGTCTGTTCCCATCGCTACAGTATCTGATGCGGCCGAGGATGACGTTGCCATAGCCTCTCCCAGCACTTCGAGCGGGCCCACCAAAACAACCGGCACACCAACACAGCCCCGCGCCACGGTCCGCGTTGACCTCGAAAGAATTGACCGCCTTGTCAATCTGGTCGGTGAGTTGGTGATCAATCAGGCCATGCTCAGCCAGTCTGTTGCAGAAGCTGGCCTGCCGCCAAACTCCCCGGTTTCCACAGGATTGGAAGAATTTCTTCAACTGACTCGTGACATCCAAGAATCCGTCATGATGATCCGTGCGCAGCCGATTAAATCTCTGTTCCAACGCATGGGGCGTATCGTACGAGAATCGTCTGCTTCTGTTGGCAAAGAGGTCCGTCTGCACACAGATGGCGAAAACACTGAGGTCGATAAAACTGTTATCGAACGCTTGGCCGATCCGCTGACCCATATGATCCGTAACGCGGTTGATCATGGTCTGGAAAGCCCGGAAGCGCGGATTGCTGCTGGAAAGCCCCGTGAAGGCCATGTGACGCTCACAGCTCAGCATCGCTCAGGTCGCATCGTCATTGAGGTGGCTGATGATGGTGCTGGCATCAACCGCGAGCGCGTGAAAGAGAAGGCAATTGAAAAAGGTCTCATTTCGGCTGATGCGCAACTTTCAGACGCGGATATCGACAACCTGTTGTTCCTGCCGGGGTTTTCTACAGCCTCTGCGATTTCGAACTTGTCTGGTCGCGGCGTCGGTATGGATGTCGTCAGAAGCTCAATCCAGTCTCTAGGCGGCCGGATCAATATCACCTCTCAAGAGGGAAAGGGCACAACATTTTCAATCTCCCTTCCGCTGACCCTCGCCGTTCTTGATGGGATGGTCGTGCGGGTGGCCGATGAAACCCTTGTCGTTCCCCTAAATGCAATTCTCGAAACACTGACGCTGACAGATGAGGATCTCAAGGCCCTCGGCCCTGAAACCCATGTCGTCCAAATCCGCGGTGGCTTTGTTCCCCTCCTCGATCTCGGCGCCGAACTTGGCTATCGCAGCCCGTTAGAGAGCTATGTCGGCGGTATTGTTTTACTGATTGGCCAAGAGGACGGAAACCGGGCGGCGCTCGCCGTCGATGCCATCGAAGATCAGCGGCAGGTCGTCATAAAAGGCTTGGAGGGGAGCTACGGGCGCGTGCCTGGTATCGCTGCGGCGACAATTCTAGGCGACGGGCAAATCGCATTGATCCTCGACCCTATGGACCTTGTTAGCCAAGCTTCCGGTCGCACCAAAACCCGCCAGCCCCAGCATTCACTTGTAGGATAAGACCATGACTGACAACGAAAAACAGACTGACGCAACGTCGATTGAACTTCTGTCCTTCCGCGTTGGCGGCCAAGATTACTCCGTCGACATCATGTCGGTTCGCGAAATTCGAGGGTCTGCCAGAGCAACCTCTCTGCCTCATGCACCATTCTTTGTAAAAGGTGTCATCAACTTACGCGGGACAGTTCTCCCGATTATCGACCTTGCTGCACGGCTTGGGCTACAAACTGGTGAGGACACTGAGCGCAATGTCATTATTGTAGTTGACCTCGGCGGCCGCACCGCTGGTTTGATGGTTGATGCCGTCTCAGACATTCTTGCGATCCCGTCGGAAGAAATGCAGCCGCCCCCCGATTTGGCTGCAGATGACGCGCGTACATTTGTTTCTGCTCTTACGATAGTTGATGGCCGAATGATCCGTATTCTTGACTTGGAGGCAGTCATGCCGCCCCAAGGAGAGGAGGTCGCTTGAGCGAGTTTTCTCCCATAAAAGGTCGTTCGACCATCGAAAGCGCTATTTCCGATCAAGCGTTTGCGCGTATTGCAAAAATTGCACTACGTGAAGCGGGTATCGTCTTGGCAACTTCGAAAGTCTCAATGGTCAAGTCGCGTTTAACACGACGTCTACGTGCTCTCGGCATGTCCAGTTTTGACGACTATTTGGACCTTGTTGAAACTGGCAACGACAGCACAGAGCTGGGAAACTTCATTTCCGCGCTGACAACCAACGTTTCTCATTTCTTTCGGGAAAATCATCATTTTGAGTTTCTGGCGAAGACAATACTCCCCTCCTTGCAACGGAAGCTCGCCGCTGGGGGTAAAGTTAGAATATGGTCAGCTGGGTGCTCAAATGGTCAAGAGCCCTATTCAATCGCTATGACACTGCTGAACGCAGACCCAAGTCTGATAAAAAAGAACATAAAAATCCTAGCTACAGACATTGATCCCGAGGTTCTAAGCCAGGCAAGATCTGCGCAATATAAAGGATCTCTGACCACGGGCCTCACTGATGAAATCATCGCCAAGCATTTTAGCAGAGATCAGCAGGGTGACGAAATAGTCATGACGGTTAACGCCAACGTGCGGGGGCTGGTTTCATTCCGGCAACTCAACTTGCATGCCGAATGGCCCATGAAAGGCAAATTCGACGTTATATTTTGTCGAAATGTTGTGATCTATTTCGATGAGGAAACTCAAGCCCGTCTTTATCGGCGATATGCGCAAGTTCTTGAAGCGGGGGGGTGGCTCATGCTTGGTCATTCGGAACGCATTATCGACAGCGTCAACCCTCTCTACAAAAATGTGGGCGTCACCACTTATCAAACGATAAGCTCCGACACCGCAGCTATTCCCCTTGAGGACAGAAACAGCAAAGGACCCATCTAATGGCACTTAGAGACCAATTGCGTGTCATAGTCGTAGATGACATGTCCACAAGCAGAGGCCTTATCACGAATGCGCTTGATTCATTCGGCATTCGAAATGTAGCAAGTGCCGCTGATGGACCTTCTGCTTTGCAGAAACTCGCAGTCACACCTGTGCACTTGGTGATTTCCGACTACAACATGCCAGGGATGGATGGGCTACAATTGTTACATGCCCTTCGATCCAATGGGGCAACGAGAGGTGTTGGGTTCCTTCTCATAACGGGGCGGGCTGATCGAGAAATCATCGATATGGGCAAGCGCTTAGGGATGAACAACTTTTTGAAAAAGCCCTTCGATCCAGCACGCCTTAGAGCCGCAATAGAAGCGATTGTAGGAAAACTTTGATGACAGCAGTTCAAACAAGCGCTGGAATCCATCGAGACGTCGAACAGGCGACGGCCATTCCAATCGCAACCCTCAATAAGCGTATTCAGGATGAGATGATCGCTTTGGTCATCCTCTCTGCTGAAGTTCAAATTGCTCTTGGCCCCACCCTAGCGGAAGCAAAATCCCTTTCACCCGCGGTGCAAAGAAGCCTGCAAGCAATTGACCGCCTCCATCAAACGCTCGACGATCTTCAGCGCGTTATGGGACACCTATCATCGGCAAATGGCGATCATTCCGTTGAAATAGACCCCTTGAGTGAAGTCATCCGCCTTCGGCATCTTGCACACAAACTCTTTGACAATATTGACGCACCCTTTGCTTTGTCTGAGGATGACTCAGGCGAAATCGCTTGGTTTTAGCTTCCTCAGAATAGAAAATGCCCACCGGAGTGGGAATCTATCGCCGTCTCATTTACCAACTTGGGCAATAGACTGGCTGGCGACCATTACACAGGCAATATCCCGAAAGTTTTTCGGGCATGAAAAGCTCAGCCTGCTCGTAAATGCGGAAACGTTGCATCTGTCCCCACTTTCTGCATCTATCTTGTTATGAAGGCTGAGTTCAACCGCATTTCGGACACCGTGACCTGCCACTCAACTTTCATCCAGCCACGACCGGAGTCCGAGGGTTATTTACGCCGATCGGCGCAGATTGAGTAATCTCGCGCAGCGGGGTGAGCGACTACGGTGGTCAGGTAATCCGCCCTAAAATTAGTGGTGTTCAAAAGTAGAATTTTCT